>WBZY01000164.1_pt1 | contig 60829 bp, 54 predicted proteins | sample 5204191 | NCBI WGS metagenome assembly WBZY01 (sample SAMN12344363, study PRJNA552823) | activated sludge metagenome | biome: Activated sludge suspended growth; feature: Anammox Sidestream; material: Wastewater; isolation source: activated sludge from anammox sidestream of wastewater treatment...
GTGGTACCGCCTTGCCCGGCACGGCGTGCAACGACAACAACGCCGGGACGATCAACGATGCCTGGGATGCGAACTGCAACTGCGTGGGTACGCCGGTGACGCTGGACTGCCTGGGCGTGCCCAACGGCACGGCGCTGCCGGGCACGGCCTGCAACGACGGCAACGCGAACACCGGTAACGACACCTGGGATAACAACTGCAACTGCGCCGGTCAGCTGATCGACTGCTTGGGTGTGGCCGGTGGCAACGCTCTGCCCGGCACGGCGTGCAACGATAACAACGCCGGGACGATCAACGATGCCTGGGATGCGAACTGCAACTGCGCGGGCACCCCGGTGACGCTGGACTGCCTGGGCGTGCCGAACGGTACGGCGCTGCCGGGCACGGCCTGCGACGACGGCAATGCGAACACGGGCAACGACGTGTGGGATGCGAACTGCACCTGCGCCGGTCAGCTGATCGACTGCCTCGGTGTGGCCGGTGGCAACGCCCTGCCGGGTACACCGTGCGATGATGGGAACAGCATGACCACCAACGACCAATGGGATGCCGATTGCAACTGCTTCGGGTTCCTGTTCATGATCGACTGCGCCGGTGTTCCGAACGGGAGCGCTTTCCCGGGCACACCCTGCGACGACGGCGATGCCAACACGGGCAACGACCTCTGGGATGCCAACTGCACGTGCAGCGGGCAGGAGTTCGATTGCGCCGGAGTGCCGGGCGGTACGGCGTACGTGGATGCATGCGGCCAATGCGCCGGCGGTACCACGGGCCTTGTCGCCGACCCCGACAGCGATCTGGACGGCCTGCTGGATTGCATGGACGGCTGCCCGTTCGCGTTCGACCCCGACCAGTTCGATTTCGACCAGGACGGCATCGGCGATGCGTGCGACAACTGTTCCTGGATCCCCAACCCCGACCAGACCGACACGGACGGCAACGGGATCGGCGATGTGTGCGACCAGGCCAATGCCACGGCCGAGATGACCGTAACGGGGCTGTTCAGTTTCGCTCCGAACCCGGCGCGGGATGCGGTGTACATCACCACGGTGCACCAGGCCATCGAGCGGGTGCGGATCGTGGCGCTGACCGGTGCGATCGTGCTGGAAGTGGACGCCGCCCAACGCCGGATCCCGTTGGACCCGGTCCCGGTGGGTGTTTATCAGATCATGGCGCTCGATGCGGACGGTAGACCGCTGGCGCAGGGCAGGCTCGTCCGGCAATGATGAGCTTCGCTTGGAAGGAGGACCCGGCCGGCAAGCCGGGTCTTCTTCATTTCAAGAGGGTCACGTGGCCGAAGTATTCCCGCCGATCCGCCGTGAAGGCGTCGCGCACCTTCATGCGCCAACTGTACACCCCGTCCGGGGCAGGCAGGTCCGAGCCCTTCATCGAACCGGTCCAGGGCACGCCCGGCTCGGTCGCATGGAACACTTCCTCGCCCCAACGATCGAAGATCCAGAAGCCGAAGTCCTTGGCATCCGCACCAACCAGCATCGCCACGAAGCTGTCGTTGATCCCATCCCCGTTCGGGGTGAACGTGTTGGGCACATGCACGACCAGCACATCATCCACCAGCACCAGGGCGCAGGCTTCCGCGGCACACCCCAGACTGTCCGTGGCCACCACGCACACCGGATGATGGCCCGCGACCGGCGGCATGAAGCGGTGGATGAGCGCCAAAGTGGTGTCCACCGGAATGCCGTCCACGCTCCACAGGTGATGGCTGCACACATCGCCCACCGTCCAGGCCTCCACCACGGCATCATCCAACGGGACCACCGTGCGGCGCAACTCCACGGCCACGTTCGGCGGCGGCAGTGCCGTGACCATGGTCGTGGCCGCGGTCTCCCACAGGCAACCGGCCGTATCCGTGTACTGGACCAGGGGGGTGTAGACGCCGGGCTGCACATACGTGTGGTCCACCGGGCCGTTCTGGGCGATCGCAGCCCCATCGCCCGGAAGCCAGGTGAGGCCCACCACTGCGCTCCCGTACTGCGGCACCAGCGTCACGGTCAACGGCGCACAACCCGAAGCGGGCACCGCCGTGGCGAGAAGCACCGGTTGTGTGGCGATGGCCACGTGCACGTCGGCCGTGTCCGCCTCACCGGCGCACATGCCCAGCCCTTGCACCGTGTACTGGTAGGTGCCGGGTACGGCGACCGACGGGTCGATGATGGATGTTACGGGCGTACCGTTGGGCGCGGTCCATTGCCCTCCGGCCTGGGCCGCGGCGCCCAGCAACGGGGTCATATCGGTCGCGGACTGGGAAGCACAGAGCACGAGCGCTCCATCGACGCCCGCCTGCGGCAGCGCATCGATGGTCAAGGTCAGCACTGCCTGTTCAGCCGGGCAGGGTGCCGTGCCTGCCACCGTGTAGGTGTAGGGCCCGCTGGTGGCGCTGGCCGGATCGATGGGCAGGGATACTGCGGATCCACCGGGCCCGGTCCATGTGCCTCCGGGATCGGGAGTCCCGCCCAGCATGCCGAAGGGGTCGAACGCGGGATCGCCCGCGCACACCGCGAAGCTCGTACTGGTGCCCGCTTGCGGAGGAAGCACTTCGCTCACGGTCACCACGGCCGAGTCGGCCACGCACGGACCCACGCCGGCCACCACGTACAGGTAGCTCCCCGGGTCGTCGTTCACAGGGTCATAGTTCGTGCCGTGGCTCGTTCCATTGGGATCCGTCCAGGTTCCGCCCGCATCCGGGCTTCCACCCAGCGCGTTCCACAGCGACGTGGGCGCACCGTCCGCGCAGACGCTGAGGTTGCCCGGTGCACCCGCATCGGGCGGGGTCATCAGCGTGACGGTCACCGTGTGGGTCCCGTCGGTGCATGGCGGGCTGGCCGGGAGGGTATAGGTGTAGTTCCCGGCCGCAGCGATCGCAGGGTCGAGCGTTCCGTTCATCGGCGCGCCGTTCGGGTCGGTCCACGAGCCGGTGGATGGCAGGCCGGACAACAGCGACAGCAGATCCACCGGTGCGGCGCTCGTGCAGGCCGTCAATGCCGCCGTCTGCCCCGTCGGTGGTGCCGGGACGAGCGTGAGGTCCACGTCGGCCGTGGCGCTGATGCACGGGCTGGGTGCGCTCAGCGTGTACGTGTAGGTGCCCGCCGTCGCCGTTCCGGGGACGATCACTCCGGTGCTCGGCTGGCCCAGCGGATCGGTCCAGGTGCCACCGGGATCGGGGGTGCCCCCCAGCAGCAGGAAGAGGTCGGCCGTTGCGAGGTCATCACAAAGGCTCACCGTCACGTCGGTGCCGGCGTCGGGCTGGTTCACTTCGGTCACCTGCACCGTGGCCATGTCGGCCGGGCAGGCCACACCACCGGCCACCGTGTACGTGTAGGTGCCGGGTCCATGAAGCACGGGGTCGTACGGGCCGCTGAACGCCGCGCCGTTCGGGTCGGTCCATGCACCTCCGGCCTGCGGCGTACCGCCCAGGATGGTGAACAGGTCGGTGATTCCACCCGCGGCGCAAATGGTCACGGCACCGTCGGCGCCCGCATCAGGCGCGAGCTCCGCCGTCATCGTCAGCGTGGCGGTGGCGGTGCCGCACGGCGGGCCGGTGCCCACGGTGTAGGTGTAGTTACCGTCGGTGCTGATGCCGGGCGTGTAGGTGCCGCCGAAGACCTGCCCGTTCGGATCGGTCCAGGTGCCCCCCGCCTGAGGCGTACCGGTGAGCTGGGTGAAGAGGTTGAGCGCACCGGCGGACGTGCAGATGGTGAAAGCACCACCGACGCCGGCGTCCGGCACGGGGTCCACCGTGACGGTGATCGCGGCACTGGCATCGTTGCAGGGGGCCACCCCGGCCACGGTGTAGGTGTACACCCCGGGCGGGTCCGTCGCGGGATCGAACACGCCACCGTGCACCTGTCCGTTCGGGTCGGTCCACACCCCGCCGATGTTCGGGGTGCCGCCCAGTTCCAGGAACAGGTCCACCGGCGGGGACGTATTGCAAAGGGCCACACTGCCACCGGTTCCGGCGGTCGGCGCCAGGGACAGCTGCACGTCCACCGTGGCCTGGGCATCGACGCACGGCGGCGTCCCTGTGAGCGAATAGGTGTAGATGTCGGCCGTGCCCGTGGCCGGGTCGAACAGGTTGCCGGTGAGCGGCCCGGGGCCGCTCCATGTGCCGCCGGGGTCTGCGGTCGGTCCCAGCAGCGCCAGCAGGTCGGTGGGGTTCCCATCACTGCACAGGGCGATGGTGGTGGAGGTGCCGGCCGTGGGTTGCGGGCTGATGGTCACCGTCACGGTGGCCTGATCGGAACAACCGCCGTTGCCGTCGATCACCTCGTACACGTATCCGCCCGAGGTCCCCGTGGCGGGGTCGAGCATGCCGGTCATCGGGTTCCCCAGCGGATCGGTCCATGTGCCGCCGGTCTGTGCCGTGCCGCCCAGCAGGGCGAACAGGTCGACCGGAGGACTTTGGTCACAGACGCTGAGCGCTGCGTCGTTCCCCGCTTCGGCCACGCAGCATGCGGCGGTGGCGGGGGCGCTGGAGGCGATGGCATCGCCCGAGCACGCTGCACTGCTCCAGGCCCCGGTCTCGCTGTCGCCGTACGTGTTCACCATCATGCTCAGGTCCGCGCCGTCCACGCAGTCCACGCCGCTGGCCACGCTCACCGTCCAGCAGAACTGCCAGTTGGTGGCGCCGTTGCAGTAGTCGCCGAAGTTGTTGCCCGGGTTCCCGTCGTTGTTCAGGTCGAAGAAGAAGCCGGGACCCACCGTCCCGATGGCGGTGAACGCCGTCCCCGTGCACGTCGCATACCAATTCCAGGTCCCCGTGCTCGGCCCGCAGGTGGCCGGTGGCGGTCCGGGCGTCAGCGTGCTCAGGTCCCATCCGGGCCCCGGGATCGGCACCACGCCGTGGAACCAGTTGGAACTGGTGGTGTTCCAGTAAGTGACCGTGAAACAGAAGGTGACGGACTGGCCGCCCGCATAGGTGCCGTTCACCGGCGGTGGCGTGGCCGTATAGGTGTAGGTGACCATGCAGGGCTGCGCCACCAGCATTGTCGGCACGAGCGCACAGGCGAGGAGTACGGCGCGGCAGGTCACATCCCCCGGGGTTGCCGCGGGAAGATAGCCGATCGGAACTTACCAGCGCGGAATGCCGGCTCAGCGTGCGATCACCGTGCCCACCCGGCCCTTGCGCACACCGTCGGGGCCCACCACCACACAACGGTAGGTGCCGGCCTTCAGGCCGCCCCGCTCGATGCGGTGTTCGCCCGCACCGAGCCCTTCGGCGCGCAATGCCTCACGCCCCTGGGTGTCGTACAGCACGAGCGTAACGGCGCCCTGGCCCTCGGGCATCACCGCGGTGAAGCTCTCCTCGAACACCGTGGGGTACAGATAGGCCGTCGGGGCCGGGGCTTCATCGGCCACCGACACCGTGCTGCCCGCCGTGGTGTAGATGTCCATGAAGGACCCCACGTACAGCAGGTTCCCGTCGGCGAAGAACTCCTCGAGGCTCACCAGGTCGATCACGGATACGCCGCCGTTGTATGCCGCATAGGTCACGCCGTTGTCGATGGAACGATAGATGCCGGTCTGGTCGGGCGCGATCACGAAAACCTTGCCGTCGTATCCGATGATCTCCCCATCGGCCAGGCTGTTGGGCGTTCCCGTGGCATTGTTCCACGTGGCGCCGTTGTTCGTGCTGTAGCGCGCCCCGAAGGTGGAGAGGATCACCAGGTTGTTCCCGGCCGCGGCCACCCCGAACACCGCGTAGTTCACCGAGGGCATCGCCGTCCAGTTCAGGCCGTTGTTGGCACTGGTGTAAATGCCTGTGTTGGTGCCGGCATAGAGCAGGCTGCCGATCTGGGTGAGGTGGTACACGATGGTGTTGGCGCCCATGCCGGAATGGCCCACGTTCCATGTGCTGCCCAGGTTGTCGGTCTTCCAGATGCCGCCGCCCTGGCTCACCTGGCCGGTGAACACGGCGAACAGGTCGTTGCCGAAGGCGAAGAACTTGTTGGCGTAAACCTGGTTGGTGGCCGTCAGGCTGCCGTTGACGCTGCTCCACGAGGCGCCGCCGTTGTCCGAACGGTAGATGCCCGACTGCGTGCCCGCGAAGAGCGACGAACCTTTGCGTCCCACCGATTCCACGAAGTAGTTGCCGCCGTTCTGCGGCAGGCCCGTGTTGGCGGCGGTCCAGGTGGAGCCTCCGTTGGTGCTCTTCTTCATCCCCGTGGGGAAGGTGACGGCGAAGAGTGCACCACCCTGGGAGGTCATGCTGCGGATCTGCTGCTGGCCGCTCGACAAGGCGGTCCATTGTGCCGGGCTGTGCACGGCCAACAGGGCGAACAGGAAGAGGGGGGCGGAAAGGACCGGGCGCATCGTTCTCGGGTTGGGCCCGCAAGATGGCACAGCCGCGCGGCTTGTTCCGCCTCAGGTGCCGCCCTTTTTCAACAGATCGCCACCACGCGCCCGGCGCAGGCTTTCTCGCACCGCTCCGAAGGCCTCACAACTGCGGTCCAGCGCGTCGCCCAGCGCCTGGCCCAACCTGTATCCCGCCCGTCCCTCCACCGTCGATCGTTCCAACAGGGCGCGTGCAGCGGCCGGATGACGCAGCACCGCCCCCTCCAGGCAGGTGCGCACCCGGGCTTCCACGGCGGTGTTCGGTCCCGCAAGGTCCACAGCGCCCATGCATCCACAGAGCTCGTCGAGCATCACCCGTTCAGCACCAGGGACCGTGCGGGGCTGTGCCATGGCCGACGCTCCGGCCAGGCCGAGGCAGGACCCGAGCACAAGGCAGCGTAGCGCGCAATGCACTCCGAAAGGTAACGAGCCATCCCTGTGCCGCATGGACTTGTGACCAGCGGTGATCCCGAAGGGACCGGCGGCACCGGGGTCCGTCCCCGGAACGGCATACGCACCCGGCGCCGTGCGACGTTGTGGGCGTATGAACGTTCTCCCGCTTGTCCTGGTCCTGCTGTTGCAATGCACCGGGTTGCTTCCTGCGCCAGGCTCTTCGCCCGCGCAGGAGCGGATCATGCCGGCGGTGCCTGCCTCATCCCCGTGTCCGGGCGAGGAGGAGGTGGGGTTGCATCTGGATAAGAGCGAGCGGTGCCTGTGCGTACGGCGCGGCGACTTGGTCATCCGCTGTTACGAGGTGGTGCTGGGCCGTGCGCCGGAAGGGGACAAGCGCATGCAGGGCGATGGGCGCACGCCCGAAGGCAGCTTCACCTTCCGTGCCAAGTATCCGCATGCCCGCTGGCACCGGTTCGCGTGGATCGACTATCCGAATGCCGAGAGCGAACGACGTTTCCACGCGCGGCGTGCGGCCGGCGAGATCCCACCGGCGGCCCGCATCGGTGGCGAGGTCGGGTTGCACGGGGTTCCGGCGGGCATGGACCGGCTGATCACGGACGGTATCGACTGGACGCTCGGGTGCATCTCCATGCGGAACGGTGACCTGGACGAGGTGTATGCCCTCATCGAACCCGGCCGGACGATGATCCACATCGTGCCGTAGTCGGGTCGGACCTCAGGGGTCGAAGCGGTTGGGGAACTGCTGCCGCAGGGCGCCGATGCCGTCGTGGACCTTGGCCTGCTGCTCGCGCTTGAAACGTTCCAGCGCCTCGGCAACGGTCGGATCGTGGGCGCCCAGCAGTTGCACGGCAAGCAGCCCGGCGTTGCGCGCACCGTTGACGGCCACCGTGGCGACGGGCACGCCGGCGGGCATCTGCACGATGCTCAGCAGGCTGTCCCACCCGTCGATGCTGTTGCGGCTGCGGATGGGCACGCCGATCACCGGCAGGGTGGTGAGGCTCGCCACCATGCCCGGCAGGTGCGCGGCGCCACCGGCACCGGCGATGATGGCCTTCAGTCCGCGTGAGCGCGCGGTGCGGGCATAGTCGAACATGCGCTCCGGGGTGCGGTGGGCGCTCACCACGGTGAGCTCATGCGCCACCTGGAACTCCTTGAGGGTGTCGGCCGCCTCCCGCATCACTTCCAGGTCGCTGCGGCTGCCCATGATGATCCCGATCATGTCTTCGTCGGTGTTGGGGTGGTGTTGGTGGCCGGCACCACGCGGCCATGCACGCGGGTGACGGCGATGCCCTGGTCGAGCGCGCGGTGGTCCTCGGCGAGCAGGGTCACATGCCCCATCTTCCGTCCGTCGCGGGTCTCGCGTTTGCCGTAGAGGTGCACGTAGGCGCCGGGCATGTGGGTGATGTCGTCCAGGCCCTTGAGCACCGGTTCGCCCCGGCCGCCTTCGCCCACCAGGTTCACCATGGCCGCATGGGCACGCAACCCCACGTCGCCGAGCGGCAGGCCCAGATACAGCCGCAGCAGCTGGTCGAACTGGCTGCTGGCGCAGGCCTCGATGGTGTGATGCCCCGAATTGTGCGCACGCGGAGCGGTCTCGTTCACCAACAGGTCCCCGCCCTTGGTCAGGAAGAGTTCCACGGCGTACAGGCCGGGAGCGGCAAAGGCCTCGGCCACCCGCATGGCCAGCTGGCGGGCGCCGCGTGCGGTGGAGGCCTCCACACGTGCCGGCGCGCGCAGATGGTCCACCAGGTTGTACCGGGCGTCGAACACCATTTCCACGGGGTCGTATGCCAGGGTGTTGCCCGCATCGTCCCGCACCACCAGCACGGCCAGTTCGAGCGCGATGTCCACCTGATGCTCCACCACGCCCGGCGCATCGAAGGCCCGCTGCAGGTCCTGCGGCCCGCGCAGCGGCATCACGCCCCGGCCGTCGTAGCCCCCGGTGCGCGACTTCAGGAAGGCCGGCAGGGGCGGGGGCGAGGCCAGCAACATCGCGCGGTCCTCCACCAGGGTGAAGGGGGCCGTGGGGATGCCATGCTCCCGATAGAACAGCTTCTGCGCCCCTTTGTCCTGGATGGTGCGCAGCACCGCGGGGTCGGGGATCACCCGCTTGCCCATGGCCCGGGCCTGTTCCAGCGCCTCCACGCTCACATGCTCGATCTCGATGCCCACGATGTCGGCCTCCCGGATGAAGTCGAGCACCGTATCGCGGTCGGCGAAGGAACCCTGGACGAAGCGTTGTGCGATCCCTGCGCAGGGGCAGTGCGGGTCGGGGTCCAGCACGTGCACCCGGGCATCGTAGCGCAGGGCGTTCTCGATGAACATCCGCCCCAGCTGGCCGCCGCCCAGCAAAGCGATGAGGGGCCTTTGGCGCACGGGCCGAAGATACGCGGGGCTCAGCGCCGTCGCACGAACTTCTTCCCGATGGGCCCGAACCGGTGCCCCACGGTGAGCTGCAGGGTGCTGTTGCGCGGATAGATGGTGCTGTCGTCGGCGAGTGTCGGGGTGATGCCGCCGTAGTAGCGCAGGGTCAGGTCCGTACCGTGCAGCAGGTCCACGCCCAGGCCGGCGATCACACCGGCATCCAGGGGGACGAACCGGTCGGTGGTGTTCCGGGTGCCGTCGTCCGTGTCGGTGCGCGCCAGCATCAGCCAGCCGAGCTGCCCGCCTATGTGCAGGTTGAGCGCGTTGGTCACGAAGAACTTCACCGATACGGGCAGCTGCGCGTAGAGCTGGCGGTCCACCCAACGCACCTCGTCCTCACCCACCAGGTAGGAGGCACCCTGCAGGCTCGCCACCAGTTCCGGTTGCACCTCGATGCGGTCGCTGACCTCGATCGCCGCGTAGGCTCCCAGGGTGGCGCCCGGGACCATGCCGTAGCGCACCAGTTCGGAACGCGCCGTGCCCACCACGACACCACCCTTGATGCCGATGGCGGTCCGTTGAGCGCTCAACGTGGCGAAGGAGGACATCAGGACGAGGCAGGCAACGATGCGCGGGCGCATGATGGTGGGCTATGTGCTCACGCATACGGCCCGCACGGAGGCGGGTTGCACCAGCCGTGGGACGATCCGCCCAACGGGGGTGCGTTGTTGACGGACGCCTTCCTCGCTTCGACGGATCGCGCTATTCCCCGTTCAGCAGGAAGCGGAGGACCAGCGGACGGCCGGAGGGATCGAGGAGCTGCACCTGGTACACGCCCGGTGCGGCGGCGGCGCCCAGCAGGGTGTTGCGGCCGGGTGCGGCACGACCTTCGGCCACCATGCGGCCCATGCCGTCCAGCACACGGTAGGCCCGGACGTCGCCGGTCCCGTTGATCAGCTCCGCCTGCCCGTGGTGCACGAAGATCCGCAACCCTACCGCGGCTGCGTCGGCCACGCCGGTGGAGGTGGTGATGATCACCGTGTAGTCCTCGGTCTCACCCCACGCGTAATTGTGGCAGGGGTCCACCGGGGTGGGCTCACCGGTGTTGATGAACACGCCGCGCACCCGCATCACGGTGCTGCCCAGGTCGGCGCTCATGGGCACGGTGAACGGGATGGGGAGGTTCTGCTGCGGGCTGATGCTTTGGAGCTCCCCCAGCTTCTCGCCCGCCTCGAACTGGCCGTCCTGGTCCAGGTCGATCCACGCGGCGTAGTGGTCCGGCACGTAGGTGCCACCGGTCACCTCCAGCGTGTAGCTGTCACCCCGCACCAGGTCCGTGCTCAGCGCCGTGTAGTCCGAATAGGCCGGCATGGTGGTGCCGCCGGTGCCGGTGTTCTGGATGGTCCCCAGCTGCACCCCGTCGATGTAGTCGCCGTCGGCGGTGCCGTTGGTGGAGGTGGGGATGCAGGCCGCTGCGGGATCGGTGATGTTCACCATGTAATCCTCGGTCTGACCCCAGTTGTAGTTGAAGCAGGGGTCGGCGGGGTCGGGCTCACCGCTGTTGATGTACACCCCGCGCACCCGCATCCTTGCCGGACCCAGGACGGCGCCCGCCGGCACGTTGAAGGGCAGGGACAGCACCTCTCCGGCCGTGCTGTTCGTCACCTGGCCGAGTTTCTCCCCGGCCTCGAACAGGTCGTCCTGGTCGTAGTCGATCCAGGCGGCGAAGGCATCACCGGCATAGGTCCCGGCGGTCACCTGGAGCACCTGGGCGGTGCCGCGCTCCAGGTCGGTGCTCTGGCCGGTGTAGTCCACGTACGCGGGGCCGCCGATGCCGCCCGTGCCCAGGTTGGCGATGCTGCCCAGCTGCACCCCGTCGATGAAATCACCGTCGGCGGTGCCCTGGCCGCTGGTGGGGATGCAGGGCCCCGAGGGCACGGTGCCGCAACCGGGACTGGTGAGCAGCGAGGCGCGGGCGCCGTTGAGCACTCCCTGCATGGCGGCCGCCTGCTGGTCGGTGAACATCACGCTGCACGAGGCGTAGTCCATGAAGTTCTCATACTGCGTCAGCGTGCCGCACTTCATCAGGCCGGTGTTGCTGCACGAGAAGGTGGGGCTGTCCGTGGTGGGGGTGTCGGTGAAACCGTCCGAGTCGGTGCAGTTGCCGTTGTCGAAGGGGTGCAGCAATCCGAAGTAGTGACCGATCTCGTGGGTGGCCGTGCGCTCGCCTGCGCCAAGCCCGTAGTCGTAGTCGATCACCAGCCCGTCGATGCCCGAACCCACCACACCACCCACCGGCAGGTAGGCATAGCCCACGGTGACGGTGCCGCCCGTGGCGCCGCTGGTGATGTCGCACACCCAGATGTTCAGGTACTGGGAGGGGTTCCACGGACTGATGCCCTTGGGCGCCGATTTCATGTCGTCGGTCTCCGTGTCCGGGTCGAACCAGGTCTCGGTGGTCTGCGTCCGGGTGATCCCCGTGGTGGGCGCCCCGTTGGGATCCACCGTGGCGAGGCAGAACTCCATGCCGCCGTTGCCGATCACACCCGTGAAGGCCGGGCGCACGGTGCTCAGATCGGCATTGGCCTGCTGGTAGTCCTGGTTCATCTGCGCGATCATCTGGGTGATCGATGCGTCGGGCACGTTCTCGGCGGCGGTGTTCCACACCACGTGCACCACCACCGGCACGGTCTGCAGCCCGTTGCCACGGGTGGTGCCGCGCTGCACCTGCCTCAGGGCCGAGGCCAGGTCACCGGTCCCGCCGCTCGCCACCAGGTGCCTGCGTGTGATCGTTACGGCCATACAATGTTCCTGGGCGAGGATGGCAGGCGGAGCCAGGATCGGTAGGGTGAGCAGCAGCAACAGCTTGCGCATGGGACCGGTATTGTAAAAGTGGCGCGAATGTACAGGCCGCGCGGTGCTCCTGCGTTCCGGGATCGGTGGGGTCATTTTTCAGTCGGTCGCTTCAGGCCTACAGCCTACAGCTTCCAGCTTCCAGCTTTCAGCTTTCAACTTTCATCTTTCAGCTTTCGGCGTTGGCCTCCAGCCTCCAGCCTCCAGCCTCCAGCTTCCGGCCTCCAGCTTCCGGCTTCCAGCTTCCAGCTTCCAGCTTCCAGCTTCCAGCCTCCAGCTTCCGGCTTCCAGCTTCCGGCTTCCAGCCTCCAGCCTCCAGCTTCCAGCCTCCAGCTTTCGGCTTTCAGCTTTCAGCTTTCAACTTTCAGCTTTCAGCGTCTCCGTTCCAGGTCGATCAGGAAATGGTCGGCGTAGCGCGCGGCCCAGCGCCACTTGGTGGTCGTCTCGTCCAGGCGTGCCAGGCGTTCCAAGGCTCCCTGCCGGTCGTAATGCTGCACCAAATGTGCCGGGGGGACGAACAGGCCCACGGGCCGGATGTTCACCGTGCGGAACCAGGGGGCCGTCAGGCGTTCCATCGTGGCGGGTGCGTGATGCCACCGCACGGCCCCGGTGCCGCTCAGCCCGGCGAGCTCGGGGCGCGCACGTCCGCGTGCGAAAGCTTCTTTCCACTGCAGCCGTAGCAAGTGGTGCAGGGCCTCGCGCAGGCACCGGTCGGGCTGCACCACGGCCACGAAACGGCCACCCGGGCGAAGGCGTTCGGCCACGGCATGGATCACGGCCGCCAGGTCGTCCTCGTCGTACTGGTTGAGCCCGCCCATGTCGGAAAGCACCAGGTCGAAAAGCATGGGCCACACCTGGCCGTGCAACCCGGCCTTGGGCAGCAGCTCCAGCAGGATGCGGTCCTCCAGGCCGTACTGGCGCACCCGTTCGCGTGCCCGGCGCACCAGCTCGGGGCTCTGGTCGGTGGCGATCACGCGGTGGCCCTGCCGGGCCAGGTGCATCGCGTCGGTGGCATCCCCGGTGTTCAGCTCCAGCACGTGCATGCCGGGGTTGCGCAGCAGGGCTTCCAGGTAGGCCCACACGGCGCGGCGCTGCAACAGCCCGATGCGGTTGTGCGCATGGTCGGTGTCGTAGGCCGACCGTTGGTGCCGGAGGGGTTCCATGTTCCAGGGCAAGGTACGGCGGCCGGGCCGTGTCCGCCAGCCATCCGGATGGACGCATGCCGGGGGCCTGGCGCTGCCTGTACGGTCAGGCCAGCAACGCCGCGATGGCCGCCGCCGGGTCGGCCGCCCCGAACACGCTGTTGCCGGCCACCAGCACATCGGCGCCATGCGCCACCAGGGTGCGGTGGTTGTCGGTGCCCACGCCGCCGTCCACCTCGATCAGCGCGGAGGAGCCGGTGCGCAGGCGCAGTTCGCGCAGTGCGTCGAGCTTGCGGTAGGTGCCTTCAATGAAGCGCTGACCACCGAAACCGGGGTTCACGCTCATCACCAGCACCAGGTCCAGGTCGGGCAGGATGGTCTCCAGGGCCTGCACCGGGGTGTGCGGATTGATGGAGACGCCGGCCTTCATGCCCTGGGCCTTGATGGCCTGCACGGTGCGGTGCAGGTGGGTGCATGCCTCGAGATGCACCGTGAGCACGTCGGCACCGGCCTCGCGGAAGGCGGTGATGTAGCGGTCGGGGTCCGTGATCATCAGGTGGGTGTCGAACACCTTGCGGGTGAGCGGCCGGATGGCCTTGATCACCGGCATGCCGTAACTGATGTTGGGCACGAAGACACCGTCCATCACGTCGAGGTGGAGCCATTGCGCGGGGCTCCGGTCCACCAACGCCACCGCGGCGCGCAGGTCGGTGAAGTCGGCCGAGAGCAGCGAGGGGGCGAGGATGTGGGCCATCACCGGCGAAATTAGGGGAGGGCCTGCGATGGGACGGCGGGGAAAAGGAAGGCCGCCCCGGGCGGGAGCGGCCTTCACGGTGCGGTGGCGGTGTCAGCCCAGGTAGGCGCGCAGGGTGCGCGACCGGCCCGTGTGCTTCAGGCGGCGGATGGCCTTTTCCTTGATCTGGCGCACGCGTTCGCGCGTCAGGTCGAACTTCTGGCCGATCTCCTCCAGGGTGTGGGGCTGGTTGCCCTTCAGGCCGAAGTAGAGGCGGATCACATCGGCCTCGCGGCTGGTCAGGGCGTCCATGCTGCGTTCGATCTCCAGGCGCAGGCTGTCGGTCATCAGGGCCTCCTCCGGGTCGGGCAGGTCCTGGTTCTTCATCAGGTCCAGCATGGTGCCGCTGTCCTCGCCCTCGCGCAGGGGGGCGTCCATGCTCAGGTGCTTGCCGGTGTTGTTCAGGCTGGTCTTCACCTCCTCGAGGGTCATTTCCAGAACTTCGGCCAGTTCGTGCGCGGTGGGCGGGCGCTCGTGCTCCTGCTCCAGCTTGGCGAAGGCCTTATTGATCTTGTTGATGGAGCCGATCTTGTTGAGCGGAAGGCGCACGATGCGGGCCTGTTCGGCCAGGCTCTGGAGGATCTGCTGGCGGATCCACCACACGGCGTAGCTGATGAACTTGAAGCCGCGCGTCTCGTCGAACCGCTTGGCGGCCTTGATCAGGCCGAGGTTGCCCTCGCTGATCAGGTCGGGCAGGCTGAGGCCCTGGCCCTGGTATTGCTTGGCCACGCTCACCACGAAGCGCAGGTTGGCCTTGCAAAGGGCCTCCAGGGCGTCGTTGTCGCCGTCGCGGATGCGGCGGGCGAGCTCCACCTCCTCCTGGGCCGTGATCAACTTCACTTTCCCGATCTCCGTCAGGTACTTGTCCAGGGACGGCGTGTCCCGGTTGGTCACCTGCTTGGTGATCTTCAATTGCCGCATGCGTGCCATTCTGTGCGCAGAGGGTGTTAGGCGAAGAGCACGCTGTTGAACGGCGCAACGGGGTCGCCGGTTACGCCTGGCCGTTGGCGGCGGTCCGGAAAAGGGCAGGGCCGCCCGGTGGGGCGGCCCTGCGACAGGAGCGTGTTGCCGGATCAGTTGTGCTCGGGCGGCGCGCCACCGTGGTCGCGGCGCGGACGGTCGTCGCGCCGGGGCCTGTCGTCGCGGCGCGGACGGTCGCCGCGCTCGCGGCGCTCGCGCCCTGCGCCTTCCATGGCGGGCTCGCGGTCCACCCAGCCCTCCGGCTTGGGCAGCAGCACGCGGCGGCTCAGCTTCAGCTTGCCGGTGCGCGGGTCCTTGCCCACCACCTGGAAGTCGATCACCTCGCCCTCCTTGAGCACGTCCTCCACGCGTTCGATGCGCTTCCAGTCGAGCTCGCTCACGTGCAGCAGGCCGTCGGTGCCGGGGAAGATCTCCACGAAGGCGCCGTAGGGCATGATGGTCTTCACCTTGCCGCGGTAGTTCACGCCGATCTCGGCCTGCGGCGGGAAGGCGATGGCCTTCACGCGGGCCACGGCGGCGTCGATGCTGGCCTTGTTCTCGCTGGCGATCTCCACCACGCCGCGGCCGTCCACTTCGTCGATGCTGATCTGTGCACCGGTCTCGGCCTGGATCTCCTGGATCACGCGGCCGCCCGGCCCGATGATGGGGCCGATGCTTTCCTTGGGCACGTCGAAGGTGATGATGCGCGGGGCGTGGGGCTTGTAGTCCTCACGCGGCTTGTCGATGGTCTTGAGCATCTCGCCCAGGATGTGCATCCGTCCCTGACGCGCCTGCTCCAGCGCCTGTGCGAGCACCTCGTAGGGCAGTCCGTCCACCTTCATGTCCATCTGGGTGGCGGTGATGCCCTTGGCGGTGCCGCAGATCTTGAAGTCCATGTCGCCCAGGAAGTCCTCGTCGCCCAGGATGTCGCTGAGGATGGCGTGGCGCTTGCCGTCGCTGATCATGCCCATGGCGATGCCGCTCACGGGGGCCTTGATCTGCACGCCGGCATCCATCAGGGCCAGGGTGCCGCTGCACACGGTGGCCATGGAACTGCTGCCATTGCTCTCCAGGATGTCGCAGTTCAGGCGGATGGTGTAGGGGTTCCCGGGGGCGGGGGGGATCACCGGCTTGAGCGCGCGGAGGGCCAGGTTGCCGTGGCCCACCTCGCGACGGCCGGGGCCGCGGATCGGCTTCACCTCGCCGGTGCTGAAGCTGGGGAAGTTGTAGTGCAGCATGAAGCGCTCGCTGCCCTTGCGCGTGGCCAGGTCGATGGTCTGCTCGTCCAGGCTGCTGCCCAGGGTCACCATGTTGATGGCCTGGGTCTCGCCGCGGGTGAAGATGGCGCTGCCGTGCGTGCCGGGCAGCATGTCGATCTCGCACCAGATGGGCCGGATCTCGGTGGTCTTCCGGCCGTCCAGGCGCACGCCATGGTCCAGCACCACGTTGCGCACGGCCTTCTTCTGGGTCTTCTTGAAGTAGCGCGCCAGCATGGCCTTGTCGGCCTTCTGCTCGTCGGTGAGGGTGGCCAGGCAGGCCTCCTTCACCGCGGCGAAGCTGGCCGCGCGCTCCTCCTTGCCGCTGGGCTTCATGGCCAGGTCGTAGAAACGCTGGTAGCAGAAGTCGTGGATCAGCTGGCCCACGGCCTCGTCGTTCTTCTCGTGGTCGTAGGTGCGCTTCACATGGCTCTTGGCCACGGCGGCGCTCAGTTCGTTGAGCACGCGGCAATGCACTTTGATGGCATCGTGGGCCGCCTTGATGGCCTCCACCATGTCGGCCTCCTGCACCTCGTTCATCTCGCCCTCCACCATCAGGATGTCGCGTTCGGTGGCGGCCACCATCAGGTCGATGTCGGCGCGTTCCACCTCCACCATGTCGGGGTTGATCTGGAAGCGGCCGTCGATGCGGGCCACACGCACCTCGCTCACCGGGCCGCCGAAGGGGATGTCGCTCACGGCCAGGGCCGCGGCGCCCGCCAGGCAGGCCAGGCTGTCGCTGTGGTTCTTCTTGTCGTGGCTCATCAGCATCACCTGCACCTGCGTGTCCCCGTGGAAATCATCGGGGAAGAGCGGGCGCAGGGCGCGGTCCACCAGGCGGCTCACGAGGATCTCGTGGTCGCTGGGACGGGCCTCGCGCTTGAAGAAGCCGCCCGGGAAACGGCCGGCGGCGCTGAATTTCTCGCGGTACTCCACCTGCAGGGGCAGGAAGTCGATGCCCTCGCGGGCCTCCTTGGTGGCCACCACGGTGGCCAGTACGATCGTGTCGCCCATGCGCACGGTCACCGAGCCGTCGGCCTGCTTGGCAAGCACGCCGGTCTCGATGGTGATGGGGCGCCCATCGCCCAGGTCGATGGTCTTGGTGATCCCTTGTGGTCTCATGTTCTCGTCGCTTTTCCTCGTGTTGTTTTCCTCTCGTTGCCTCAGCTTATGAAAAAGGGCGACCGTGCCTCACGATCGCCCTTGGTCCAGTTCCGATGTCCAGGCGCCGCCGTATGCGCGGCGGTCGTTCCGCTCACTTGCGCAGACCCAGCTCCTGGATGATCGCGCGGTAGCGCTCCAGGTGCTGCTCCTTCAGGTAGTTGAGCAGTTGCTTGCGCTTGCCCACCAGGCCCATGAGCGCCATCTCGGTGCCGTGGTCCTTCTTGTTGTTCTTCAGGTGGCCGGTGAGGTGGTCGATCCGCTGGGTGAACAGGGCGATCTGGCTCTCGGCCGCACCGGTGTTCATCTCATTCCCACCGTGCTTCTTGAAGATCTCGCGCTTGGCCTCTTTCGTCAGGTGCATGGTCGTCCGCAGTTGGTCCGCCCACAGGAATGCACCTGCGGATCGGGGCGGCAAAGATAGGGTTTTCCCCCACCCCCCGTTCGCCCTCAGGACTGAAAGAAGGTGATGAACTGGGAAAGCTTGGCTTTCAGGTCCTTACGATGAACGATGAGGTCCAAAAAGCCGTGCTCCAGCACGAATTCGCTGGTCTGGAACCCCTTGGGCAGGTCGGTGCCGATGGTCTCCTTCACCACCCGGGGCCCGGCGAAGCCGATCAAGGCCTTGGGTTCGGCGATGTTCAGGTCCCCCAGCATGGCGAAGCTGGCCGTCACCCCGCCGGTGGTGGGGTCGGTGAGCACGCTGATGTAGGGCAGGCGCTTGGCCGCCAGCTGGGTGAGCTTGGCGCTGGTCTTGGCCATCTGCATCAGGCTGAAGCCGGCCTCCATCATGCGCGCCCCGCCGCTCTTGCTGATGATCACCAGCGGGCACTTGCGCTTCATGGCCTGGTCGGCGGCGATGGCGATCTTCTCGCCCACCACGCTGCCCATGCTCCCGCCGATGAACCGGAAGTCCATGCACGAGATCACCACCGTCCGCTTGTCCAGCTTGCCCTCCGCGGCCCGCAAGGCATCGTTCAGGCCCGACCCCTGCCGCGACTTCGCCAGGCGCTCCTTGTACGGCTTGGTGTCCACGAAGCCCAAGGGATCGCCCGCCACCAGGTCGGCCCCCAGTTCGGTGTACCGCTGGTCGTCGAACAGCAGGGCGAAGTACTCGTCGCTGCCGATCTTCTCGTGGTGCTCGCACTTGGGGCACACCCAGAGGTTGTTCTCATGGTCCTCGGAGGTCACGATCTCGTCACACTCCGGGCACTTGTACCAGAGACCCTCGGGCGTTTCCTTCTTCTCCTCGGTGGAGGTGGTGATGCCTTCCTTGGTGCGTGTGAACCAACCCATGGGAGCAAAGTTTATAGAGGAAAGCTGAAAGAGGAAATATGAAAGAGGAAGCCTGAAAGCTGAACCGGGATCTCGTTTCAGCTTTCAGCTTTCAGCTTTCAGCTTTTCCTACGCGATGGTGATCTTCTTGTCGAGGTAAACATCCTGGATGGCGTTGAGCAGGCCCACGCCCTCGGCCATGGGGCGCTGGAAGGCCTTGCGCCCGCTGATCAGGCCCTGCCCCCCGGCGCGCTTGTTGATCACGGCGGTGCGCACGGCCTCGGCCATGTCACCGGCCCCGCTGCTTGCACCGCCGCTGTTGATCAGGCCGATGCGGCCCATGTAGCAGTTCGCCACCTGGTAGCGGCACAGGTCGATCGGGTGTTCCGTGGTCAGGTCGCTGTACACCTTCTTGTGCGTCTTGCCATAGCCGCTCAGCGCATTGTAGCCGCCGTTGTTCTCCGGCAGCTTTTGCTTGATGATGTCGGCCTGGATGGTGACGCCCAGGTGGTTGGCCTGTCCGGTCAGGTCGGCGCTCACGTGGAAGTCGGTGCCGTCCTTCTTGAAACCGGGGTTGCGCAGGTAGCACCACAGGATGGTGGCCATGCCCAGTTCGTGGGCCAGTTGGAAGGCCTCTGCGATCTCGGTGAGCTGGCGGGTGCTTTCCTCGCTGCCGAAATAGATGGTGGCCCCCACGGCCACCGCACCCATGTCCCACGCGCTCTCCACCGTGCCGAAGAGCACCTGGTCGAACTTGTTCGGCAGGGTCATCAGCTCGTTGTGGTTGATCTTCACGATGAAGGGGATCTTGTGGGCGTACTTCCGCGCCACGCTGCCCAGCACGCCGTAGGTGCTCGCCACCGCGTTGCAGCCGCCCTCGATGGCGAGCTTCACGATGTTCTCCCCGTCGAAGTAGATGGGGTTGGGCGCGAAACTGGCCGCACCGCTGTGCTCGATCCCCTGGTCCACCGGCAGGATGCTCATGTAGCCCGTGTTGGCCAGGCGGCCGGTGCCGTACAGGGCCTGCAGACTGCGCAGCACCTGCGGGCTGCGGTTGCTGCTCCCGAAACAGCGGTCCACGAAATCGGCGCCGGGCAGGTTCAACTGGTCCTTGGTGATGGTCTTGCAGGTGTGGCCGAGCAGGTTCCCGGCGTCCTGGCCGAGGAGTGCCTCGATGCGGCCGGTCGTGGTGTTGGTGGGCATGCGGTGCTTTCGGATGGACCGCGAAAATACTGTGCCGGGCGGAAAGCGCCGGGCAGGCCGCCGAGCCGCCTGGCCCGCCTGGGCGAAGGACCTCCCCCGCTCAGAAGGGGTAGCCGATGCCCAGGTTCAGGTTGGCCAGGTCGCCGATGGCCCGCTGCTCGCGCGAACGCTCGAAGATCCAGCGGTCGCCCGGGGGCAGGGCGGGGTCCTTGGTCTGGAAGCCCAGGTCGAAGCGCACCAGGAAGAAGTCGAAGTTGAGCCGCAGACCTGCTCCGACACCGATGGCCATCTCGCCTAGCAGGTCGCCGTCGATCCCACTGCCGGGTTTCTGGGGGTCCTCCTTCAGGTACCAGATGTTGCCCGCGTCCACGAACAGGCCCATCTCGAAGAATCCCACCAGCTTGAAGCGGTATTCGACGTTGGCCTCGATGCGCACCTCGCCGGTGCGGTCGTAAGCGGCCAGCGGGGCGGCATACGACCCCGGGCCCACCGAACGCGCCCGCCAGGCCCGCAGGCCGTTGGCCCCGCCCACGAAGAAGCTCGATTCGAAGGGCAGCACCCCCAGGTTGCCGAAGGGCACGCCCACTCCGGCGGCGGTGCGCAGCACCAGCTGGCTCTTCTCGTGCAGGTGCCGGTAGTAGCGCAGGTCGGCGTCCAGCTTCACGAACTGGGCGAAGCGCACCCCGTCGATGGTGTGGAAGCGCGAACCGCTGGTGTCCGTGGTGGGCTCCCGGCCCAGCAGGCCCATCACGCCGCTCAGCAGGTTGCCGCTGGTCTCCAGGGTGGTGCGCAGGTACACCACGTCGCGGCCCTTGGCCGTGCCCTGCGTGTTGAGGATGTGGAAGGCACGCGCCCCGATGATCAGGTGGTCCGTGTAGCTGTCGGTGAGCACCGGGTCGTTGGCCTCCTGCAGGTAGTCGCGGAAATCGTCGGTGAGGAACGGGATGCGGATGATGTTGAGGTCCACCGGGAAGATGCCCACCGTGGCCCGGGGGCTCTCGTTCCACTCCAGGCCCAGGCTGGTGCGCGCCAGGGTGCGGTTGTAGTCCGGCCGCCGCTGGTAGTTGTACAGGGCCGTCCACGTGGTGCGGGGTGCGGCCGATTTGGCGAACCACCGGGCGGGCACGAAGGGCCGCGGAAAGCGCAGGGTGACCTCCGGCCCGATCTCCACGGTGTTGAACAGCACGTCGCGGCCCACGGCCGTGCTCGACCCGCCCGTGCCCGATTCCCGGCCGGTGATGCTCTGCTGCGCCTCCAGGCCCAGGGTGAGCTGGGCCTGCAACGAACCCATGTTGCGGAACACGTTGCGGTGCCGGTACGAAAGGCTGATGGCCGTGCCCAGGAAACCGCCGCGATTGGTGCCCGCACCTTCCACGGTGAAGCCCTGCTGCTTGGCCGGCACCAGGCGCACCGTGCAGTTCACCACATCCGGGGCGCCGGTGCCCACCGTGTCGTACAGCAGGTCCACGCGGTCGAACACCCGCAGGTTGGTGAGCCGCCGGAAGGTCTTGTCCGCCATGCTCGCCTGGTAGCGGTCGCCCGGATGGAAGTACACCGTGCTCAGCAGGGCCTGCGGCCGGTAGCGGGGCCTGCGGCCGTTGTACAGGAAGGTGAAACCGTCGCGCACCAGGGTGTCCACCGGCAGCACCACACCGGCTTGCGCGGCCTTGGTGGCGTCCAGCGTCACGCGGCCCAGCTGGTGCACGGTGCCCTCCCGCGAGCCGCGCAGCCCCTCGGCACGCCCACCCTGCTGCCGGGTCAGCCGCATCACCAGGTCCACCTGCCGACCGCCCACGGCGGTGTCGGCATCGAAGCTCACCAGGTCACGGTGGAAATAGAGGTAACCCAGCTCGCGCAGGATGCCCGTCACCCGGTCGCGCTCGGCCTCCAGGTCGTCCGCATCGAAGCGGGCCCCGCTCTTCAACCGGCTGCCCTCGGCGGTCTTGGCCAGGTAGTCCTCGATGCGCGGGTCGTCCACCACGGTGCGCATGTGGCGCAGGTGGTACGGCTCGCCGGGGGTCACCCGGTAGGTGAGCCGGGCCTTGCGCCCCCGGTACTCCACCGTGTCGGTGACCTGTCCTTCGAAGTGGCCTTCGCGCAGCAGGTAGTTGCGCATCTGCACGGCGGAGCGGGCGGTGAGGGTGCTGTCCAGGGCCACCGGCGGCTCGCCCACCACCTCGCGGAGCCATTCCCCGAAGGTGCGCCCGGGCTCCCGGGGTGGCTTGCCCCGCAGGGCGCGGCGCTCATTGGCCACCCGGTTGCGCTCCACCAGCTCGGCCTTCCGGCGCGCCACCCGCTCGGGCGACGGCAGGTTGTACATGGCCAGGTAGAAGCGCAGGCCGAGGATGCGCTTGTTGGGGCGTTGCTTCATCAGCGCCCGCAGGTCGTCCTTGTCCACCGCATTGTCCTGCACCTCCACCCGGGCTCTGACCAGCAGGTGCCGGTCCGGGGGCAGCCTGCGGGCCGGTCCACAGGCCGCAAGGACCGTCAGCAGCACTGCCGGCAGCACGATATGCGTGGTCCGGAAATGCACGGAGGGGCGGGCGGTCCTTAGTTTTGGCGAAGGCCAAAGATATCCCCGAAGGATTGACGGAAGCGGAGTTCAAGCTGGTGCGTGCGCTGCGGGACCGGAAGCACCGGCGGGCCGAGGGTGCCTTCCTGGTCCAGGGCCGCAAGCTGGTGGAGGAGGTGCTGCAGGCCGGGTGGCCGGTGCGCTTCGTGGTGGCCACGGCCGAGGCGGCACGCGTCACCGGGATCCCGGCACGCCTGCTGCGCACTGCCCCCGCCCACCGCATGGAACGGCTCGGCACCTTCGGCTCGGGCAACGAATGGATCGCCGTGGTGGACCTGCCCGGCCCTGCGGTGGACGGGCCGCTGGAGGCCGGGGAGCTCGTGCTGGCCCTGGACGGCGTGGCCGATCCGGGGAACCTGGGCACCATCATCCGCCTGGCCGATTGGTTCGGCATGCGACGCCTGTGGTGCAGCCCGGGCACGGTGGACCCCTTCAACCCGAAGGTGGTGCAGGCCAGCATGGGCTCGCTGTTGCGGGTCGCGGTGGTCGAGGTGCCCCTGCCCGAAAGGCTGGCGCGCGCCCGCAGGGAGGGCGCCACGGTCCACGCGGCGGACCTGACGGGGACGTCCGTTTTCGAGGCGACGCTGGTGCGCCCCGCCGTGCTGGTGCTGGGCAGCGAATCCCACGGCCTGTCGGCGGCGGTGCGTGCCGGGGCCGACATCCTGCTGCGGGTGCCGGGGCGGGGCGGTGCCGAATCGCTCAACGTGGCCATGGCCGCCACCGCCCTGTGCATGGAGTTCGAGCGCCGCCGTCAACCCTGATCCACGGCCAGGCCGGCGTGCACGGCGATGCGCTCGGCCACCCGCATGCCGTCCATGGCGGCGCTCACGATGCCGCCCGCATGGCCGGCCCCTTCCCCGCAGGGGTAGAGGCCCGCCGCATCGGGGTGGGCCAGGCTGTACGGATCGCGCGGGATGCGCACCGGGCTGCTGGTGCGGCTCTCCACCGCCACCAGCACGGCCTCGTTGGTGCGGTATCCGCGCATGCGGCGACCCACGCGCACCAGGGCGGCGCGCAGGCGCTGCGCCACCGGTGCGGGCAGCAGGTCGCCCAGCGTGGCGCTCACGATCCCCGGTGGATAGCTGCAGGCGGGCAGGTCGCTGCTGAGGCGCCCGGCGATGAAGTCCTCCATCCGCTGGGCCGGGGCCTGCTGGGTGCGCCCGCCGCGCAGCCAGGCGGCGTGCTCCACGGCGCGCTGGGCCTCCATGGCCGCCAGGGCACCGGGCCCCATCGGCAGGCAGCGCGTGTCCACCACCAGGCCCGAGTTCGCGAAGGGGTTGTTGCGCCGGCTGGGGCTCCAGCCGTTGGTCACCACCTCGTCAGGGGCCGTGGCGCACGGGGCGATGATCCCGCCGGGGCACATGCAGAAGCTGTACACACCGTGCCCGTCCACCTGCTCCACCAGGCTGTAGCTCGCCGGGGGCAGCAGGGGGTCGCGTACGGCACAGTGGTACTGCATGGCATCGATCACTGTTTGCGGATGCTCCACGCGCACGCCGATGGCCAGGTCCTTGCGTTCGATGCGCAGGCCCCTGGCCTGCAGCAGCCGGTAGATGTCGCGGGCGCTGTGCCCCGTGGCCAGCACCACGTGGTCCGCGCGCAGTTCCAGCCCCCCCGCGGTGCGCAGGCCGCGCACCCTGCCGTGCTCCAGCAGCAGGTCGTCCACGCGCTGGCCGAAATGCACCTCGCCCCCCGCGGCCAGCACCGCCTCGCGCATGGCGGTGATGATGCCGGGCAGCTTGTTGGTGCCCACGTGGGGGTGCGCGTCCACCAGGATGTCCGGCGCGGCGCCGAAGGCCACCAGCCGCCGCAGCACCCCCTGCACGTCGCCCCGCTTGGTGGAGCGCGTGTACAGTTTGCCGTCGCTGTAGGTGCCGGCGCCGCCTTCGCCGAAGCAGTAGTTGCTGTCCGGGTCCACCACATGGGCGCGGTTGATCGCCGCCAGGTCGCGGCGGCGGGCCCGCACGTCCTTGCCGCGCTCCAGCAGCACGGGCCGCAGCCCCAGCTCGATGGCCCGCAGTGCGCAGAAGAGCCCCGCCGGTCCGCAGCCCACGATGTGCACCGGTGGCGCCCCGCGCACGTCGCGCGCCTGGAAGGCCGGTGCGTCCGCGTCGTCCGTGCCATCGGCCACCAGGGCCACGCGCAGGCGGATGCGCGGGGGACGGCTGCGGGCATCGATGGAGCGGCGCAGCACCCGGTGCGCGAGGGCGCTGGTGGCGCCCATGCCCGCGGCCTCGAGGGCGGCGGCGCGCACCACGACCGCATCGGCGGCCTCGGCGGGCGTCAGGGCCAGCTCCACCGTCCGCGGACCGCCCGTCATCCTTCGAAGGTGAAGGTCAGCATGTAGGTCTTGGTGCGGATGCTCCGCAGGGGGCTGCTGAAACGGGTGCCGTCGTCGATCAGCAGGTTGGGGATGCCGATGCCCGTCTTGAGCTCGATGCCGAACTTGAAGTAGGGCAGGAAGAAATCGAAGCCGCCCCCCACCTCGGCCGCATAGTCGAAACGGTTCAGCTTCACCACCACCTCGTCGTCGATGGCGTTGTTCACGTCCTTCTGGCTGGCCATGTCGATGGCCGCCTTGCCGCCGGCCACCACGTACACGGCGAAGTTGTTGATCCGGTCGCTGCGGAACTTGAGCAGCAGGGGGAACTCCAGGTAGGTGGATTCCACGGGCTTGTCGAACACCACCTCGGTGCCGTCGCTGCGGCGGAAACGGTAGCGCAGCACACGGTCCTGGAAGGAGAGCGAGGGGATGAAACGCACGCTCAGGTTGGTGGTCATGTTCAGCGAGCCGATGATCCCCAGGTTGAAGCCCGGCTTGCGCAGGTGGTCGATGGACATCACGCTGTCGCGCGTGTAGGCCTGCGGGTCGAGCTTCATGAAGAAGTCCGAGGTGTTGTAGGCCAGCAGGAATCCGAAGTGGAAACGCCGCAGGTCGAAGTTGGGCAGGTGCTCGGTCTTGATGCCGCGCACGGGCCCGGTCATCTGTGCCTGGGCCGTGCCCGGGGCCCACCATGGCAGCAACAGCAGCGGGAGGATGCGCTTCATGGATGCGCAACGAAGGTAGGGCACGGCGGGGCGCGCCTCAGGCGCGGGCGGTGTAGAGGGTGGCGATGCCGCCGGTGAGCCGCCGGGCGTCCACCGCGCGGAAGCCTGCGTCGCGCAGCCGGGCGGCGAAGTCGGCGCCTTCGGGGAAGGCTTCCACGGAGCGGGGCAGGTAGCTGTAGGCGCTGCCGTCGCCGCTCACCCAGCGGCCCACCACGGGCATCACCCGGTGGAAGTACAGGCGGAAGAGCGCGCCCATGGGCCCGCGGGCCCGGGAGAACTCGAGCACCACGACCCGCCCGTCGGACCGGAGCACCCGGCGCATCTCGCGCAGGCCCCGGTCCAGGTCGTCGAAGTTGCGCACCCCGAAGGCCACGGTCACGGCGTCGAAGTGCCCGTCGGGGAAGGGGAGGGCCTCGGCGGCGGCACGCACCAGCTCCACGCGCTGCTCCAGGCCGGCCCGCCGCACCTTGGCCCTTCCGTGCGCCAGCATGCCCTCGCTGATGTCGGCGCCCACCACGGTGCGGGCGTGGCGCGCGCACAACACCGCCAGGTCGGCCGTGCCGGTGGCCAGGTCCAGCAGGCGGTCCACGGGTTCCCGGCGCAGATGGCGCAGCACCCGGCGGCGCCAGGCACGGTCCACGCCCAGGCTGAACACGCGGTTCAGCAGGTCGTACCGGGGGGCGATGCCGTCGAACATGCGCTCGACCTGCTCACGCTTGGAGCCCTCGGACGAATATGGCTTCACGGTGCTCACGCGCGGTCGGTCTCCGGCAGGGCGGCGCATTCGGCCATCAGCCGCTCGCGGTCGATGGGCACCACCCCCACATGCTCGCACACCAGTCCGCCGGCCAGGTTGGCCCACGCGGCCAGGGTCCGCACCGGTGCTCCCTGGGCGAGCAGCAGCGTGGCCACGGCGATCACGGTGTCGCCGGCGCCGCTCACGTCGGCGATGCTGCGCACGTGGGCGGGGATCAGGTGGTGCTCCGTGCCGCCGTGCACCAGCACCCCGTGCTCGCTGAGGGTGAGCAGGGTGAGCCGGTTGCCCAGGGCGTTCTCCAGGGCCTTCGCCGCACGGCGCAGCTGCTCGGGGTCGTCGGCGCGCACCTCCATGCGCAGGCCCTCGCGGAGCTCCTTGAGGTTGGGCTTGAAGAGGTCCGTGTCCTGGTAGGCCATGAAGTTGCGCTTCTTGGGGTCCACGGCCGTGGGGATGCCCTCGGCGCGGGCCGTCCGTACCACCTCGCGGATGAAGGGGCCGGTGAGCACGCCCTTGTCATAGTCCTCGAACACGATGGCCCCGGGGCGCGCGCGCCGGATGTGCTCCTGCACGGCGGCCAGCAGGCGTTCGCTGTCGTCGTCGGTCAGGTCGTGGTCGTCCTCCTCGTCCACGCGCACGATGTGCTGGTGGCCGCTGATGATGCGGGTCTTCACCGTGGTGCGGCGCCGGGGGCTCCGCAGCAGGCCTTGCGTGGGGAGCCCGAGCCCGCCGAAGAGCTGGGCCAGCCGCACGGCGTGCTCGTCGTCGCCCAGCAGGGTCATCACCGTGGGCCGGGCGCCCAGGGCGTGCAGGTTGAGGGCCACGTTGGCGGCCCCGCCCAGGCGGGCGCTGCGTTCCTGCACATGCACCACGGGCACCGGGGCCTCGGGGCTGATGCGGTCCACGCGTCCCCAGAGGTAGGCGTCGAGCATCACGTCGCCCAGCACCAGCACCTCGGTGCTGGCGAAAGCGCGGAAGCGTTGCTGGACCGTGGTCATCCTTGCAGCTGTTCGCCGAAGGCGCGCAGGCGCCGCACGGCCTCGGAGAGCTTCTCGTCCGCCGTGGCGTAGCTCAGGCGCAGGGTGCCGGGCGCACCGAAGGCGGCACCGTCCACCACGGCCACCCCGGCGTGGTCCAGCAGGGTCATGCACAGGTCGTCGGTGCCCTGGATGGTGCGGCCGTCGATGGACCGGCCCAGCCAGGCGCTCACGTCGGGCAGCACGTAAAAGGCGCCCATAGGCCGGTTGCAGCGGAGCCCGGGTACCGCGGAGAGCCCCTGTACCACCAGGTCGCGGCGCCGCTGGAAGTCCGCCCGCATGGGGGCCAGCAGGGCGGGGTCGGCCTGCATGCAGGCCAGGGTGACGCGCTGGGCGATGCTGTTGGCGCCGCTGGTGAACTGCCCTTGCACGGTGTTGCAGGCCTTGGCCACCGCTGCCGGGGCGGCGATGTAGCCCACGCGCCAGCCGGTGAGGGCGAAGGCCTTGGAGAGCCCGTTCACGGTGACGGTGCGCTCCATCATGCCGGGGAAGGAGGCGAAGGAGACGTGCCGCCCGTCGAACACGATGTGCTCGTAGATCTCGTCGCTGATCACCAGCAGGTCGGGGTGGCTTTCCACCACGCGGGCCAGCTCCTGCAGTTCGGCGGTGGTGAAGACCGAGCCCGAGGGGTTGCAGGGCGAGCTGAACAGCAGCAGGCGGGTGCGCGGGGTGATGGCGGCGGCGATCCGGGCGATGGGGGGCTTGAACTCCTCGTCGAGCGTGGAGGGCACGATCACCGGGGTGGCGCCGGCCATGCGCACCTGCTCGCGGTAGGTCACCCAGTACGGGGCGGGGATCACCACTTCTTCGCCGGGCCCGGCCAGGCTCAGCACGGCGTTCATGATGGACTGCTTGGCCCCGGTGCTCACCACCACCTGGTCGGGATGGTAGTGCAGGCCGTTGTCGCGCAGCAGCTTGTCGGCGATGGCCTGGCGCACGTCGGCGAAGCCGTTCACCGGGGGGTATTTGTGCCAGGGGCCTTCCAGGGCCTTGCGGGCGGCCTCCAGAGCGAAGGCGGGCGGGTCGTGGTCGGGCTCGCCCAGGCTCAGGTCGATGATGTCGCGGCCCTGGGCCCGCAGTTCGCGGCAGCGCCGGGCCATCATCAGGGTGGCGGGTTCCTCGATGGAGCGCACGAGCGCGGATGTTCGTATGGCCATGGACCGGCGTGGGAAGAAGCGGCGAAAATAGGCAAGGCGGCGGGGGTGGGGCCGCTGCAGGGACGCGGGGTGCCGATATTCGTCAACATCTTTGCCGCGCATGGAGCCCTTCACCCTGTTGCTCATCGCCGTGCTGCCCTCCGTGGTGGTGTTCCTCACGGCGTTCTACCTGATCCGCCAGTTCATGCAGGCCCGGCAGGGGGAGCGCGCGGCCGAGCTGCGCAAGGAGGACCGCCGGCACACCCTGCCGTTGCGGCTTCAGGCCTACGAGCGGCTGGTGCTCTTCCTGGAGCGGATCAGCCCCGGCGGCCTGGTGCTGCGCGTGCACAAGAGCAACATGACCGCGCGCATGCTGCATGCCGAGCTCACCGCCACCATCCGCGAGGAGTACGAGCACAACGTCACCCAGCAGGTCTACCTCTCGGACAAGGCGTGGGCGCGGGTGAAGCAGGCCAAGGAGGAGACCATCCGCATCATCAACATCGCCTTCGAGCAGTGCGACGAGCAGGCGCCCGGCACCGAGCTGAGCCAGCGGGTGTTCGAAACGGCCGGTCGGCTGAGCCACCTGCCGTCGCAGGAGGCCATCCTGGTGCTCAAGGAGGAGGTGCGTCGCCTTTTCTGAACAGGGCCATCAGGCGGTCCACGGCCACCACGGGGTCCAGGCCCTGGTCGGCCACGGCGGCCTCCAGTTCGGGCAGGGCCCGGGCCAGCCGCCGGTCCTGCAGGGCGTGTTCCAGCAGGGCCTGGCCCAGCCCCGCATGCAGCCAGTGCACGGCCTGTGCACGGCGCCGCCGGGCCAGGGTGCCGTCGGCGAGCGCACGGGCGCCCAGGTCCTCCAGCACGTCGGCGAGCGCGGCGATGCCGTCGTCGGTGAGGGCCGAGCAGCGCAGCACGGGAGGCCGGCGCCCATCGCGCGGGGGCAGCAGCCGCAGCGCCTGCGTCAGGTCGTTCACGGCGGCCTGCACCAGCGCCGGCGGGGCGCTGTCGGTCTTGTTGAGCACCACCACGTCCGCAGCCTCCATGATGCCGCGCTTGATGCCCTGCAGCTCGTCGCCCGTGCCGGCCACCAGCAGCAGCACGGTCAGGTCGGTGACGCGCTCCACGTCCAGCTCGTTCTGCCCGGCGCCGACGGTCTCCACCAGCACGCGGTCGAAACCGGCGGCCTCGCACAGCAGCAGGGCCTCGCGCGTGCGCAGGGCGAGTCCGCCCAGGGTGCCCCCGGCGGCCGTGGGGCGCACGAAGGCCCGCGGGTCGGTGGCCAGGCGGGCCATGCGCGTCTTGTCGGCCAGGATGCTGCCGCCGCTGCGCTGGCTGCTGGGGTCCACGGCCAGCACCGCCACGCGGCGGCCGCGCGTCAGCAGCGCCATGCCCAGGGCATCGACCAGGGTGCTCTTGCCCGCGCCGGGGATGCCGGTGATGCCGAGGCGCAGGCCGGGGCGGTCCGCGCCCAGCAACGCCAGCAGCCGGGTCAGGCGTGCGCGGTCCTGGGGCCGGCGGCTCTCCACCAAGGTGATCGCCCGGGCCAGCGCGCTCCGGTCACCGCACCGCAGGGCGGCGACCAGGTCTTCGTCGGCATCGGCCATTGTGGGTCAGAGGCCTTTGCGGTAGTTGTCCACCCACTCGGGGTCGCCCATGTCGCGCAGCAGCCTGAACATCGCCTCCCCGTGGCACAGGTCCGTGGGATGGCGCAGGCCGTAGCCGCTCAGCAGCAGCATCTGGCGGGGGGAGGGGTTCAGCGGCTGCTCGGCCCAGCCCTTGCCCACGCGCTGCCCGTCCTGCACGTGCAGCGGGTACTCCCAGAAGCGCAGCTTCCACAGGTCATCCAGCACCGCGCAATAGGGAATGGTGCGCGAACCGTCCTCCTCGAGCCGCACCTGGCAGGCCTGCACGCCGTGCACGGCGAAGAGGTCGCGGCCTTCGGTGTTGGCCTTGCTGGGCACCAGGCCGCGCACCTGTTGCAGGAACTGGTCGCGCGTCACGGGTTCGGTGGCGATCACCTCCCCTTCGAAGACCTTCACCACGAAGCAGCTCATCAGCTGGCTGTTGAGGCTGGTGGCCAGGCTGAGGCCGAAGGTGTAGGTGGCGTAGGCGGAAGGCGGGAGGGCCTGCCCGGAGGTGCCCGGAAGGGCGGCGAACAGCAGGGCGAGGAGCGGGGCCCGGTTCATCGGCTACGGCGCAGAAGCACAAAGATACCGCCACCGCCCAGGGCCATCAAGCACAGCACCCCGGCCCACCAGTGGCCCGACAGGCCGCCCACCAGCGCCGACACCGGGATGGTGAGCACCAGCAGGGGGTGCAGCAGCCCTTGGAGCCGCGGGTCGTTCAGCCGCATCAGCGGGCCTGTGCACCCGGGGCCGGGGTGGCCAGGCGGGTGCGCAGCAGGTGCTGCCGCAGCAGGTTCATCCGCTCGTTGAGCTCCTTGATGTACAGGGCCTGCTCTTCCACGGTGACCCACAGCCGGGTGTTGAGGTCGTCCAGGCTGAAGGGCCCCTGCATCTGCCAGTCACTGCGGCCGGGGATGGAGGGCAGGTGGCGCTCACGCTCCACGTAGTTCACCATCGCCTCGATCGGCATCAGGCTGTAACCGGCCCCACGCGCTCCGTCCTCCGCACGGGCCTTGCCGTCGTAGTACGTGTCGAACACGTGGTCGCTCAGCAACAGGCTGCCGCCCCACACGCCGATCTCGGCGCCGAGGGTGCCCGGTCCTTTGAACTTCTGGTTGGGTGATACACCACTGGTGGCCCATCCGGGGGTCTTCTCCACCATCACGGCCGTGGGGCTGTAAATGAAGTCGCCCTGGGTGAGCACCGGCACGATGGAGTTGACCATGGCGTTGAGGCGCAGCAGGGGGCGCCGACTGGCCGAGCCGGTCTGGCCGATGTATTGGAAGGTGCCGTCGCAGGTGGTGAGCGAGGAGGTGGGCAGCAATTGGCAGCCCGGTGTGTGGCCGTATCCGGTGCAGAGCACCCCCGGGGTGTTCTGCGGACCTGTGGTGGGGCAGGAGGCGAAGTAGCAGGTACCGCTGCCGGGCGTGAACAGGTGGCCGCAGGCGTCGCAGTAGATGCCGTAGAGCGCGGTATAGTTGGTGGTCTCGCCGTTCACACCCACGTTGCTGGTCCAGGTGTTGAGGTCGAAGCAGAATTCCACCAGCAGGTTGCTGGCGCCGTTCCACTGGAAGGGGGACACGTTGAAGTTGTGGGCGTTCCAACCGGCCGCCGGTGTGAAGCTGGCCGCGGTGTGGCACACCACCCAACCACCGCCCACGTCCAGCGTCGCCAGGGCGGCCAGCGGCGTGTTCTTCATGCTCAGCTGCGTGTTGGTGATGGCCTGCCCACCCCCGGAGGTGGCGCTGAAGGCCGCCCCGGTGATGTTGGTGTTGGGGCAGAGGTTCAGGGCGGCCAGGTCGCTCGCCAGGTAGAGGTACTGGTGGCGGCCATCCTCCCAGAAGCGGCTGTACGGCGTCTCGATCGTGGTGTTGATCGTGGTGTTGGCGAAAGAGGAATTGTCGATGGTGGGACCGGAGGCGGGGAAGCCGGCCGGGTAGGCGCAGGCGGGCACCGGGTTGCTCAGGTACACCCTGTTCTTCTCCAGCAGGAAGGCGTTCTCCAACTGGTACCAAGTGGCCGAGTTGTCGATGTTGCCATCATGCGCGTTGGTGGTGGCGTTGAGACGGATGCTGCCTTCGGTGTTGGTGACCGAGGTGCCGCCCACAAGCAGTGCGCCGTTCACTTCCAGCTGTTCGGTGTAGGTGGCCGGCACGTTGATGCCCACCAGGCCGCCGGTGGAGAGGGCGCCGCCGGTGATGCGCATGCGCTCCACCCCGTTGGTGCGGAAGGCGAGGTCCACGTTGTCGATGGTGCCCACGAAATCGGTGGCGGCGTTGGTGCCCGTGTTGCCGCCGAGCTGCCAGGCGGCGATGTCCGACACGAAGACCCAGCCGGCCACGGGCAGCAGGTCGGTATCATAGTACCAATAGCCTTTGGGGGCCGTGGGCGTGCTGTTGTTCTGGAACACCATGAGGCCCTCGGCGGTGGCCAGCGCGATACGCTGGGCATCGGTCATGCGCGGGGCCATGAAGGCGCGGCCCACCTGGTTGAGGTCCAGCAGGGCGTTGGGGCTGGGCACCGCACCGGTGTTGTTGATGCCGATCTGGGCATGCACGTCCAGCAAGGCGGTGAGCAGCATGCCGAGCAGGCCCGCACGGAACAGCGGGGTCGCAGGACGGGTCGAACGCTGGCGCATGTTCAAGGGGTGGTTCGGGGTTCGGTCACGATGCGCTCGCCCAGGTCGTTCACCAGGCGGGCCTTCTGGGCATCGGTGAGTTCAGGGAGCTGCTTCACGGCGGAGGTCATCGGCGCCAGCTCCTCGGGGCGCAGGGGGCGGTCGGTGCTGAGCACCTCCAGCAGGTGGGCCTGCCGGTTCAGTTCGGTGAGGTACAGGGCGTGCGTCTCGGTGGTGGTCCACAGTTGGTTGGTGAGGTCGCCGAACGAGAATCCGCGCTCACGCTCCCAGGCGTCGCGTCCCTTCATGGTGGGCAGGTGGCGGTTCAGGCGGGTGAACTCGGCCATCTCCCCGATGGTGCGGTTGCGCAGGCCGCCTGCGGCCTCGGCATCCTCGGGCGCCACACGGCCGTCGAAATGCCGGTCGAACACGTGGTCGTTGAGCCGCACCCCGTTGTCGTACACCCCGTTCTGGGCGTGGATGGAGCCCGGGCCCTTGAAGGAGCGGTACGGGTCCGGCGGGTTCACCCACAGGCGCCAGCCGGGGGTGTCCTCCACCAGGAAGCCGCCGTCGTAAACCACGTAGTTGCCGTTGCCGCTCAAGATGGGACCCGGTGTGCTGCTCACCGTGCCGCCGAAGCGGACCACCGGGCGCAGGGCACTGACCCCCCCTGCGCCGCAAGTGTTGTCCATGGCACTGCCCTGAATGGCGCCGGAGCAGGCCGTGGCCACGTTGCCGCACGTCCCGGTCACCAAGGGGGAGTACCGGGTGTAGGATAGGTTGGCGGCGGTGCTCACCTTCACGGGCACGTTGTTGCCCACCCCACCCACTGTCATTGCGTACATGGTCACTTCCACAATGACGTTCCGCACGCCGTCCCAGGTGAACGGGGTGGAGAGCGCGAAGGCATCCCAAGCGCCGGCACCGGCCACGGGGCGGTTGGTGAGGGCCATGTTGAAGCCACAGCCGGCGGCAGGGTCGGAGTTGGTCACAAAGCCGCCGGTGAGGTCGTTCACCCCCGGGGGAGCATGGAACACGGCCACCTGCCAGGCCCATTGCTTGACGAGCCCTCCCTGGCCGATGTAGAAGGCGATCTCGTTGATCGGCTGCCCCGGGCAGAGACCTTGGGTCCAGGTGGTGTTGCCGTTCAACTGGGCGAGCTCCACGTTCAGTTCGTTCACCAGGAACATCATCTGCTTGCGCATCACACGGCAGGCGACACCGTTGATATAGGGGGTGACCGTGGCGCCGTTGTTCCACTGGCCCGTGTTGCAGGCCGGGCATGCCGGTGGCAGCGGGGTGTTGGGGATGCCGTTGGAGATCTCCGAGGTGCCCGTGCCGCAGGTGGCCTCGGCCTGGTGCTGGTAGGCCTGGGGCCCGAACACCAAATAGTCGTTGGGCAGCTTGCGCCATCCGACGGCGGGTCCCATGTACCCCTCGTGCCACAGGTCGGTGGCGTTCCAGCGGATGGCCCCGATGTTGGTGGCCGCCGTGGTGCCCGTGAGGCGCACGGCACCGCTCACCTCCAACAGTTGCTGGGCGGCGGGCAGCGGGGTGGGGGCGCCCATGGCCACGCGGCCACCGGCCTCCACCACCATGCGCTCGATGTTGTTGGTGCGGAAGTTGAGCTCCGTGGCGTCGGTGGTGCCCAGGTAATCATTCACCGGGTTCACCAGGTCGTTGCCCGTGAGCCCCCAGGCGGCCGAGCCCGGCGGGATGCGCACCCACTGGCCCAGGGTGGCGTTGTAATAGTAGTACCCGGCCACGCCGTCGGTCTGGTAGATGGTCATGCCGTCCACACCGGCCGGGCGTTGGGCGGTGGTCATGCGGGGCACCAGGAAGCCCTTTTTGGCGTTGGCCGGCAGCGCGCTCGCATCGATGTCCAGGATGGCGGTGGGGCTGGGGGCCGCGCCGTTGACGTTGATGCCGATGTTGTTCTGGGCGGCCAGGCCCATGCCCAGGCCCACTGCCATTGCCGTCAGGGTGGTCCTCATGGCCATGCGGTTCAGGGGAAGCACGGGGTTCATGGTCAGGGCTTGGTGCTGAGGTTGAGCTGCTCCAGGCGGGCCAGCAGCGCTTTGCGCTGGTCATCGGTCAGGCGCGGACTGCGCTCCACGTCCTGCTGCATGCGTCGCCATTCATCGTCGGTGAGCCCCTTGGCGAAGGCCATTTCCTCCAGCACGCGCAGGTCGCGTTCAAGTTCGGCGATGTACAGGGCCTGTTCCTCCACGGTGCGCCAGAGGCCGGTGCCGAGCGCGCCCAGCGAGGCTTTTTCGCCCGCCTGCCATTCGGTACGCGAGGGCATCGAGGGCAGGTGGCGCTGTTGGGCCAGGTAGCCCTCCAATTCGTTGAGGGGCACGTAGCGGTGGTCGGCGGCGGCGGCGGCGTCCTCCGGGCGCACGGCATCGTCGAAGTAGCGGTCGAAGACGTGGTCCGAGAGCTGCAGCCCCCCGTCGAACACCCGCTCCTGCGCGCGCACCGTGCCCGGTCCGCGGTAGGTGCCGGCCGTGGCGGCCCACTGCGGGGTGCCCACCATCAGGGCATGGTTGTTCAGCAGGGTGTAATCGCCCGTGTTGTTGAACGGGGTGGGCTGTTTCACCTGGCCCCACACCTTGAAGACCGGGCGCGTGGTGTTCAGGCCCCAAAGCAGGCCGGCGGGGAAGACGCTCGGCGTGGTGTAATAGGTGGAACCGGGGTTCACACTCGCGCCGGGCATGTAAGCCCAGATGGTGCTCTGGAAGGTGAGGCCCGTGGTGAGCAGCACCCGGGGCGAAACACCCAGCACCGGCGCTTTGAGGTAGTTGATCTCGATGATGATGTTGTCGGTGCCGTTCCAGAAGTAGGGCGGGTTGAGCGGGAAGACCACGTCCCCGGCACCCACGATCAGGTTGGTGCTGTTGTAGCGCACCGGGGAGGCGTTCATGCCGTTGCCCGTGGCCTGGTCGATGCCGGCGGCCGGCAGGGAGGCCAGGGGGGTGCTGGCCACTTTCACGTTGATGTTGAGCGCGCAGCCGGGGTTGGGCACCAGCGGGTCGTCGTCCAGGGCGGTGACCGCCAGCTGGGTGATGTTGCCCGCGCACAGGTTGAACGGTGCGTTGGCCAGTTCGGTGCCCAGGATCAGGTATTGCACGCGGCTGCCGGTGGACTGGGCGGTCTGGCTGGTGGGGAAGGGGGTCTCGCGCAGGCGCTGGGGAGCGGTGGGGTTGGTCTGGCCGTTATGCACGCCGCCCTGGGTCTGGCCGGGGGCGCCGCACACCATGTTGTAGTCGGTGAAGTCCTGGCCGGTGACCACCGTTTCGATGTTCTCCAAGCGGGTGTACATCGGCCCCACGCGCAGGAACTGGCCCTGGTTGGTGGCCGTGCAGTTGGCGCTGAGTTGCAGGGTGGTGGCGTTCACCACGGACACGATGGTGGCGCCGACCGGAATGCCGGTGCCGCTGACGTACATGCCCGCCGCCAGGCCCGCCGTGGAGGGGATGGTGATGTTGGCGCTGCCGGTGGTGGTGTTCATGCCCTGGATGGCCCGCACCCCGCCGCCTTCGTGGTAGTTGGCGGTGACGGCGTCGTTGTACCGCATCACCCCGTTGGCGGTGGTGAGGCTGAACTGTGTGCCCGGGTACACCGGCGCCTGCTTGTACAGGCGGAGCGCCCCGTTCACATGCAAAGCCTCCAGGGGGGTGGTGGTGCCGATGCCCACATAGCCGTTGGTGCCGCTGATGGTGATGCGCGGGTTGCCGACCCCGTTGGTGTTGATCCGCATGTCGTCGCCACTGCCGGCCACGGTGCCGATGAAGTTGGTGGCCACGTTGGTGCCGGTGTTGCCGGCCTCGGCCCAGCCCTGGCCGGTGCCCATGCGTACCCAAGCGGTGCCGTCATGGTAGTACAGGCCCACGGCGTTCTTGGGATCGTACGGCGCCGAGTTGTCCGTTTGGTACACCCACAGGCCGGCCGTGGGGCCGGGCAGCAGCAGGCGCTCGTTGTAGGTCATCCGGGGGATGAGCAGGCCGCGGTTCACGGCATCGAGCTCCAACAGGGCGTTGGCGTTCACTGGCGGCGCCCCCGTGGTGTTGATGGCCACGTTCTGGGCCAGGGCCGGGCCGGCCGGGAGCGCGCTGAGCAGCAGGACGTACAGCTGGCGGAAGCGTAGCGTCAACCTCATGGGACGATGCTTTGGGGTGCGGTTCGGGACGGGCGGAGCCTGACGGGCATCTGACAAAAGTAGAAAGGCCATGGCACGGCAGCAACAAGGCGGCGGCACATCGGTTCGGAAGGTTGGAAGCGCACGCGCAAGGGCCTTGCAAAGGCAACAGGAAGACGTGGGCCGGGCGCAGTCGTTGCCCGCTACTTATCAACAGGTTGTGAATGAGGGGGATGCGACCCGGGTAAGGGGGCGTGCCGAAGGTCAGTAGCGCAGCACGGGCCAGGCACGGGCGAGGCCCTTTTCATCGCGGAGCAGCACCGTGTAGGTGCCGGCCGGCAGGTCGGTCGCGTCCAGGTGCAGGGTCACGGGGCCGGGGGCCACCGCCTGGTCCAGCGCGCGCACGGTGCGGCCCAGGGCATCGGTGAGGCGGAGCGCCAGGGTGCCGATGGCCGAGGCGTGGTGCGTGAGGCTCACGGGGCCCCTGCTGGGGTTGGGGTAGGGTCCGGTGAAGCCCGCGCCGGGCCCGTGCAGGGCCGTGGTGGTGGTCATCCGCGTGTGCTGCCCGTCCTGGGCCACCTCCGTCAGCCGGTAATAGTTCAGGCCGAAGGCCGGCCGCGGGTCGTGCAGCACGTACTGCAGGGTGGCCTGGCTGTGGCCCGCGGCGGGCACCGTCCCCACGGCATGGTAACGCTCGCCATCGGTCGAGGCCTCCACCAGGAAGTGGTCCGATCCCTGCTCGGAGGCCGTGGTCCACGACACGCGCACTTGCGGCCCCTCGGACAAGGCCTCCAAGGCGATCAGCTCCAAGGGCAGCACGGTGCAGTCCAGCGAGGCCCCGTTGGTGAGGTTCCACGTCAGGGTGAACTGCTGGCCGTTGGTGCTGAAATTGTCCACGTACAGGATGTAGATCTGGCCGACCAGCACGTTGAAGGTGCTCACCCAGCGGTCGCCCCCGGCGCCCTCCGTGAAGTCGGTGGCCCCATTGCCGCAGCCGGTGGGGCCGGTGGGTGCGGCCCACGAGCAGCGCAGCGGTGCGCCCACCGGCGGGCAGGTGATGGCGGACAGGGGCCCCCACACGGCGAAGTCGTAGTCGGTGGGTGCGGCCGGGTTGATGGTGAAACCGATGGTGCCGGAGGCACTGGGGCTGAAGTAGTACCACGTGCCCTGCCGTTCCCCGGCGGAGAGGCAGCCCTGGTTGCCGGCGTTCAGGTCGGCGGTACAGCCCGTGTTGTTGGTGTTGTTGTTGAAGCTCTGGTTGTTGCAGATGGTGGCGCCCCCGGCGCAGTCCTCGGGCATGGTGGTGCCCGTGGTGCTCTGGAAGGCGCAGATGTTGAAGGAGCCCTGCTGGCCGTTGTAGCCCCACATCCGCACGTAGTAGGTCTGGCCGGGGGTGAGCGGGGTGCAGCGGCGGTCGATCCGTGGCATCAGGCCGATGGCGTCGTCGTTGCACTGGATGCTGGTGAAGGGGCCGGCGCAGCTGGGAGCGGAGTAGAGTTCCATGGCCCCGTTGGTCATGGTGCCCACCGCGGTCTCGATCGTCACCACGCCGTTGGCCGGGGCCGTGAAGGTGAACCACACATCGCCACCGGTGTAGAGGCCGCAACCGGGGGCCGGTGCGCCGCCGGTGGCGGTGGCGCCGATGTTCGAGTAGGTGAGCGGCAGGCAGGACGAGAGCACCGGCAGCGGGTTGGCCGCGCAGGGGTTGTCCCCGGTCATCGGCGGGGGCGGCGGGACGGTCCAGGCGCAGATGGAGAAGCTGCCGTTGTTGTCGTTGCCGTACTCCCAGAAGCGCACGTACACGGTGCTGCCCGGGGTGAGGCCGGTAGCGTTGATGTACGGCATGAGGCCGTTGACGCTGCCGTCGTCGTCGCAGGCCACCTGAGTGAAGGGGCCGCTGCAGGAGGGCGCGGTGTAAAGGGCCATACCGCCGTCCGTGATCACCCCGGTGTTGGAATCCAGGATGAGCACGCCGCTGGGGGGGACCACCACGGAGAACCACACGTCGCCGCCTTGGTAATAGCTGCAACTGGGCGCCGGCACGCCGGGGGTGGCGGTCATGCCGGCGTTGGTGGCCGCCTGGAACGCACAGCTCAGGCCAGGGGTGAGCGGGGTGGCGCCGCACGGGTTGTCGTTCAACGGCGGCGGCGGGGCCAGGCCGATGCTGAAGGTGCCGGGGCAGGGGCTGTTGGGCGTGGGCCAGGTGTCGAACCAGATGTAGTACTGCGTGCCGGCGTTGAGGGTGACGCTGATGGTGGTGCTGTTGGCGGCGTTCCCGTCGCCGTAAATGCAGGTGCCGCCGCCGGTGGGGCAGCCGGCCCACACCTGCACCGAGCTCCAGGTCTGGCCCGTGACGTTGATGTTGTACAGGCCGGTGGTGGTGGGCGTCAGGGTGTAGAGGGCCTCGTTGCCGTTCTTGTAGGCCGCAACGTCACCGGTACCGCAAAGCGTGCCGGGCACGTTGGTGGCGTTGAGGTCGTTGGTGGCGCCGCAGTTCAGGGCCTGGTTGTTGATGGGCAGGCTGGCGGGGCTCAGCGCGGTGGCACCGGCGCAGGTGGTGGCGCGCAGCTCCATGGGGAGCAGCGTGGCGAGGGCGAGGACGAGGGCGGCGGCCCCGGTGTGCGCGTAGCGTCGCATCATGGGCTCAGGGGTTGGTCTCCCGTTGCAGGGCATCGTAGAGGTCGGGGTGGGCCGTGATCCAGGCTTGTTTGGCGGCCTGGCGCAAGGCGTCGTCCGGGCCGGCCACCGGCACCGGTCCGTAGCTGCCGTCGGGCCAGGCGGCGATGGCGTGGAACACGGGCGTTCCGGGCCACATAACCTCCACGCCCAACAGCGGCAGGCCCTGCAGCTGCAGGGTGTTCACCAGGGTGTTGAGGGCGATGTCACCTTCGGGGGTGAACTTGGCCAGCATCCGGTCCGCGGCCACATGCAGGGGCACGGCCTCGCCCAGGTCGCGCAGGATGGTGAGGGTGGCCTTCTCCCCGGGGCCGTCCAGGGGCAGGTGGAAGTGCAGGAACACATCGATGCCGGCCGTGCCGGTGTTCTGTGCGGTGAGACCGCAGGGCAGGGCCAGCAGCAGGCCGGTGAGCAGGCGTGCGAGGTGGGTCATGAACAGCGGGAAGGGCAGGGGCAAGGTAGGGGAAGGACCCGTCCTGCACCCACCGCTGTGGAAAAGACGGCGGTGTTGTTCAGCGGTTGCCTGCCTGCGGGCGGCTCAGGGCCACGCGCGCACTGCCCAGGGGCTGGCCGTTGGCGTCCTCCACGTGCAGCAGGTAGAGGCCTTCGGGCAGGTCGGCCACCTGCAGGCGGATCCGGTCGTCGTCCGGGCCCAGGGTGGCCGTGCCGTGGCGCAGCACCCGTCCCTGGGCAGTGGCCAGGCGGTAATGCACGGTGGTGGCGGGCGCGCCGGGCAGCAGCACGGTGAGGTGGTCGTTGGCGGGGTTGGGCACCACGCGGAGCACCGCGCCGGTGCCGTCATGGATGGCGGAGGCCGTGGGCGAGGTCTGCACCGTGCCGTCGAGGTGGACGACGCGCAGGCGGTAGTAGTTGGTGCCGGGCAGCGGGGCGTTGTCGATGAAGCTGTAGTCCAGGTGGGCCAGGGAATGGCCGGCAGCGGGCACCTGGCCGATGGGGACGAAGGTCTCGGCGTCGGCGGAGCGTTCCACGGTGAAGTGCGCCGTGCCGTCCTCGGTCTGGGTGGTCCAGGACAGCATCACGGCGCCGGGCTGCGCGGTGGCCTGTAGCCCCATGAGCTCCACGGGCAGCACGGTGCAGTCCAGCGAGGCGCCGTTGGTGAGGGTCCAGTCCAGGGTGAAGGCCTGCCCGGTGATGTCGAAGTTGTCGATGTACATGATGTACATCTGCCCGGTGATGATGTTGAGGGGGGCCACCCAGCCGTTGCCGAATTCATTCTCCGAATTGTCCACGGCACCGTTGCCCAGGCCGGTGCGGAAGGCGGCGGCACCGGGGTAGCCGGGCACGTTGGGCGGGTAGGCCCAGGAGCAGCGCGTTGGGTTGCCCACGGGCGGGCAGGTGATGGTGGCCATGGGCCCCCAGATGGCGAAGTCGTAGTCGATGTTGGCCGAGGGTTGGATGGTGAGGGCGGCGGTGCCCGAGGCCGAAGGCGAGAAGAAGTACCAGGTGCCCTGCCGCTCGTTGCCCATCAGGCAGCCGCGGTTGGTGGCGTTGAGGTCGGCGACGCAGCCGCTGAAGTTGGTGTTGTTGTTGATCTGCTGGTCGCTACAGATGGTGTAGGCGCCGGTGCAGTCCTCCTGTTGGGCGGAGGGTGCCGACGGCGCGCTGACACAGATGGAGAAGGTGCCGGTGGCACCGCCGTAGCCCCAAAGCCGGATGTAATAAGTGGTGAAGGGGTTGAGGGTGGCGCAGCGCCGGTCGATCTCCGGCATCAGCAGGCCGCCGAGGAGGTCCTCGTCGTCGTTGCAGGCCACGAGGGCGAGCGCGGCGCAAGTGCCGCTGTACAGCTGCATGGCGGCATCGGCCATCGAGCCGGCCTGGGTGTCGATGAACACCTGTCCGCTGGCGCCCGTGGTGAAGGTGAACCACACATCGGTGTTCGGTGGTGTGCTGCAGGTGGGTGGCGGGTTGGTTCCCGAGGCGGTGGCGCTCACGTTGGTGAAGGGCAGCATTGTGCAGGTGGTCAGTACGGGCAGCACCGTGGCGCCGCTGCAGTTGTTGTTGGCCGGTGGGGGGGGCGGCACCGCACAGGTGATGTTGATGGCCCAGCCCGGTTGTGTCACCGAATTGTCCGAAGTGAACCACAAGGTGAGGCAGCCCCCCACGGTGGAGGTGAAGGAGGGCGGCAACGCGGTCCCGCTGAAGATGCCCAGTTGTGGTGACCCGTTGGTGGGTCCGTTGTGCACCGAAAGCTCATCCCAAAAGGCTTCGGTGTTGAAGGCGGTGAAAGTGAGGGTGAGCAACTGGCCTGGCGGGGCGCAGTAGGTCCAGGTGAGGTTCTGGTTGTTGCCGTAATTGCCACCGGCGCCACCGGTGTCGTACACGGTGGTGCCGCACTGGGCCATGGCGGCCGTGCAGGGGATCCAAGCGGCCACGGCCCATGCGGCCCATCGGGCGCGCAGGGGATGCTGCGGCAGGTGGACGGTGGGCTCAGTGGTCCGCATGCGATGGGGTGGGCATGCTGCGCCCGGTGAGTTGTCGGTACTGGTCCGGATGTTCCGCGATCCAGGCGTTCTTGCGGGCGGCCTCGGCGTCCAGCGGGGTCCAGTCCGTGGCGGCGGTGCCGGCGGCCGGGGTGCGCTCCAGTTCAGGTCCCTGGGGGCCTTCCCACCACAGGAGCTCGAAGTGGTGCGCGGCCAGCAACACGGCCAGGGCCTGGGGCTGCACGGCCTGGGTCCCGGTGAACCGCAGGGTGTGCCGGGGCTGGTCGTAGTGCACGTCGTTCCCATCGAACGCCTGCACCACGCTGGCCAGCATGGGCTTCACAGCCGCGTCGGCATGCAGGGGGCGGATCACCGCCTGGCCTTGCAACGGTTCCTGCGCGTACGCCTGCATGAAAGGCATCGCGGCGGCGAGGCCCAGGGCCCACCACAGGCGGTGAAGGGGCCGTGCGGGGCGGGGTCCGGAGCGTGGGCGGCAGCGGCTTGGCATGGACAGGCACGACAGGTTCCGCTTGGGGCGGTCCGCGTCCAATGACCAAACTAATACGCTCGTCGAAAAGTCGTCAAGCGATACGCAATGACTTTTATCAACAAGGACCCGTCGAAACGGATCGGTGCTGGCGCGGGATGGAAGAGGGGATGGCGCCTGTGGCCCCGGCGGTCCGGCGTGGTCAGCCTGCGGTCCGTCCGGGGTAGCTGTCCAGGGCCAGGCGCAGGCATTCCACGGCCTGTGCGAGCTTTTCCTTATGCAGCACGTAGGCCAGGCGCACCTGTCGCCGCCCCGTGGCGGGGTCGGCATAGAAGCCGCTGCACGGGGCCATCATCACGGTGCGGCCCTGGTGGCTGAAGGATTCCAGGAGCCACTGGCAGAAGGCATCGGCGTCGTCGATGGGCAGTTCGGCCACGCAGTAGAAGGCGCCCTTGGGCTTGGGGCAGGTCACGCCGGGGATGGCGTTCAGCCCGTCCACGAGGATGTCGCGGCGCTCACGGTATTCGCCCACCACTTCCTGGAAGTAGGCCTGCGGGGTGCGCAGGGCGGCTTCGCTGGCGATCTGTCCGAAGGTGGGCGGGCTCAGGCGGGCCTGGGCGAACTTGAGCACGGTGGCCAGCAGCTCGGTGTTGCGCGTGATGAAGGCGCCCACGCGCGCGCCGCACATGCTGTAGCGCTTGCTCACGCTGTCCACCAGCACGACATGCTGGTCGAGCCCTTCGAGGGACAGGGCGCTGGTGTGGGTGGCGCCGTCGTAGCAGAACTCGCGGTAAACCTCGTCGGCGAAGAGGAACAGGTCGTGCTTGAGCACGATGGTGCGGAGGGTCTCCAGCTCGGCGCGGCTGTACAGGTAGCCGGTGGGGTTGCCGGGGTTGCAGATCAGGATGCCCTTGGTGCGCGGGGTGATCAGGGCCTCGAAGGCGGCGATGGCGGGCAGGGCGAAGCCCTCGCGGATGGTGCTGCGCACGGGCACCACCTTCACATCGGCGGCCAGGGCGAAGCTGTTGTAGTTGGCGTAGTAGGGCTCGGGGATGATGATCTCGTCGCCCGGCTCGAAGCAGGCCATCATGCCGAAGAGCAGGGCCTCACTGCCGCCGTTGGTGACGATGATCTGCTCGTGGGTGACGGCCATGCCGTGCCAGGAGTAATAGGCGGCCAGGCCCTTGCGGTAGCTCTCGAAGCCGGCGCTGTGGCTGTACTCGATGACGGTGCGGTCCAGGTGGCGGATGGCCTCCAAGGCCACCTCGGGGGTGCGGATGTCGGGCTGGCCGATGTTGAGGTGCAGCACTTCCACCCCGCGGCGGCGGGCGGCTTCGGCAAAGGGGACGAGCTTGCGGATCGGGGAGGCCGGCATCCGGCGGCCCTTGGAGGAGATGGCGGGCATCGGTGGGGGAAAGTGGACGGCGAAGTAACGAAGAAGCCCCGCCGTCCCGCAGGTCCGCCACAGGGCGGCAGGCGGGAGGCGGGGCCTCGGAGGGGGCGGGTCAGTTGGTCTTCTCCACAGGGGCCATGGGGCTCTGCTCCTTCACCGGCGAAGCGGGGGTGCTGGGGCCGGCCTCCACGGTGCCCTTGATGCGCACCACCTTCTCGGGGGCGTTGGTGGCGTTGCTGCTGATGGTGACGCTCTTGTTGATGGGGCCGGGGCGCTTGGTGTCGTACTTCACCGTGATGGTGGTCTTGCCGCCGGGCTTCACCGGGGCGGTGTCGCACTTGGGCACCGTGCAGCCGCAGCTGCCCTTGCAATTCGTGATGATCAGCGGCTGGTCGCCCGTGTTGGTCACCACGAACTCGCAAGTGCCGTTGGCGCCGTTGGCGATGGTGCCGTAGTCATGCACTTCCTTGTCCAGGCTGATCTGCGGGCCGGTGCCGCTCACCGCTTTGGTGTTGTCCTGGGCCATGGCACCGAGAAAGAGGGCGCTCAGGCCGAACGAGAGAAGGATCTTCTTCATGGGTCGGGTCGGTTTGCTTGCGTTGTGAGGTCCAAAACTAGGGTCGGTCCCAAGGCCTGCGGGCTGACATTAACAAGACCTTAACAGGGCCATGGTCCGTGCCGGCGGCCTCCTGCCAGATCGCGTGCCGATCCCGATCCGGGGCTACCTTTCCCCCTTGCACAGCCCGCCCGGCCCGGTGATGCACGCTCCCGCACCCCTCCCCAAGAACGTCTGCGGGCTCCCCGGACGGAGCGGACCTGCCCGCGCCGCCGCCCCGAACCAGCCGCCCCGGGTGGTGATGTGACCTTGCGCCATGGACGTCCCCATCCACCCCGACCACCAAGCCGTCCTGGACCTGTTCCCGCCGGCCTTGAGGGCCCTGGCCGATTCTGAACTGGCCCTCGGGAACCGCATCATCCAGGCCGGGGCCGGACATCCCGCACCGCCCGCCGGCGCACAGATCATGTTCGCGCATGACCTGTTCACCCAGGACCAAGGCCTTTTGAACGGCTTGCATCGCTACGATCGCAACGCCTCCACCCATCACCAGGAGATCAGCGATGCGGATCGCTTTTTCTGGATCCTCACCGCCCCGCTGCCCCCGCCTCCGGAGCCGGACATGAACGCCATCCGCGACCGCGCGAACCTGACCCAGGAGGCGCCGCCCGGCGTGATGCCTGTGTACAAGTGCGATGAGGTGGAGATGGACTACCGTGGCGAGATGTTGATCCTCCATGAGAAGGATCGCCGCACGGACATCGTGTGGACCTGGAACCGGGGCAACCAGCTGTACCGCTCGTCCCTCAGCCCGTGGTGGTATCCGGAGGAGCGCCGTTCCCAGGAGATGACCGCAGCGGAAAAAGAGGAGGTGATCCGCCGTTTCCTGGAATTCGCGCGGAGGAACATCTCGGACAAGATCGAACTTCGCGACTGAAACCCGACCGCCATGTCGTGGAAGATCGCCATCCTCGTCGCCTTCATCACAGCGCTCGTCACTGCGGTGTTCACGGCGCCGGTCGCGGACCATGTCACGAAGAAGTTGGGGGTGTCCGATTTCGAGGGTCAGCGTGGCATGGCCATCGCCTTCATCTTCATTCCGGCGGGCTTCATCGGCGGCTTCCTGCTCGGCCTGCTGGGCACCAAGCTGGTGCAGGCCCTGGAATGGGCGCAATTCTGGAAGGCGGCCGGTCTGTCCCTCGGGATGAGCCTGGGATCCCTGGGCGCCATCGCGGGCCTGTCCCTGCTCACCGTGCAGAAACCGCCGCTGCTTGACGGTGAAGTGCTGGATCTGGAGGCGGAGATCATGCTGCCGAAGCAGCTTCAACCGAAGCACAGCCTCGACGAGAACAACCCGCGGGTGAGTCTCTATGCCGGGCCGAAGGACAACCTGTATGTAACGATCGATCCCGCCTCCGTCAAACACATCGGGGACACCCTCCATCTGCCGGTGCGTACACGCTTGAACACCGCATCCTCCACGCGGAAGCTGTCGATCATGGTGGACGACAGTGTGAGCTACACCCTGGACATGCCCTTGCAACCCGTACCGGGGAAAGGGGATCTGGCCTGGACCACACCCATGCCCATGCGCTACTCGAACATCAGGGACAATGGCCACACCTTCACCGAGGCGATGGTGCGCTACCGGGTGGTGAAAGCCGGCCGGGAGGGGGAATGACCGACGCGTTCCTTGGATCCATCGCCACAGGGATCCCTGCTGGATCGACCTGCCCAACGACGTTCCATCAGCTGACGTGACCGCGCTTGTCCGCTGTGTTGAAAATCCTTGTCCGGCTCTTGCCGAAGGGATGGGGCCGGAGCGGTACGAACGGCGTGAGGACTGAAGTTGTGCGCATTCCGGCATCACGGCCACTGGGCTATTTTTGCGCTCCCCAAAACCCGGCCCGGGCACGGCCGGTCATGGTCACATCCGATGGAGATCCCCAAGCATTACGAGGCCAAGCGTGTGGAAGGCAGGTGGTATGCCCACTGGATGGAGAAGGGCTACTTCCGTAGCGTGCCCGACGACCGCGAGCCCTACACGGTGGTGATCCCCCCGCCCAACGTCACCGGCGTGCTGCACATGGGGCACATGCTGAACAACACCATCCAGGACGTACTGGTGCGGCGTGCGCGCATGCAGGGTAAGAACGCCTGCTGGGTGCCCGGCACCGACCACGCGAGCATCGCCACGGAAGCCAAGGTGGTGCGCCTGCTGCAGGAACAGGGCATCAAGAAGAGCGCCATCGGGCGGGAGGAATTCCTGAAGCACGCCTTCGCCTGGAAGGAGAAGTACGGCGGCGTGATCCTCGAACAACTGAAGAAGCTGGGCGCCAGCTGCGATTGGGACCGCACGCGCTTCACCATGGAGCCCGCGCTGAGCGACGCCGTGCTCGACGTGTTCATCGACCTGCACAAGAAGGGCCTGGTGTACCGCGGCCTGCGCATGGTGAACTGGGATCCCGTGGCCCTCACCGCCGTGAGCGACGAGGAGGTGATCATGAAAGAGACGAACTCGCGTCTCTACCATGTGCGCTACGCGATCGAAGGCGGCAAGGACGAGTGGATCACCATCGCGACGACACGTCCGGAGACCATCCTGGGCGATACCGCCGTGGCCGTTCATCCCGAGGATGAACGCTATGCGCACCTGAAAGGCAGGCGTGTTCTGGTGCCACTGATCGGCCGTAGCGTGCCCATCATCTTCGACGAATACGTGGAGCGCGAGTTCGGGACCGGTGCACTGAAGGTGACGCCCGCGCACGACGCGAACGACCATGAGTTGGGCAAGAAGCACGGCCTGGAGACCATCGACATCCTGGAGCCCAACGGAACGCTGAGCCCCGCCGCGCAACTGTACGTGGGCGAGGACCGCTTCGTGGTACGGAAGAAGATCGCCAAGGAGCTGGAGGAGAAGGGCCACCTGGTGAAGACCGAGGACATCGTGAACAAGGTGGGGATCAGCGAACGTACCGATGCCGTGATCGAGCCGCGCCTCAGCCTGCAATGGTTCGTGAAGATGGGCGAGCTGGCCAAGCCCGCGCTCGAAGTGGTGAAGGACGGCCGCGTGAAGCTGCACCCGCAGAAGTTCGTGAACACGTACACCTACTGGATGGAGAACGTGCGCGACTGGTGCATCAGCCGCCAGCTCTGGTGGGGGCAGCAGATCCCGGCGTGGTACAACGAAGCAGGCGATGTGGCCGTGTGCAAGACCGAAGCGGAGGCCATCGCGCAATTCAAGGGCGCCGGGCAGAGCACCAACGGCATCAAGCAGGACGAGGATGTGGTGGACACCTGGTTCAGCAGCTGGCTGTGGCCCATCAGCGTGTTCGACGGCTTCAAGGACCCGCAGAACAAGGACATCAAGTACTACTACCCCACCAACGACCTGGTGACCGCACCGGAGATCCTCTTCTTCTGGGTGGCACGTATGATCATGGCGGGTATGGAATACCGCGATGAGGTGCCGTTCAAGAACGTGTACCTCACCGGCATCGTGCGCGACAAGCTGGGGCGCAAGATGAGCAAGAGCCTCGGCAACAGCCCGGATCCCCTGGAGCTGATCGAGAAATTCGGCGCGGACGGGGTGCGCACGGGCATGCTCTTCAGCAGCCCCGCCGGTAACGACCTGCCGTTCGACGAGAGCCTCTGTGAACAGGGACGCAACTTCGCCAACAAGATCTGGAACGCCTTCCGCCTGGTGAAAGGCTGGGAGGTCGCCCAGCGGGAACAATCGCCCGCTGCCGCCGCGGCGGTGGCGTGGATGCGCAGCCGCGTGGCACGCACCACCACGGAGCTCAACGGCCTGTACGACCAGTTCCGCATCAGCGACGCCCTGCTCACCACCTACAAGCTGATCTGGGACGACCTGTGCAGCTGGTACCTCGAGAGCATCAAGCCCGCCTTCGCCAAGGCTTCGGCGGGCGATGCCCGTCAGGAGCCGATCGACGCCGCGACCTACGAGGCCACCATCGCGCTCTTCGAGGATGTGCTGAAGCTGCTTCACCCCTTCATGCCCTTCCTCACCGAGGAGCTGTGGCACCACCTGCGCGAACGCAAGCCCGGCGAGGACATCATCATCGCTGCGTGGCCGAAAGGCGGCGAAGGGGATGCGGCGTTGGAGGCCGAGGTGCAGCACGCCTTCGACCTGGTGAGCGCCGTGCGCAACGTGCGCAATGAGCGCGGCATGAGCCCGAAGGAAGCGTTGAACGTGCAGGTGAAAGGCGCAGCGCCGATGCGCGCGGCCGTGTCCGCCCTGGTGAACAAGCTGGCCAACGTGGGCACGATCGCCCGCGTGGACAAGAGCGGCGACGGGGCGGTGACCTTCCTCGTGGGCACCACGGAATACGCCATCGACCTCGGCGACAAGGTGGACACCGCCGCCGAGGCCAAGAAGGCCGAAGAGGAGCTGAAGTACCTGCGCGGCTTCCTTTCCAGCGTGGAGAAGAAGCTGGGCAACGAACGATTCGTGAACGGCGCGCCGCCGCAGGTGCTGGAGAACGAGCGCAGGAAGAAGGCCGACGCCGAAGCGAAGATCAAGGCGCTGGAGGAGCGGCTGGCGGTGTTGAAGTAGGTGTGGCGGCTACCTTCGTCGCATCGCCCGGGACCTGACATACGCCGCGATCGACATCGGTTCCAACGCCGTGCGCCTGTTGGTGGGCGAGGTGGTGGAACGGGAGGACCATCCCGTTGTGCGCAAGGTCTCATTGGTGCGGGTGCCGATCCGCCTCGGGGAGGATGTCTTCGCCGACGGGGCCATCAGCGCGGCCAAGCGGGACTACCTGGTGAAGAGCCTGCGGGCCTTCCGGCTCCTGATCGACGTGTACGGGGTGCCGCGCTACCGGTGCTGTGCCACCAGCGCCATGCGGGAGGCGACCAACAGTGCGGAGGTCATCGCCCGGGTGGAGATGGAGACCGGGGTGGACATCGAGGTGATCGGCGGGCGCGAGGAGGGAGGGCTGATCAGCAGCACGTTCTGGACGCAGGACCTGTTGAAGGACCGGAGCTACCTGTTCATCGACGTGGGGGGCGGCAGCACCGAGCTCACCTGGCTGGAGAAAGGCCGGCGGGTGCGGGCGGCGAGCTTCAAGGTGGGCACCGTACGCATGCTGGCCGGCAAGGTGAAGGCCCATGTGTGGCCGGAGATCGCGGCGTTCCTGGAGGGCCTGCGGGCGGAGCACGGGCCGATGGTGGCCGTGGGCACCGGGGGCAACATCAACAGGATCTTCAAGGAGAACGGCAACCGGTACGGCGAGCCATTGCTGCGCTCGGACATCCGGCGGCACCGCGACCGCATCGCCGCGTACAGCCTGGAGGACCGTGTGAAGCTGCTGCGTCTGCGGGCCGACCGGGCCGACGTGATCATTCCTGCGGCCGACATCTTCCTGCGGGTGATGGAGGAGGCCGGCATCGAGGAGGTGTTCGTGCCCAAGGTGGGCCTGGCCGACGGCATCGTGTACGACCTGTACATGCGGCAGCACGGGCACAGGCGTTATGCGCATTCCGCTCCGTACGATGTGCCGGCGTGAGCGTTGGTGGGCGCTGGTGGCGGTGCTGCCGCTGCTGTTGCAGGTGGCGGTGGCGCAGTCCTGGTCCGTGGGCCTGCGCGGGCACTACGGTTTCCTTTGGCCGCACCGCCCCTCCAGCTGGGTGCTGGTGGAAGGCCATGCGGTGGCGACGGAGCTGTTCGCGGAGCGACGACTGCCGGGCGACCGGCCGTGGCAGCGCCACTATCGCGCACCGTCGTTCGGGGTGGGCCTGCTGTACACGGGCCTGGCCAACCCGGGGCGCATCGGTGCCACGGCGCGTGTGCTGCCGTACCTGCAGCTGCCCTTCGTCCGCGGCCGGCACGGCGACCTGGGCATGCGGTTGGGCTGGGGGTTGGGCTACGTGACCCATCCGTACGACCGACGCGGCAACTTCAAGCAGATCGCGATCGGTTCACGCCTCAACACGGCCATCCAGCTCATGGTGGCCTACAACCATTGGTTCGGCCGCACCGGGCTGTCGGCCGGGTTCGGCATCGACCACTGGAGCAACGGGTCGTTCGCCCTGCCGAACCTGGGGCTCAACCTGCTGAGCGCAAGCCTGGGCGTGGTGCGGTCGCTCGGGCCGGTGACACCCTATGTGCATGTGCCGGACACCGCGGCGCTGGAACGGCCCCGCCGGGAGCAGAGCGTGGTGGGCGCCATGTTCTGGAGCGAGACGGGGCGGCCGGAAAGCGGACGCCACAGCGTGTACAGCCTGATCGGCCAGGTGCAATGGCGGCTTTCGCGCAAGTCCGCCGTCGCCGTCGGGGCCGATGTGTTCAACAAGGGCGCCCTGCGCACCGATCATCCCGAGCTGGAGGACCGGGGGCGTGCGGCGCTCACACAGGCGGGGCTGCATGCGGGCTATGCGTTGCTCTTCGGCCGGGGCGAACTGTTCCTGCAGATGGGGGCGTATGTGTACACCCCGGTGCCCGATGAGGCCTCGGTGTTCCACCGGCTGGGCGGCCGCTACCGGATCGCGCGCCACCTGGTGGCGCACCTGGCGTTGAAAAGCCACTATGCGGTGGCCGACCATTGGGAGTTCGGGATCGGATACCGTTGGTCATGAGGCGTGCGTTCCCCCTGCTGCTGTTGCTGCTGGGCTGCCAGGCCGAGCAATGGGACGATTGTGTCACCTCCACCGGGCCGCAGGGCACCGAGGAACGTGCAGTAGGGGCCTTCGACCGCGTGGTGCTGGAGGACCGTGTGGACCTGGTGCTGGTGGACCGCCCTGCAGGCACGGTCGTCGTGGAAGGCGGCTCGAACCTGCTGGGCCAGGTGGTCACCGACGTGGAGGGCGGCACGCTGCGGGTGCGCAACGACAACCGGTGCAACTGGGTGCGGAGCTTCCGTCCGCGCATCACCGTCCGCGTGCCACGCCAGGGGTTACGGGAGCTCGAACTGCACGGCACCGGCGATGTGCGGAGCACGGACACGGTACGCAGCGCGGTGTTCCGCATCGAGCAGCACGATGCACAGGGCACCGTGACGCTCGCACTGGCGGTGGACACGTGCTATGTGGGGTTGCATACGGGCGCCGGTGACGTGCACGTGGCGGGCCACTGCGGCGTGGCCTACCTGTACAGCGGCCTCATGGGTCCCATCGATGCGGGCGGGCTCCGGGCCCAGGAAGTGAACGTGAACAACAGCGCGGTCACCGACATCACCTGCCGCGCGGTGCAGCGGTTGAACGTCCAGCTCTTCGATGCGGGCGATGTGCGGTATTACGGCGATCCGGTGCTGCAGGCCACGGTGACCGGCAGCGGGCAGGTGGTGCGATCGGGGCCGTAGGGGCCAGGGCCGCGGGCACGCTGCGTGTGACATTGGTTCCCGACGGCGCTGCGCGGCGGGGCTACCTTCACCCCATGCGCCATCTGTTCGCCACGGCCGCACTGACGGCCCTGCTCGCTTCCTGCACTGCGCCGGAAGCCCCTTTCGATGAAGCCGCCGCCATCCAACGCGGCCAAGGCATCGCCAAGGCCACGTTCCAACAGCTCTCCACACGTTTGCAGGGCGCCATGGCCGAAGGAGGCCCGCCGGGCGCGCTTGGGTATTGCTCCGTGGCAGCACTGCCCCTGGTGGATTCGCTTTCCGCGGTGCAAGGCGTGCGGATCAAGCGCACCAGCGACCGCCTACGCGCCCCGCACGATGCGCCCGATGCCGATGAGCGCCGCCGCCTGGACCAAGTGCTCGCCATGCTGGCTGAAGGGGCCAAGCCCATCGACATCCCGCCGCAAGCCTTGGTGTTGGGCGACAGCATCGCCTTCTACCAACCCATCCTGATCAACATGCCCAACTGCCTGAAATGCCACGGTACGCCGGGGCTGGAGGTGGACAGCGCCACCAGCGCCATGTTGGCGCGGAAGTATCCCGGCGACAAGGCCACCGGCTACGCCGTGGGTGACTTCCGCGGGCTGTGGAGCATCCGCTGGAAGCGGTAGAGGGTACGTACACCCGAAAGTTGTTAGACGTGTGATTCCGCAGATCGTCGAAGCGGCGGAAGGTGGTTCTTGATGATGGCCCACACCAAGGCATCATCCGTGGCATCGTACGAATGGACAAGCCGATTCCGGAATGCACGGATCCGCTCGCCATGCTCGATCACATCATCTGGATCCAGCTGCATCAACTTGTTTACTGCTTCGCCGATCGTGATCAATCGTCGCTCCACCGCATCTTTCACCGTCAGTGATCCGGCGTATTGTTCAAACGTTCCGATACCGGCCAAATGATGGTCGATCGCATCCAATGCGATCATGATATCAGACCAATACTTGCGCTTGGTCTCCATCGTATATCGGTACCTGGGTACGTTCGATGACCTCGCGCATGACCGGATTCTTCAAGGAGCGCAAGGTGAGCAGGTCCACTCGCCGACCAAAAAAGGTCTCAAGCCTGTCCCAAAGGTCCAGCATCAACCTGCCGAAGGTCAATGGATCGGATGGTTTGAGGTCAACCACGAGGTCCACGTCACTGTCTCCCGAGAACGGTCCGTGGACCGAAGAACCGAAAGCGTGCAAGGTCTTCACCTCATGAGCTTCACACAAGCGCTTGAAGCCTTCCCTGTCACGCGCGATCAGATCCTTCAGCATGCCGTAAAGTTACTCCAACCCCCAATTTGAAGTGCATCCGAACGGAAGTGTCGGCGAGCGCAATTTTGAGGCTTCGTCCATGGGCATTCGCCCGCCGTACCTTGGGTGCATGGAGCGCCATCTACCGATCCTTTGTTTGATGGCCGCATCACCGGTCGCCCTGGTCGCGCAGACGGGTGAACACAAGCCTTTGTCCGCGCAGGAAAGCGACCCTGTGCGCCTCGGCTGGATGCAAGGCACCCCGCCGCCTGCCGACCGTGTGCTGCATGTGGCCGACGGTTCCTTCTTCCGCTTCCCGGCCTTGCGCTGGAGCGTGGTGCACATGCGGGAGCTCCTGCCCACCGTGCGTGTTTCCCGAGGGAGTGCCGCACCCATGGCCTTGCCCTACGCGCTGGATCCCGGCATCGACAAGGTGGCGTTCAAACCCTGGCACGCCGACACCACCATGACCTGGGAGCAGTCGCTGTGGACCAATTACACGGACGGGATCCTGGTGATGCATCGCGGCCGTGTGGTGTATGAGCGATACTTCGGCGCACTGGGCCCTACTGATGTCCATGCCGTGATGTCCCTCACGAAATCCTTCACAGGCACCTTGGCGGCCATGCTGTTGGCAGAGGGCGTGCTCGATGAGCACAAGCCTGCGGCGTTCTATGTGCCCGAGCTCGCCGGATCGGCCTTTGGCGATGCCACCGTGCGCCAGTTGATGGACATGACCACCGGCCTGCACTACAGCGAGAACTATGCGGATCCGAAGGCCGATGTGTGGATGTTCGGCGCCGCCGGCGAGCCGAACCGGATGCCCGGGGACGGCCGTGGGCCCTTGGGCTACTGCGCCTATCTGGAGACGGTGCGGAAGGAAGGGGAGCATGGCGCGGCCTTCCACTACAAGACGGTGAACTCGGACGCCTTGGGCTGGGTGATCGCGCGGGCCTCGGGCAAGCCGGTGGACGAGCTGCTGGCGGAGCGGATCTGGGGGCGCATCGGCATGGAGCAGGACGGATACTACCAGGTGGATGCCTTGGGCACCCCCTTCACGGGCGGCGGCTTCAACGCGTCGTTGCGTGACCTGGCGCGATTCGGGGAGCTGATCCGCGACAAGGGGCGCCACCAAGGGGAGCAGGTGATCCCCCAACGCGCGGTGGAGGACATCATGGCGGGCGGAAGCAAGGAGGCCTTCGCCAAGTCCGGGTACACCGAACTGCGGGGCTGGTCCTACCGGGACATGTGGTGGATCACCGGGAATGCGCATGGTGCCTTCATGGCCCGCGGCGTGCATGGCCAAGCCATCTACATCGACCCGAAGGCGGAAATGGTGATCGTGCGCCTGGCCTCCCATCCGGTGGCGGCCAACACGGCCAACGATGCCACCTCGCTCCCGGCCTACCAGGCCGTGGCGGAATACCTGATGAAGCAGCAGTAAAGAACGTGGATCATGGAATGGAACGCGTTATTCGACCTGAAGGGGAAAGTGGCCATCGTCACCGGCGGTGCACGCGGCATCGGCAAGGCAGCGGCCTTGCTCTTGGCCAAGGCCGGAGCGGATATCGCCATCGGCGACCTGGATGCGGAGGAGGCCGGGCGCACGGCGGAAGAAGTGCGGAAGCTCGGCAGGAGGGCGGTGGCCGTTCCCTGCAACGTGCTTCGGGATGAGGACTTGGTGCAGCTGGTGGGAACGACGGTGAAGGAGCTGGGTGGTGTGCATGTCCTGGTGAACAATGCCGGCGGTGGCGGCGGCGGCCGGGAGGACCCGGCGACCATCTCCGTGGAGGACATCCGTCGCGACTTCGGCCTGAACGTCTTTAGCGGGTGGCGGCTGTGCCAGCTGTGTGCGCCGCATATGAAGCAGGCCGGTTACGGTTCCATCGTGTTCATCACGTCCATGGCCAGCATCAACCACAGCCCGGGCATGAGCGGCTACGGTGGTTCCAAGGCGGCCGTGAACCACATGGCGGCCAACCTGGCCCACGATCTCGGTCCCGAGGTGCGCGTCAACTGCGTGGGCCCGGGGGCAACGCGCACCGCCGCGTTGGAAAGCGTGCTTACGCCGGAGATCGAACGGCGCATGCTGGCGCGCACGCCGATCCGGCGCCTGGGCACTCCGGAGGACATCGCCGGGGCGGTCCTGTATTTCGCGGCCCCCATCTCCGCTTGGGTGAGCGGCCAGACCCTCTTCGTGAACGGCGGCGGGGTGCAAACGTTGGATTAGCTTGGCCTCATAAGTCGTCGATCGGATCCACGGGGCACACGGGATTCCTGCTGCCGTAAGTTCCCTTCAACATATCGAATCCCAGCAGGGTGGTGGTGTTACCCTCCCACAGGGTCTTCCGTTTCGGAGACCCTGTGGCCTCCGGACCTTACGAGGTCGCAGGGGTACACTGCGTGAGACCCTGCGCGGCGATTTGTCGATATGCGAACCGGCTATCGATAGGCATCCTTCCTATCGGATACCTTCTCGATGCGGACGAGTTTGATCGCATCCCCGATGAAGTAGATCACCCGGTAGTTGCCGATCCGGATGCGCCATAGATCCTTGTGACCTGTCAGCTTTTTGCATCCGGAAGGCCTCGGCTTTTCAGCAAGTCGGCCAACCGCTTCACCGATCCGCATCGCAACAGGGACCGGCAAGGCGTTCAGTTCGCGCACGGCACTGCGCAGCCACTCGATCCGGTAGCTCACTTCTTCTTCGCGCGTTTGTACAAGGCCCGCATGACCTGTTCGTGGGGAATACTCGGTTCGTCCCTTCGTGCTTGGGCGATCAGCCCGTCCAGATACTCATCCACGGCTTCCGGCTCCTTGGCGAGTGTCACCAGGTCGATCTGCACGTACCGCCGGTTCTCGGTCTCATCCGTGATCAAACGCACGCCCTTGATGCCCGGTGTTTTCATGCTAACAAAGATAGATGCGGCCTGGCGGTCCAAGCCACGGGCTGGTCCTTGCCTTCACACCCTTCCCCCTTTTATCTCCTCCACCACGCCGGGGTCCAGCAGGGTGGTGGTGTCGCCCAGGTTCTGCATTTCGCCCTCGGCGATCTTGCGCAGGATGCGGCGCATGATCTTGCCGCTGCGCGTCTTGGGCAGGCCTTTCACGAACTGGATCTTGTCCGGCTTGGCGATGCGGCCGATACTGGCCAATAACTCATGCTCCAGCGTAAAGCTTGATCCCGGGGATCGCCTCGAAGTGCTTTTTGTTCAAGGTAGCCACCGGCAGCCCGGCCTCCATGGCCGTGGCGGCAATGAGCAAGTCCGGCAATGCGACATGGATGCGCCGACGTCTGAGGTTGGCCTGCAGCGATGCGGCCAAGCGCACTTCCCGGGTGGTGAGTGCAAGTACTTCCATGTGCTCGAGCATTTAGTCCCAATACCCGAGCTGTTCTTCCGTTGCACCGACAAATACTTCGAATTCCGTGATCACGGAAAGCTTCAAGGAACAATGCTCCAAGGCCAATTTCCGCAGCAAGGTCCGGCTCTTGTCCTTCTTCCTGAAATACTCGATCAATGCGGAGGTGTCCGCAAGTACTACCGGTCCCGCCATTGTGCAAAGACCTTGCGGATTTCCTCCATGCGACGCAATTGCTCCTTGGAGAACACCGGACCGCGCAACAAGAGGTCGGCGAAGTTTTCTTCAACCTTGGTTGACCTGCCGTCCGGCTTCTGTTCGAGCACGGCCTTTGCCTTCCGGCGTTGCGTGGGTGTCAATTGCGCCAATGCCCGCAACAATTGCTCGAACGGGATATTGAGCTTGATCTCCATGCTGTAAAGGTAGCGAACCTGCGATCGGCCATCACACCCTTCCCCCTTTGATCTCCTCCACCACGCCGGGGTCCAGCAGGGTGGTGGTGTCGCCCAGGTTCTGCATTTCGCCCTCGGCGATCTTGCGCAGGATGCGGCGCATGATCTTGCCGCTGCGCGTCTTGGGCAGGCCCTTCACGAACTGGATCTTGTCCGGCTTGGCGATGCGGCCGATGTTCTCCACCACGGATTCGATGATCTCGCCGGTGATCTGGTCCACCGCGGCCTTGTCGTTCAGGTCCAGTGGCGCGGCGGTGATCACATACGCATAGATGCCCTGGCCCTTGATGTCGTGCGGATAGCCCACCACGGCGCTTTCCACCACGCGGTCGCTGAGGTTGATGGCGCTCTCGATCTCGGCCGTGCCGAAGCGGTGGCCGCTCACGTTGATCACGTCGTCCACGCGGCCGATCACGCGCCAGCGGCCCTTGGCATCGCGCTTGGCGCCGTCGCCGCTGAAGTAGTGGCCGGGGAAACTGCTGAAGTAGGTCTGCTTGTAGCGCTCGTGGTCGCCCCAGGTGGTGCGCAGGATGCCGGGCCAGGGGAACTTGATGCAGAGCATGCCCTCCACCTCGTTCTCCGTGATCTCCTTGCCGTCCGCGGTGAGCAGTACGGGCTGCACGCCGGGCAGGGGCCATGCCGCGTGGCCGGGCTTTTCATCGGTGACGCCCGCGATGGACGAGATCAGGATGCCGGCGGTCTCGGTCTGCCACCAGGTGTCCACGATGGGGCAGCGGTTCTTGCCCACGTGCAGTTTGTACCACTGCCAGGCCTCCTCGTTGATCGGTTCGCCCACGCTGCCGATTACCTTCAGGCTGTCCAGCGAATAGGCCAGCACATGGTCAAGCCCGGCGGCCATCAGGCTGCGGATGGCGGTGGGCGCGGTGTAGAAGATGTTCACGCCGTGCTTGTCGATCACCTGCCAGAAACGGCCCGCGTCGGGGAAGGTGGGCACGCCCTCGAACATCAGCGTGGTGGCGCCCGCCAGCAGCGGACCGTAGATGATGTAGCTGTGCCCGGTGACCCAGCCGATGTCGGCCGTACACCAGTACACGTCGCTTTCCTCGTACTGGAACACGTTGCGGAAGGTGTAGTCGCAGTAGACCATGTAGCCGCCGGTGGTGTGTACCACGCCCTTGGGCTTGCCTGTGCTGCCGCTGGTGTACAGGATGAAGAGCGGGTCCTCGGCGTCCATCTCCTCGGCGGGGCAGTGCTTGTCCACGTGCTTCAGCTCGTCGTGCAGCCACACGTCGCGGCCCTCCTGCATGTCCACGGCCCAGCCCAGGCGGTCGGTCACGATCACCTTCTTCACGCTGGGGCATTCCTCCAGGGCCTCGTCCACCACGCGTTTCACGGGGATCTGCTTGTGGCCGCGGTTCAGGCCGTCGCTGGTGAGCACCATGGAGCACTGGGCATCGTTCACGCGGTCGGCGATGCTCCTGGCGCTGAAGCCGGCGAAGACCACCGAGTGGATCAGCCCCAGGCGCGCGCAGGCCAGCACAGCGATGGTGAGCTCGGGGACCATCGGCATGTAGATGCAGATGCGGTCGCCCTTCTTCGCGCCGTTGCGCTTGAGCACGTTGGCGTACTGGCACACCTTCTCGTGCAGCTCGCGGTAAGTGTAGCGCACGAAACGTTCCTTCGGGTCGTTCGGCTCCCAGATCAGCGCCAGCTTGTTGCCGCGCGTGGCCAGGTGGCGGTCCAGGCAGTTCTCGGTGATGTTGAGCTTGCCGCCGATGAACCATTTGACCTCCGGCATGTGGAAGTCCCACTCCAGCACCTTGTCCCATTTCTTCCGCCAGGTGAAGGTCTCGGCCTGGGCGGCCCAGAATTCTTCGGGGTCCTCGATGCTGAAGCGACGGGCCTCGTCGTATTCGGCCTTGGTGCGGATGCGGGTGATGTCCATGGCGGAAAATTAGCCGCCATGGCGATCCGGTGGGATCACCGGACCCCCTCCTTCACCCAGAGCACCGGGGCGGAGACGGGACCCGAGGGAGCCCAGACACGTACGGCGTAGGGTCCCGCGGCGAGGGAGCCGACCTCCACGGTGGTGACCGGCGCTGTGAGCGGGGTGCTGAGCACCATGCGACCGCCCATGTCGTGGAAGCGCAGTATACGGTCCGGGCCGGCCAGGTCGGACCGCACCTCCAAGGGGCCGGCGCCCGGGTTGGGGAGCAGGAGCGGCCGCGAGGAACCGGGCAGAAAGTGCACCACGCGCACCGGGGAGTAGGTGTGGCCACCGTCCACGTCCACCTGGCGGAGGCGGTAGAAGTTGTTCCCTACGAGGGGCGCGGGGTCCAGGTGGCTGTAGTGCTGCACCTGGAGGCTGTTGCCCGCGCCGGGCACGGTACCGATATGCACGAAGTGGGCGCCGTCGGCGGAGCGTTCCACCTCGAACCTGTCGTTACCGGCCTCCGACGAGGTGGACCATTCAAGCAGCACCCCTTCGGGCACGGCGCGTGCATGCATGCTCAGCAGCTCGATGGGCAGCACGGTGCAGTCCAGCGAGGCACCGTTCTGGAGGGTCCAGTTCATGTTGAACCCGGTGCTGCTCTGGCTCCAGTTGCTGATGTACAGGAGATACACCTGGCCCACGGTGACCTGCATGCCGGGCACCCAGCCGCAGTATTGCGGAGGCACGAGGGGGCAGATGTTCGTGGTGGCGGGGATGCCGTAGCTCACACTGGTGGGGGCGAACTGGGGTGGCGAGTACACCGGGTGCCCCATGCCCGTGGCGTAACTGCCGGTGCTGGCGTAAGTGGCCGGACCGCTGGAAGCCGCGCAGCGGATGGGCGGACCGGCGGGCGGGCAGATGGCGGCCGGGGAGGAGCCGGGCGGGTAGGGGCCCCACACGGCCCAGTCGTAGTCGTCCGGCCCGAGCGGTGCAATGGTGAGCCCCAGGTTCCCGGCCGCGCTCGGGGAGAAGATGTACCAAGTACCCTGGAACTCCACGATGTCCAGGCAACCGGAGTTCGCCGCGCTGATGTCGACGATGTTGCCGGTGTTGTTGGTGTTGTTGCTGAAGGCGACGTTGCTGCAGATGGTGACCGCGCCCAGGCAGTCCTCCGGCGAAGGTGGTGGCGGGATGCAGGTCACCGAGCCCACGTACACCACCCCGCCCACCGGCGGCGACCCCGAGTTGAAGATGGTGCCCCCGCCCAGGGTCACGATGTAGGAGTTGTCTGTCTGGAATGCCCCCGACGCATTGTAGGAGATGATCACCCCGTCCCCGATGTTCACGCCGATCTGCACGGTGACGGACGGCACGCCGAACGGCACGGTGTACGTGGTGGGCACGCCGTTGACGGTGATGGTCACGGAAGAGGTGCCCCAGCCATCGCTGAAGCTGTCGTACATGGTGAGCGTGTAGATGCAGTCGCCTGCGGGCGGTGCGGTGCAGACGATCTGCAGCGGTGCGCAGGCCGCATTGGTGGCGCAGTAGTACTGATCCACCAGCACGCGCAGCTGGCCCGTGAAGGTCGCCACCCAGGTCACCGTGCTCTGCAGGCCGCAGGCATCGTCGTTGAAGCCGAGCGAGCCGCCGCCGGCGTTGTTGTACAGCGTGATCTGGGTGTCGAAGGTGGCTGCGCAGGTGCTGAAGGTGTACGTGTTGCCGGCCACCACGTTCACCAGCGCGTACTGGCCGCCCTGGACGCAGGGAACGTTCGTGGTGCCCGGGCAGGTCGGTGTGATCGCCGTGCCGGTGAGCGCGTTGTCGTTCGGGCACTGCGCCTTGCCGATCGCCGACACGAACAGGGCGCACGAGAGGTTCAATATCCGGACGATACGCATGGCGGCCAGGCAAGATAGGCGATCCGCGCGGACCTTGCCGAGGCTGCTGGGAGCGCCGCTGGGCGATGATCCGGGCTGCGGATGCGGGACAGGCCGGTTGCGTGCCGCATGCCGCTGTAGGCGGCGTTCAGTGGATGAAGAGCGGATGCGGTGGCAACTGGTGGCCCATGCCGCACGATGCCATCGCCCCGTACCGTGACCAGCCGGAACGACTTTCCCTGGCGGCGTGAGGAGCGGTGAAGGTGCAGGGCTATCGGGTCTTAAATCCACTCAGGGCGGTTGATCGATCGTTGTGCGGGGGGCTTGATCCTTAGCAGCTGGATGAAGTGCTTGCGGCCTCCTGCTCACATGCGGGGACCGCACCATGAACC
>WBZY01000165.1_pt1 | contig 60780 bp, 59 predicted proteins | sample 5204191 | NCBI WGS metagenome assembly WBZY01 (sample SAMN12344363, study PRJNA552823) | activated sludge metagenome | biome: Activated sludge suspended growth; feature: Anammox Sidestream; material: Wastewater; isolation source: activated sludge from anammox sidestream of wastewater treatment...
CTTGCATGCTGCCACCCCTCTGATTTATGACATTTGTACCCACACGATTTCCTGAAGACCCTTTTTTCATTATAGATCGCAAAACGGGAATTCGATCTGCGGCGGTTTGCCGCCGATGATGTCGGCGATTGCCCGGCCGGAACCGCAGGCCAGGGTCCAGCCGAGGGTGCCGTGGCCGGTGTTGTAGTAAAGGTTGCCGGCGCGGCTGCGGCCGATGACGGGCACATTGCCGGGTGTGGCGGGGCGCAGGCCGGCCCAGTATTCCGCATCGCCGGCGGGCTCGAGGTGCGGGAACAGCTGTTGCGCCCGCCGCAGGATGGCCATGCAGCGGGCAGGAGCGATGGCGGTGTCGAATCCCGCCAGCTCGGCCGTGCCGGCGATGCGCAACCGGTTGCCGAGGCGCGAACAGACGATGCGGCGCGATTCGTCGGTGATGCTGACGAGAGGGGCGGCGGCGCCGGTGGCCAGCGGCAGGGTGACCGAATAGCCCTTGACGGGGTGGATCGGCAACCGCTCGCCCAGCGTGCGCGCCAATGCGGTGCCGTGGCTGCCGAGGGCGACGAGATAAGCGTCGCCGCGAAGCTGTTCTGACGATCCTGCCGCATCGAAAATCCGCACGCCGCCGATCCCGCTTTCCCCGCGGGCGAGCGAGGCAATGCGCGTGCCGTAACGGAAGGTCACGCCGGCCTGGCGGCAGAGTTCGGCAAGTTTCTGAGTGAACAGCAGGGCATCGCCGGTTTCGTCGTCCGGCGCAAACAGTCCGCCCGCGAGGCCTGCCCGACAATCCGCCAGGGCGGGCTCGACCCCCAGGCAGGCGCGTGCATCGAGCACCGCGGCGCGGATGCCGAACTCATGCAGCAGCGCAGCCCGCTGGCCGGCCTGTGAAAATTCGCGCGAACTGAAAAAGAGATGCAGGATGCCCTTCTGCAGGCGGTCGTATTCGATGCCGGTATCCTTCTGTAGCGCGCGCAGGCAATCGCGGCTGAAGACGGCCAGGCGGGCGATGGCCGCCGTGTTGCGGCGCGTGCGGCCGGGCAGGCATTCGAGCAGGAAGCGGGCGCCCCAGGCCCACTGCGACCAGTCGAGGCGCGGGCGAAACAGCAATGGCGCGTCCTCGCGACCGAGCCAGCGCAGCACCTGGAGGGGCGCGCCTGGGTTGGCCCAGGGCTCCGGATGACTGGTAGAGATCTGGCCGCCGTTGGCGTAGCTGGTTTCCAGCCCGGCGGCAGGCTGGCGGTCGATGACGGTGACGGCATGGCCGGCCTGCCGCAGGTACCAGGCGCTGGTGACGCCGGCGAGGCCGGCGCCGAGGACGATGACGTGCATGACGGGAACCTTGGCTTCTCCGCATTTTAACGCAGGGATGCGGATCGTCCCTGAAACCCGGATAATTGCGCCTTTCGGCAATGGATTCGGGAGAGAAGTCGATGCGCCGCATCACCCTCATGCAGTATCTCATCGAGCAGGAGCGCCAGAAGGACTGGATCAATGCCGACCTGCGCCTGCTCATCGAAGTCGTCTCGCGCGCCTGCAAGGCGATTTCCATCGCCATCGGCAAGGGCGAGCTGGCCGGCATGCTCGGCGGCGCCGGCAGCCAGAACGTGCAGGGCGAGGCGCAGAAGAAGCTCGACGTGATATCCAATGAAATCCTGCTCGAGGCCAACGAATGGGGCGGCCACCTCGCCGCCATGGCCTCCGAGGAGATGGACCACCCGCACCAGATCCCGCACCGCTTCCCGCGCGGCGAGTACCTGCTGCTGTTCGATCCGCTCGACGGTTCCAGCAACATCGACGTGAACATTTCCGTCGGCACCATCTTCTCGGTGCTGCGCTGCCCCGAGGGCGTGACGCAGCCCGACGACGGCGCCTTCCTGCAGCCGGGTACGGCGCAGGTCTGCGCCGGCTATGCCGTGTACGGCCCGTCCACGCTGCTGGTGCTGACGCTGGGCCACGGCGTCGCCTGCTTCACGCTCGACCGCGAGACCGGCAGCTTCGTCCTGACGCAGGACGCGATGCGCATTCCGGAGGACACCGGCGAGTTCGCCATCAACGCCTCCAACATGCGCTTCTGGGAACCGCCGGTGAAGCGCTACATCGACGAGCTGCTGGCCGGCAAGAGCGGCCCGCGCGGCCGCGACTTCAACATGCGCTGGGTGGCCTCGATGGTGGCCGACGTGCACCGCATCCTCACCCGCGGCGGCATCTTCATGTACCCGCGCGACACCAAGGACCCGACCAAGGCCGGCAAGCTGCGCCTGATGTACGAGGCCAACCCGATGGCCTTCATCGTCGAGCAGGCGGGCGGCGCCGCCAGCAACGGCCGCGAGCGCATCCTCGGCATCCGGCCGACCGGCCTGCACCAGCGCGTCGCCGTCATCCTCGGCTCGAAGAACGAGGTCGAGCGCGTGACCGGCTACCATGCCGCCTGACGCGCCGCCCGCCGGGCAGGAATTCGCCACCCTCGCGGGCGGCTGCTTCTGGTGCCTGGAGGCGGTGTTCGACGAACTGGAAGGCGTCACGGACGTTGTTTCCGGCTACGCCGGGGGGCATACCCCCGATCCCGATTACCGGCAGGTCTGCTCGGGCGAGAGCGGCCACGCCGAGGTGGTGAGACTGACTTTCGATCCCGCCCGCATCGCCTATCACGAGATCCTCGAAGTGTTCTTCGCCATCCACGACCCGACCACGCCCAACCGCCAGGGCAACGACATCGGCACGCAGTACCGCTCGGCGATCTTTACCCATTCACCGCAGCAGCAGGCCGAGGCGCAGGCCCTGCTCGACGAGTTCGCCGCCGCCAATGCCTTTGGCGCGCCGGTGGTCACCGAACTGGCGCCCGCAGGAAAGTTTTTTCCTGCCGAGGATTGCCACCAGAAATATTTTCGCAACAACCCCCATCAAGCCTATTGCCAGTTTGTCGTGGCGCCGAAGCTGGCGAAGTTCCGCAAGCTGTTCGCCGCCAGGCGCAGGCAGGCATAACCCCACTTCGAAAGGATTCATCATGAGCCAGACCACAACCCCCAGCGGATTGATTTGCGAGGACGCCAAGGAAGGCAGCGGCGAGGCCGCGGCGCGCGGCCAGACCGTGTCGGTGCATTACACCGGCTGGCTGACCGACGGCACGAAATTCGATTCGAGCAAGGACCGCAACGAACCCTTCGAGTTTCCCCTCGGCGCCGGCTACGTCATCCGCGGCTGGGACGAGGGGGTGCAGGGCATGAAGGCGGGCGGCGTGCGCAAGCTGACGATTCCGCCCGAGCTGGGCTATGGCGCCCGCGGCGCGGGCGGCGTGATCCCGCCGAATGCCACGCTGGTCTTCGAAGTCGAGCTCCTTGAAATTCTTTGACAGGCGGGTATGTACCTGGGCATTCGGGTCGCGTAGAATGCGCCCCGCCTACATACCGACATAGAAAGACCACCATGTTTGGTAGTTTCATGCCGAAGGAAGGCAGATTCTTCGAATATTTCGTCGAACTGGCCGATTGCATCCTGCAGGCCAGTCGCGAGCTGGCGGAGCTGATGACCAGCTTCGACGACGTCGAGCGGCGCGCCTACAACATCGAATCGATCGAGAAGAATGGCGACAAGGTTACCCAGACCGCCATCGAGATGCTGCACAAGACCTTCATCACGCCGCTCGACCGCGACGCCATCCACCAGCTCATCACCAACATGGACGATATCCTCGACCTGATCGAGGATTCCGCCCAGTCGATCTTCCTCTACGACATCCGTGCCGTGACGCCGGAGGCGAAAAAACTGACCGACATCTGCGTCGCCTGCGCCGAGAAGGTCAAGGAAGCGGTGAGCCTGCTCTCCAACATGGACAATGCCCGCGCCATCATGAGCGTCACGGAAGAGATCGATCGTCTCGAGTCCGAGGCCGATCATTTGATGCGCTCGGCCATGGCCAAGCTGTTCCGCGACGAGCCGGACGTGCGCCAGGTCATCAAGCTGCGCACGGTGTACGAGGTGCTGGAGAGCATCACCGATCGCTGCGAGGATGTCGCCAACATCATCGAAGGCATCGTGCTCGAGAACGCGTGACTTGCCGAACCGCAGACAGGGACTACGCGTGAGCGCCGCCCGCCGGGAGCTCGGCATGACGCCTGCGCCTGCGAAGCTGCGCAGCGGGAGGGGGGCGTCATGAGCTTCGAGGTCTTCGTCTTTCTCATCGTCCTGGCCCTGGCGTTCGACTTCATGAACGGGTTTCATGACGCCGCCAACTCCATCGCCACCATTGTCTCGACCGGCGTGCTGAAGCCGCATATCGCCGTCGCCTTTGCCGCCTTCTTCAACTTCGCCGCCCTGTTCGTCTTTCATCTGAAGGTGGCGGCCACCGTCGGCAAGGGCATCGTCGAGCCGGAATTCGTCGACCACTATGTGATCTTTGGCGCCCTGGTCGGGGCGCTGTTCTGGAACGTCGTCACCTGGTACTACGGCATTCCCTCCAGTTCCTCGCACGCCCTCATCGGCGGGCTGATGGGGGCCATGGTGGCCAAGGTCGGCACCGGCGGCCTCATTGCCGCCGGCATCGGCAAGACGCTGCTCTTCATCATCGTTTCGCCGCTGCTTGGATTTGTCCTCGGCGGACTGCTGATGCTGGCGATATCCTGGATATTCTTCCGCACGCCGCATGCCAAGGTGGATCGCTGGTTTCGCCGCCTGCAACTCTTCTCGGCCAGCTACTACACGCTCGGCCATGGTGCCAACGACGCGCAGAAGACGATCGGCATCATCTGGCTGCTGATGATTTCCGGCGGCTATCTGCCGGCCGATGCCGCTCGCCCGCCCGACTGGGTGATTCTCTCCTGCTATGCGGCAATCGGCCTCGGCACCCTCTTCGGCGGCTGGCGCATCGTCAAGACCATGGGTCAGCGGCTGACCAAGGTCAAGCCGGTCGGCGGCTTCTGCGCCGAATTGAGCGGAGGGGTCACCCTGACCATTGCCTCCTTGGCGGGTATTCCGGTATCGACCACACACACCATCACCGGCGCCATCGTCGGTGTCGGCGCCTCGCGCAAGCTTTCGGCGGTGCGCTGGGGCCTTGCCGGCAACATCGTCTGGGCCTGGGTCCTGACGATTCCCTGCTCGGCTTTCGTTGCCGCTTGCGCCTGGGCCATCGGCGAGGCTTACCTGTAACTCCTGTTTGCCTTGCAAGGGGCAACCGCTGCGGATTCCGGAGTCGACAGGAAGCCGGTTCCCCTAGAATAGGGCTTGTCTCCGGGAGCCGACAACATGTCCAACGTCATCGATTACGAATACGGCATCAGCGCCATCGACTCCGGCTTTGGGCGACCGCGGATGGATGCCATCCACCTGATCGTCGAAGGCGCTCATGCCGCACTGGTCGACACCGGCACCAACGCTTCGCTGCCGCACGTGCTGGCCGCGCTGGCGGCCAAGGGGCTGGCGCCCGAGCAGGTCGAATACGTCGTCCTCACCCATATCCACCTCGACCATGCCGGCGGTGCCGGCGCCCTCATGCGGGTGCTTCCCAATGCCCGCCTGACCGTCCATCCGCGCGGTGCCCGCCACATGGCCGACCCTTCGCGCCTGGTCGCCGGCACCAACGCCGTTTACGGCGAGGCCCAGGCCAGGCGGATGTACGGCGAAATCCTGCCGGTTCCCGTCGAGCGCATCCTGGAGACGCCGGAGGGCGCGACGATCCGCCTGGGCAGCCGCGAGCTGCTTTTCCTCGACACGCCCGGCCATGCCCGCCACCATGTCTGCATCCGCGACGGCCGCTCCGGCCATGTCTTCGCCGGGGACACCTTCGGCCTTTCCTACCGGGAGTTCGACGTCGACGGCCGCCCGTTCGCCTTCCCCATCACCACTCCCGTGCAGTTCGATCCGCCGGCCATGCATGCCTCCATCGACCGCCTGCTGGCTCACCGGCCGGGGGCGATCTACGTCACCCACTACGGCCAGGTGCGCGACGTGCCGCGACTGGGCGCGGACCTGCACCGGCTCATCGACGCGCACGTCGACGTGGCGCTGCACCATCGCAGTGCGGGCGCCGAACGCCAGGCCGCGATCCGGGCCGGCCTTGCCGAAATCCTGCTCGGCGAGTCGCGGCGACAGGGCTGGGGAATGGCGCCGGACGGGCTGCTCCGCCTGATGGCGGCCGACCTCGAATTGAACGCGCAGGGACTCGTCGCCTGGCTCGACAGCGAAGCTTGATTCGCGCCGAGAGAGGATGCCGGACGCAACACCAGAGGGAAAATTTTCCATCTCCCTCTGAAAAATGATTGACAAATCTTTCCGGCATGATCATGCTTCGCTCCATTCTTGCTGTGCGCAGCAAGGAGATTCAAGGTGCTTTCAGTCGTAAACACATTTTTCAGGAGGTGAAGATGGCTACTGCCAAGAAAGCAAAGAAACCCGCTGCTAAGAAACCCGCCGCCAAGAAGCCGGCCGCCAAGAAAGCCGCTCCGAAGAAAGCCGCCGCCAAGAAGCCGGCCGCCAAGAAAGCCCCCGCCAAGAAAGCCGCACCCAAGAAGAAAGTCGCCAAGAAGCCGGCCAAGAAGGCCGCAGCCAAGAAGCCCGCGGCCAAGCGCAAGCCCAATGCAGCCTTCATGAAGCCGATGACGCCGAGCTCCGCGCTCGCGGCCATCGTCGGTGCCCTGCCCCTGCCGCGCACCGAGGTCACCAAGAAGGTCTGGGATTACATCAAGAAGAACAAGCTGCAGGATGCCATCAACAAGCGCATGATCAATGCCGACGAGAAGATGAAGTCCATCCTCGGCAAGGCACAGGTCTCGATGTTCGAGATGACCAAACTGATCAACAAGCACCTGAAATAAGCGGTAAGTCCAGGCGCTTGCAGGACGCGCCCTGCCTCCGGCCGGAGGCAGGGCGTTTTTGTTTTTCAGGGCCTACAGCGCAAGCGCACCGGGCTCCTCCACCCATTCCGAGAAAACGCTGCCCGCCCCGGCAGGATCGTTCCGCCAGGCGGCCAGCAGTCTGTGCGCGGCCTCCCGCCAGTGGGTCTCGCCGTCGCGACAGGCGCGTCGTAGGTCGTCCTCCGCGCCCGTCCTGCGCCAGGCAGCGTAGGCGGACCACAGTCTCGGGAAGAGGCTACGCCGCAGCCCCTCGAAGTTGGCGAAGTAGAAGTGCAGGGAGGGCGCCGCGCCGCGTTCCAGCAGCATCGGCAGGGTGGACAGGCAGTCAGCCAGATTGTCCCGCACGGCCCGTGCCAGCAACTCGGCGCGCCGTTCGGAAAGCCCGCCCAGCATCTCGCGCCAGTCCGGCCCGAGCAGCGGCTCGGCCATTCCTTCGCCGATCTCGTGCAGGATCAGCGTCTCTGCTTCCGCTGCTGCCATGCGTTCCAGGGCGGCTTCAGCGTTGTCGCCGAAGCCATAGCCCTCCAGCGCCGCCTTGAGGGCGCCCTCGGCGCGCTTGACACCCCAGATCTCGGTCTTCTCCCACAGCCAGCGCCGCAGCGCGTCCAGGCGCAGGAAGACGGTGCCTTCCCGCAGCGCGGCCGGCGGCGCGAACAGATCGCGCGCATGCTCGCGTTCCGCCACCAGCACCTCGAGGCCCTGCCGCGACTCCCGCCGCGCCAGCTCGCCGAGGAAGAAATGCGGTTTGCCCCAGCGGCCGATGCCGCCGGCGTAGACCAGGCCGTACGGCGCCAGCGCGGCGTTGATGGCGGCGTTGTCGAAGGGATCGCAGCCGCCGTCGAGCGGCAGCGGGCGGAAAGCGGCCTCCTCGATTTCGTTCCAGCGCGCCTCCCGTCGGGCGATCCAGCCGCCCAGCTCGGCCTGCGGCAGGGACTGCGCAAGGGGAATGCCGTGCTCCCAGCGGAACAGCTCGCGCATCGCCAGCAGGTAGTTGCACAGGGTCATCTCGCGGGCATGGCGGGCATCCGCGATGTCGCAGTTGGCCTGCACGGCCTGCCTCAATGCCTCGAAGGCGGCGGGATTCATGATCGCCGTGCCCGCCGGCGCGGCTGCCAGGCCGCCACCGACCGCACGATCGCCGGCCAGGGCAGGCCCTCCGGGCCGTTGGCGGCGCCGCAGGCGCGCACCAGTTCGGCCACATCGCCGACCGCATCGACGCCGGTGAGGGCGCGCTGCAGCCCGGCCAGGCCGCCGCACTGCACCTTCATTTCCTGGGCGTGGGGGAGTCGCGGCTCGGGGCGGGTCAGATGCAGGGTGAAGGTCGCCTGCTGCCGCAGCAGGCCGAGCAGGGCGGCGCAGCCGGCGTGCGCCTCGGCGTCACGACAGTCGATGGTTTCGCGCTCGGCGATGTTGCGGCGCTGCGCCCGCGAGCAGGTGCCGCAGCCGGTCAGCAGCGCCTTCTCGAAGGCGCAGGGGCGGTCGACGATGGCCGCGCGCGCCTGCCGGAAGGCGGTCTCGTCCATCGGCCAATTCGCTCAGTAGTCTCCGTCGCCCGGCTCGGGCTGCGTTTCGTGGGCCTGGGAGAGCAGGTCCTCGGCCTGCAGCTCGTTCTCGGCGAAGATGGTCCGCACGCCGCAGCCTTCGGCGAGGGCCAGTTCCCGCCGCAGCACCTTGGCGCGGGCCGAGGCGGCCTTGAAACTGTCGTGGCTCTCGATCTTTTCCAGGCGGCGGATGGGGGTCTCGAAGATCTTGTAGAGGTAATAGGGCATGCGGTTCCCGGTTTCTCAGTCGACGTAGGATTTGCGCGAGCGGCGCGAGCCGGGGCGGCTCTTCTGGATGACGACGCCGCGCACGGCCGCGATGCCGGCCAGTTCGGCGTCCGGGTAGCGCGGGTTGAGCGGGTGCAGCCACCAGCCTTCGCCGCGGCGTTGCAGCTGGCGCAGGATCGCCTCGCCGTCGTGCTGCGCGACGACGTAGCTGCCGTCGCGCGCCAGCCCCTCCGGCTCGACGACGATGATCTCGCCCTCGGCGAACTCCGGCAGCATGCTGTCGCCCAGCACCATCAGGGCGAAAGGCTCGCCGCTTTCGCAGGCATCGAGGGCGGCGTCGGTTTCCGGCGCGACGGGCAGGAGCGGGATGATCTTGCGCTTCGACATGGGCCAATCTTAAGGTCTTGCGCCCTGCCCGGCGAACAGAAGCCTTTGATGCGGAGGCGAGGGAATTTTATGTGATCGTGGAAAACCGTTGCGCCGCGGGAAAACCCCTCTCGTCGAGCGCCTTTGCGGCGGCCTCGACGAAGGCTGCCGGACCGGCGAGATAGACATCGCAGGCCGCCGGATCGGCCAGTTCTCGGGCCATGCCGGCCACGAGGCCCGCCGCGTCGCCTCCCGTTATGGGCGAATAGCGGAAATTGTCGAGCGCGTCGGCCCAGGCGCGGCAGAGATTGTCGAGGTAATGTCCGTCCGGCCGGGCGGCGTGCCAGTAGAGGTGCAGGCGCTCGCCGCGTTCGAGCGACAGGGCGTGCTCGATGAGCCCCTTGATCGGCGCGAAGCCGGTTTCCGCGGCGACGAAGAGCGGCGGCCGCGGCGATTCGGCACGCAGCACGAAATCGCCCGACGGGCCCAATATCGAGACTGCTTCGCCGACGCGCAGATCGTCGAAAACCTTGCGGGCGAAAGCGTTCCGCGCATCCCGTGCGACATGGAAGTGCAGGTTGCGCTCGTCGCAGGGGCAGCTGGCGATGGGCAGCTCGGCCGAGGCGTCGCCGGCGGTGAGCACGGCGCTCTGGCCGGCGAGGTAGCGCAGGCGGTTCGTGCGCGGCGTCTGCAGGTGCAGCAGGCGCACGTTCTCGCCGAGCGGCTCGAGCGCCTTGATGCGGGCGACGATCTGCTGCTGCGGGATGTCGCCGGCCTCGGCGTTTTCCAGCGCCTCGACGACGAGGTCGCCGCGCGGCGCGTTGGCGCAGAGCAGGACGTAGCCCTGGCCCTTCTCCGCTTCCGACAGCCTGTAGTCGTGATGCCGAACCTTTTCCACCTGGCCGGAAACGACGCGCGCCTTGCACAGGCCGCAGTTGCCGTTGCTGCAGCCGTAATTCACCGCCAGGCCGGCCTTGAGGGCGGCCTCCAGCACGGTGTCGGCGCCTTCGGCCTGGAATTCGTGGCCGCTTGGATGCAGGGTGACGCGGAAAGACATGGCGTCAAGCATAGCATCCGTGGCGGTCAGTTCATTCCCGCCAGTTCCGCCAGCTGGACGGCGAGCAGCAGCAGGGAGAGCACGCAGCCGGCCAGCGGCACGGCCGCCGGATAGACGCGCACGCCGGTCGGCGCCGGGACGCGCCGGCGGATGCGCAGCAGCGCCAGGTTGATCAGGCAGAAGACGACCAGGATGGCGGCGCTGGTCGCCCGTGCCAGCGACGCCAGCGGCAGGGCCAGGGCGAGTACGAGCGTGGCGGCGGTGACGACGGCGGTGGCGAGCATCGGCGTGCGGCGCGCCGGATGCACCCGGCCGAGCCCCGCCGGCAACCAGCCGCGCGCGCTCAGGCCGTGCAGCACGCGGGCGGCGCGGATGAGCAGCACCAGCGCGCCGTTGAGGACGGCGAACAGGGCGATGAGGCCGATGAAGAACGGCTCGCGGCCCGTCGCCTTGGCGTACATCAGCGCCAGCGGCGCGTCGTTGCCGGCCAGCTCGGCGCGGGAAAGGGCCAGCACGGCCGTTACGGCCACCAGCAGGTAGAGCGCGGTGGCGATGGCCAGCGCCAGCAGGATGGCTCGCGGCATGGTGCGTTCAGGCTCGATCACCTCCTCGGCGAGGTTGGCCATGTCCTCGAAGCCGATGAAGGCGAAGAAGGCGACGAAGGCGGCGAGGAAGATGCCCGGCCAGGCCGCCCCCCGCAGCGGCGGCGCGAGCTCGGGCAGGCGCTGCGGCAGGGCGAGCAGGCTCTCGCCCGACACCGCCACCACCAGCAGCAGGCCGCCGATCTCGATCAGGGTGGCGACGGCCGCCGCCCGCGCCGACTCGTGGATGCCCCAGGCGGCCAGCGCGCCCAGCGCGAGCAGCACGGCGAGGACCGCCGTCCAGGCCGGCACATCGACGAACAGCCGCAGATAGGCCGCGAAGCCGTTGGCCAGCGCCGCCGCCGAGGCCAGCGCGGCGAACAGCACCAGGGCACCGGCCAGCATGGACAGCCAGGGTCGGCCGAATCCCTCCTGCACATACACCGCCTCGGCGGCGCTCGTCGGATGGCGCGCCGCCAGCTCGGCATAGGAAAAGGCGGTGAAGGACGCCACCACCGCGGCGACGACGAAGGCCAGCGGCGCGTGCATGCCGGCGAGGCCCGCCACCTCGCCGACCAGCACGTAGATGCCCGCGCCGAGGATGGTGCCGAGGCCGAAGAAGGTCAGCAGCGGCAGGGTCAGCGTGCGCTTGAGCGCGTGCGGCGCCGGCATGGTCAGCGCCGGGCGAGGAAGGCGTCGACGGCCCCGGCCAGGCCGGGCGATTCGAGCTCGGCGAATTCGTAGCGGGCGCGCAGCACCGGCTTGTGCACCGGGATCAGCGCGGCCAGGTCGATCGGCGTGGCGGAGACGACCAGGTCGGCCGGCGTGGCGTTGATGGTCTGGCGCAGGGCGTCGAGCTGCTCGCGCGAATAGCCCGTTGCCGGCAGCACCTCGCCGATGTGCGGATAGCGGGTGTAGAGGGCGCGGATGGCCGGCCCGGCGAAGGGGCGCGGGTCGACGATTTCCGCGCCGGCGCGCAGGGCGGCGAGGTGGCCGGCGCCCCAGGGCATGCCGCCGTGGGTCAGCGTCGGCCCGTCCTCCACCACCAGCACGCGGCGGCCGCGCACCGCGGCTTCGTCGTCGAGGCGCACCGGCGAGGCGGCGCGAATGACATGTGCGCGCGGGGCGAGGGCCTGCGCCGCTTCCGCCACGCGGCGCACGTCGGCCGGCGGCGCCGCGTCGCTCTTGGCGACGATCACCACGTCGGCCATGCGCAGCACCGCCTCGCCCGGGTGGTGCGTCGTCTCGTGGCCGGGGCGCAGCGGATCGACCAGCACGATGTGCAGGTCGGGACGGATGAAGGGGAAATCGTTGTTGCCGCCGTCCCAGAGGATCAGGTCGGCCTCGGCCGCCGCCGCGGCGACGATGCGGGCGGTGTCGACGCCGGCGAAGACGACGTTGCCGCCGACGAGGTGCGGCTCGTATTCCTCGCGCTCCTCGACGGTGCAGCCGGCGGCGTCGAGGTCGGCGCGCGTCGCGAAGCGCTGCACCGCCTGGCGCGCCAGGTCGCCGTAGGGCATCGGATGGCGGATCACCGCCACGCGGCGGCCGCGCGCCTTCAGCACGCCGGAGAGGTAGCGCGCCGTCTGCGACTTGCCGCAGCCGGTGCGCACCGCCGAGACGGCGATGACCGGCACCTCGGCCCGGATCTGCGTGCGCGCCGGGCCGAGCAGGCTGAAGTCGGCGCCCGCCGCCAGCGCGCGCGAGGCCAGATGCATGACCTGCTCGTGCGTCACGTCGCTGTAGGCGAACACCACCTCGTCGATGCGCCGCTCGCGGCAAATCGTTTCCAGTTCCGCTTCGTCGAGGATCGGGATGCCTTCGGGGTAGCGCGGCCCGGCCAGTTCCGGCGGGTAGCGGCGTCCGGCGATGCCGGGGATCTGCGCGGCGGTGAAGGCCACCACCTCAACCGAGGGATCGTCGCGGTAGACGAGGTTGAAGTCGTGGAAGTCGCGCCCGGCGGCGCCGAGGATGAGGATGCGGCGGCTCATTGGACCACCTTCCCCCCGCCCCCTTCCCGCGGAAGGGGGTGACAATCGTTCGCCGCTGCACGGCTCCATGTCGTTGGCTGTGCCGCCCTTGGGACGGCCCGGCGGGCGGCGCTCATTCGTACTTCAGCCGGAAGGCGGATTCCGCGCCGGGCGGCACGGCCCTGATGCGGTTGAGCTTGATGCCCTTGCCGACGCTCGCCGCCTGCTTCACCGCGCCGGTGACCATGATCTCGTAGGGCCGCGCATGGTCCTCGCCCAGCTTGCTGGCGGCGTTCACCTCGGCGCCGAAGACGTCCGAATCGCCGATGCGCAGCACCTCGCCGTAGCCGAGGCCGATGCACAGCAGCACCTCTTCGGCCTTCGGCCGCTTGCGGTTGTATTGTCGCGCCCGCCGTTGCATGGCGACGGCGCAGGCGATGGCCTCGTCCACGCTGCGGAAGATCACCAGCAGGGAATCGCCCTCGACCTTGAGCAGGATGCCGCTGTGCTCCTCGATCAGCGGCACCAGCAGGCGGTTCGCTTCGTAGATGGTCTGCAGGAAGTGGATGATGCCGAAGTCGGCCACCCGGCGCGAGAAGCCGGAGAGGTCGGTGAACATCACCGCCCAGCGCTCGCCGAAGAGGTTCCAGATCTTCTCGTCGACGCGCGCCTGGTCGGCCTTCGGCTTGAGGCGCTCCTCGATGAGTTTTTCCAGCCGGTCCTGCGACGCCGTCGAGGCGACGCGGTAGATGAATGCCATGCTCCGCTCCGTCTTGTTCGCAGCGGCCATTGTAGCCGCTGCCTGCGCGGCGGCCGCCCGTGCCCGCGGCAAAAGTCAGTCCGCACGGGACGGCGCCGCGGGTCGCCGCGCGGCGCCGGGCGGTTCAGATGAACTCGAAGGCGAACAGTATTCCGACGACCGTCATCATGCCCAGCCCGATCATGAACAGCGTGTCGGCCAGGGACTCGAGTCCGGCGGTGTTTTTCCGCGTGCGAATGGAGAGATAGGAAAACAACGCGCTCAGCATGAACAGTACGCTGTTGACGGCGAGGGCTTCGTCGATGCGGCTCGGGCGGGTGGCGCCTTCGAAGATCTTGACGAGCCCGATGACGGTCATGCACACGCCGACCATGGTTGCCGAGGTCGGCAGCACATGGGAGGTGAGGCCCGAATTCAGGTGATTGTCGCCGCGCTCGCAGCCGTTCGTCCGGCTGGTCTTCGTGACGGGTTCGACTGGTTTCGGTTCGTTCATGGGCTGTCCATTCCGGCCGGTTGCCTGCGGGGCGGGCTTACGGCTTGCGCAGCCGCCTGAAGGCATGGACCAGCAAAACCGCGACGACAATGGCGCCCAGCAGCCATTCCTCCATTCGACGGATGTCGCCCAGCAGCAGTTCCATGGCCTGGCCGAAAAAATATCCGGCGCCGGTAATGGCCAGCCCCCAGATGACGGCGCCAATCAGGTTGAGCAGGGCGAATCGCCCGGCCGGAACGGCGCTCATGCCGACCGCCAGCGGCCCGGCGATGCGCAATCCATAGAGAAACCGGTTCGCCAGGATGAACAGGACGTGGTGCCGGGCGAGCATGCCGTCGGCACGCATGGCGGCTCCGTTGAGGCGGGGAAACCGGGCCAGCAGCCGGCCGCCGTGGCGGCGGCCGAGAAGAAAAAAGAGCTGGTCGCCGGCAAAGCCGCCCGCGGCCGCCGCCGCGACGACAAGCGGAAACTGGAGATGGCCGCTGTGGGCGAGCAGCCCGGCCAGCAGGAGAACCGTTTCCCCTTCGAGAACCGCGCCCAGGAAAACCAGTGGGTAGCCCCACTGCTGGATCAACTGGAGTATCGGGCCGCCCGCATCCATGACATTTCCCGGAAGCCGCCCTCCTGCGGCCGTTCAATCGCGGAACTTCGGCTCGCGCTTGGCCCGCATGGCCGTCATGGCTTCCGTCAGGTCCTCCGACATCAGCATGGCGGCGTTCCAGGTGGCGATGTAGTTGAGGCCGTCGGCCACCGAATGGTCGCGGGCGTAGTTCACCATCTCCTTGATGCCGCGGATCGACAGCGGCGACTTCTTCGCGATGGTCGCGGCGATCTTCGCCACCTCGTGGAAGAGCATGCCGGCGCTGGCGTAGCCGTGGTTCACCAGGCCGATCTCCTTCGCTTCCGTGCCGGCGACGGCGCGGCCGGTGTAGGCCAGCTCGCGCACCATGCCCTCGCCGATCAGCTTCGGCAGGCGCTGCAGGGTGCCGACGTCGGCGGTCATGCCGACGTCGATTTCCTTGATGCTGAAGCTGGCGTCGTTGCAGCAGTAGCGCATGTCGCAGGCGCAGATGAGGTCGACGCCGCCGCCGAGGCAGTGGCCGTGGATGGCCGCCAGCACCGGCTTGCGGCAGCGCTCCAGCGCCGTGAGCGAATCCTGCAGGTCGAGGATCAGGCGGCGCAGTCTTTCCCGCATCCTGCCGTCGCAGGGGTCGGCGATCTCCTGGCGCACGCCGGCAAGCAATTCGAGGTCGATGCCGGCGGTGAAGCAGGGCCCGGCGCCGCGCAGCACGGCGACGCGCACCTCGGGCGCTTCGTCCACCCACTTGAAGGCCTCGCGCAGCTCCAGCCACATGAGCAGGTTCATGGCGTTGGCCTTCTCCGGCCGGTTCATCTCGACCGTGGCGACGCCGTCGAGCAGTTCGATTTTCAGGGTTTCGTAGGCGGGTGCGCTCATGTTCGTCCTATGCCGAAAACGCCGGGTAGTCGAGGTAGCCGCCGTGGCCGCCGACGTAGAAGGTCTTGCTGTCCCACGGCGCGACCTCTACGCCCTGGCGCAGGCGCGAGACGAGATCCGGATTGGAGATGAAGGGCTTGCCGATGGCGATCAGGTCGCCGCTGCCGGCGGCGAGCGCCGCCTCGGCCTTCTTGCCGGTGAAGCCGCCGCAGAGCATCAGGGCGTTGGTGAATTTGGCGCGGATCAGCCGCAGCAGCGCGTCGTCCGGATCGTGGATCCAGCTCGTCGACTGGTCGTAGAGATGCAGATAGGCGAGGCCGAGCTTCTGCAATTCCTCCGCAAGGTAGCCGTAGGTCGCCATCGGCTCGGGGTCGGGCCGCATGTCGTTGGCCTGGCCGTGCGGCGAGAGGCGGATGCCGGTGCGCTCCCTGCCGACGGCGGCGGCGACTTCCCGCGCGATGTCCAGGTGCAGGCGGCAGCGGTTCTCCAGCGAGCCGCCATATTCGTCATGGCGGTCGTTGACATACGGGCAGCGGAACTGGTCGAGCAGGTAGCCGTTGGCGCCGTGGATCTCGACGCCGTCGAAGCCGGCGGCAATGGCGTTCCTCGCCGCCTGCACGAACTCGCCGACGACGCCCTTCACCTCGGCGGTCGACAGCGCACGCGGCGTTTCGCAGGTCACGAAAGCGGGCTGACCGGTGGCACGGTCGAGCGCCATCGACCTGCCGTTGGCGGCGAGGGTGCTCGGCCCCACCGGCGGCGCGTTGTCCTCGCGCAGGCTGCCGTGGCTGATGCGGCCGCAGTGCCAGAGCTGGGCGAAGATGCGCCCGCCCTGCTTGTGCACTTCCTGCGTGACGGCCTGCCAGCCGGCCACCTGCGCGGCGGAGTAGAGGCCCGGCGTGAAGGCGTAGCCGCGCGCCTGCGGCGAGACCGGCACGCCCTCGGAAACGATCAGGCCGGCGTCGGCGCGCAGGCCGTAGTACTCGACCATCATCGGCGTCGGCGCGATGGCCGGGTTGGCGGCGCGGCAGCGCGTCATCGGCGCCATGGCGATGCGGTTGGGCAGCGTCAGCGCACCCAGCGCGAAAGGCGAAAACAGCTTGCTGCTCATAGCGCTCCTTCAGATTTACCCCCTCTCCCCGCGAGCGGGGAGAGGGCTGGGGAGAGGGGCAGGCCCTAAGAAATCCTCACCCCATCCTCGAACAACTCACCGGGGTTGAACGACTTGTACGCCTCCGCCGGATAAAACGCGCGGAAATCCGCCATCACCTTCTCGAACGGAAAATCCGACCAGCAGCCGTGGTCGCGCACGTATTCCATGTGGCGGCGGTTCTTCATGTCGTATTCCTGAAAGATGGCGTTGTCCGTGCCGTCGAACTCGGTCGGGTGCACGTGGAACTTCTCGCACATCTCGATGTTGAAGGCCGGCGCCGCCTTCACCCATTTTCCGTCGAGGTAGAGCACCGCGTAGCCGTGGTGCATGAACAGCGTCTTGCCGCCCATCATGGCCTTCAGCTTCTCCGTGGTGAGGTGGTTCTCCACGTCGGAGAGACCGATGGCGGCGTGGATGCCGGCGGCACGCGCCGCCGCCGCGAGCAGGATCGCCTTCGGCAGGCAGTAGGCCGCCTTCGCCTGCAGCACGTTGCTGGCGACGTAGGGCTCCGGGTCGAGGCTCATGGTAAACGGGTCGTAGCGCCAGCCGTCGCGCACGCGGTAGAAAAGCCGCACGGCCTTCTCGATGTCGGTGCTTGCGCCGGCGACGGTCTCCTGCGCGAAGCGGCGGATGGACTCGGTGCCGGAATCGATGAAGCGGGCGCTGGCGAGGTATTCGGGGCCGGGCTCGGGCCAGGCGCCGGGTGGGGTGTGGATCATGTCGAGGTCGCTGGAGGGAAAGCGACATTATGCCGGGCATGTCTGTGAAGGCAAGGTAGACTGTAGTGCGTTTTGCTGCGGAGTGCTGCTGCCTCTGCGAAAGCGGGACTCCAAGCAACACCGCTTGCGCGGGAACCCGACGTCATTCAACAGTCATTGCTGGCGCTTCTTGCGCCGCAACAACGCACTGACGACAGCGCGCACGACGTCGCGCTGTTCCTCGTTCAGTGCGTGGAAGTCTCGCCACAGCTTCGGGTCTTGCGACTGATAGCCAGCGAGCTCCTGCGCGACTGTCTGCCGGTGTGCCGCCCCATACCGCAGCCACTCCGGTGAAACCTCCAGCCATTCCGCCAGCGTAACGATATTGTCCTGCGCCGGAATAGCCTTGCCGTGCAGCCATTTCCGTACTGCCTGGGCTGTCACCGGCCGCCCCCTGTGCACAAGATTGAACTCAAGCGCGAGGCGCGTCGGACTGGTGGTCTTGTGGCCGGCGCGCCGCAGGGCTTCTGACAGGCGGCGGCTGAATGCGGTTTTCTCCATCATGGCGGCATTCTGCGAAAACCGCCGTCTTGGCTGAAAACCGTTGGTTACTGGTATGGTAACCTACTGTATATGCCTCATAAATGGCTCCCCCGTCGTGTTGCGACACTCCGGCCTGCGCCCGTGCGCGCCGCCGGCTTTTCCCTCGTCGAACTGGCGGTCGTCGTCCTCATCGTAAGCATCCTGCTGACAATGGGGCTCGCAGCATTCAGCGTACAGGTGGATACCGCCGCCCTCAGCGCAACCCAGAGGAGGCAGGATGCCATCAAGGATGCGCTGATCGCCTACCTGCGAAAGAACGCGCGTTTGCCTTGCCCGGAAACCACCGGGCTGGCCGGGGGCGGAAGCAGCCCGATCGGACGAGAAAACCGCACCAATGTAGGACCGCCCGACCCCTCCTCTCCTTGTACGTCCTTCGTCGGAACACTGCCATGGCTCGACCTGGGCTTGACCAAGGACAACGCACTCGACGGATATGGCAACTATTTCAGCTATTTCGTTGCAACGGCTGCCGCTGATGGCGACCCTGATTGGACGAGAACGTCGAATCTCGCCGCAACAGTGACTGGATTTAGTTCTGGCGCACCGGGACGATTTGCCATCACCCACAATGGCCAGCAAACAGTCGTTGGGCCGACCTTGTATCCGTTGCCGTCCCTCGCCGCGGTTGTCATTGTCTCCCACGGCAAGAACGGATTCGGCGCGATAACGGAAAAGGGCACACGGATTATCGACTCGGCAGACGCGAGCGAGCTTGCCAATCAGCCGCCGACCGCAGCAACTTCTGCGCCACCCTGGTCTCCGCAAAGTTCGTCTCCGATCGACTACAACGCATTGGGTATGCGTTTTCCGGCGGTCACCGCGACGCTTGTCACCGGGTCAACCATTGCCGGCGGTACTTTCGACGATGTGGTTTTCGTGCTGAGACCCGACGATTTGCTCGGGCCAATCATCAAGGACGGTGCGATGAAAAGCGCACAAGCAGTGATCTCTGAGCAATTCGCGAAGATCAGGACGGCGTTGGCGTCGTATGCATTTTCAAGCGGAAGCCATGGCACTTCGGCATGTACGACACCAGCAGCTCCTCCGTATTGCCGAGTATTACCCCCATCGCCACTTGCTAGTGGAACCGCCGGCTTAACAGTTACCGATATCACCGACCCGTGGGGAAGCCCCTTTCTTTACACGCCAATAATTGCAACTTCTCCCGCGCTAGGGGTTGGCCTAACGAACCTGACATCCGGTAACGCCTATACCCTCGCATCGGACGGGGCTGACAAAGCGCAGGGCACGCCGGATGACATTAGCGTGACCGTCACCGCCGTCGAACTTCGGCAAATGATTGGCACAAGCAATCTGCCATGAAAACTCCGCTCTCTCGCCTCAAGCTCAGTCTGATTCTCACCATGGCCATCTATCTGCCGGCGATCTGGGTGCTGGCGCTGTCGTCGAGCCCGCTGCTGTCGTCGATGGGCGTGCTGCAGTTGTCGCTGTGGGGCCTGCTCATGTCGTTCGGTGCCGCCTATGCGATTACGCTGTTCATCAGCGCATTACGCAAAGCAGGGTAATACGGCGTGAGGCGACGCTCACCCTGCCATAGTTGCGGAACTGCCGGCTTCACACTGGTGGAGCTCGCTATCGTCCTAACGATCATCACCATCCTGATGTTCGCCATCCTCAAGAGCCAGTCGGTCGTCGAACAGGCTGTCGTTGCCGAAGCCATTGCCTCGATCAAGGATATGCGTACTGCTGTAGCAACGTTCAGGCAACGCTACCGTTACCTGCCTGGAGATTTTCCGGTGGACAGTGGCAACCCTGAAATCTCCGGTGTCCAAGCCGCTTGCCTTATGGGCGGCGCAAACGCTGGAAACGGCAACGGCAGTATCGAACCGGGCGAATCGGCCTGCGCCAGCGAGCATCTGATCCGCGCCGAACTGGTCAAGGGCGATCCGCTATCGCCGATCCTGAATCGCCAGGGAGCTGTCTGGCTCGTAAGAGCCGCCGACTCCGGCGCCCTGGCCGCCTTTACTGCGCCTGTTCAAAACGTGCTTGTTCTGAGCAATATCCCCTGCGACCTCGCGCTGGAAATCGACCGCAAGATCGACGACGGCAACCTCTCGTCGGGCAGCGTCAGAGCCTCGCAGGACAACGCTTTCTGCACCACGGCGGGCAACCAAAAAGTCATCCTGGCAAGTTTGGCCGCGGCGCTCTGAGGGGGATCGGGAACATGAGGCCAGTCGTACGCCAGGCACGGCAATATCGTCCGCGATAGACCGACCCGGGGCATGCTCAATCTCTTCAACGCGCTTGTATCGCTGAATGCGACCCTGGCCGGCAAGATCAGGTCGATCGCTTCCTATGACGAGGCGCTGGCACTCTACAACAATAAGGACTATGTCAAGGCGCTCCCCCTGATGACCGAGGCGGCGGAACTCGGGAATGTCCACGCCATGTCGCTTCTCGGCGCCATGCATCTCCTCGGCCAGGGTGTCAGGGAAGATGGTCTGCTTGCTGTTGTATGGTTGCAGCGCGCAATGGATGGTGGCTACGAGAGCGCGGCATCGCTTCTCGGCATGGCACTTGCCACGGGCAAGGCCGGCGTGAAAATCGATCTACCGAAAGCCCGCATGCTGTTGAAGGCCGCGGCATCAAAAGGCGACGCGCAGTCCGCCCGCATGCTGGAGATGATCGACAGGGGAGAAGGCATGTTTGCGAGCCTCGGAAAAGGCCGGCAGCGCAATTCGCGGTAACGAAGGTAACGAAGGACTCCCCACGCCGATCTGCCGAAAGACCTACCCCAGGCGCCGGTGCATTGCGCCAACGTTTCGTTATTCCCGCGAAGACGGGACTCCCGGTTCTACGCAAGGCCACTTGCTGGTGGCGTCATCACTCGGTCGGCACCTGAATCTCGCCGTATTCCGGCGACTGACTTTTCCCGCAAGCACCGAGACTGACCCCGTCCGCTCGCCGCCCTCATCAACGCCGGCGCCGGGCCGGTTTCGGCGAACTCGAAACGGGATAAATGGGATAATTGGAAATTCTGAAACCATGGCACAGGAGATGGGCATGATCCGTGAAGTCGAAGGGGATATTCTGTTCAGTGGCGCGCAGGTGATCGCGCACGGGATCGCAACGCACGATCCGTTCGATTCCGGGCTGGCGCTGGCGTTGCGCGAGCGCTTTCCGTCGATGGTCAAGGACTATCGCCATGCCATGCACGCCAAGGCGCCGAGCACGGGCGAGATCTGGGCCTGGCGGGGCGTGAACGAGGACGGCTCGACCCGCGGCATCGTCAATCTGCTGACGCAGGGCATGCAGAGCCAGGACAAGGCGGCCCGTCCCGTCAAGGCCCGGCTGGAGGACGTGAATCACGCCCTGCGCGCGCTGGCCAGGCATGTGCAGGACGAAGGCATCCGCAGCCTGGCGCTGCCGCGCCTGGCCACCGGGGTGGGCGCGCTGGACTGGGCGGAAGTCAAGCCGCTGATCCGACAGCATCTGGACGGCCTCGGCATTCCGGTGCTGATCTACGAGGTCTATCGCAAGGGCGTGAAGGCCGACGAGAAGCTGGACTGAGGCCGCCGGCGGATCAGCCAATCCGGATCGGCACGAACAGGCGCTGCCCGCCGCGCTGGACCAGCACCGCCGCGTTCTTGCCGGAACGCTCGACCTGGCTGCGCAGCTGCTCGACGCTGTCCACGCGGTTGCCATTCACCGAGACGATGACGTCGCCCGGGCGGATGCCGGCGCGCGCCGCCGGCCCGTCGGCGACATCCTCGACGATCAGGCCGTGGGCGATGTCGCCCTGGCGCTTTTCCTGGGCGGTGAGCGGCCTCGCCGCCAGGCCGAGCTTGCCGCCCGGCCCCGCCCCTTCCTTGCCGTCCGCGCTCGCCGTGTTCTCGAACTCGCCCGTCTTGACGCTGAGTTCCGACGCCTTGCCGTGGCGCCAGATCCCGATGCGCGATTCGCTGCCCGGCGTGGCGGCGGCGACCAGGGCCGGCAGGGCCGAGGAGCGGTCGACTTCCTGGCCGTTGAATTTCAGGATCACGTCGCCGGGCTGGATGCCGGCCTTGGCCGCCGGGCTGTCCGGTTCGACCGAGGCGACGAGGGCGCCGCGCGGCTTGTCCAGGCCGAAGGAATCCGCCAGGCCCTGATTGACTTCCTGGATGGTGACGCCGAGCTTGCCGCGGCTCACCTTGCCCTTGGTCAGCAACTGCTGCTCGACGTTCATGGCGACGTCGATGGGGATGGCGAAGGACAGGCCCTGGTAGCCGCCGGAGCGGCTGTAGATCTGCGAATTGATGCCGATCACCTCGCCATTGGCGTTGAACAGGGGCCCGCCCGAGTTTCCCGGGTTGATCGCCACGTCGGTCTGCATGAACGGCACGTAGCTGCCCTCGTCCGGCAGGGCGCGCGCCTTGGCGGAAACGATGCCGGCCGTCACGCTGTTCTCGAAGCCGAACGGCGAGCCGATGGCCAGCACCCATTCGCCGACGCGGACGTTGGCGGCGTTGCCGATCTTCACGGTCGGAAGATTCCTGGCGTCGATGCGCAGGACGGCGACATCGCTGGCCTTGTCGAGGCCGACGACCTTGGCCTTGAATTCGCGCTTGTCGGTCAGCTTGACGGTGACCTCGTCGGCGCCGGCGACGACATGGGCGTTGGTCAGCACGATGCCGTCGGCGCTGACGATGAAGCCGGAGCCCTGGCCCTGGCTCGGGATCCTCTCCTTGCCATGCGGGTTGGGCGCGCCAAAGCGCCGGAAAAATTCTCCGAAGGGCGAGTCTTCCCCGAAATCCGGCAAATCGAGCTGCGCCGCCTTCACCGTTCCGGCGACGCTGATGTTCACCACCGCCGGGCCATTCGCCGCGACGATCTCCGTGAAGTCCGGAACGCCCGCCAGCGGCCGGGCAGCCGATGGCGCCGCCTCGACGACTTGCGGCCGGGCGTGCGCTCCGGGCAAGCCGACATGGTCATGCAGGGCATATCCGGCGCTGAAGGTGGTCAGTACGGCCAGCAGAACGGCCAACCGTTGGGCATTGGCTTTCATGCGCATCCTCCTTGTCGAGAAGGGCAGGGGTTGGAAAAGGGCGGAGGATCGAATGAGGGAGTGGCATTCGATCCTCCAGGGAAACGGCGGAGGGGGACCGCCATTTCCCGGGGAAATCCCGGCGGGATCCGGTATAGACTGGCATGCGGAAGAAACGCTGGCCTTCCGCCGGCACGCGCATCCCGTGCTTTCACTGCCCGTATAGATGCCGCTCCCGGGCCAAGGTTCAGCGCAGTTTGTAACAAAACTTTGCGGGCCGGCGAGCCGGCGGCCGGGACGCTTTCGCCGCGGCAAGCCGCCGGCCGTTGGATTTTGCCCGGATCATGAAAACGACACTTCGCCGAAATGTCCTGACTGCCGCGCTGCTGGCGTTGGGCTGCCTGCCGGCCGCCGCGGCCGATGACGACGAGTCGCCGCTGTGGGACTTCGTGCGCGGACGCTACACCCTGATCGGCCGCCAGCCCGACAGCCAGGCCACCTATACCGGCACGGCGAAGATCGAGCGGGTGGGCCGGCAGTTGCGGCTGACGCGCGTTGTCGCCGGCCGCCAGGAGCGCATCGTCGGCGCGGTGCGCCGCGCCGATCCGGGCGAGGCCTGGGTGCTGGCCTTCAAGTGGGGCGACAGGCAGCCGATGGAGATGGTCTGCCTGGTCGGCAGCGACCTCGACAACTACGCGCGCCTGACCTGCCACTGGGGAAGAGCGGGCAACCCGCACGCGCAGCCGGGCATGGAGGCCTACTTCGCGCAGGAGCCGTGGGATCCGGTGAAGTGAGGCGGTGGCTCATTTCGCCATGCGCGGGGCCGGGTCGCGCAGGATGAGCGAGGGCGCGGCGAAGGGCGCCAGCTTCTCGAGGAAATCCAGCAGTTCCAGCGCCGGCGAGTTGGCGAAGAATTTCGCGCGCGGCGTTTCCATCCAGATGCGGTCCGAATACAGCCAGACCTCGTGCGGCGTGTCGCCGATCCCGTCGCCGTCGCGATCGAAGCCCTGGTAGTCGCTCCAGAGATTGCCCGTCCAGTCGTTGGCCGCGCCGACGCCGGCGGCGCTCACCGCCACCTGGGTCAGGTTGTTCTCGAAGCGGTTGTCGACGATCTTGTGCCCGCCCTGTTCGCCGTAGAAATACATGCCGACGATGTTGTGGGCGAAGCGGTTGCCGCGCACCGTCAGCGCGGTCTCGGCGTTGAGCGGGGCGTTGGCGGAGAGGCCGGCGGCGCAGTGCAGGATCTCGTTGTCCTCGACGAGGGCGCCGCCGCTGTCCTTCAGGGAGAGGCCGGCGCCGCCGCCGTCGAGGGCGTGGGCGATCGTGTTGCCGCGCAGCACCAGGTCCGGCGAATACAGCACGGCGATGCCGGTGTCGGTATCGGCGAGGCGGTTGCCCTCCACGCGCGCGCGCGGCGAGAAGACGAACTGCATGCCGTAGCGGCCGTCGGCCAGGGTGTTGCGCAGGATCAGGTTGTCGGGCGAGTTGGCGAAGGTGAGGTCGCGCACGGTGCGAAAGGCGTTGCCCTCGATGCGGTTGTGGCGGCTGTTCCACAGGCGCAGGCCGTCGCCGCGGGCGCCGCGCGGAGCGGCGCGTCCCGTGACGCGGTTGGCGCGGATCCTGTTGCGGTTGCCCTGCCTGAGGTGGATGCCGAACAGCACGTCGTCGATGGCGTTGTGCTCGACCAGGTTGTCGTCGCCGGCGACGAGCAGCCCGGCGTCGATGCCGTCGTGGCTGTCGCCGGAGCCTGTCAGGCGCAGGCCGCGCAGCGTCGCGCCGCTCGTCGCCAGCGTCAGCACCGTGCCGCGGCCGTTGCCGGCCAGGGTTGCCTTGCCGCCGCCGTCGAGGGTGATCGGCTTGGCGATGACGGCCGGCCCGGCGTAGATCCCCGGCGCCGGGCGCAGCGTGCCGCCGGCCGGCGTGGCGTCGATGAGGGGCTGCAGCGGCGGCGCGGCCTGCGCCATGCCGAGGAGGGTCGCCAGGAGAAAAGTCAGTCTGCGCAGCACGGCGCTATTGTTGCCGCTGCGCCGCGCCTTGCCTTGCGATGCGTCAAGCTACCAGCTGCCGGACGCGCCGCCGCCGCCCGAGCTGCCGCCGCCGCCCGAGAAGCCGCCGCCCGACGAGCCGGAGCTCCACGACGATCCGCCCGAGCTGCCGCCGACGGTGAAGCCGCCGATGCGGGCCGAGCCCTTGGTCTTGATGTCATTTTTCGCCTTCTCGTACCAGGGCATGCGCGAGACGAGGATCTTGGCGACGGGAAAGGCGACGAGGTAGGTGCCGAGCAGCCACAGCGCGCCCTTGGTGCCGACCACGACGATGGGGAACATCGCCCAGAAGGGGATCAGGAAGAAGTAGAGGAACCAGCCCATGCCCGGCGTCAGCACGCCGAGCACGGTGAACAGGCCGATGATGCCGAAGATGAAGGCGCCGATGAGGATGCGCTCGGTGATCGAGAGGTCGGGGCCGTCGAAGAAGTTGTCGGATTTCCTTTCGGCGCCGGACTGCGGGGCGTCGGCGGGAATCTCGGCGCCGCCGGTGAGCTGGCCGATGACGGCGGCCACGCCTTCCGCCACGCCGGCGTCGAAGTTGCCCTCCTTGAAGCGCGGCGTCATGACGTTGCGGACGATGCGGCTCGCCGCGACGTCGGTGAGCGTGCCTTCCAGCCCGTAGCCGACCTCGATGCGCATGCGCCGCTCGCCCGGCGCCACCAGCAGCAGCACGCCGTTGTCCTTGCCCTTCTGCCCGAGCTTCCAGGCGTTGAAGACCTGCTCGGCGTAGGACTCGACGCTCTCGCCCTCGAGCGAGGGCACGGTGAGCACGGCGATCTGGTTGGTGGTCTCGGCCTCGTGCGCCTTGAGCTGCGCCGTGAGCTTTTGCTTCGTGTCCTTGCCGAGGATCTCGGCGTTGTCGACGACGCGGCCGGAGAGGTAGGGCACCTCGGCGGCGGCCGCCGCCAGCGCGACGAGGCCGGCGGCAAGAAAGAGCCAGAGCCGCCTCATGCGCCCTTCTCCTCGATCACTTCCGCGGCGATCTCGTCGCGTCCGCCGCCGGCCGTGAAGCCCTTGGCGACGAGCAGCGCCTCCAGCGCGTCGAGGCCGTCGCGCAGGGCCGGCGCGACGCGGCCGGCGGCGAGCGCCGGGCGCATGCGCGCGATGATGTCGTGCAGCTCGGCGGCGGCCAGGGGCAGGCCGCCGTCGGGCAGGACCACCACGCAGCGCTCGAAGACGCCGACCAGCAGCAGCACGGCGTTGCGCCGCTGCGTGCGCGCAAGGCCGTGGTCGAGGAAGAAGGCGGCGGCGTACTGGCGTGTCTCGGCTTCGCGCCGGGCGGCGTCGAGGAACAGGCGGGCGAAGCCGGGCAGGAACAGCGTGGCCAGCGCGGCGGCGGCGCCGCCAACGAGAAAAGTCAGTCCCCCCAGCACGGCGTCGGGATGCCACAGGCTGGCGGCGAGGAAGGCCAGGCCGGAGAACAGGGCGAAGGCCTTCCAGGGAATCTCGGGGTAGGCGTCGCAACGGCCGACGACGGCGGCGACGACCTGCACGCCGCTGCGCGCCTCGAGGCGCTCGGCGCGCCCGGCGATTTCCTTGCGATCGGTTTCGCTGAGGTTCATCGCGGCTCCCCGCGTGTGGAAGGGTGGCGAAAGGGTAACACGGCGCTCAGCGCTTCGTCCGCGGCAGGAACAGCCGCGGGTCGACGGCGGCGCCGTTGAGCAGCACCGTCCAGTGCAGGTGCGGGCCGCTGGTGCGGCCGGTGTTGCCGGACAGCCCGATGCGCTGGCCGGCGGCGACCGGCTCGCCGGCCAGCACCTCGATGCGGTCGAGGTGGCAGTAGAGGGTGACGAGGCCCTGGCCGTGGTCGATGTAGACCGAGTTGCCGTTGAAGAAATAGTCGCCGGTCTCGACGACGACGCCCGCGCCGGCGGCGTTCACCGGCGTGCCGACCGGCACGGCGAAGTCGATGCCGGCGTGCGGCATGCGCTCGAGGCCGTTGATGATGCGGCGCAGGCCGAAGCTGCCGGTCAGGCGGCCCGCCGCCGGCTGGCGAAAGGCGAGGTCGACGTCCGGCGTTTCGCGGAACAGCGCCTTGATCTCGTCGATGCGCTTCTGCTCGCGCTCGATGCGCAGCAGGTCCTCGGGCAGCGGTTCCACCTTGCGGTGGTCGGGCACCGTGAATCGCTGCAGCGGGTAGCGCTTCGACGCGACGCGGATCGGTCGGGTTTCCTCGCTGCCGCCGGCGGACGCGACGCGCAGCGGGTGCACGCCGGGTTCGAGGGAGAGCGGCAGGCCGACCAGCGCGACCCAGCCCTGGCCGTCGCGCACCACGGCGACGCGCTTCTCCCTGAACCAGGCCTGCGGCCGCGCGGCGCCGTTGCCGAGGCGGACGAGAGCGAGGCCGCCCGGCACGGCGGTCTCCAGCGGCAGGGCATGGGCGAAGGGCAGGGCGGCGAAAAGGGCGCTGAAGAGGGCGCAAAGCGGCAGAAATCGCCCTGGCCAGCGCATCAGCGGCTGCGCTCGCGCAGGAAGTCCTTGAGGATGCGGCCGGTGTGCGAGGCGGCCTTTGCCACCTGCTCCGGCGCGCCCTGGGCGACGATGCGCCCGCCCGCCGCGCCGCCTTCCGGGCCGAGGTCGACGATCCAGTCGGCCTCGGCCATGACGTCGAGGTTGTGCTCGATCACCACCACCGTGTTGCCGCCGTCGACCAGGCGGTGCAGGACGCGGATCAGCTTCTCGACGTCGGCCATGTGCAATCCTACCGTCGGTTCGTCGAGGACGTACAAGGTATGGTTTCGGGTTTCGGGTTTCGCGTGCCGAGTGGAGAGCGCGGTTCGCACCTTGGCGAGCTCGGTCACCAGCTTGATGCGCTGCGCCTCGCCGCCGGAGAGCGTCGGGCTCTGCTGGCCGAGGGTGAGGTAGCCCAAGCCGACGTCCTGCAGCAGGCGCAGGGCATGGTGGATGGACGGGTGCGCCGAGAAGAAGTCGACGGCCTCGTCGACGCTCATCGCCAGCACCTCGCCGATGTGCTTGCCTTTCCAGCGCACCATCAACGTCTCGGCGTTGAAGCGGCTGCCCTTGCAGACGTCGCAGGGCACTTTCACGTCGGGCAGGAAGCTCATCTCGATCTTCTGCGCGCCCTGGCCCTCGCAGGCCTCGCAGCGGCCGCCGGCGGTGTTGAAGGAGAAGCGCGAGGGCGAATAGCCGCGGATGCGCGACTCCGCCGTGTCGGCGAAGAGCCGGCGCACGGCGTCCCAGAAACCGACGTAGGTGGCCGGGCAGGAGCGCGGCGTCTTGCCGATCGGCGTCTGGTCGACTTCCAGCACGCGCGCCACCTGCTCCCAGCCGCGCAGCTCGCGGCAGCCTCGTAGGTCGGGCTTCAGCCCGACTTTGGCTTTCGATGAACTCCCTTGTCGGGCTGAAGCCCGACCTACCAGGGCATGCAGGTTGTCGCGCAGCACCTCGCGCGCCAGCGTCGACTTGCCCGAGCCGGAGACGCCGGTCACCACCGTCAGGCGGGCGAGCGGCAGGCGCAGGTCGAGGGCCTTCAGGTTGTGGAGATCGGCGCCGCGGATTTCGAGCGCCGTCCCGCCGGGACTGACTTTTCGCCGCGGCGCGAGCGGATGCAGCAGCGGCTGCGCCAGGCAGCGGCCGGTGATCGAATCGGGATGCCGCATCAGCTCCGCCGCCGTGCCCTCGGCGACGACACGGCCGCCCTGCGTGCCTGCGCCGGGGCCGAGGTCGAGCACGTGGTCGGCGCGGCGGATGGTGTCCTCGTCGTGCTCGACCACCACCAGGGTGTTGCCCTTGGCCTCGAGCTTCGCCAGCGTGTCGAGCAGGATGCGGTTGTCGCGCGGATGCAGTCCGATGGTCGGCTCGTCGAGGATGTAGCAGACGCCCTGCAGGTTGGAGCCGAGCTGGGCGGCCAGGCGGATGCGCTGCGCCTCGCCGCCGGAGAGCGTCGGCGCGGCGCGGTCGAGCGCCAGGTAATCGAGGCCGACCTCGCGCAGGAAGGCCAGGCGCGCGCGCAGCTCGACGAGGATGTCGCGGGCGATGGCCTCGTCGCGGCCGGCGAGCTTGAGGCCCTTGAAGAAGCGCTCGAGGCCTTCCACCGGCAGGGCCGAGAGGTCGGCGATGGAGCGGTCGCGGAAGCGCACCGCCAGCGCAGTCGGGTTCAGGCGCTGCCCATTGCAGGCGGGGCAGGCGTGCGCTTCCCCCTCGAACCATTCGTTCCACCAGATTTCCTCGCCGGTCTGCTCTTCGTCGAAACCGGCGATGGCCAGCCCCGTGCCGTAGCAGGTCTCGCACCAGCCGTGCTTGGAGTTGTAGGAGAACAGTCGCGGGTCGGGCTCGGCGAAGCTCTTGCCGCAGGCGGGGCAGGCGCGCTTGGTCGAGAAAGCGTGTTTTTCCAGCTTCGCCTCGTTCCGGCCCTGGCGGATGGCCTGCGCCAGCGCGTCGAGCGGGCCGACCACCTGCAGCGTGCCCTTGCCGAATTCCAGCGTGCGGGCGAGCGCGGCGCGCAGTTCCGCTTCGTTGTCCGCCGAGACGACGAGGTCGGCCACCGGCAGTTCGATGTCGTGCTCGCGGAAGCGGTCGAGGCGCGGCCACTTCGCCGTCGGCAGGAAGGCGCCGTCCACGCGCAGGTGGCTGAAGCCCTTGCCCAAGGCCCACTTGGCGAGGTCGGTGTAGACGCCCTTCCTCGCCACTACCAGCGGCGCCATCAGGCCGATGTGTTTCCCCCGCCAGTCGCGCAGGATGCGCGCGGCGATGGCTTCCTCGCTCTGCGGCTCGATCGGCACGGCGCAGTCGGGACAATGCTGGGTGCCGAGCTTGACGTAGAGCAGGCGCAGGAAATGCTGGATCTCGGTGAGCGTGCCCACCGTGCTCTTGCGCCCGCCGCGGCTGGTGCGCTGCTCGATGGCGACGGTGGGCGGGATGCCGAAGATGGCGTCGACGTCGGGCCGCGCCGAGGGCTGCACGAACTGGCGCGCGTAGGCGTTGAGCGACTCGAGGTAGCGGCGTTGGCCCTCGGCGAAGAGGATGTCGAAGGCGAGCGTGGACTTGCCCGATCCCGAGACGCCGGTGACGACGGTGAAGCGGTTGCGCGGGATGTCGACGTCCACGCCCTTCAGGTTGTGCTCGCGGGCGTTGTGGATGCGAATGACGTTTTGTGTGGAGGCCTGTAGGTCGGGCTTCAGCCCGACATCGGCCGCTGCCGTCGGGCTGAAGCCCGACCTACGGAAGGCTGCTTCGTACTCGGTTAGCGCGCGGCCGGTGTGCGACGCTTCGCACGCCATCACCTCATCCACCGTGCCGGCGCAGACCAGTGCGCCGCCGGCTTCGCCGCCTTCGGGGCCGAGGTCGACGATCCAGTCGGCGGCGCGGATGACGTCGAGGTTGTGCTCGATCACCACCAGCGAGTGGCCGGCGGCGACGAGGCGGCGGAAGGACTTGAGCAGCTTGGCGATGTCGTCGAAGTGCAGGCCCGTCGTCGGCTCGTCGAAGAGGAACAGCGTCGGCTTGCCGGCCGTGTCGCTGTCGGCGAGGTGGCCGGCGAGCTTGAGGCGCTGCGCCTCGCCGCCGGAGAGGGTCGGCACCGGCTGGCCGAGGCGCAGGTAGTCGAGGCCGACATCGGCGAGCGGGGCGAGGCGCGCCAGCACTTCGGGACGGTCGGCGAAGAAAGTCAGTGCCTCGGAGACGGTGAGCTCCAGCACCTCGGCGATCGACTTGCCCTTCACCGCGACTTCCAGCACCTCGGCGCGGAAGCGCCTGCCGTCGCAGTCGGGGCAGCGCAGGTAGACGTCGGAGAGGAACTGCATCTCGACGTGCTCGAAGCCGTTGCCGCCGCAGGTGGGACACCTTCCGTTGCCGGAGTTGAAGCTGAAGGTGCCCGGCGTGTAGCCGCGCTCCTTCGCAACCTCGCTCTTCGCGAACAGATTGCGGATCGGGTCGAAGGCGCCGATGTAGCTGGCCGGGTTGGAGCGCGTCGTCTTGCCGATCGGCGACTGGTCGACCATCGCCACCTCGGCGATGTGCTCCATGCCGCGCAGGGCCTTGTGCTTGCCGGGGGCCTCGGTGGGTTTCCCCTGGTGCTTGCGCAGGGCGGCGTAGAGCACGTCCTGCACCAGGGTCGACTTGCCCGATCCCGAGACGCCGGTGACGCAGACCAGGCGGTTGAGCGGAAGTCGGACGTCGAGGTTCTTCAGGTTGTGCTCGGCGGCGCCGAGGATCTCCAGCCGCGGGCCGCCCGCTGCGGGCGGGTTCGGCGCGAGGCCGGCGTCGGCGCGCTTGCTGCCTTCGAGGTATTGCGCCGTCAGCGTCTTCGCCTCGCGCATTTCCTGCGGCGGGCCGAAGAACACCACCTCGCCGCCGCGCTCGCCGGGGCCGGGGCCCATGTCGAGCAGGCGGTCGGCTTCAAACATGATCTGCGGGTCGTGCTCGACCACCACCAGCGAGTTGCCGGCGTCGCGCAGCCGCCGCATGACGCCGATGACGCGGCCCATGTCGCGCGGGTGCAGGCCGATCGACGGCTCGTCCAGCACGAAGAGGGTGTTCACCAGCGAGGTGCCGAGCGCCGTCGTGAGGTTGATGCGCTGCACCTCGCCGCCGGAAAGCGTGCGCGACTGGCGGTCGAGCGTCAGGTAGCCGAGGCCGACCTCGCAGAGATAATCGAGCCGCGTGCGGATCTCGCCAAGCAGCAGGTCGGCGGCTTCGTCGAGCGGCGCGGGCAAAGCAAGCGTGGCGAAGAAGTCGCGGCAGCGCTCGATCGGCAGCAGCATCAGGTCGTGGATGGAGAGCTTCTCTTCACCCAATTTCCACAGCAGCGACTCCGGCTTCAGGCGCGCGCCGCCGCAGGCCGCGCAGGGCGTGTAGGCGCGGTAGCGCGACAGCAGCACGCGGATGTGCATCTTGTAGGCCTTGGTCTCCAGCCAGGCGAAGAAGTGCTTGACGCCGTACCAGTGGCGCGGCCAGGAGCGCTTCAGGCTGACGTACTCCGGGTCGCCCTCCAGCACCCAGCGCCGGTCCTCCGGCGGCAGGTCGCGCCAGGCGATGTCGGTGGCGACGCCACGCTTTTTGGCGAAGCGCAGCAGGTCGTCCTGGCACTCGCGGTAGGACTCGGTCTGCCAGGGCTTCACCGCGCCGCCGGCCAGCGTCTTCGCTTCGTCCGGCACCACCAGCCCGTAATCCACGCCGATGATGCGGCCGAAGCCGCGGCAGTCCTCGCAGGCGCCGAGCGGGGAGTTGAAGGAGAAATTCGACGGCGTCGGCTCGGCGTAGTGGATGTCGCAGTCGGCGCAATGGAGGTCGGTGGAGAATTTCCAAACCGTGCCCTCTCCCCCGGCCCCTCTCCCGCTAGCGGGAGAGGGGAGCACACTACTCCCTCGCCCCGCTTGCGGGGAGAGGGCCGGGGAGAGGGGCTCGGCATAAACATTTACGCGGCCCTGGCCGACGCGCAGCGCCGCCTCCAATGCCTCGATGATCCGGGCGCGCTCTACGCCGGAGAGGCGGAAGCGGTCCTGCACCACCTCGAGCGTCTTGCCGCGGCGGGCATGGATGCGCGTGTAGCCCTGGGCTTCCAGCAGGCGCAGCACCTCCTCCTCGCCGAAGTTGTGCGGCACCGCGACCGGGAAGGCGACGAGGAGGCGCGGGTCGTGCGCCGTGCCGCAGCGACTGACTATTTCCGCGTAAATGCTCTGCGGCGTGTCGCGCCGCACCGGCCGCCCGCAGCCGCGGCAGTGGAGCCGCGCCGCGCGGGCGTAGAGCAGCTTGAGGTGATCGTTCAGCTCCGTCATGGTGCCGACGGTGGAGCGCGAGGTGCGCACCGGGTTGGTCTGGTCGATGGCGATGGCCGGCGGGATGCCGTCGATGCGGTCGACCTGCGGGCGGTCCTGCCGGTCGAGGAACTGCCGCGCGTAGGGCGAGAAAGTCTCGACGTAGCGGCGCTGGCCCTCGGCGTAGAGCGTGTCGAAGACCAGCGAGCTCTTGCCCGAGCCGGAGACGCCGGTGACGACGATCAGCTCGCCGGTGGGCAGATCGATATCCAGGTTTTTCAGGTTGTTCTGGCGCGCGCCGCGCAGGGCGATGACGGGTTGCTTCTTGCCTTGCATTTGGGAATTGAATTGCCGCAGAGAAAAGCCCGCTTGCCACGGGCATGTGCAAACTGATAGCTTACTCGAACCCGATGGAGAATTCCGATGAGCACAGAAGAAAACAATCAGCAACCGCCGTTCGAGGACCAGCGCCTGTCCTTCGACGAGGCCGTCCGGTACGTCGTCCAGCGCAAGGCGGCGGCCTTCGCCGTGCATCCGGTGTTCGAGGAGGGCGACGAGGAGTCACCCTCGGGCGCGCGCGTCTTCGTGCTGGCGGCGGACGGCCAGGGCGGCTATACCCTGCGCTATCTCGCCGGGCGCTTCTTTTCCGGCGCCTATGCCGCCGACGACCTGATCGCGGCGGAAGATATCCCCGAGCGCGTCAGGGAATTGCGCTTTCTGCCGACGCGCTTCGAGGACGAGTGGTTCTCCGACCAGATCCAGGTGCTGATCGGCAAGCTGATGTCGTCTTCCGGCGCGCCGGCGCCGCACATGCCGGATTATCAGAATGCGCCGCAGAAGCAGGCGGCGGCGGAGGTGGTGTTCCCGATGGCCTTCATCGACGCGGCGAAGAAGCCGCATTGAACAGCGCTTCGTAGTCCGCCTCGCTGGTGAAGGGGCGCGGTACCTTCCGCAGCCCGTCCTCCAGCAGGGCGATATGCTCCAGCTCCTCGCCGGCGAGCTCGCGCGCCAGGCGCCGCACTTCCGCATCGTCGCTGGCGGCGATCGCCTGTTCGTAGAGCGCCTGCGCCCGCTTTTCCGCACCGAGCGCGATCTTCAGCGCATCGTGCGGCGTCATCAGGTGGAAGACGAACTGGCGGTCGACCCGCTCGGCCGGCGCATTGTCGAGCCAGCTGAATTCCCACGGGCGCAGGGCCGGCAGCGGCAGGCCGGCGGCGCGGCGCTCGAGTTCCGCGACGTGCTGCCGCTCGAAGCGCGCCAGCCGGCGGAACAGCTCGGCGGTCCTTTCCTCGCCGTGATCTTCCAGGTATTCGGCGAACTCCTCGCAGCGCGCCACCGCCTCGCGCTCGATGGCGAGGGCATTGGCGTAGCATTCGGCGAGGCTGCCGATCGGGTTGGCGCTGGCCATGGCTCCTCCTCGTTTGGAAAGCCAGCCTACCCCTTCAAGAACGCGAAATAAAGACGCGGTGCAATATGTGCACCGCAGCGATCACTTGCCCTCCGCCGGCGCCGGTGGTGGGGCGGCGGCGGGCCGACGCGCCTGCTCGAGCAGCTTGCGCGCTTCCGCATGCCCCTGCACGGCGGCGAGCTCCAGCCAGAAGCGGCTTTGGGCCGGATCCTTGTCCATGCCGAGGCCGTTGAAGAGCAGGCTGGCCAGGAAGAATTGCGCGCGCGGGTCTCCCTGCTCGGCGGATTGGCGCACCCAGGCCGCGCCTGCGGCCTCGTTCTTCTCCATGCCGGCCCGGCCGAAGACCAGCAACTCGCCGAGCAGCGCCTGGCCGAGGGGATCGCCGTCGTCGGCGGCCTGCTTCGCCCAGCGGCGGCCTGCCGCCTCGTCGCGTATCTCCTGCGTATTGAGATAGGCGAGCGCCAGCAGTCCCTCGGCTTTCGGATAGCGCTTTTCCGCCGCCCTGCCGAGCCACTTGAGCGCGTCCTGCGGGTCGCGCTTGGCGCCGCGGCCGGTGAGGCTGGCCAGGCCGAGCAGGGCCAGCGCGTCGGGATGACCCTGCTCCGCGGCGCGGCGCAGCCAGTCGATCCCCTGTTCCGGTTTTTGCGTCTGCAGGAGCGTGCGTGCCAGCCAGACCTGGGCATTGGCGTCGCCCTGCTCGGCGAAGGCCTGCCATTCGCTGCCCTTGAGGGGCGCATGCGGCCTGACGCCGGTGAAGAAGCGGCCGGCCTCCTCCGCCAGGTCTGCCGAGGCATGCGCCTCGGGCCCCCGCTCGGATAGCGTCGCGGTGATCACGATGCCTTCGTCTTGAGGATGCAGGCAGGCCATGCCGTGAAGATCGATGACATGCGGCTTGCCGTCGGAGCCGATGGCGCCGCGGTCGCGGGCGCGCTGGCGATAGCGCACGCACTTGCGTTCGGCGGCCGGATCGGGCCGAACTTCTTCCGACAGCAACTCGAAGCGCGGGTCGCCGATGCTCTTCTTCAGCTCATCCCGCACGCTGGCGGCCAGTTCGGCCGTGGTGCGGGCGCGCCTGTCGGGAACCTTGCCGCTGGCGATGGCCACCTGGCTGTTGCGGCCTTTTTCGGCCGGGCGCACGAAGACCAGGTCGATGTCGCTGCGCCGCACGATCGCCCACCCCTGGCCGGCGGGGCGCTCCACCGACATCGGCACCAGCACCATGCGCCCGGGACGATCCTCTGCGGGCGCATGGGATTGCGCCAGGGCCGGCAGCGGCGCCAGGGCGAGGCAGGCCAGCAGGACTGCGCGAAGGAGCGTCATGGCGCTTCGATGGCGGCCGCTTATTTGAGCAGGCCTTCGGCCTTCAGCGCCGCCTGCACGGCGGGACGCGCGCCGACGCGCTGGAGATAGTCGCCAATCGCCGGCCAGCGGCCGAGGTCGATGTTCACGAAGCTCGCCCAGTTGAGCGTGGTGAACAGATAGCAGTCGGCGACGCTGAAGGTGTCGCCCATCAGGTAGCTGCGTCCCTCGAGGGCCTGGGCGACGTAATCGATGCGGCGCTCGAGCAGGGCGCGCGCGCCGGCCTTCCAGTCCTCCGAGGCCTGCGGATTGAACAGCGGGCTGAAGGACTTGTGGATTTCGGAGGTGATGAAATTCAGCCATTCCTGCAGGCGCAGGCGCTCCATGCTGCCGTTGGGCGGGGCCAGCTTCTTCTCCGGCACGCGGTCGGCGATGTACTGCACGATCACCGGTCCCTCGGTGAGGACCTGGCCGTCGTCGAGCGCCAGCGCCGGCACGTAGCCCTTCGGGTTGATCTGGCGATAATCGCCGCCGTCCTCGGTTTGCTTGCTGCGCAGGTCGGTCTTGACCAGATCGAAGGCCAGGCCGGCCTCGCGCAGGGCGATATGCGGGGAGAGGGAACAGGCACCCGGGCTGTAATAGAGCTTCATGGGAGGTCTCCTGGAAAAGTCGGGTTTGGGCTGGGACGATTACAAGTTTAGCTTATGGCCGCCTGAAAAAAAATTGCCCGCCATTTGCGCATCGTCCCTGCCTGACGCATGGTTTTCTGCGCGCCTGCGTGGCACACTCGAGGCCTGAATTTCTTCGAGGCCTGCCAAAATGAAATCCCGCAAGTTCATCTATGAGTTCGAGAAAGGCGACGGCAAGGACAAGATGCTGCTCGGCGGCAAGGGCGCCAATCTGTGCGAGATGACGCAGATCGGGCTCAACGTGCCGCCCGGCTTCACCGTCACCACCGAGGCCTGCCTCGCCTACCTGGAGAAGAACCAGCTGCCCGAGGGCCTGATGGATGACATCAAGGCGCACATGCAGGCGCTGGAGCAGAAGACCGGCAAGGGCTTCGGCAGCGCCGAGAATCCGCTGCTGGTGTCGGTGCGCTCCGGCTCGGCGATGTCGATGCCGGGCATGATGGACACCATCCTCAACCTCGGCCTCAACGAGGTTTCGCTCAAGGGCCTGATCAGGCAGACCGCCAACCCGCGCTTCGCCTGGGACGCCTACCGGCGCTTCGTCCAGCTCTTCGGCAAGATCGCGATGGGCATCGGCGACGAGGCCTTCGACGAGAAGATGCACGCCGTCAAGAAGAAGTACGGCGCGCTGCAGGACGTCGACCTCTCCGCCGAGCACCTGCAGGAGCTGGCCGGCGAGTTCCTCGCCATTGTCCAGCGCCACACCGGCAAGCCCTTCCCGGCGGATCCCTACGCGCAGCTGGAGATCGCCGTCGGCGCGGTGTTCCGCTCCTGGATGGGCAAGCGCGCCGTCGATTACCGCAAGCAGTTCAGGATCACCAGGGACATGGCCAACGGCACGGCGGTGAACGTGTGCACCATGGTCTTCGGCAACATGGGCAACGATTCGGGCACCGGGGTCGGCTTCACGCGCAACCCCGGCACCGGCGAGAACCTGATCTACGGCGAGTACCTGGTGAACGCCCAGGGCGAGGACGTCGTCGCCGGCATCCGCACGCCGAAGCCGATCGCCGAGATGGAAAAGGAAATGCCGGAGATCTACCGCCAGCTGATGGAGCTGCACAACCGGCTGGAATCGCATTACAGGGAAGTGCAGGACTTCGAATTCACCATCGAGCGCGGCCGCCTCTACTGCCTGCAGACGCGCAACGGCAAGATGAACGCCCGCGCCATGGTGCGCACCTCGGTGGAGATGTTCCGCGAGGGATTGATATCGAAGGAGCGCGCCCTCACCCGCGTCGATCCGGCCATGCTCGAGCAACTGCTGGTGCCGCAGCTCTCGCCCAGCTTCCGCGGCAAGTCGCTGGCGCAGGGCCTGCCTGCCTCGCCCGGCGCCGCCTCCGGCAAGATCGTCTTCGACGCCGACACGGCGGAGGCGCGCGGGCGCGCCGGCGAGCGCATCATCCTGGTGCGCGAGGAGACCAAGCCGGAGGACATCCACGGCTTTTTCCAGGCGCAGGGGATACTGACCAGCCGCGGCGGCAAGACCTCGCACGCGGCGGTGGTGGCGCGCGGCATGGGCAAGCCCTGCGTCTCCGGCTGCGAGGCCATCGTCATCGACGTCCTCGCCCGCCGCGCGGTGATCGGCGCGGCCACGCTGCACGAGGGCGACGTCATCACCATCGACGGCGGCTCGGGCCACGTCTATGCCGGCGAGGTGCCGACCGTCGAGGCGGAAGTCTCGGAGGAGATGTCGGAACTGCTGGAATGGGCCGACGAGACCGCCCGCATGCAGGTGATGGCGAATGCCGACACGCCGGAGGACGCCGCCCGCGCCCGCGCCTTCGGCGCCATGGGCATCGGCCTGTGCCGCACCGAGCGCATGTTCAACAGCACCGACCGCCTGCCCATCGTGCAGGAGATGATCCTGGCGGAAACGCCGGAAGAGCGCCAGGCCGCGCTCGACCGGCTGCTGCCGATCCAGCGCAACGACTTCAAGGGCATCTTCAAGGCCATGAAGGGCCTGCCGGTGACGGTGCGCCTGCTCGACCCGCCGATGCACGAGTTCCTGCCCACCGCCGCCCAGCTCGAGCTGGAGATCGCCCACCTGCACCACCTGCGCGACACCCTGAAGGGCCTGGAGGAGCTGCCCGAGACGCTGAAGCTGCTCAACCCGAAGCTCTACCAGCAGTATGCCGACGGCCTGGTCAAGCTCACCGACGGCATGCATGCCTTCAAGGAGTCGCACCTCGAGGAGGACATCATCTCCAAGAAGGAGAAGGTGCTGAAGAAGGTGCGCGCGCTGTCGGAAGTCAACCCGATGCTCGGCCATCGCGGCGTGCGCCTCGGCGTCACCTACCCGGAGATCTACTGCATGCAGATCCAGGCCATCCTCGAGGCGGCGGCGCTGTGCGCCAAGGAGGGCGTGCAGGTCTACCCGGAGATCATGGTGCCGCAGGTGGCGACGGTGGAGGAGCTGCGCCGCATCCAGGGCCACGTGCAGCGCCTGCACAAGGTGGTCGAGCTGACCCACGGCATCAACGTGCGCTACAAGTTCGGCTCCATGCTGGAAGTGGTGCGCGCCTGCATGCGCGCCCACCGCATGGCCGAGATCGCCGAGTTCTTCTCCTTCGGCACCAACGACCTGACCCAGGCTACCTTTTCGTTCAGCCGCGAGGACGCCGAGAACAAGTTCCTGCCGGCCTACAACGAGAGCGGCATCCTGCAGGACAACCCCTTCGAGGTGCTCGACGTGAAGGGCGTCGGCGAAGTCATGAAGATGGCGGTGGCGCGCGGCCGGCAGACCAACCCGGAACTGAAGATCGGCATCTGCGGCGAGCATGGCGGCCATCCCGCCTCGATCCACTTCTGCCACCACATCGGCCTGAACTACGTGTCGTGCTCCGGCCCGCGCGTGCCGATCGCCCGCCTGGCGGCGGCGCAGGCGAAGCTGCTGGAGGGGCAGTACGCCGAGCCGATGTAGGGGTTTCGTCATTCCCGCGGAAGCGGGAATCCATCAGCCGTTGAGATGCCTCATGGATCCCCGCCTGCGCGGGGATGACGGCGGCTAGCCGGCGTCGCGCCGTTCCTCGAGCGAGGCGGCGGCGCTGATGCCGTCGAGCAGCGAGCGGCCCTTCGGCGTCAGGTGCCAGCGCACGACGTTGCGCTCGTCGATCTTCGACTCGATCAGTCCCATCGCCTTGAGCGCCGCCAGGCGCGAGGCGATCTGCTCCTTCGGCAGCGAGGTCTTGGCGGCCAGCCCGGTGTTGGCGCCGTAGATGGCGTTGCCCTCGGCGACGGCGCGCATCAGCTCGATGTCGCCGAAGCTCACCGCGTTGCGCGGCAGCTCGACGATGGAGGCCGGCGCCGGCTCGGCGGTGTCCGCTTCGCCGGAGCGCGCGGCAAGCGCCGCCGCGGCTGGCTGCGGCGCACGCTCGGCCGAGTATTGCAGATGCTTCACTTCGCGCCGCACCTGCTCGACCTGGCGCAGCAGACTGGCGGCGATGTTGTCGAAGAAGCGCCGCGTCACCACCACATAGAGCAGGCAGAAGCCGGCGAAGACGAACAGCTCGCTCGACTTCAGGCGGGTGGCTTCCAGCAGATGGCTGGACATCATGTTGAGGAAAAGGGGCACCGTCAGCGCGGCAACGGTGCCGAGCACCATGTGCCGGAAGGCGCTGGCCAGCGAGCCGCCGCTGTCGCGCTCGTTGAGGAAGAAGTTGGCGAGGCCGCCGAGCACGCCGGTGGCGACCATGATGCCGAGGATGACGATCAGGTGCGTGTCGATGACGGCCGCGGCTTCCGCATTTCCCATACGCCCTCCCCGTGTGCGTGATGGAACCGTACTATGCCACAAGCCGCGGGGCGGGAACAGGCATCATTTCGGCTGGGGCGCCGCGCGGCTCAACTGCTTGGCCTGTACCTTGTCGTTCAGAAACTGCACGGAAATCGCGGTGTTGCCCTCGCGCCAGGTGGCCATGCCGCCGGACAGGCCGCCGATGCTGACGGCGCTCGTCTCGGTCGGCTCGCCGAGCAGGGCGACGACCTCCTTCTGGCTCATGCCGTTGTGGATCCGCTCGAAGCTCTCGGCGCTGATTTTCGAGCCGCAGGCGGCGGCCGCGAAGGCCAGGATGGCAACGAGCGTCAGCCGCATGGCGCTTTTCCCCGCTTCGCGATTCGCCATGCGCTCAGGCGGCGGCCACCGGCCAGGGAATGACGTAGAAGAGCACGGCGAAGAAGTGCAGTGCCGCGCCGGCCAGCACGAAGCCGTGCCAGATGGCGTGGTTGTAGGGCAGGCGGCGCCACTTGTAGAACGCCACGCCGGCCGTGTAGGCGAGGCCGCCGGCGGCGAGGAGGACCAGGCCGCCGGTGGCGACGCGCTCCAGCATGGGCTGGGCCGCCACCACCACGATCCAGCCCATGGCGAGGTAGAGCGAGACGACGAGGCCGTGCAGGCGACCGTTCAGGAACAGGCGCAGCACGATGCCGGCAAAAGTCAGTCCCCAGACGACGGCGAACAGCGACCAGCCCCAGGCTCCGCGCAGGTTCACCAGCAGGAAGGGCGTGTAGGTGCCGGCGATGAGGAGGAAGATCGCCGAGTGGTCGAGCGTGCGCAGCAGGCGCTTGACGCGTTCGGCCTGCACGCTGTGGTAGAGCGTCGAGGTCGTGAAGCAGAGAATCAGGGCGGCGCCGAAGATGCTGCAACCTACCATGTGCCAGGCGTCGCCGTGCAGCGCGGCGAAGGCCACCAGCACCGCCAGTCCGGCGATGGCCAGCACGATGCCGATGCCGTGCGTGATGCTGCTGGCGATTTCCTCGCGCAGCGAATAGCGGGGCAGGGCGGGCGGGGCGGTCATGGCGTTTTCTCGGGCGGACGAAGCGGGGCCGGGGGGATGCAATGGCGGAGTATACCCCGGCGCCCGGCGCCGAGTCAGGAGCGGTCCGGAATATTCCGGCGGTAGGCCTCGAGGATGTCCAGTTCCGGCTTGTACCAGGAGGTGCGGATTTCCAGGAGGCCGAGGACGGTGTGGAACAGGTTGTCGTGGCTGAAGCGCCGGTCCCGCTCGCGCAGCAGGGCCTGCCTGTCGATGTCGCCGAAGCGGCTGCCGAACCAGAAAATGGCCGGCACGCGGAGCTGGCTGTCGGGGGCGACGGCGCGCGGCAGGCCGTGCAGGAAGAGGCCGCCCTCGCCGAGCGATTCGCCGTGATCGCTCAGGTAGACCAGCGCCGTCCTGAACGACGCGTCGTTGCGCCGGAGGAGTTCGATGGCCTTGCCGAGGAAGTGATCGGTGTACAGGATGGCGTTGTCGTAGGCGTTGCCGATCTCCTCGCGGCTGCATTCGCCCAGGTCCTTGCTGCGGCAGACCGGCCGGAATTTCTCGAACGCCTCGGGATAGCGCTTGTAGTAGGCCGGGCCGTGGTTGCCCATCTGGTGCAGGACGATGACGATGTCGCCGCGGGGGTGGCCGTCGATGTATTCCTGCAGCGGCACCAGCATGCCTTCGTCGCGGCATTCGCTGTCGCAGACCGTGTTGGCGGCGGGGGTCTTGAAGCTGCGGTAGGGCACGCGCGCCGCGGTGCCCTTCGAGTCGGAGTTGTTGTCCAGCCAGAGGACATTCGCGCCGGCGCGCCGCAGCACGTCGAGCAGGTTTTCCTCGCTGTCCGCCTGCTTCGGCTCGAAGCGCGCCATGCCCTTCGGCGAGAACATGCAGGGCACGGAGACGGCCGTCGAGGTGCCGCAGGCCCAGACGTTGTCCAGGCTGATGGCGCTGGCCTCGCGCAGGCGGGGCGTGGTGTCGCGGGCGTAGCCGTTGAGCGCGAAGCGGTCGGCGCGCGCCGCCTCGCCGATCACCAGGAGGATCAGTTCCCGCTCCGTGTCCTCGGCGGGAATGCGCGCATCCGCGGCGATGATCGCGGCCTGGGCATTGGGCAGCGGCATCATGCCTTCCCGGGCGAATTTGGCGGCGGAAGCCAGGAGGTAGGCGGGATTGGCGTGGCTCCGCAGCGATTTGTGCGCCCGCAGGAACGAGGCGTAGAAGCCGCCGAAGGAGACGGCCAGCACGGCGATGGCGAGCAGGCAGATGCCGAGCAGTCCGGCGCGTTCGAGCAGCTCGCGGCGCCAGCCGCGCCAGGCGAGCGGGACCCGCCAGAGCAGGAGGGACGGCAGGACGCCGAGCAGGACGAAATAGGCGAGAAGCCGCGGCGTGATCAGGTCGAGCGCCTCATGGAGGTCGGTCTGGACGACGTTGCGCAGCATGTCCCTGTCGAGCACGACGCCGAAGCTGTCGAGGAAATAGGCCGACACCGAGGAGACCAGCAGCAGCGCCGTCAGCACCGGCTTGGTCAGCCTGCCGAAGGCGAATGCGCCGAACAGGAGGACGTTGAGCGCAAAGAAGACCATGGCCAGCGACAGCAGCGCCGCGAGGTTGCCGCCTTGCGGCGGAAAGGCCGCCAGCACCCTGGAGAAAAAGCCGAGGTTGCCGAAACCCGCGACGACCAGGCAGGCCGCCAGCAGCAGGGTGTTCCCGCTGCGTTCGGCGCGAAGCATCATCGTCCGCCGCCCAGCAGCGGGCGCAGGTCGACCAGTTCCTTCGGCTGGCCGGGGTCGCCGATCAGCAGCGGGCGCTCGCGGAAGCGGTCGTTGACGAGGCTCTTCTCCGGATCGTAGCCCTCGAAGGAAAGCCCGGCGAGATCCGCCCAGGCATGAATCAGATGGGCGGTCTGCCAGGGCCGGTCGAGCGTTCCATCGAGGCGTCGCGGCCAGGCCCGCTGCCATTCCGCCGAGCGCCAGAGCAGGAAGGGGACGGTGTACATCGGCACGGTTGGCCGGGCTTCGTTGCGGCCCATGAAGGCGTGCCCGGGCGAATCGAAGACGTCCTCGCCGTGGTCGGAGAAATACAGCAGCATCGAGCGGCCGCCGCCGGCCCGCAGGCGCTCGATCAGGCTGGCGACGACATGGTCGTTGTAGAGGACGGCGTTGTCGTAGTGGTTGATCAGCGCAAGCTGCTTGTCGGTGACCCAGCCGGGCAGGCCGCCGCGATCGCGGAAGACGCCGAATTCGGGGGGATAGCGGTATTCGTAGACCACATGCGTGCCGAGCAGGTGCACGACGATGAACTTGCGCTCGGCCTTGTCGGCGAGGATGCGCGCGAAGGGATCGAGCACGTTGCCGTCGTGGCTGTAGGCGTTCTGCGAGCGGGCCTGGTTGAGATAGACCTGCTCGTCCGTTTGCTCGGCGAAACTGGCGAGCAGGGTGTTGCGTCCGGACAGCGTCTGCTGGTTGGTGATCCACCAGGTCTTGTAGCCGGCCTGCTTCATGATGTTCATGAGCGAGGGGCTGCTGAGATAGAGGTCGGGATGCTCCTGGTCGGCGAAGGTGAGCGCCTGCTGCAGCGTCTCGATGGTGTAGGGCCGCGAGGCCGCCACCTGCCGGAACACCGCGAGCTGGTCGCGCATCGACTCGAGCCGCGGCGAGGTCGGGCGGGAATAGCCGTACAGGCTCATGTGCTGCCGGCTGGTCGACTCGCCGATGACCAGCACCAGGGTCGCGGGCAGGCCGGCGTGGGCATCGGCCAGGCGGGCGACCGGCGGCACGCGCCGGTTCTGCTCCAGCAGCGCCTGCATTTGCCGAAGATGCCGTTCGTACTTGGCGTAGCCGACGGCGAACTGCCAGGGCACGGCCGGCTCCAGGCCGTTGGCCAGGGCCTGCGTGAAGGTGCCCGCATCGAGAGGCTTCTTCTTGTAGACGATCCGATACGTGCCGGGCAGCACGACGAGCGCCGCGATGGCGAGCGCCAGCGCCCCCGCCGCGGCACGCGACACCGCCAGCGGCCGCAAGCCCCGCCACAGCCACCAGGCGCCGGCGGAATACGCCAGCAGCGCCGGAATCATCCACCAGGCGAAATAGTTTTCGATGTATTCGCCGGCCTCGGCCGGATTGGATTCGAAGACGATGAACAGGACGCTTTGCGAAAATTCCTGGCGATAGATGGCGAAGTAGCCCAGATTCAGCAGGGAGAACGTCCACAGCACGAGGCCGATCGCGCCGGCCAGGGGTTTCGCCCGCCTTGGCCAGGCCAGCAGGGGCAGGAGCCAGAGCAGGCTAGCGAGGATGCCGTGCCGCAGGGGAGCGAAGCCGCTCGCGCCGCCGGCGAACAGCAGCAGGTGGGTGACGCCGGAGAAGTACCAGAAGAACAGATAGGCCCGGCCGAGCCCTCGCCAATCGACCGCAAGAGGCGCGGCAGGCGGGTTGGCGGAAGGAGTTTGCGCGGTGCGGGCGGAGAGCATGTGGGCACGTGGCCGGCCGGGCTGGCCGACGATGCGCCACTCTATTCACCGGCGCGTGATCGCCCCGTGAATGCGGCGTGAAAATTTCGTCAAGCAGCGAAAAAATCGACGCGAAACTCGCAGCCGCCGCCGGTGTTTTCCCTGAGCTCGATGGACCAGCCCTGGCGCTGGCAGATGCGCTGCACCAGCGACAGGCCGAGGCCGAGGCCGTCGCCGCGGCTGGCGTCGCCGCGCACGAAGGGCCGGAACATGCTCTCGCGCTGCTCCGGCGGAATGCCGGCGCCCGAGTCGATCACGCTGAAGCCGCCCGGCCGCAGCACCAGGCGGACGAAGCCGCGGTCGGTGTAGTGGATGGCGTTGCGCAGCAGGTTGGAGAGCACGGCGCGCAGCAGCGGCGCCGGATGGCGGCCGGCGTCCTCGCCCTCGCTCAGGAGCGTCAGCTCGAGCCCGCGGCTGGCCGCCTCCGGCCGCAGGCGGTCGACCTGCTCGCCGGCCAGTTGCGCCAGGCTGGCTTCCGCCTCCTCGCCGCCGTCGCCGGAGGTGCGCGCCAGGCGCAGGAAGGTGTCCACCAGTTCCTGCATTTCCACGCAGGCGGACTGGATGCGGCGGATCTGCGTCGCCCCGTTGGCGTCGGACAGGCCCTGCGCCAGCATCAGGTCGCAGGAGCTGGCGATGACCATCAGCGGCGTGCGCAATTCGTGGCTGACGTCGCTGGTGAAGAAGCGCTCGCGCTCGAGGGCCTGGCGCAACTGGCCGAGGGTGGCGTCGAAGGCGGCGGCGAGGCGGCCGACCTCGTCGGGGGCATGATCCGCGGCGAGGCGCGGCGCGTTGCTCAGCAACTGTCCGTGCTGCTGCACCTGGTCGGAGAGCCGGATCACCGGGGCGATGACGCGGCGCGCCATGAGCAGGCCGAGTCCCCAGGCCGACAGCAGGCTGAGGACGAAGGCGGCGGCGACGACGAGGTTGAGCACGAACTCGCGCCGCTCGAAATCCTCCGGATCCTGCACCAGCACGTACAGCGTACCGTTCGCCTTGCGGGCGAGGACGTGAAATTCCTTGTCCTCTCGTTCGATTTCCTGGAAGCCGGGACGCACCTCGGCGAGCCAGGCCGGCAGCGGCGGCTGTCCGTCCGGCCCGCGCACGTAGAGTTCCATGTCCGGGTCGAGATGGAAGGGCAAGCCCTTGTCGAGCGCATTCAGGATGTCGTCGAGCTCGCTGTTCATCTCCGAGGAGGAGTAGATTTCCTCGGTGTAGCCGATCGACTTCACCACCGTCAGCGAGAACAGGCCGGCCACCACCGCGGCCAGCAGGACGAAGGAGACGACGATGCGGCGGGCGAGGCTCCGGTTCGCCATCAGTCGGCCTTCTCCTGCTCGGCCAGGCGGAAGCCGACGCCGTGCACGGTGTGCAGCAGCGGCTTCGGGAAGGGCTTGTCGATCTGCTGGCGCAGGCTGTGGATGTGGCTGCGCAGGCTGTCGCTGTCGGGCGGGGCGTCGCCCCACAGCGCCGCTTCGAGCGCCTCGCGCGTGGCCACCGCCGGGCTCTTCTGCATCAGCACGGCGAGCAGCTTCAGCCCGATCGGCCCGATCTTCAGCGGCTGCCCGGCGCGGGCGACTTCCAGCGTGTCGAGGTCGTAGGCGAGGTCGGCCACCTGCAGCCGGCGCCGCCCGCCGGCGCGCGTGCGCTTGAGCACCGCCTCGATGCGCGCCGCCAGCTCGGGCAGCGCGAAGGGCTTGGTGACGTAATCGTCGGCGCCGGTGCGGAAACCCTGCAGGCGGTCGTCGAGGGCGTCGCGCGCGGTGAGCATGATCACCGGCGTGTCGCGGCGCTCGCCTTCGCGCAGGCGCTGGCACAGCGCGTAGCCGTCCATGCCCGGCAGCATGACGTCGAGCACGATCAGGTCGTAATGGTTCGTCGCCGCCAGGTGCAGGCCGCTCAGGCCGTCCTGCGCGCAGTCCACTTCATAGCCCTTGAGGGCGAGATAGTCGGCCAGGTTGGCCAGGATGTCCCGGTTGTCCTCCACCACCAGTATGCGCATTGCCGTGCCGTTCCCCTTCTTGCAAGCGGCAAGACTACCACCGGGGAGTCAGCTCAGGGGACGGCTGAAGCGCGACAGGTTGCCCATGATCTCCAGCATGGCGGTGCGGATCGCCTTGAGCACCGCGCCGGAGTCCGCCAGCGGGCGGTCGTCGCCGTCGCTGACTTCGTTGCGGATGGCGCCGAGGGCGTTCACCGGGAAGGACACCTTGAAGTCGTTGCCGATGTAGGCGATGCGGTTCCAGTCGGCGGCGACGGCGTAGTCGCGGCGGAAGTCCGGCGCCAGCAGGTCGTAGCCGAGCGAATAGTCCGCCGGCGGGTTCTTCACCCCGAGCAGCGGCATCAGCGTCGCCGGGATGTCGAGGTGGCTGGTGATGCCGGTGACGACGCGCGGCGCCCGGCCGGGCACGCGGATGACGGCCGGCGTGCCGGTCTGGAAGCGGTTGAACTCGGCGCTGTGGCCCCAGCGGCTGCGTTCCATGAATTCCTCGCCGTGGTCGCCGAGCACGATGACGATGGTCTTGTCGAGCAGCCCCTTCGCCTTGAGGTGGTCGATGACGCGGCCGATCTGGCCGTCGACGTGGCGGGCGGCGTTGATGTAGCGGTTCTTGATTTGCCCGATGTCGCGGCCGAAATCGGCGGTCAGGTAATTGAAGTTCTCGAGATAGGGCCGGGCGATGGCCGCCTCCGGCGGGAAGTCGTAGGGGGCGTGGGTGGACTCGAAGAACATGTAGCTCATGAACGGACGCGCCGGATCGCGCCGGTCGATGAAGGCGAGCATGTCGTCGATGTTCTTCGCGTCGCGCTGCCAGGGCGGCGGGCCGCTCTCGAAGGCGTGCATGTCCTGCGGACGCATGTTCGCGAAGATCGTCTTGTCGAAGGCCGGGTAGGTGAAGCGCTGGCTGGTGCGCAGGTCGAACTGGTAGCGCTCCTGCTGCAGCACGTCCATCAGCACCGGCGCGCGCTGCGCCGCGCGCATCGGGAACCAGTCGCTGCCGTAGAGGCCGTAGAACATCGAGAAGACGCCCATCTGCGTCAGGTTGCCGCCGCTGAAGTGCTTCTCCAGGCGCAGGGCGTCGTTGGAGAAGGCCCACAGGCGCGGCATGATCTGCGGGTCGAGCATGTCGAAGCGCAGCGACTCGGCCACCAGCCAGACGATGTTGGGCGGCGCCGGCGGCGCCTCCACCCGGAGCGGCTTCAGCGGATAGGCGAGGCCGCCGTCCTTCACGCGCAGGCTCTGGCCCTCCGTCTGGGCGGAGGCGATGCCGAGGGACTTGGCGAGCTTGCGCATGGTGAGCGGCTGGTAGAGCGGGTAGCGCTCGCTGGCGAAGAGGATCGGCTGGTAGTTCGCGGCGGCGCTGTAGGCATAGGCGAGGCGTTCGCCGGTGCCGGCCAGGATCACCGCCAGCAGCGCCCAGCGCCAGGGCTGGCGCGAGCCGGCGGGGGGCGCCGGAGCGGCGCGCCGCGACGCCCAGGCGTAGGCGCCGGCCTGCGCGGCCAGCAGGAGCGCGCAGATCAGCGCGGCGGTCAGCTTGGCAGCCCAGGTGGCGCCGAGGGAGTCGATGCCGCCCGGTGTGGAGACGAGGTTGATGACGAAGCCGTTGATGTGGAAACCGTACATGTCGCGGATGAGGCGGTCGGCGTAGAGCAGCATCTGGGTCAGGCCGGCCAGGCCGACGGCCGTGGCGGCGAGCAGCCAGCCGCCGCCCTTGAGGGGCCATCGGCCCAGGACCCGCCGGAGCAGGTGGGAGGCCAGCAGCGCCGGCAACAGGTAGAGGAAGGCATAACTGATCGTCGCCGCCAGCGTCCAGCCGGCGACGGCGGGCGCGGCGAACTGGCGCGCGCTCTGCAGCCCGAGGACCTGGACGATGGCGATGAGCCAGGTGAGCAGGAAGTAGCGGTTGAGCTGGCGGGCGGACGGCAGGTCGGGCATGGCATGGCTCCGGAGGCGAACGGGCCATACCGTGGCAAGCGGGCCGTCAAGACCGCCTGAAGAAGACGTGAAAACGATGTGAAAGCCGGACGAAATACCATGCCGTCGCCGTTCCGCGGCGACTGACTTTTTCGGCCGCCCGGGGCGATCAGCCCGGATACATGTAGTCCCGCGTCAACGGCAGCGGATTCCCGCGCGGATCGCCCGCCTTGACGGCGACCACCTGGTGCAGGGCGATCCAGTCCTGCTCGAAGCCGTAGGCGCAGCCGGCGAGATAGGCGCGCCAGATGCGGTAGCGCTTCTCGCCGACCATCTCCCGCAGTCGCGCGCCGTTGCGCTCGAAGCGCCGGCTCCAGTGGCGCGCGGTGAGGGCGTAGTGGCGGCGCAGGTTCTCCACGTCGGTCGCCTCCAGGCCGGCGGCGGCCATTTCCTGCAGCAGGAAACCGACGTGCGGCAACTCGCCGTGGGGGAAGACGTAGCGATCGATGAACTCGCCGCCGCCGAAGGGCGACTCGGCCGAGTCGGGGTCGGTGGAGGTGATGCCGTGGTTGAGGCAGATGCCGCCGTCGGCGAGCAGTTCGCGGGTGCGGGCGAAATAGCCGCGCAGGTGCTGCAGGCCGACATGCTCGAGCATGCCGACGCTGACGACGCGGTCGAAGGTTTCCTTCACATCGCGGTAATCCTGCAGGCGAATGTCCACCCGGTCGGCGAGCCCGGCCGCCGCCACGCGGCTGCGCGCGAGATCGTGCTGGTTGCGCGACAGGGTGATGCCGACGGCGCGCGCGCCGTACTTCTCCGCCGCGCGCATGACCAGGGCGCCCCAGCCGCAGCCGATGTCGAGCAGGCGCTGGCCGGGCGCGAGGTACAGCTTGGCGAGGATGTGGTCGATCTTGGCGAGCTGGGCCTGCTCCAGGGGTTCGTCGGGGGAACGGAAATAGGCGCAGGAGTAGATCATCCGCTCGTCCAGCCAGAGGCGGTAGAACTCGTTCGAGACGTCGTAGTGGTAGGCGATCGCCTCGGCGTCGATGCGCCGCGTGTGCCGCACCCGGCGCGCGGCGCGCCGCGCCCGGCGGCCGGCACGCGCGGAGAGCCGGGCGGCGACGGCGATGACGTCGTCGATGGCGCCCTCGATGTCGATGAGGCCGTCGACATAGGCCTGGCCGAGCGAAGCCAGCGAGGGCCGCAGCAGCCGGCGCAGGGCGGAGATCGACTTGATCTCGAAGGTGACGATCGGCGCCGGGCCGAGCACCGCCTCGCGGCCGTTCCACAGCCGCAGCCGCAGCGGCAAGTCGTGGCCGCCCATGCGGACGATGAAGTCGTCGAGGCGCTTTTGCCAGAACATGGCAATCCTCCTCCCCGTCAAAACGGCCGGCGACGCCCCGGCGAAGGATGGGCGCGCGGCGGCTTCCGGATTATATCGGCCGCGATCCGGCCGCTTCAACCGGCCGTGCCGCCGGGACTGACTTTTTCGTGCAGGCGCGCTTCAGGCCCGCGACCACGAATCCTTCAGCGTCACCGTGCGGTTGAACACCGGCGCGCCCGCTTGCGAGTCGACCCGGTCGGCGACGAAGTAGCCGTGGCGCTCGAACTGGAAGCGCTCCTCCGGCCTTGCCTCCTTCAGCGCGGGTTCGAGGCAGGCCGTGATCACCTGTTTCGAGCCGGGATTCAGGTCTTCGAGAAAATCGCGGCCGCCGGCGCCGGGGTTGGCTTCCCTGAACAGGCGGTCATAGAGGCGCACCTCGCATTCATAGGCGTGCGCCGCGCTGACCCAGTGAAGGTTGCCCTTCACCTTGTAGGCGTCGGCGCCCGGCGTGCCGCTCTTCGAGTCGGGGAAATACTCGCAATGGACGGCGACGACCTTGCCCGCGGCGTCCTTCTCGCAGCCGGTGCACTTCACGACGTAGCCGTAGCGCAGGCGCGCCGAGTTTCCCGGGAACAGGCGGAAATAGCCCTTCGGCGGATTCTCGTTGAAATCCTCGCGCTCGATCCACAGCTCGCGCGAGAAGGGCACGGCGCGTTTGCCGAGCTCGGGTTGCTGCGGGTGGTTCGGCGCGAAGCACTCCTCGGTCTGCCCTTGCGGGTAGTTGTCGATGACCAGCTTGAGCGGGTCGAGCACGGCGATGCGCCGCGCCGCGCGTGCGTTGAGGTCGTCGCGCATGCATTCCTCCAGCACGCCGTAGTCGATCCACGAGTCGGCCTTGGCGACGCCGATGCGCTCGGCGAAGGCGCGGAAGCCCTCCGGCGTGTAGCCGCGCCGGCGCGCGCCGGCGAGCGTCGGCAGGCGCGGGTCGTCCCAGCCGTCGACGTGCTTCTCCTGCACCAGCTGGATGAGTTTGCGCTTCGACAGCACGACATAGCTCAAATTGAGGCGGGCGAACTCGATCTGCTGCGGCAGCGGCTCCGCCAGCAGGCCGCCTTCGGCGAGGCGCTCGAGCAGCCAGTCGTAGAAGGGGCGCTGGGCCTCGAACTCCAGGGTGCAGATGGAATGGGTGATGCGCTCCAGCGCGTCCTCGATCGGGTGGGCGAAGGTGTACATCGGGTACACGTTCCACTTGTCGCCGGCGCGGTGGTGCGTGGCGTGGCGGATGCGGTAGAGGGCAGGGTCGCGCAGGTTGATGTTGCCCGAGGCCATGTCGATCTTCGCCCGCAGCACGTGGGCGCCGTCGGCGAACTCGCCCGCCTCCATGCGGCGGAACAGGTCGAGGTTCTCCTCGGCGCTGCGCTGGCGGTAGGGGCTGTCGCGGCCCGGCTCGGTCAGCGTGCCGCGGTTGGCGCGCATCTCCTCGGCGCTCTGCGAGTCGACGTAGGCATGGCCGTTGCGGATCAGGGTTTGCGCCGCCTCGTACATGAAATCGAAGTAGTCGGAGGCGAAATACTGGTTGCCGCCCCAGTCGAAGCCGAGCCAGTGCACCGAGTCGATGATGGCGTCGACGTATTCCTGCTCTTCCTTCTCCGGGTTGGTGTCGTCGAAGCGCAGGTGGCAGGCGCCGGCGTAGTCGCGCGCCAGGCCGAAGTTCAGGCAGATCGACTTGGCGTGGCCGATGTGCAGGTAGCCGTTCGGCTCGGGCGGGAAGCGCGTGCGGATTCTCGCGGCATCGACGGGGGCGCCGGCGTGAATCGAAGCCGGGCCGGGCCGGCCGGCCCAGGTCACGCCGGCGTGCTTGCCGGCGGCGAGGTCGGCCTCGATGATCTGGCGGATGAAATTCGAGGTGGGTGTCGCGGGCGCCGCGGCGGGCGCGTGTTTGTCCTGGCTCATGATGCCGCGATTTTACCGCGAGGCAGGGCGCAGCGCGGCGACGATGGCGAGGCCGGCGAGCAGGACGAAGGCGATCAGCGACAGTTCCGGCACGGAGAGGCCGAGGAAGGTCCAGTCCACCTTCGTGCAGTCGCCGTTGGCCTCGAACATCGCCGGCCACCACTTCGCCAGCGGCAGGCCGTTGAGGAAGCGCTCCTCCGGGCTGATGCCGCACTCGGCGGCCTGCGGGTGGTAGGTCAGGTAGACCTGCCAGCCGGCGACCGCCGCGCCCAGCGTCGCCCACAGGTCGAGCAGGACCAGGTAGGCCCAGCGCCCGGCGCCGGCCGGGCGGTGAAAGGCGGCGGCGAGGGCGGTCAGCGAGAACAGGATGAAGAAGATGCGCTGGATCACGCACAGCGGGCAGGGCAGCAGGCCGAGCTTCTCCTGCAGATAGAACACGGCAAAGAGGATGAACAGCAGCCCGCCCAGTCCGGCGGCAAGATGGATGCGATGGGATTTCATGGCGCCATTATGACCCGCGCAGGCGGCGAACGGTTCAATGCGCCGCAACCGGGGCGGGGTACAATCGCGGCTGGAAATTCAGGGCGAACATGAGCTTCGGATCATTCTTGGCCGTGGGAGGCGGCGCCGCGCTGGGCGCCTGGGCGCGCTGGGGCCTCGGTGCCGCCCTCAACCCGCTGTTCCCGACGATTCCGCTCGGCACGCTGGCGGCCAACCTCATCGGCGGCTACCTGGTCGGCTTCGCCGTCGCCCTGTTCCACCACCACGCCGGCCTCTCGCCCGAGCTGAAGCTGTTCCTCATCACCGGCTTCCTCGGCGGCCTGACCACCTTCTCGACCTTCTCCGCCGAAGTGGTGGCGCTGATCGAGCGCGCGCAGTACGGCTGGGCGCTGGCGGCGGCGGGCGGGCACCTGATCGGCTCGCTGGCGATGACGGCGCTGGGCATCGCCACCTTCGTCGTATTGGCCAGGTGATCTGCTAGTATTGACCGTCACGGGGTAAGCAGGAGCACCGAATGGTCACCGCCGACATAGCTGGGTTGCCCGTCGCGGAACGGCTGAAACTGATGGAAGCGCTTTGGGATTCGCTGTGCAAGTCGGATTCCGGCGTCGAGTCGCCCGCCTGGCATGGTGCAGTGCTGGACGAACGCATGCGCCTGATCGATGGCGGTGCGGATGCCGTTACGTCCTGGCAGGAAGCAAAGGAGCGCATTCGCAACCAGACCAAGGCTGGTTAATGCAGGTCAGGATCGCCCGTTCGGCGGAGACCGACCTCCTCGAAGGGTTCGTGTTCTACGAGAAGCAGCAACCCGGCATCGGCGACTATTTTCTCGATAGCCTGTTTGCCGACATCGATGCGCTGGCGCTGTATGCGGGCATCCACATAAAGTTCGATGATCGACTGCATCGCATGCTTGCAAGACGATTCCCGTTTGCGATCTATTATGAGATGCGTGACGATACGGCCACTGTCGTGGCCGTGCTCGATTGCCGCCAGGACCCTGTTTCCATCACGGAGCGACTCCAGCGTTCCTGAGCCGCCGTCCGGCAGGGACTGACTTTTCCATGAGATTCGATCCGGAAATACGCCTGGCCGCGCGGCCGGCGATCGCCTATGACGACGAGCTGCCGGTCAGCGCCAGGCGCGCCGAGATCGCCGAGGCCATCCGCAGCAACCAGGTGGTGATCGTCTGCGGCGAGACCGGCTCGGGCAAGACCACGCAGTTGCCGAAGATCTGCCTGGAGCTCGGGCGCGGCGCGCACGGCCTGATCGGCCACACCCAGCCGCGCCGCATCGCCGCCCGCGCCACCGCCACCCGCATCGCCCAGGAGCTGAAGAGCGAACTCGGCCGCGCCGTCGGCTTCAAGATCCGCTTCACCGACCGCGTCAGCCCGGACAGCTACATCAAGCTGATGACCGACGGCATCCTGCTCGCCGAGACGCAGGGCGATCCGCAGCTGCGGCAGTACGACACGCTGATCATCGACGAAGCGCACGAGCGCAGCCTCAACATCGATTTCCTGCTCGGGTATCTCAAGCAGCTCCTGCCGAAGCGGCCGGAATTGAAGGTCATTGTCACTTCGGCGACGCTGGACGCCGACCGCTTTTCGAAGCATTTCAACGATGCCCCCGTGATCGAAGTGTCGGGCCGGCTCTATCCCATCGAGATGCGCTGGCGGCCGCCGGCGGACGACGTCGATCTTCCCGAGGCCATCGTCGACGCCGTCGACGAATGCCACCGCAACGGCCCGGGCGACGTGCTGGTGTTCCTGCCCGGCGAGCGCGAGATCCGCGAGGCGGCGGAGGCCTTGAGGAAGCATCACCCGCCCGGCACGGAGCTGCTGCCGCTCTACGCCCGCCAGTCGGCGCAGGAGCAGCAGCGGGTGTTCGCGCCGGCCAAGGGCCGCCGCGTCGTGCTCGCCACCAACGTCGCCGAGACCTCGCTCACCGTGCCGGGCATCCGCTACGTGGTCGATTCCGGCCTGGCGCGCGTCAAGCGCTACTCCCACCGCAACAAGGTGGAGATGTTGCAGGTGGAGGACATCGCCCGCTCCGCCGCCAACCAGCGGGCGGGGCGCTGCGGCCGCGTCATGAGCGGCGTCTGCATCCGCCTGTATGCCGAGGACGACTACCAGAAGCGCCTGGCGCACACCGAGCCCGAGCTGCTGCGCTCCTCGCTGGCCGGCGTCATCCTGCGCATGAAGTCGCTGCATCTGGGCGAGGTGGAGGACTTTCCCTTCCTCGACCGGCCGCTGCCCAGGATGGTGACGGATGGCTACCAGCTGCTTGCCGAGCTGGGCGCGGTGGACGACGAGCGCGAGCTGACGCAGACCGGCCGCGAGCTGGCCAGGCTGCCGCTCGACCCGCGCATCGCCCGCATGATCCTCGCCGCGCGCGACGGCCACTGCCTGCGCGAGATGCTCGTCATCGCCGCCGCGCTGTCGGTGCAGGACCCGCGCGAGCGGCCGCAGGAGCAGGCCGGCGCGGCCGACCAGGCCCACGCCAAATGGCGCGGCGACGAGCCGCAGCAGCGCTCGGAGTTCCTCGCCTGGCTGAATTTGTGGAAGGCTTTCGACGCGGTGTGGATGCACGAGTCGCAGCGCAAGCAGCGCGACTGGTGCCGGAAGAACTTCCTGAGCTACCTGCGCATGCGCGAGTGGCGCGAGGTGCATGCGCAACTTCATACGCTCGCCGGTGAACACTCATGGCGCGAGAACGAGAAGCCGGCGACCTACGACCAGGTGCACAAGGCGCTGCTGGCGGGACTGCTCGGCAACCTCGGCCTGAAGAGCGAGGAGGAGGGGCATTACCTCGGCGCGCGCGGCATCCGCTTCTGGCCGCATCCCGGCTCGGCGCTGGCGAAGAAGGCCGGCCGCTGGATCGTCGCCGCCGAGCTGGTCGAGACGACGCGTCTCTATGCGCGCTGCCTGGCGAAGATCGAGCCGGAGTGGCTGGAAGCGGTCGGCGCCCACCTGGTGCGGAAGAGCGTGTACGACCCGCACTGGGAGAAGCGGACCGGCCAGGTGCGCGCCTGGGAGCGCGCCACCCTGCACGGCCTGGTCCTCTACGCCAAGCGGCCGGTCACCTACGGTCGCATCGACCCGAAGCTCGCCCGCGAACTGTTCATCCGCGAAGGCCTGGTGCAGGGCGCGCTGCCCGACGAGATGGCACGCCACGCCCGCTTCTTCCAGCACAACCGCAAGCTGGTGCGCGACATCGAGCAGCTCGAGCACAAGACGCGCCGGCAGGACGTGCTGGTGGACGAGGAGCTGATCTTCGCCTTCTACGATGCGCAGATCCCCGCCGAGGCGGTCGACGTCGCCAGCTTCGAGCGCTGGCGCAAGGATGCGGAGAAGGCCGAGCCGAAGCGGCTCTTCCTGACGCGCGAGCAGCTGATGCGCCACGACGCCGCCGGCGTCACCTCGGAGCGCTTCCCGCCGCAGATGGAGATCCACGGCCAGCGCTATCCGCTCGCCTACCACTTCGAGCCGGGCGCCGAGGACGACGGCGTCACGCTGACCGTGCCGGTCGCGGCTTTGAACCAGGTGCCGGCGGTGCGCTGCGAATGGCTGGTGCCGGGCCTGATCGAGCAGAAGGCGGCGCAGTTCGTGAAGACCCTGCCGCAGAAGTACCGCCACCGCCTGCAGCCCGTCGATGACTTCGTCGCCGCCTTCGCGGAAGAAGCGCACGCGGCCGACGAGCCCTTCCTGCGCGCCCTGACACGCGCCGCCGAGGAGAAGATGCAGCTGAAGCTGCCGCTCGACGCCTTCCGCGCCGAGATGGTGCCGCCGCACTTCTTCATGAACTTCCGCGCCGTCGACGAACACGGCCGCATGCTCGGCCAGTCGCGCGACCTCGCCGCGCTGCGCAGCCGCTTTGCGCAGCAGATCGAGCAGAGCTTCGCCCGCGCCGAGGCGAAGGAGGAGTCCGAAGAGGGCAAGGGCGCCGTGCTGCAGGGACTGACTTCCTGGAGCTTCGGCGAACTGCCGGAGATCATGGAGGTAAATGTCGGCGGCCGCGGCGTCATCGGCTTCCCGGCGCTGGTGGACGAAGGCGGCACGGTGGCGCTGCGCGTGCAGGACACGCCGGAGAAGGCCGCCGCCGTGCACCGCAAGGGCCTGCGCCGGCTCTTCGCGCTCGAGTTGCGCGAGCAGGTGAAGTTCGTCGAGAAGTCGCTGCCGCGCGAGCTGGGCCTGCTCTTCATGGCCTGGGGCACGGAAGCCGAGTTGAAGGCGCAGATCGTCGCGGCGACGCTGGAACGCACCTGCATGATGGAGCCGTTGCCGGCGGACGCCGCCGCCTTCACGAAGCGGAAGGACGAGGCGCGCGCGCGCATCAGCCTGGTGGCGCAGGAGATCGGCCGGCTGGTCGGGGCGATCCTGACGGAATACGCCGCCCTGCAGAAGAAGCTGGCGACGATCAAGGCACAGCCGGCGGTGGCGGAAGATATCAAGGCGCATTGCGCGGAACTGCTGCCGAAGGGCTTCGTCGAGGCGACGCCCTTCGAGCGGCTGGCGCATTTCCCGCGCTACCTGAAGGCGGCGCAGCTGCGCATCGACAAGCTGCGCGCCGACCCGGCGCGCGACGCGCGGCTGGCGCAGGAATTCGCGGCATTGTATAAACCCTGGGAGCGCGAGCGCCTGGCGCGGCGCAAAAGCGGCGCCCCCGACCCCTGGCTGGAGGATTTCCGCTGGCTGCTGGAGGAGCTGCGCGTGGCGCTGTTCGCGCAGGAACTGAAGACGCCGATGCCGGTGTCGGTGAAGCGATTGCAGAAGGCCTGGGAGAGCCGGCCGCGGCATTGAGGAACGGAAATGATCGAAGTGCTGAAAGCCTACGGACGCGCCCTGAAGAGCCTGCTCACCCCGGGCATCCTCTGGCATTTGCTGTGGCCGACCGTGCTGGCGGTCGCGCTCTGGATCGCCGTCGCCTGGATGAGCTGGGACACGATCGGCGCCGGCGTCGAGCGCCTTTTCAACGAAGTGGGCTGGCTCAACTGGCTCCAGCTGCGCTGGGAAGCCTCGGCGCTGGCCGGCGCGATCTTCGTCAAGGTGGTGCTCGGCCTGCTGCTGATTCCGCTCATCTACGGCACGGCGATGCTCATCGTTGCCGTCTTCGCCCTGCCGCTGATGCTCGAGCGCGTGGCGGCGAAAGACTATGCGGAACTCGAGCGGCGCAACGGCGGCACCCTGGCGGGCAGCCTCGGCAATGCCCTGCTGGCGGTGATCGTGTTCCTCGTCGGCTGGGTGGTGACGCTGCCGCTGTGGCTGATTCCGGGCATGGGCATCGTGCTGCCGGTGCTGCTCTCGGGCTACCTCAATTATCGCGGCTACAGCTACGACGCCCTGTCGGCGCATGCCGGCGCCGACGAGCTCGACGCCGTGCTGGCGCGCGAGCGCGGCGGGCTCTACCTCGCCGGCATCGTCGCCGGCCTGCTGGCCTTCGTGCCGGTGGTGAACCTGGTCGCGCCGGCCTATGCCGGACTGGCCTTCATCCACTACTGCCTGGAGGCGCTGCGTCGCGGGAGAGAGTCGGCATGAGCCTTGGTCTCATCGTCATCGGCGACGAAATCCTTTCCGGCAAGCGGCAGGACAAGCACTTCGCCAAGGTCATCGAGCTGTTGAAAGCGCGCGGCATGGCGCTCGACTGGGCGCAGCACCTCGGCGACGACCGCCCGCGCCTGGCCGCCGCGCTGCGGGCGAGCTTCGCCCGCGGCGACATCGTCTTCGTTTTCGGCGGCATCGGCATCACGCCGGACGACCACACGCGCCAGGCCGTGGCGGCGGCACTGGAGGTCGGCATTGCCCTGCACCCCGACGCCGAGCGCGAGATTCGCGCGAGATTCGGCGGGGAAACCACGCCGCAGCGGCTGATGCTGGGCGAGTTCCCGGTCGGCAGCGAAATCATTCCCAACCCCTACAACCGCATCCCCGGCTTTTCGATTCGCAGCCACTTCTTCCTTCCCGGTTTCCCGGTCATGTCCTGGCCGATGCTGGAGTGGGTGCTCGATACGCAGCTCGCGCACCTGCACCACGCCGTGGCGCGCGATGAACGGGCAATTGTCGTCTACGAGGCACCCGAGTCGGGCCTGCTCGATATGATGAACCGCATCGCGCGGGAGTATCCGCGGGCGAGGCTGTTCAGCCTGCCGTCCTTCGGCGGCGAGGGCGTGCGCCGCCACATCGAACTCGGCATGCGCGGCGAATCGGCGTCGGTGTCTGCGGCGATGGCGGAAATCCGCGCCGAGGTGACGCGTCTCGGCTACGAGTGGCAGGAGCGCACATAAAAAAACCCCGGCCGAAGCCGGGGTTCGAATCGCTCCGCTTTGCGCGGGGCGGGAGGAGGCGGTAGGAAAGCTTAGGCGGCTTTCTTGGCCTTGCTGGTCGCGGCGGCGCCGACGGCCTTGACGGTGGCGTTGGTCGCGGCGGCGACGTTGGCCTCGGCGATCTCGGCGACCTGCTTGGCGGCCTTGCTCATGGTGTCGTAGGCCGAATTGGCGGCGGCGATGGCGGACTTGACCGCGGCGACCGCGACGTCGGAACCGGCCGGGGCCGACTTGGCGGCCTTGTCCAGCGTGGAGGCGACGTTCTTGTTCACTTCGGCGAACTGGGCCTCGACCAGCTTGGAGAACTCGTCCTGGGTCTGGGCGGAGATCTCATACACATTGCGCGAGTAGGCGACGGCCTTCTCGACGGCGGGCTGGGCCAGGGTGGCTTGCAGGGAGATGACTTCCTGCAGGTCCTTGGCGCCGAGCAGGGCCTTGGCGTTGTTCATGCCGTCTTCCAGCACGGCGCGGGCGGTGTTCAGGTTCAGCGCGGCGAGGCGCTCGGCGCTCGCGAAAGCGGTGTTCGCCAAGGTCAGCATGGCTTCGACGTTGGCTTTGTTGGCGGTGGCCAGTTGTTCCGGGGTGGTCAGCATTTCTCTCTCCTTCAAATGACGGCGATAATTCGGTATCGATCTATCTATATCTGCAATATTTGTTGCGTTGCAGCATGAGTGAATTATAGGGCTTGTTTAAAACAAGTCAAGAGATTTATTGTGCAAAGCACAAAATATTTTCTGAAAATTAAAATGTAAATTAAACATGACGTTAAAGGTTAGTGAGCGCTTATTATTAGACATTGCTTGCCCATAAATACGGCGGCGCAACCGGATTTTCAAGCCAAATGATCCCCAAAAAAGAATCCCAAGCCTTTCTCCTGGCCCTGGCGCCCGGCCTGTTCGTCCTGCTCTGGAGCACCGGTTTCATCGGCGCCAAGTTCGGCCTGCCCTTCGCCGAGCCGCTGACCTTCCTGCTGATTCGCTTCGCCTTCGTCATCGGCCTGCTGGGCCTGCTGGCGCTGCTCCTGCGTCGGCCATGGCCGCACCGGCCGATCCTGTGGCTCCACATCGCCGTGGCCGGATCGCTTTTGCATGGCGGCTATCTGTCGGGCGTGTTCCTGGCCATCCACCATGGCATGCCGGCGGGAGTGGTGGCGCTGATCGTCGGCATCCAGCCCCTGCTGACGGCCTTTCTCGGCGCCTCGATGGTGGGCGAGCGCGTCGTGCCCCGCCAGTGGCTGGGCCTGGTGCTGGGCTTCGCCGGCGTGACGCTGGTGGTCTGGGAAAAGCTCGGCGTCGCCGGACTGAGTGCCGCCGGACTGGCCTTCTCGGCGATGGCGCTGTTCAGCATCACGCTGGGGACGCTCTACCAGAAGCGCTTCTGCGCGGACCTGGACCTGTGGAGCGGCTCGGTGATCCAGTTCATCGCCGCCGCGCTGACCCTGCTGCCGTTCGCGCTGGCCTTCGAGACGATGCGCGTGACCTGGAGCGGGCAGTTCGTCTTCGCCCTGGGCTGGCTGATCGTGGTGCTGTCGCTGGGAGCGATCTCGCTGCTGCACCTGCTGATCCGGCGCGGCGCGGCGACGCGCGTCTCGGCGCTGTTCTATCTCACGCCGCCGACGACGGCGCTGATGGCCTGGCTGGCGTTCGGGGAGGGGATGGGGTGGCCGGCGGTGGCCGGCATGGCGATCGCCGCCCTCGGCGTCGCCATTGCGGTGCGCCGCTGATCAGCGGTTCTGGAAATCCGGCTTGCGCTTCTCGACGAAGGCGGCCATGCCTTCCTTCTTGTCCGCCAGTCCGAAGGCGGCGTGGAAGGTGCGCCGCTCGAACAGCATGCCCTCGGCGAGCGGGCTCTCGTAGGCGCGATTGACACACTCCTTGACCATCATGATCACCGGCAGAGAGAAGCCGGCGATGGTTTCGGCCGCCGAGAGCGCCTCCTCGAGCAGCTTCTCGGCGGGCACCACGCGCGAGACGAGTCCGGCGCGCTCGGCCTCGGCGGCATCCATCATGCGGGAAGTCAGGCAAAGGTCCATGGCCTTGGCCTTGCCCACTGCGCGCGGCAGGCGCTGGGTGCCGCCGGCGCCCGGCACGATGCCGAGCTTGATCTCCGGCTGGCCGAATTTCGCCGTCTCGGCGGCGATGATGATGTCGCAGGACATCGCCAGCTCGCAGCCGCCGCCGAGGGCGAAGCCCGCCACCGCGGCGATGACCGGCTTGCGGCAGGTCTTCACGCGCTCCCAGTTGCGGGTGATGTAGTCCGGCTTGTAGACATCCATATAGTCCCACCGGCTCATGGCGACGATGTCGGCGCCGGCGGCGAAGGCCTTCTCCGAGCCGGTGATGACCATGGCGCCGATGGCCTCGTCCGCCTCGAACTTGCCGAGTGCGTCGCCCAGCTCGTCGACCAGCGCGTCGTTCAGCGCGTTGAGCGCCTTGGGGCGGTTGAGGGTGATGAGCCCGACCTTGCCGCGGGTCTCGACGATGATGTTCTCGTAAGCCATGTGCGTGCTGCTCCTAGTGTAGTGTCTCATTAATGGCTTTACATTATCCTGATTCTGCCTATACTCGAAGCACAGGCTGTTTCGAGGAGGGGATCATGGCCAAGACGCGGA
>WBZY01000166.1_pt1 | contig 60762 bp, 55 predicted proteins | sample 5204191 | NCBI WGS metagenome assembly WBZY01 (sample SAMN12344363, study PRJNA552823) | activated sludge metagenome | biome: Activated sludge suspended growth; feature: Anammox Sidestream; material: Wastewater; isolation source: activated sludge from anammox sidestream of wastewater treatment...
TCCAGATTTTAGCAACAATTTTATAATTGTTATTTCCCTCAGATTCATAGCAAGTATATAACGTTTTGGGAATGGGATAAAAAGCATCCCCGCCAACCCAAAATTCAGGCTTGCCGTTGCCGTCAACGTCCATTGTTGTAAAGTGAACATAAGCGTTATAAGTATCAAGAGTATCATTCCAGATATTCTGATACCCTGTCCCCGGCTGATATTCCAGAACACGTACAAAACCATTAATTGTCCCAAGAGCAATATCAGAATAACCGTCACCGTCTATATCTTTAGTAGTAAAGCCCCCACAGTCTATATCTGGTTCAGGGAAAGCATAAACAGAATCAAATCTATTAAATACAGGATTATACTCAGCAATTGCTGTATATCTATCTAAAGAATAATAAACTAAGTCGGCTAATTCATTTTTGTCGTAATCACCATTCGTAGGGTCTCTTATTTGGCTCCAAGCAGTGAAATCAAAATCCTCAATAATGGCAAATGAATTAGGAGATGGCTTTTTATAAATAATTTTTACGTTTGTTAACCTTTTGGTTGTAAACAACTGAGGCTGACCGTCGCCGTTTATGTCATATATATCATCTACCCTTATAATCGGATTGGGATAAGTATATACAACCTTAAATATGCTGTCAGCAGGATCAAGCTCAAATATTTTCAAGGGTAAGCTGTCCCAGCTTGTTTGGTAGTACTTCTCACGTCCATATAATTCAGGCAGTTGGTTCTGGTTTATGTCTGCTGGTTTAATCGGCATTGGGAGAACTCCATTAGATACAGGTACTTCTTGCCAGGAACTGTATTTGTGATAATAAAGAGTTGTATCAGTTGTTGTAAGGTCTAAAACTGTGCTGTCGTAAGTTGGGGAGTAGTTCAGGTTATCAGTAATCGGTGATCGGAAATCGGAAATGTTTTTATATAGCACTTTGCCATTAGGGTATTCAAGTTTCAGAATATCTTTTTCAATCTCGGTTACTTTTATATCATCACGGTTTTGAAACTGCCTCAGTTTTTCTTCTCTGGTTAATTGTGCCAAAGAAACACTGCATAAAGAAAATAACAAACTAAAAATTAAATACTTTTTCATCATCTTATTGCCTGATATTTTATAGGGAAAGAAATTTTAAAGATTGCTTCTCCGTCAATTGCCGGATAGCAATGACTGATGATTTTTTTCAAGCTATGTAAAACCAGAAGGGAAGAATAAGAAATGAATGGATGGTTGATTGAATGATTGTATGAGAACTTTGAAAGTTTCATACAGAATAATCTGGATTGGTGAAAATAAATTCACCATCTTTCTCGCTCCGGAGAAAGAGAGAGAAAGTTAAATATCGTGCCAACTTTGAAGAACTTATTTCTGAAAAAAAGTTCATCTGTTTTCTACCCTGAATTAATTTCAATCCCAACTTAGGAAACGGATTTTAGAATGTCAAGGGTAATACAGTCAAATTTTGACAACTTGCAGTTGGTAATTAAAAGAACACTTAATTTCAAAAGGCAGAATGATAAATAACATTCCCAGCCTTAATCGTCATACAATTCAAATTACTGCCAATCGAATAAACGATATCAGCATAGTCAGTAGTATTTAAAACAGCAAAGTCAGCTTTCTTACCTATCTCAATTGAGCCGATACTTTTTTCTCTGCATAAAGCTTTAGCAGAATTAATTGTTACTGCACTTATTGTCTCTTCGATAGTCATCTTCATCTTTAATGCTGCAATGCTCATTATTAAACTCAAACTTGAGATGTGAGATGAGCCGGGATTATAATCAGTAGCGAGAGCAACAATTGCATTCTGATCTATCAATTTTCTTGCAGGTGCAAATTGATGATTCAGAAAAAAAGAAACTCCTGGAAGAAGAACTGCCACTGTTTCTGATTGTCCGAGTTTTGGAACATCTTCATCTTTTATTACTTCAAGATGATCAACAGAAACCACATTGTGTTTTAATGCAATATCCATCCCACCGATTGAATTAAATTGTTCCGTGTGCAGTTTAAGTTTCAGACCATAACTTTTTGCTGTGGTGAATATCTCATCCATTTCATTTGCTGAAAAAGCTGTTGATTCACAAAATCCATCACAGAATTCAGCTAATTTTTGTTCTGCAAAATGAGGAATCATCTTCTCAGTTATTTCTTCAACATAAGCTTGGTGATTCTCTTTGTGTTCTTTTGGAAATGTATGGGCACCGAGAAAAGTAGGAATAATATCTATTGGATATATTTCGTCAAGAAAATTTATTACCTGCAAAAGCTTTCTTTCATTTTCAAAATTCAATCCGTACCCGCTTTTAATTTCAAGAGTGGTAATTCCCTGCGAAATAAAATGATCAATTCTTGGTTTTATTATGTTCACAAGCTCTTCAAATGAAGATGAACGTACAGCAGTTACGGTTGTATTTATTCCACCGCCTTTCTTTGCAATCTCTTCGTAGCCAATTCCTCTCAACTTCTGTCTGAATTCATCAGCCCGTGAACCGGCGAATGCTGTGTGCGTGTGACATTCAACTAAACCGGGTAAAACTGTTTTTCCGGTTAAGTCAATTATCTCATCGTAATTATTTTTATCAATTGATGCAGTGCTGACGATATCTTTAATTAAATCGTCTTCAATAACGATCGAGTGATTGTCCAGACAACCAATTTCAGATAGTTCTTTCCCACGCTTGTAATTTTTTCCTGATGTATTAACTGTAATGACAGATGCCGGATTAAATAAAAGTTTTTTCATCATTCAAAAATATTTATAGTTTCCTGAACAACTTTAGATTCAGTGTAACCGAGTTGGTTCAGTTTAAACCTGAGATTTTCAGCTTCGGATTTTACAGTAAAGTCTCCAACTTTAACTTTATAAAACGGTGGTTCAAAAACTACATAAACTTCCTTTCTGGAAGTCTTTTCATAAACTTCAGCACGAATATTATTCGCCTGATCTATGTCATCAGTTGATAATACCTGAACTCTGTAACCATCCGCAGTTCCAATAATTTTTTTTACAATACTTGTAGAATCAGAATTGTAGCCGTACCAAACATCTGGTGGCAGCTTGTCAGTCCCGATTGGCGGAGCTTCGATTTCTATTTTAGTGCGGTAAGGAGTAATATCAAAATCTTCAATTACTTCAGAACTTTGTTCTAATTTAATTTCGGGTTTTGATTCTTTTTTAGTTTCATAACGTGAACCGGTTGCAGCACTGCAACCAATCAGCAGAACGCAGACAGCAGCAAGCGATAAAGCAATTTTCAATCTATTCTCTAAAAATGTTATTAATTACACTTTAATTTAAAACTATATTCTGTTGTTATAAAGCTATTATTGATAAACAAACGTCTGAGTAATAATAATTTCATCAAATTTTGTTAAAGAAAACGTGTTTTCGTAATTTTGCAATATCATTCCATAAATTTTCAAAAAAATGTCTACAAAAAAGCTAAAAATCCTGTTTGTAACATCAGAAGTTGTTCCGTTTGTAAAAACAGGCGGGCTTGCGGATGTTTCAGCAGCATTGCCTCAAACTCTGGCTGAGTTAGGTCATGAAGTTCGTATTGTTATTCCAAAATATGGTGCAGTTGATGATCGGAAATTTAAAATTCACGAAGTTGTAAGATTAAAAGACATTAAGATTGATATAGCAGGCAAAGAGGTTATCTTTTCTTTAAAATCGTGTTTTCTTCCCGGACAAAAAATCAGAGTGCAAATTTATTTTCTTGATAATCAGGAATATTTTGGAAGCAGAAATAGTCTTTATTCTGATCCTATGACTGGGAAAGATTATGAAGATAACGATGAAAGATTTATAATTTTAAGCAGAGCAGTTTTTGAACTGATTATTAAATTGGGATGGATTCCGGATATAATTCATTGCAATGACTGGCAGTGTGGTTTGATTCCGGCTTATCTTAAAACTGTTTACAAAAACGAAGAAAATTTTGATAAGTTTAAAACACTCTTTACAATTCACAACCTTGCATATCAGGGTGAATTTCCAAAATCCTCATTCAAGAAAACCGGTTTACCGGAAAGTCTGAATTCTGATAAAGGAATACTTCACAAGGGTAAATTGAATTTTATGAAAAGCGGTTTGTTGTTTGCAGATATCATAAATACAGTAAGTGAAACTTATGCAAACGAAATAAGAACAGATTCTGAAATCGGCGGGCAGTTGAAAGATATTCTGGCTAAGAGAAAAGATGATCTCTACGGTATAATAAACGGTATCGATAATAAAGTTTGGAATCCTGATCGGGATAAACATCTTCCTAAAAAGTACACAATAAAAAATGTTGAACAAAAAGTGGTCAACAAACAAGCTCTTGCTGAAAAATTTGGATTTGAATTCAATGAAGATGTTCCGATTATTGGTTTGATATCGCGATTGTATGATTCAAAGGGAATAGACCTCGTTCAAAAAATTCTTCCTCAACTGCTCAAAGAAAACATTCAAATGATTGTGCTTGGTACAGGTGATAAAGAATATCATAACTTTTTTGATCAGATGGCAAGAAAGCACAGTGATAAATTCGCTTGCTATCTCGGATTTAATGATGACCTCGCACATTTAATTGAAGGTGGTGCTGATATGTTTCTGATGCCATCCAAGTACGAACCATGCGGACTTAATCAGATGTACAGTTTAAACTATGGAACTGTTCCGATAGTTCGTGAGACCGGCGGACTTGCTGATACAGTAAAACGATTCAGCGAAAAATCAAAAGATGGTAATGGTTTTGTATTTAAGAAATACAATGCTGAAGAGTTTCTCAGTGAAGTCAAACGTGCAATAAAAGTTTATCAGGATAAAGAAACCTGGGATAAAATTGTAAGAGCCGGTATGAAAGAAGATTTTAGCTGGCACTCCTCTGCAAAGAAATACATTGAATTGTATAAGACAATCCTAGATGAGAGTTGATGTCCATCCGTGCCATTTTTCTTGACAGGGATGGAACACTCAACGAAGACCCCGGTTATATAAGTGATCCGGAAAAAGTAGTTTTATTTAAAGAAACCGGCGACGCATTATACACTTTAAAAAAATTTGGTTTCCTGCTTATTGTAATTTCAAATCAATCAGGAATCGCAAGGGGAATAATGTCAAATGAAGATGTTGATGCTGTTAACGAAAAAATAAATTCACTTTTAACTGCTTTCAAAGTGAGTATTGATGCGTTCTATTATTGTCCTGCACATCCAGATTACAGTACGCCGGAAGAATGTGAGTGTAGAAAACCTTCGCCTAAAATGATATTTGATGCTGCAGCAGAGTTTAATGTTGATTTGAATCAATCTTATTTTATCGGTGATACAGTTGCTGATATTGATTGCGGGAAAAATGCAGGATTGAAGACAATATTGGTCAAAACAGGAAAAGGTGAGGAGAGTTTTTCTATCTTGCAAAAAGAAAATAATTTTCCAACTTTTGTAGCCGAAAATTTAGCAAATGCTTGTAACTTAATACTTGGCGATATTTAGCGGAGTCATTTTTTGAAATTAAAATTTATCTTCTCTTTTACAATTGTTCTATCAGCATTCCTCATACTTTCCTGTTCCGATGAACCGTCTTCACTTGGTATTGAACTTATCGGAAGTGAAAATATTTCAGCAAAGATTTTTGATACAGAAGTTGATTCTTCTTCTCAAACCTCATCTTACTTTAAAAAAGTTGTTGCACTCGGCAGTGCAGATCGGTTTTTAGTTGGAAGATATGGTGATATAAAATCAACGGCGTTACTCAGGTTCGTATTTGGATTACCGGATAGTTTAAAGACCGCTCTGAAAGATGGAAATATAAATGTAATTGATTCCTGGATAAATTTAACAGTGGGATATATTTATACTGATTCAATGGCGTCAATGAATTTTTCTGCACATAAAGTAAATTCACGCTGGTCTTCCACATCTTTTACAATTGACAGTTTATATAAACTTGAGTATGAACCAAATGATATTAGTTCTCAATTCACTATATCAGATACACTATATACTTTCCATTTAGATAATTCTGTACCACTTGCCTGGATGAAAAATGCAGCGGATAAAACACTTGAAAGCAATTATGGTATTTATCTTGACCCGGCAGTGAGTTCCGGAAAAGTAGTTGGTTTTCAGGCATTCACATCACTGTCATCTGAGGCTGCAAAGTTGTTAGTTGTCTATGAAAAACCCGGAGCTTATGTTGACACAATAAATGGATTCATCGCAGCAGATATTAGTCTGGTTGATCGTCCTGATTTACCAATATTATCTGACGGATTAATTTGTACTCAGAGCAGTGTGACCATTGCATCAAGATTAACTTTTAATCTGGAAAATATTCCGAGCGGGATTGTGATAAACAAAGCTGAATTATTTATAACACCGGATACGATTGCCTCGATTAAAGGTTCTAGTTTCCCTAATAACTTAAGAGTATCATATCTGAAATATGCAGATTCGGTCAACACTGAGGGCAGCCCGGCATTTTTGAATTTCAGTAATCATAAATATTCCGGAGATATTACGGTTATCGTACGTAACTGGATAAGCAGGAAAGTAAATTATGGTTTGTTGATTGAATCCGGAAATTTTACATCTGGATTAGAACTGTTTGCACTTAAAGGAAGTGATTATATCAATTTTGCAGAGCGTCCGCGTTTAAAGATTACTTACACAATCAAATAAAAAATGAAATTTCAAATTATCAAATATTTATTGCTGCTGTTTTTTATCAATGTGAATTTAAACTACTCACAGGTTACTTCTACTTACACACGATATGGAGTTGGTGATCTTTATTACAGTTATTCTGCCAGAACTTTGTCAATGGGAAATACCGGGACTGCGATGTTAAATAAAGATTATGTAGAGATACTAAATCCAGCTTCATGGTCAGGTTTATCAAGAGTCAGATTTGAATTTAGTTTTTCTTACGAACAACTAAAATTATCCAAAACCGGTGATTCAAAACTTTATGGTGATGGTTTCTTTAAAGGTATAACATTTGCTTTTCCGATAAGTGAGGTAAATAAGATAGGGATGGCTTTCGGATTAGTTCCTTACAGCCGGAGTAATTATGAAGTCACAGAAAAAGTAGCTGATTCTATCTCAGGAAACTACACAACTACTTATCTTGGTAAAGGCGGGCTTTCAAAGATATTTGTCGGATCTTCTGTTCAACTTCCTGCCGAATTTTTACTTGGAGCTACACTCGAATACTATTTTGGAAATTTAAAATATACTTCCAGTTTAACTTTTGATAATACTTCATATTTCCCAAGTAAATATGAGTTGAATTATGCACCGAAAGGTTTTGGTACAACACTCGGAATAATTACTCCCAATTTTTGTTCGTTGATGGATAGTTCAATAATATCTGACTTAAGGCTGGGAGTGAGCACAAATATTATCGGAAATCTTGCCACTGATTCAAGCCTGGTCAGCACCTCATCGACAATTGTTGACTCAGTAAGCAGCGGCGAAACTACAATGAAAGTTCCTGTACGATTAAATGTTGGTCTTCATATTTCTTTCATTAAAGTATATAATGTTGCAATCGATTATTTTTATCAGCCCTGGAGTCAATTTAAATTGAGCGATATCAATCAAAGTAATTTAAGCGACTTACATAAAATTAGTCTGGGATTTGAATATCGTCCTCAGAGTGTCCCCGGTATGAATTATTGGGAGCAAATAATGTTTCGGGCTGGGTTTAGTTATGAGATGTCACAATATAATTTTAAAGGAATAAATCTAAAACAGTACTCAGTATTTGGTGGATTTGCACTTCCGCTCAGCACTGAAAATACAATTGATATTGGACTAGAATATTCAGTAAGAGGAACTCAGGACAAAAATTTAATGAAGGAGGATTTTTTCAGAGTAAATCTCGGAATCAGTTTTGGCGATATTTGGTTTATCCGTTATGAAAAATAATTAGTCTAAGGAATAACAAAATAATCTGAATAAATCATTAATCGTTTTATTAGTGCTGGATTTTCTGATTTGATCCCGGTAAAATTGAAGAGAGTTATTCAAATATTGATATATATACCAGAGACTTCTGAATTATTATCGATGTGTTACTCTGAATCCGGTAGCTACCTGATTTTTCAATTTAAAAACAAGATATTTCACTCCTGCCTTGCCCGCAGGCAGGTCGTTCAATATGACAAATTTGAATTTTTCAGAAGTCTCAAACAAGTAAATATTATGAATATATCGGCAACATTAAGCAAACAAAATTTCCGGCAGATGCCGGATTTTTTTGTTAAATTTGATTATCAAAAATAAAATTCATAAAAAAAATGTACACTCAATTAAAAAACGATCCGGAAATTTTTCAAATATTAAAACAAGAAATTGAACGACAACAAAATAAGCTTGAACTTATTGCATCAGAAAATTTTGTTAGTTCCGCTGTATTGGAGGCTGCAGGTTCACCGCTAACGAATAAATATGCTGAAGGATATCCCGGAAAACGCTATTATGGTGGTTGTGAGTACGTGGATATGGCAGAAGAATTAGCACGCGAACGACTAAAGAAAATTTTTAACGCTGAATATGTAAATGTCCAGCCGCATAGTGGTTCACAAGCTAATATGGCAGCCATGATGACACTCATGCAGCCAGGTGATAAATTCTTAGGATTAAGTCTTCCACACGGGGGTCATCTTACTCACGGTTCGCCTGTTAATTTTTCTGGAAAATTATACCAGGCGATCGGTTACGAATTAAATAAAGAATCACGTCTGCTGGATTATAATATTATTGAAAATCTTGCAAAGCGTGAAAAACCAAAACTTATTATTGCAGGTGCAAGCGCATATTCTCGTGAATGGGATTATAAAAAACTCAGGGAAATTGCTGATGCTACAGGTGCTTTTTTAATGTGTGATATGGCGCATCCGGCTGGATTAATTGCAAAAGGCTTTTTAGATAATCCGCTTCCATATTGTGATGTAGTTACTTCAACTACTCATAAAACACTTCGTGGTCCAAGAGGTGGAATTATCTTAATGGGCAAAGACAAAGAAAATACTTTTGGATTGAAAACGCCAAAAGGTGACAGATTGAAAATGATGTCAGAACTTTATGATAGTACTGTTATGCCTGGAATTCAGGGCGGACCTTTGATGCACATTATTATGGCAAAAGCTGTAGCATTTAAAGAGGTATTAGATGACAAATTTAAAATCTATGCGCAACAGGTTATTAAAAATGCTAAAGCTCTTGCTGATGAATTAATGAAATATGGATTTGATATTGTGTCATCAGGTACGGATAATCATCTAATGCTGATTGATTTATCGAATAAAAATATATCAGGAAAGAAAGCGGAAAATGCGCTTGAAAGAGCAGGGATTACCGTTAATAAAAATATGGTTCCATTCGATACCAAGAGTCCATTTGTAACAAGCGGAATAAGAGTAGGAACACCTGCTGTTACTACTCGAGGTATGAAAGAAACTGAGATGAAGCGGATTGCTGAAATTATTAATTCAGCGGTAACCAATGCTGAAAATGAATCCACACTTGATGCTATCGTTACAGATGTAAAAGAATTATGTTCCGGGTTTCCTCTTTATAAGGACATTATTTAAGAATCTGGGAATGAGATTTGGCTGACAAAGAAAAAGCTGTTAATAATGATGAAAGACTTGGGGATGTTGATATCGAAATGTCATTTCTTGATCATATCGAAGAGCTGCGATGGAGGATCATTTATGCGCTAATCGGTATTGTTATTTTTACTATAGTCGCATGGATATTCATTGATCCTCTTATCGAAATTGTTTTGTTAAAACCTGCCCGTGATGCAAAAGCTTCACTGCAAAATCTGAGACCCTTCGGACAGTTATTCCTATATGTGCAGGTTGCAATAGTTGTCGGAATCATCGCAAGTCTTCCGAATATATTTTATCAGCTTTGGAAATTTATTGCGCCGGCACTACGGAAGAAGGAGCGAAAAAACATTCTCTGGATAGTGTTCTTTTCCTCATTCTGTTTTTTAGCAGGCGTTGCTTTTGCATATTTTGTAATGATTCCTTTAGCGATGAAATTTGCAGCACAGTTTGGTACAGCAGAAATAGCAAATGAGTTTGCAATTGACGAATATATGTCGATCATCATCAGTGTTATGCTTGCAGCAGGTGTGGTATTTGAACTTCCGATGATTTCATTTTTCCTTTCAAAACTTGGAATATTAACTCCTGCTTTTATGCGTAAATACAGAAGACATGCTATTGTAATTATTCTTATTCTGTCAGCTTTTCTGACGCCTGGTGCAGATCCGGTTTCACAAATTATACTTGCAGTACCGTTGGTACTCTTATACGAAATAAGTATTTTTATATCAAAAATATCATCGAAGAAAAGTGTTTAATAATCAGCTCTCCGAAATAACTCAACCTATAAAAAATGAATTGGATTCTTTTAATGAAATATTCAGAGAATCCCTTCGTTCTAATGTTGGATTGGTTGATCTTGTTGCGCGATATATCATTCGTCAAAAAGGGAAAAAAATACGTCCATTGCTCGTATTACTTTCCGCAAAAGTTTGTGGAGGAATTAATGAGCGTAGTTATCGCGGTGCAGTTTTAGTTGAATTGCTTCATACAGCAACTCTGGTTCATGATGACGTTGTTGATCATGCAGATAAACGCAGAGGACTCTGGTCAATAAATAAAGTATTTAAAAATAAAGTTGCAGTTTTAATGGGTGACTACCTTCTTTCAAAAGGATTGTTGATCGCAATGGAAGGAAAAGATTTTGATTTTCTGGAAGTAATAACGAATACAGTAAAGCGAATGTCGGAAGGTGAACTGCTTCAGATTCAAAAAACCCGAAAGCTTGATATTGATGAAGAAACTTATTTTAAAGTTATATCCGATAAAACTGCATCACTGATTGAAACTTGCTGCACGATCGGTGCAATGAGTTCAAGTTCTGACACAAGTTTTGTCAATGCAATGTCAGATTTTGGAAAAAACCTTGGCATGTCATTTCAAATCCGGGATGATATTCTTGATTATGAAGGAAGTCTTTCTGTTTTTGGTAAAAGAACAGGCGGAGACATAAAAGAAAAGAAAATTACTTTACCGTTGATCCATTCTTTGAAACAGGTACCTGCTAATAAAGCTGCTGATATCAGGAAAATAATTAAGAACGGAAAAGATAAACCGAATATTGATGAGGTAATTAATTTTGTAAGAGAGAATAAGGGAATTGAGTACGCAATCGGAAAGGCACATATTTATTCTCAGGCAGCAAAAGATGCTCTGAAAGAACTACCTGATTCTCAAAGCAAACTTGCTCTTGAAGCATTAGTTGATTTTGCTATTGATAGAAAGAATTGAACTGACTAACTACCGTTTTCTTTTTTCATTCCATCTTTATAATTGAATCCTTTAATAGGCTCTCTCAATGTTAAAACAGGACAGGGAGCTTTCCTAACAACTTTTTCTGCAGTACTACCGAATAAAATATGTTCAATTCCGGTTCGACCGTGCGTTGCAATAATAATCAAGTCAACATCAAGATCTTTGGCAGTTTCAACTATTTCAACAAAAGGTTTTCCGGTTTTGATGATCGTTTTAAATGAGACAGTATCAGGAATATTTTCTTTAGCCAGTTTATCCAGTTCCTGATTTGCCCTTTTATCCCATTCAGCGTTTACGGATGGGATAGCAATTTGTCCCATACTAAAGTCAGGTGGATAAATAACCGGTTCAACAACATAAATCAATATCATTTCTGCTTTAAAATTCTTGCTGAAGTTGACAGCATATCTCAGCGCACTTTTTGAGTAATCCGAAAAATCAATTGGAACTAATATTTTTTTTATGCCAGATTCCATCTTATACCTCCATTACTTTTTATCTGTTCTGAGAGCGAAATAATCTTCGTTTAAAGTTCTTAATCTCAAAGCTGTAATCTCGGCAATCCCTTGTAAAATTTTTACTCCTTTTTTGGGATATTTTTCTATAAACTCGTCAAGGTCGGGTTTGAAGATTACAGAGAGTTTAGTATCGGTCTTTGCAATTGCTGAAGCCGAACGCTTATCATTATCAATAAGTGCAAGTTCGCCAAAAAAATCTCCTTTTTGAAAAACAGCTAATTGAATTTTATTTCCATTATCACTTTCACGATTGACTTGAACTTCACCTTCGCGAATTAAATACAGTCCGATTCCGGGGTCACCCTGATAGAAAATATTTTCGCCCGCCACATAAGTACGTTCATGAATTAAATTGAGAAGTTCGGAAAGATCCCGTTTAGTTAATGATTTAAATAAAGGAATATTTTTTAGAGAGGCGATAAGTTCATCGGATTCAGTTGGTGAACGAAAAATGTTTGCCCAAAAACTGCTATGTATTGGCTTTTTAATTTCTTCAGTCATTGCAGGTTAAAAATTTGAATTATGAAAAATAAGTAAAACAATTACTGCTTTAACCAGTCAAAGAATAAAATTTAAGTTTCTAACATGATTTAATATCTAATTTAAATCTTGATACTACAAAATTATAAATAAAATTAGTTAAAAATTCCCGATTCAGCGATACGCCAGAGTTTTTGACACGGAAATCTATTCTCATATAACGCTCGTCCAACAATAGCTGAATCAACACCAATTGGAATTAGCTGTTGAATATCCATCAACTCATCTTTGTTTCTAATTCCACCGGCATGTGTTACCTTAGCTTTTGTTAATTCTGCTATTTCCCGCGATAGTTGAATATTTGGTCCGATATGAGTTCCGTTTCTTGATATATCACAAACGATAAACCTGTTCACACCGAGTGCAACCATTTCCTGAGTAAAAGTTCTGAAATTGATTCCGGTTTTTTTGCTTCTTCCTCTTACCATTAATTCTTCGCCAAGTATGTCTAAAGAGATTACGATTTTTGAGGGCCCATACTTTTCGAAAATCTTTAAGAATTCCTTCCTGTTTTCAACAGCAAGAGTATTAATTGCGAGTCTGATAATTCCTGTTTGTATGATTTCATCTGCATCCTGAATATTTCTGATTCCGCCAGCAAACTCTACAGGTATTACCACAGATGAACAAATCTCTTCGATCACTTTATAATTTCTTTTTGACTGTTCGTGTGCAGCATCAAAGTCAACAACGTGAATCATTTTTGCGTTTTCAGCACGCCAGATTTTTGCCATCTCAACAGGATTATTCCCGTATTCATAACAGTCAAGTTCAGGAATACCCTGAACTGTCCGGACACACTTTCCATTTTTAATATCTATAGATGGAATTACTAAAAGTTTTTGCTGTAACATAATTTTAAATTTTACCGTTTGATTTAATTATGTGTCGTCCAATTATCATTTTCTGAATTTCAGTCGTCCCTTCAAAAATTCTTAAAATTCTGGCATCACGATAATATCTTTCCATTGGAAGTTCACGGGAAAAACCCATCCCACCATGAACCTGCAAAGCTTTATCGGCGACTTCAGACATTGCCTCAGATGCATAAAGTTTAACAATTGCGGCATCTACTGACACATCTTTACCTCTATCATAATCATTTGCGCATCTATAAACAATACTTTCCATAGGATAAATTTTTGAAGCCATTTCTGCCAGCATAAACTGCACTGCCTGGAATTTTGAAATCGGTTCACCAAATTGTTTTCTATGTTTTGCATAGTTCGTAGAAATTTCCAGTAATTCTCTTGATGCTCCAAGACAGCAAGCACCAATTGTCAACCTTCCTCCGTCAAGTGTTTTCATTGCGATTATAAAACCACGTCCTTCTCTTCCGATCATATTTTCATCAGGAACTTCAACATTTTCAAATGTAATTGAGTTTGTTGTACTTCCTTTTATTCCCAATTTTTTTTCTGCTGGACCAATTGATATTCCCGGTGTATCAGCTTCCACAGCAAATCCGGTTATACCTTTTTCTGTTCTTGCAAATACTGAGAATAAATTTGCGATTCCTGCATTTGTAATCCAGATTTTAGAACCATTTAAAATCCATTTATTACCATTTTTTCTCGCTTCGGTTTTAAGATTAAATGTATCTGAGCCAGCTTCAGGTTCAGTTAATGCAAAGGAAGCTATCATTTCCCCGGAACAAAGTCTTGGTAAATATTTTTTCTTTAACTCTTCCGAACCACCAATAAAGATGGCATTTGTTCCTATTGATTGATGCGCACCGATCATTGTTGCGGTTGAAGAACAGCCGCGTGCGATTTCTTCCATCATAACACAATAACCGACTTTTCCAAAACCACCACCACCAAATTCTTCGGGAAAAGAAGTCCCAAAAAATCCAACCTCAGCGAGTTTTTGAATTAGTTCTTTTGGTATCTTTTCTTCTTCATCAATTTTTTGAGCTACTGGTTTTATTTCACTATTTGTGAATTCGCGGGCAAGCTCTTTTAGCATTCGTAAATCTTCAGATAGAGTAAAATCCATAATGTTAACAGTTTTCGGGATGATGAATATAGTTTTGAAATCCACCCGAAAGTTAAAAAACAGCCCAAATACATCAAAAAGCTGAATTTTTACCAAAATTTTAAATTTTTATTGAATATTGACTTTTCTAACGATATTCGACATATTTGACTCGGATGAACAAAGATTTTGTGCTAAATACAAAGAAAAGTGAAAAACTTAGATTTACTACTTATGGATACGAAAATTTAGAATCTGCATCTTGCCTTATTTTTGTTCACGGATTTAAAGGATTTAAAGATTGGGGTTTTTGGCCTTACTCAGGAAATTACTTTGCTGAAAGAGGATATTTTGTTCTTTCATTTAATTTTTCTCATAACGGAATTGGTAACATTCCAACCGAGTTTACGGAACTTGATAAATTTGCGGATAATACATTTTCTCTTGAACTCGACGAATTGAATGAAATTCTAGATGCATATTTGAATAATTTTTTCGGTTCAAAGAGCAATAAGAAGATTGGGATTATTGGACATAGCCGTGGCGGAGGCGATTCGCTGATTTTTTCTTCGAGACGAAATGAAATCAATGCTGTTGCATTGTGGGCGCCTGTTGCGAATTTTAACAGATATTCAAGAAGACAAGAAGATCAATGGCGAAAAAATGGATTCTTTGAAGTTTTGAATACCAGAACAAATCAGTTGATGCGATTAAATGTATGCTTGCTCGATGATATCGAAAAGAATAAAGATGATTTATTAAACATTGAATTTGCAGCAAGAAACCTGAACAAACCATTGTTAATTATTCACGGCGAACAAGATTTATCAGTCAAAATAGAAGAGAGTGAACAAATTTATAACTGGTCGGATAAGAACTTGACAGAATTCTATAAAATAAAGGCTACAGGACATACTTTTGATGTTACACATCCTTTCGAGAAAAGTAATCCGAAGTTTGACTCTGTGCTTGAAAAGACTCTTAAATTTTTTAATCAACGCTTAAATTAAGGAAAATATGAAATCATCTTCACAAAATTTTACAATCAGCCATATATTTAGTTCAATAAAAGAATCAGAATTATTCTGGATTCTTTCATTTACAATTTTAACTATAATATCAGCGCAGGTTTCAATTCCGGTTAAACCTGTTCCGTTTACATTACAGACGATGATCGTTCTTTTAGCCGGTGCTTTTCTCGGTGCAAAGAATGGTGCTTACAGCCAAATAATCTATATTTTTCTTGGAGCAATCGGATTACCAGTATTTGCTCAAACTGCTGATGGAACAATCGGATTTGCAAGATTGATTGGTCCAACTGGTGGTTACCTTCTTGCATTCCCGATTGCAGCCTATTTAGTTGGATATATGACAGGAAAAAATCAGAAATATCTGACAATCATAATTGCAATGTTTATTGCTGAGTTAATTGTGATACTTTTTGGAACTTTATATTTATCTGCTGCATATCTTCATAACATTGTTAATTCTGTTAAGGCAGGTGCGTCAATATTTACAATTTGGATGGTAGTAAAAGTTTTTGTGGCTGCATCTATTTATTTCACATTTGCTGAAAAACATCAAAGACTGCCATAAATAATTAGTTAAATCGAATGACAATTAAAAACGTAATATTCATAGTAGTCTTTCTATCAACATTTGGATTTCTTAGCTGGAGCTTAAGAAATTTATTCCTTTATATGAAAGTTGCAAAAAAGAAGGACAACAGATTTGACGATGTTGGAAGACGAATTGGAAACGTATTAAAAATTGCATTCGGACAATCAAAACTTTTGAGGGAACCAGTTGCCGGAACAGTTCACTTTTTGATTTTCTGGGGATTTATTCTTTTCCTCTTTGCAGTAATTGAAGCAATCATCCAGGGATTTTATTCATCATTTAATCTTTCATTTTTAGGTCCGGTTTATTCTGTCATCACAGTGATTCAGGATGTTTTTGGTCTTCTGGTTATTATTGCTGTTGTTACTGCGCTTTTAAGAAGATATGTCTTTAAAATTCCGCGTCTGCAGGTTGATAAAGGTGCATCACTCGATGCAATTGTAATACTCTCATTTATTTTAATTGTAGTTGTATCAATGTTGTTACAGAATATGGCAGGAATTGCAAAAAATAATTTTGTATTGCACGAATATGAAGTTCGTCCTATCTCTGCCGTACTCGTAAATGTATTCTTTGACAATCCTTCGATAGGAGCCAATGCTGCTTATGAAGTTTATTGGTGGATTCACGTGCTAACGATCTTTGGTTTTATGAATTTTCTTCCGTATTCAAAGCATCTGCATGTATTTACTTCGATACCAAATACATATTTTGCAAGCCTCGATCCTATCAGAAATACTATCAAGCATCTTAATCTTGAAGACGAAAACGCTGAATCATTTGGTGCTTCTGATATTGAACAATTATCTTGGAAGCAAATTCTTGATGGTTATAGCTGTACAGAATGTGGAAGATGTACTCAAGCTTGTCCGGCGCATACTGTTGGTAAGTCATTAAATCCAAAAGAAATAATTGTTGATATCAGAAGAAGAACAAAAGATAAGGCACCGTTGATAATAGATGGTGTTACCGAAAGCGAACTATTTCAAAAAACTCTTGTTCATGACTATGTTTCTGATAAAGTTTTATGGCAATGTACAACCTGTATGGCTTGCGTACAGGAATGCCCTGTAATGATCGAGCATCTTGATAGTATAATTGATATGAGAAGAGACCTGGTTTTAACTGAGTCGAAGTTTCCATCTGAATTAAACGCTGTATTCAAAAGTCTCGAGACTAATTATTCTCCGTGGGCTTTCAATCCTGCTGACAGAGCAAAATGGGCAGAAGGGCTTGGAGTCAAAACGATGGCTGAGGATTCAAATTGCGAATATCTATTTTGGGTTGGATGTGCAGGTTCTTATGATGAACGTTACAAGAAAGTTTCTCAGTCATTTTCTAAACTAATGCAGATAGCCGGAGTTGAATTCAGAATTCTTGGAACTCAGGAAAAATGCAATGGTGATACAGCAAGACGACTTGGTAATGAATATCTTGCTCAAATGTTCATGATGGAAAACGTAGAAACTTTAAATCATTACAAAGTTCAGAAAATAGTTACTGCTTGTCCGCATTGTTTTCATTCATTAAAAAATGAATACAAGCAATTTGGCGGGCACTTTGAAGTTTATCATCACACCGAATTAATTGATGAGATGATTGCTTCGAAGAAAATTTTATTGAATGGAAATAACAATTCAGATGTTACATATCACGACTCATGTTATTTAGGAAGATATAATGAAGTTTACGATGCACCAAGAAAAAGTCTTTCTGCAGTGGAAGGAATTAATTTAATTGAAATGAGTCGTAATAAGGATAAAGGATTCTGTTGTGGTGCTGGCGGCGGTAGATTATTTCTTGAGGATGATGAAGGCGGAAGAATAAATGAAGAAAGAACAAAAGAAGCACTGGCAACAAATGCTGAAACAATCGCCTCTGCGTGTCCTTTTTGTATGACAATGATGACTGATGGTGTAAAACATTTTAATAAAACAGAGGAAGTAAAAGTAAAAGATATTGCAGAAATTATTCTTGAAAACCTTTCTGCCGAGGTTGGCAATTAAGAGATATGTTTCAGGAAGTAAAAAGAAATAGTCAGATTCTAATTAACATAATCAACCACTAATAATGGAGGAACGAATGGATAAATTCAATCAATTGGTTCAGTTCGTACAAGGATTGGAAACCGATTTTCATAAATTTTATGAAAAAGGACAATCCGCTGCAGGAACTCGCGTAAGAAAAGGCTTAAGTGATCTACGAAAACTTTGCCAGGATGTACGTAAGGACGTGCAGGATGTAAAAGCTCAAAGAAAAGCATCTAAAGGTTAAGCCAAGGCTTTCCGGTTTGATGTGAGGGCTGGGTTGAAATATCAATCCAGCCTTATTTTTTATGCGGATGAATTTATCTTAAAATTATGAAAAGTATTCTTTCATTTATTGCGTTCATCATAATTATAACACTTCAGCATTATTTATTTAATTCTGTCGGAGCAGAGAAAACTGAAGTTAGTGTTCCAGAAGATTCGGCTCTTACTGTAACTCTCTGCTTTACCGGCGATCTTATGTGTCATTCCACTCAATTTAATTATGCAAATGTTGGTGCAGACACTTTCGATTTTACAGGTGTATATAAAGAAGTAAAAACATTCTTATCAGAATCTGATTTTACAGTTGGTAATCTTGAAACTGTCGTTGCAGGAAAGAACAAAGGTTACAGCGGATATCCTTATTTCAATGCACCCGATGATTTTATTTATGCTTTGAAAGATGCGGGATTTGATTTGCTTATTACTGCAAATAATCACGCTCTTGATCAGGGATGGGATGGAGTTAAAAGAACTATTGAGATAATTAATGATAATCAGCTTTATCAGACCGGGACATTTGTTTCCAAGGAAGATAGAGATTCAGTTCGCATATTTGAAATCAATTCGATCAAAATTGCATTTCTTGCTTATAGCGAAAACACAAACGGTCTTCCTATCCCAAAAGGAAAAGATTTTGCAATAAATCTGATTGATGAGGAATTAATAAAAAATGATATAGTTAAGGCAAGGGAAAAAAATGTTGATGTCGTTCTGGTTCATCTTCATTTTGGTCGGGAGTATTTGCGTGAACCGGATGATTATCAAAAACAAATTGTTAATAAAATAATCGAATACGGTGCAGATATTATAATCGGTGGTCATCCGCACGTTATTCAACCTGTTAACTTTTTTAAAACGAATAACGCTGAACTTGATTCTGGATTTGTTGCTTATTCACTTGGAAATTTTGTTTCAAACCAGCGATGGCGATATTCTGATGCAGGATTAATTCTAAATATTCAAATTTCGAAAAATATTTTAACTGATTCCATTTATATTCGTGAAGTTAATTATCTGCCGACGTGGGTGTTCAAAGGTGAAACTGAAAAGGGAAGGGAGTATGTGATTTTACCTTCACAGCTATCAAATGATACAACCTGTAATTATTTGACTAAACAGGATAAGAAATTGATGGAAGAAGCTTTCAGTGATACAAAAGAAATTATTAATAAATATTCAAATAACAGTAAAATTAAATTGTTGAAATGAAGAAAATTATTTTATCATCGGCTTTTAGTCTATTTATCTTTTTGATATCAGGTTGTACTAAAGAAGAAAATCCAATTGTTGATCCACCACCAAAGGCAACAAGAAGTTTTTATATGGGATTCACTCCTTTTCCTTACGATATTAGCAATGAAGCAGTTGACTATGTTTATAATAAACTTGCAACTGACGCTGATATTATTTCTCATCACTTTGATGATGGAGTTCCCTGGCCGGAAGCTCTGAACGGTTCAGATTTTCACATCAACATAATGAACGATTGGCAGTACAGGCTTTCACGTACTCCGGCTTCACACAAAATTTTGTTATCAGTTACTCCAATCAGATTTTTCAGAGATGGATTAGCGCCGTACAAAGCTGAAAAAGGTGATTTACCTTTGCCTGCACCATGGGATACAATATCGTTTAATCATCCTGATGTTAAACAAGCTTTCTTAAACTACTGTGTGCGAATAAAAAATTATTTCAACCCGGATTTTTTTGTAATTGGTATTGAAGTAAATCTGCTTATGATTCAGGCTCCAGGATTGTGGGATGAATATCTCGAATTACACCATTACGTTTATGAACAATTAAAAATTCTCGATCCGCAGCTTCAAATACTTGTTTCTGTAACAGGGATGGACCTCGTTGAAGGTTATACAAATGCTAATCATTCGCAGCAGATGCAGGTTCTAAATGACATAATGAATTACACAGATTTGTGCGGCGTTTCGTTGTATCCATATTTAACAGGCTTTTTATGCGATACGATTCCTTCAGATATGTTTGAGAAAATATTTTCATATCTGCCAAAAGATAAAGCAATTTGCGAAACAGGTTATGCAGCAGATTCGATAACAGTTTATGGAGGAACTGTTGTTCTGAATGGTTCACCACAAAAACAAAACCAGTACCTAACTCTTTTAATGAACAAAGCTGAACAATATGATCTAAAATTTGTTGTGAATTTTGTTTTGAGAGATTATGATGCTTTATGGGAAGATATTGGTTCGCCTGATGATCTCAACAAAGTCTGGAAGGATACAGGAATATATGATGAGAATGGAAATGTCCGGCTGGCTTATCAGAACTGGTATTTCTGGTTGAACAAACAAGTGCAGCCATCGAATTGATTATCGAGTGATTTTAAACTTATGTGTATTGATATTTGAAAAATAAATCGGCTCTATCATTAATTTTTCTTACCGTTTTTATTGATCTGCTCGGCTTTGGAATACTCATTCCGATACTTCCATCATTTGCAACAAAAATACTCGGAGTTGATGAAACTGCAATAGGAATTGCAATTGCCATCTATTCATTCGTTCAATTTTTATTTAACCCGATTCTCGGAAAATATTCTGATAAATATGGACGGAAACCGGTAATAACTGTTTGTCTGTTATTAAACGCAACCGGTTATGTTATCTTTGCTTTCACTCATTCTTTTGTTATGCTTCTGATAAGTCGTGTTGTTGCCGGAATTGGTGGAAGCAGTATTGCAGTTGCTCAGGCATACATTGCCGATGTAACGACAAAAGAAAACCGTTCAAAAGGAATGGGATTAATTGGCTCGGCATTCGGATTAGGATTTGTTTTTGGTCCTCTTATCGGTGGATTCTTGAGTGAATATGGTTATATGGTTACAGGCTTTGTGGCTGGTGGTTTTTCTTTATCAGCTTTTATTGTAACAACGATTTTACTTCCTGAATCTCTAAAAAAAAGAACAGAACCAATTTCTGAAACAGAGGTCAAAAAAAGAAAATTATTAGACGTAATCGCTATTAAAAAAGTTTTTCATGAGCCAAGCAGAGCGATTTTCATCAGCCTTTTTTTTATTCTGATATTCTCGTTTGCAAATATCTACGGAACTTTTGCTTTACTTGGATTACAGGTCTATGGATTTTCTGATATGCAGAATGGTTTATTATTTGGAATTATTGGATTAGTCTCTGCAATTGTTCAGGGCGGTATGATAGGATATATTGATAAGATGTTGACAAAAATAAATATTCTGAGAATCGGTTCGCTGATTATTTGTATCGGACTTGGACTTATTCCTTATGGCGGCAATTTTCTCGGGCTTGCTTTAATTTCTGGATTTCTTTCAATCGGAACAGGAATGCTTCAGCCAACATTATTAAGTTTAATATCCGATGTTACACCGGATAACGAACAAGGGATAACACTAGGTGTAAATCAATCGTTAGCAGCTCTTGCAAGAGTTGCAGGCCCATTGTGGGGAGGTTTTGCTTTTGAATTTCTGGGCTATCAGTTTCCTTTTTTAACTGGAGCCGGGTTCATGCTATTAGTTTTTCTCTTCACAATTTTCTACCTGACACATCGAAATATTAATTAAAATCGCTTAATAATTTTAACCGAATAATAGCATTCTACATTAATTACTTGGCGTTTAGCAACTATGTTTAACAATCTGGTAATCTTGACTCTTTGAATTATTATGTTAAATTATGATAAGTAAAAAGGGAAAATTTTAATGAAGATAAAAATTAAATTTGAATTTCTTCCAACCCCACTTATTAACTGCGAACCTTTAGGCAGAAAGTATCGAAGTCCATTCCACAATATTGTGTGGATTGGCACCTGCCATATAATATTTTCAGATTTAAATGAGTGAGTAGAGAAGATGAAAAATTTTATTCTAATCATCACGTTTCTAATAGTCACAAACCTTCAACTCCCAGCCCAATGGTCAACTGATCCAAATAATAATCTGGTTATTGCTACTGGTTGGGATCCTCATATTGTAAGTGATAGTGCCGGAGGATGTTATGTAACATACAACTATGAAAGTTTTTACCCGCAAAAGCTTGCTGTGGAAAGATTGGATTTGTACGGTTTTAAACCTTGGGGAAATAAAAAACAGATTCTCGGTGAATTACCCGAACAATGGCAAGCAGAAATTGTTGAAGACGGCGAAGGCGGAGTAATTGTAAGTTATGAGGATAACGAGGTTATTGGAACTGATTACGTAACAAGAGTTAGAGTACAAAGAGTTGACAGCAACGGAAATTTTTTGTGGGGTCAGACAGGTGTAAGAGTATATGTAACAGAATCAAATCACGGTGCACAGGAATTGGTATCAGATGGAGAGGGTGGTTGTGTAATTGTATGGCAGAATATTGATGCAACTTACTGGATGAACCGAATAAACAGTTTTGGACAAAGAGAATGGGGTGACTCAGGGATAGCAATTGGTAACGGCAATAGTAAATGGATAATCCGAGCGAGTGATGGAAATTATTACGTACAAACGGGGCTTACAGTCCACAGAATTGGAAGAGAAGGCCAGATATTAAACCAATATTCCGTTTCTCTCGGTTATCCGGTACCTGACCCTGAAGGAGGAATTGTATTAAGCGGTAGAGTATGGACTGGTATGATTCCTAAACTAGTAGCTCAAAGAAAAGACTCTCTTGGCAATAATCGTTGGCAGGAACCTTATATTGAGATAGCCGATAGTCTTTATATAAACTCACCGATAAATGTTAAAGAAATTAATGGTTATTACTATTACTGGTGGTACGGAAGGAAAAACGGAGTTGATCTTGTTACTCAATATCAAGCACTAAGATTGGATGGGACTAAACTTTTCAGTCAAGGTAGCTTACCAATTAGCAATTATCCTGTTGATGCATTAATTGGAAATATTTTACCTTCTGATTTGGGAACATTCGTCGCGATTTGGCAAGATTACAGACCAAATGATGGTGTGTTTGGTCAAAGAAAAGATATCTTAAATAATATACTGTGGGATTCAAGTGATGTACCCCTTTATAACGGAATGTATTCTGACTTATTCGCAATAACAGATGGTAGAGGAGGTGCTATCGGCTTAGGTTGGCATCAGTTCGATTTCTCTATTAGATCATTTAAGGTTAGTAAAAACGGAATAATGGGTGAAGTTATAACAAACATAAATGACCAACATAACTTAATATTCAAAGATGAGATTGATTTATATCAGAACTTTCCCAACCCTTTTAACTCATCTACAATTATTCAATTTCAACTAGCGCAAGAAAACAAAATTAGAATAGAACTTTATAACATTCTTGGTGAGAAAATTCAAACGATTGTTGAAGGTTTTTATTCCAGAGGAATGCATTCTATTAACTTTTCATCTGATAAACTGCCATCAGGCATTTATCTTTATAAAATGGAAACAGGTACTCAAACCTTAATTAAAAAATTTATAACCATTAAATAAAAGGAGGAGAGAATGAAAAAGATTTTAAGTATTGCTGTTAAAGTTTTATTATTTGCTGCAATCAATAACAACTTGCAAGCTGCTCCATTTGATACTGGGATGATTACTATCAAACAACCTAATGGTGTGGATTTTATTGGAAGAATGTGGGGTGATGAATTTATTTGGTGGGCAGAGACCGAAGATGGATACCGCTTTATTGAATCAGGAGACGGTTGGTATTATTACGCAGCATTAGATCAGAGCGGAGAATATACACCGTCAAATTATAAAGTTGGTATCGACACACCTCCAGCATCCTCTTACCAGCTTGAAAGAACACAGGCAAGATTAGATGAAATTAAAGAACAGATAGAACAGTTCAATGAGCAGATTGATTTAAATAGACAATGGTTTGAACAGAAACAATTTCAGGCATCAGGTCAGCCTGTTACTTTAAAGATTGGTATTATACTTATTGAGTTTACAGATACAATTCATTACACAGCACTTCATAGACCATACGGTTACACAACATCAGATTTTGATAGTATGATGTTTTCATACAGCGGTCTTGGTAAGATATCTCAATTAAATAATTCAAATAATCAACTTACCTTTGATCAAAATTCATAAGGCAAAATCAAATTATTTGGAAAAATAAATAGTTCATCAAATACTCAAATGCCTCAAAAATTTGAATTATTCCAGAATTATCCGAATCCCTTTAATCCAAACACGACAATTAAGTTTGCTTTACCAAAAGAATCACAAGTAGATTTAAGTGTTTTCAATATACTCGGTGAGAAAATCAAAGAATTAAAAAATGAATTTATGAAACCAGGATATTATGAGGTAAATTTTAATGCTACTCAGCTTGCTTCAGGAATTTATTTCTATAGAATACAAGCAGATGATCCTTCGACAAGCTCAGGACAAGGTTTTGTACAGACGAAAAAAATGATCCTTGTGAAATAAATGCCAATGGTGGAGAAAATGAATACACAAAAATTTTACTTGATGAATTGCATTATTTTAATTTTATCTGCAAATATTTTTGGACAGGCTGCAGTTAATATTCCATTATCAGCAACTGATGGTACCACTACTTACGAATTAGCTGTTGGTTTAGATTTGACAGCAACGAACTGTATTGATACGCAGCTTGGTGAATACAACATTAATTGGCCTCCAGTTTATTTTGCAATTACATTTGATCTCACTCCGTTTGGCTGTCCATCAGGTACCAATAGTTTTAAAGATTATCGAGGTCCGGGAAATCCACCTGCATTCCCATTTACTGGTACGATTGTACATATGCTTTGGTGGAATGTAAGTTTACCTGGTACACCAATAGATATAACTTATAATATACCCAACGGTGCAGTAATGTATTTAACAGATAATATTAATGGTTCATTTTTAAATATAGGTCCATTCACAGGTCAAGGAATGGCAACCATACCTGGTAGTTATACAAATATTTTCACTAAAGCTTATCTGAAAATGGAGTACAGTAATATTAATCCGGGTGCAACTACTCAATCATCAGTTTCAATAAACAACGGCTGGAATTTACTCTCTGTACCCTTGGCTGCAAGCGATATGACAGGAACTTTTCTTTTTCCAACAGCTATTTCACCTTTCTATTATTACAATGCTGGTTACAACCAGGTTACAACTTTAGAAAACGGAAAAGGTTATTGGGCAAAGTTCGACAGCAGCCAGAATGTAACTATCACTGGCAATCATGTAACCGGAGATGAAATATCTATTGTTCAAGGCTGGAATTTAATTGGACCTTTTGCGTATAATGTAGTCGTGTCCGGTATAACAACAGTTCCACCAAATATTCTATCATCACCATTTTATGGTTATGAAGGAGGATACATTATTCCAACCACATTACTTCCTGGAAAGGGTTATTGGATAAAGGCAAATCAAAATGGTGTGATACAATTGAATGCTGATAGAGTCAGATAGAGTAAAGAAATATTTGAATACAATATTCAGTTCATAACAGATAATTTATTAAACAATAAAGGGACACATAAAGTGTCCCTTTTTTGCATTAAAAGTTTCACTGCATTGTAAAATGAAAAATCAGTCCTGAAAGGAGATTCCAAAATCCTTTCCCCATTGTCACTCAAATAATTATCTTTATCTTGCAATGGATAAAAATTTACAAATGCGCAAAATCGGCAACATAGAACTAAACAAAGTAATCCTACTGATTTTTGTTGCTTTGATTTATGCTAATGGTTATGCACAACAGGATACTTTAATCAATTATAATACGACTACTCATCAAATTTTTTATTACCCACTTGTCCCAATTGATACCACAAAAGAATTCGAACAATCAGGTTGGAATTATGGCAATTACCCGGGACGTGATTTTCTTAATCTTGAACCACCTGATAGTACATATAATAACTCTGGATTTACAGACTACATACCACTTCAAAACTTATATAATACAAATAATTATCCATCACGAACGGCAGTAAAACTATATCGGAGCAAAAATGATACTTTATTTCAATTATGTTCAGGTATAATGGTCGCTCCTGAATACGTCCTGACTGCGTGCCATTGTATTGGAAGCTATGATACCAACGGCGTTCTTATTTTTCGTGATAGTATATGGGCTTTCCCAGCATTTGATAACGGAATTGAAAATCCACTATTCGGGAAAAGTATTAGTATTGAATACGTAACATTTAATTCTAATCTGAACATAGGCAATGGATTCTATAAAAAAGATATGGCTTTGATAAAATTAAATGATAGACTTGGAATAAGTACTGGATGGATAGGGATTGCCTTTTCGAATGACGATTCCTTTTTCGAATATAACTTATTTCACAAGATAAGTTACCCGATGACAGTGGACCCGGATGATTCTACAAGAATATTTAATGGTGACACTCTCTACTACAACTATGGAACTCTTGACCTTATACAAGAGAAATGGATAGGCTTTAGTATAACTGGAATTCCTGGACAAAGTGGAAGTTCATTATTTTTCACTGACAATACTGGGTCTTATTCATTCGGCACATTGGCTAGGTCGGGAAATTCACGTCACCTACGGATTACACCGGAAATTTACTATCCATTTAAGGATGTAATTCTAGATAGTTTGTCCCATGCTGGAGATGAAAAGGTTTTAGTGGATGACTATTTTTTATCCAATGCCTTCCCAAATCCATTTAATCCTTCAACTAAATTTATTTATGAGATTCCGAGTCAATCACAAGTCCAGATAAAAGTCTTTGATATACTTGGAAGGGAAGTTGGATTGTTAGTGAATATGGAACAACAAAAGGGGCTGTATGAAATAACATTTAATGCGAGTGATTTACCAAGTGGAATATATTTTTGTCGAATGCAGAGCGGTAACTTTATATCAATCAAAAAAATAATTTTATTAAAATAATTAATAAGTTAAAATCAGCCGTTTGAATAGAATCAATTATCACTTACTATAATTCTACTTTTCTCGGTTGGGTTCAATTCATATCTTTACTTTATTGAAAAAATTAATTTAATAAATGTTTAAAATTGGTAACATAGAACTAAACAGAGCCATCCTCCTCGCTCCAATGGAAGATGTAACGGATATTTCCTTCCGTTTAGTCTGCAGGGAATTAGGTGCTGATATTGTTTACACAGAATTTGTAAACTCCGAGGGATTGGTACGTTCAAATCAAAAGACTCATGACAAATTAAAAATTATTGAAGAAGAACGCCCGGTTGGAATTCAGATTTATGGTGGGAACATTCAATCAATGGTTGGTGCCGCAAAAATTGCAGAAGCGGAAAATCCTGATCTTATTGACATCAATGCAGGTTGCTGGGTAAAAAATGTAGTCGGTTGTGGTGCTGGTTCAGCATTATTAAAAGATCCTTCATATATGCAGCAGCTTGTTCGAGAGGTAGTTAACTCAACATCGCTGCCAGTTACAGTTAAAACAAGGCTTGGCTGGGATGATAATAGTATCCAGATACTTGAAGTAGCAAGAAGAATGGAAGAAGCGGGCGCTGTTGCATTGACAGTTCATTGCAGAACAAGAAAAGCTGGTCATTCCGGTGATGCTGACTGGAGTTGGATTCCGAGAATCAAAGAAGTTGTTAGTTTCCCGGTAATCCTTAATGGAAATGTTCTGACTGTCCAAGATGTGAAAAAAGCATTCGATGAAACAGGCGCTGATGGAGTTATGATTGCAAGAGGAGCAATTGGCAATCCCTGGATATTTAAAGAAGCAAAAGAACTTTTATCAACGGGCAGTATCACAACTGTTGTTGATGAAGAGATGCGAATTCGGACGTGTCTCAAACATCTTAAGCTTGCAGTAAAAGTAAAAGGTGAGAAAAGGGGAGTATTAGAACATCGAAAGTTTTATGCTGGTTATCAAAGAGGTATGTACGGAGCTGCAAGAATTAGATCTGAACTTATGAAACTTACTGAATATACTCCTGTTGAAGATGCGTTACTGAAATATCTTGAATTGCTTAAAACTGAGGTTGAATTTGTCAGTAATTAATTTCAATGTCATCCTGAACTTGTTTCAGGATCTCAATTTTCAAAGTTTAAGATGCTGAAATAAATTCAGCATTGCTAATGAATACAACTGATAAGCTCACCAGAATCATTTCAACACTTTTTGTCCCGCCATCTTTTACAATTGTTGTTTTTACATTTTTTGCTTTTACACTCGAAACAGAGTTAACTCAAAGACTCATTACTTTTTTAGTTGCGCTACTGTTTGGATTTATTGCTCCGATAATTCTGTTCGTTGTATTAAGGAAAAGAAAAAAACTTGCTGATCTCGATGCTTCAATTAAAGAAGAAAGAACTTTACCTTTTGTAATTGCAACTGGATTTTATCTAATAGGATTGATCATTCTACTTATTTTTAATGTCAATATTATTTCAATAGCGTTTTGGTTTTGTTATATTTCTAATACTATGATTACCATATTGATAAACAAACATTGGAAAATTAGTGCACACGCAATGGGTTCAGCCGGACCGCTCGCAGCTATTACATTTTGTTTAGGACCGCAGATGTTATTTTTTTCATTTATTACATTTCTGGTCGGATGGTCGAGGGTTCAGTTGAAGGTTCATACGATAGCTCAAGTAATCGGAGGAATTCTATTTGCTTTCATCTCAACTTATTTGCAAATGTATTTTATTGTTCGTTTGTTTGAGTAATTAAAATTGGAATATTTATGATCAAATATGAAACAAAAGATGAAATTGGAATTATAACTCTCAATCGTCCACAAAAACGAAATGCACTTCATCCGGATATGATAAGTCAACTAAAATCAAAACTGAATGATTTAGAAAATGACAGTAATGTTAGAGTTTTAATCATCACAGGTGAAGGGAATTCATTTTGTGCAGGTGCTGATCTTGAATACTTAAGCGGATTGCAAAATTTTTCTGTGCTTGAGAACGAGAAAGATTCCAGATCTTTAGCTGAATTATTTTTGAAGATATATAACTTTCCAAAAGTTATAATTGCTGCAGTGAACGGAGCAGCAATTGCAGGTGGTTGTGGTCTGGCATCAGTTTGCGATATTATTGTTGCTGATGAAGTAAATGCCAGATTCGGATATTCAGAAGTAAAAATTGGATTCCTTGCAGCTATAGTTTCAACATTTCTTATCAGAAGAGTGGGTGAAGGACTGGCAAAACAATTGCTGTTAACAGGTGAAGTTATTGATGGCAAATGTGCGTATGAGATTGGTTTTGTAAACTATATAAATAATAATGCATTAGAACAGGCACTGAATATCGCTTCTAAAATAAAAACTAATTCGCAGCAAAGTATTTTAATGACAAAAAACATGATTGGTAAAGTATCTGGTCTGACAGTTGAAGATGCAGTTGAATATTGCATTGGGCTAAATGCCATAAGCCGAACTACTAAAGATTTCCAAAATGGTTTAACAAATTTTCTAATTAAAAAGTAAACATCGTTATGTCATCTGACCTTAAAAAATATATCCGGAGCATACGTGATTTTCCTATCAAAGGAATTATGTTCAGAGATATAACAACTTTGTTAAAGAATCCCATCGCAGTCAAAGATACATTATCACAGCTTCTCTTTTCTCTGAAGGGACTGAATATTGATAAAGTGGTTGCAATTGAATCACGTGGATTCATATTTGGAGGGATGCTGGCAAATGAATTGAAAGCTGGGTTTGTCCCGATTAGAAAACCAGGTAAACTTCCTGCTGAAAAAGAATCACAAACTTATCAACTTGAATATGGTCTCGATAAAATTGAAATTCACAAAGATGCAATCAATAAGGGTGATAAAGTATTAGTTCACGATGATTTGTTAGCTACAGGAGGAACTGCAGAAGCTGCTTGTGAATTAGTTGAAAAGCTCGGAGGCGAGGTAATGCAGATTTCATTTATCGTTGAACTATCTTTTCTGAATGGTCGTGAAAAACTGAGAAAATATAATGTGAACTCTCTGATAATTTATGAAGATGAAAACTAACAGAAAGCAAGCATTTGAGAGAAGTTACATTTCTTAAAAAGAATGCCGATAAGTGGAAAGAATTTGAAACTTTTCTTTCATCTAAAGAAAATATTAATCCTGATAAACTTGCAGCACTTTTTATCGAGCTTACCGATGACCTTTCTTATTCGAGAACCTTTTTTCCTGAAAGTAAGACTACGCAATACCTGAACTCACTTACTGCGCGTGTTCATCAATCAATTTATAAAAGCAAAAAAGAACGGAAAGAAAGATTTTTTCGCTTCTGGAAGTACGAAGCTCCATTACTTTTCTACAAGCATAGATTGAAAATAGCAATTTCGTTTTCCATATTCTTTATTTCAATGTTGATGGGTGTTGTATCATCAGCAGGTGATTCAGGTTTTGTAAGACTGATAATGGGAGATGGCTATGTGAATATGACTTTGGAAAATATTGATAAAGGTGATCCGATGGCTGTTTACAAACAGATGAATGGTGTAGATATGTTTCTTGGAATCACATTTAATAACATTCGTGTATCGTTTATCGCTTTTGTTTATGGAATTCTGATTTCATTTGGAACAGGGTGGGTATTGATGTCAAATGGAATTATGCTTGGAGCATTTCAATACTTCTTTCATATTCATCATCTATTGTTTGAATCGATTCTTGTTATCTGGATACACGGTACACTTGAAATTTCTGCAATCATTATTGCAGGTGCTGCGGGATTAGTTTTGGGTAATAGTATTCTATTTCCCGGAACATATTCAAGAAGACAATCTTTGATAATCGGTTCCAAAGAAGGTTTAAAAATAATCGTAAGTCTTGTGCCTATTTTCATCACCGCTGGTTTTCTGGAATCTTTTGTAACAAGATTTACTGGAATGCCAATTTATTTAAGTTTAACAATAATTATCAGTTCAGCCATTTTCGTTATCTGGTATTTTGTCATTTATCCATATAGAATTTTTAATAACCATTTAAGTAAAAATGCAGCAAAGTAAAATTGAATTCAGAAAAGTAAGAGATTTTGGTGGAATACTTAACGTAACATTCGAGTATATAAAAATAAATTTTAAACTTTTGGTGAAAGCAAATCTGTTCATCAGTGCACCATCCTTATTGCTGGCGGGAGTCTTTATGGGAATCTACCAGTCATCAATGTTCAGCTTATCCGCTGATTCAACTCTTGAATTAATTGGTATTCCATTCGTAATCTCGATGTTTTTTACATTTATTTCTTATCTGCTGATTACAGTCGTTACATATTCTCATCTCATAAATTATAAAAATTCTGATAATGGTATTTTCAATCTTGAAGATGTATGGCGTGTGGTTAAACAAAATTTCCTACCAGTTACACTTACGATTATCGGGTATATAATATTTATTGTTCTGGGATTTGTCTTTCTAATAATTCCGGGTATATATCTGTCAATTGCTATGTCAATAATATTTATAGTTAGACTGGAAGAAAATTTAAGTTTCTTTGATGCAGTTCGTCGCTGCACAAAATTAATTTCCGGTCACTGGTGGTTTACTTTCGGAGTTTTATTTGTTGTAAGTATGATTCAAGGATTTCTCACATACGCTCTTTATATGCCGAGTTATTTTGTTATGATATTTGTGAGCTTTACAGGAATTAATTCCGAATCGAGTGGACTGGAAAGATTTCTTTACATATTAACGGCTATTATTTCCTCGTTTGCTGTCTTGTTATATATGATAAGTATAATAGCAACTACATTTCAATATTACAATCTTGTTGAACGAAAAGAAGCACCCGGACTTTTGGAACAAATTGATCAGATAAAGTGATGCAGATTGTTCGAATAATATTATTGACGATTCTCTTCACTTTCAGTGTATTTCAACTTAACTATGCACAGAAAGCTGCTTCGGCAATTAATTCGGATTATACATTTTATTCTGATACAACAAAAAAAATTCAATCAACAAAAGATGATAGTCTTGTTATTCAACTCAAAGCTTTGCCTGAAGGATTTATAAATAAATACAAAAACGATCCTGATTTTAATTACGATGGTACACCTGAACCAGCAGACGATTGGATAACAAAAATCAGCAACTGGATCAATCAACAGTTGATTCTCATGAGTAATTCCAAAACATTCTCTATAATTTTAGATTATCTTTATTATGGCTTAATGATAATTGCTTTACTCATGATTATTCGTGGATTAATTAAAGCCGATCATCGTGGCTTATTATTTGGTAAAGTAAATACTAATCAGATAAAAATGAATGAAGATGATGAAGACATAAGTCAAATGAATTTTGATGAACTTATTTCAGCAGCAATTGCAAGTAAACAATTTAAACTTGCAATTCGTTACATGTATCTAAAATCACTCAATCTGCTTTCTGAAAAAGGATTGATTGAATTAAAAAATAATAAGACCAACTATCAGTATTTATCCGAAATCAGGAATGAACAGATTGCAACAGCATTCCGGAATACAACTTCACTTTTCGAATGGATTTGGTATGGCGATTTTCCTGTTGATGAACAGATTGTTAATTCTTCTCAGAAGGATTTCAAGAAATTATATTCCGTTATTGCAGCATGATGAATAAGAAGAATATAAAATTTCTGATTCCTATACTTATAACTTTGGGTTTACTTACCTTTATAAAAATTCTTGAACCCGAAGAAATAGACTGGGACAGAAGTTTTGCGCGAAAAGATAAAATTCCTTATGGTGGATTTATCATCGTTGATGCTGCTGACGAGTTGTTCACTGGTTCTGAAATAATTATAAAAGAACTACCTGTTTACAATATTTTAAAAGACAAGTTCATATACAACACCAATTATGTTTTTATAAATTCTTATTTTTCTCCTGATCGTCTTGATACTGAGTATCTGCTTAATTTTACATCGGAAGGTAATAATGTTTTCATTTCTGCATTTGGCATTTTGGGTCCGCTATCAGATTCATTGAAAATAAAAACTTACGATACTTTTTTTAGTGATGATTCTACAAGAATAAATTTTACTTCACCGGAACTTAAAACTGAAGCAGGATATTTGTATTCTGAAGGTAATTTCCAAAATTATTTCAGTGAATATGATACAGCTTTAGTTCAGATCCTTGGAAGTAATGCTTCAGGAAATGCTAACTTCATTAGAATCAAATATGGAAAAGGTAATATATTTCTGAACACAGTTCCGCTTGCATTCACAAATTACTATCTTCTGAAATATGATAATAATGATTATATAAGTAAAGTTCTATCTCACCTACCATCTCAAACAACTTATTGGGACGATTATTACAAAGATGGAAATAAATACAACGCTTCTGCATTACAGTACATCGTTTCACAAACTTCTTTGCGATGGGCTTACTACTTAATGCTGGTTTCTATTGTGCTATTCATTTTATTTTATGGCAGAAGGAAACAGCGGATAATTCCGGTAATTAAACCGTTAAGTAACACAACGCTTGAATTCGTTGAAACGGTGGGGAATTTGTATTATCAGCAAAAGGATTATAAAAATATTGCAGATAAAAAGATTGTTTATTTTCTTGACCACATCAGGAATAAATATTTTATCCGAACAAGTTCATTTGACAATGAAACACTCAAAAAAATTGCAGAGAAGTCATCTATTCCTGAAACAATTGTAAAATCAGTGTTTAAAGAAATTGAGAATATTACTGCAAGTCAAAAAGTTACTGAACAAGAATTAATTAATCTTAATCAACGAATTGAAACATTCTACGAAAGAACAAAATAATGGAAGAAACTAACTTTACACCTCGAACGGATCTGACCGAACTTAAAGAATCTGTTGACCGGATAAGAACAGAAGTAAAAAAAATAATTGTCGGGCAGGAAAACGTGATTGATTTGATGATCGCTGCGGTTTTAGCTGATGGTCACGTTTTGATAGAAGGCGTACCGGGAATTGCAAAAACACTTCTTGCAAAAATAATTGCAAAAACAATTTCGGCTGATTTTTCGCGAATTCAATTCACTCCTGATTTAATGCCTTCTGACATTTTAGGAACTTCTGTATTCAATATTAAAACTTCAGAATTTGAATTTAATCGTGGACCAATCTTTTCGAATATTATCCTGATTGATGAGATAAATAGAGCCCCTGCTAAAACACAATCTGCATTATTTGAATCAATGGAAGAGCGTCAGGTTACAATAGATGGAAAAACGTATAAAATGGAATCTCCGTTTACAGTTTTTGCAACACAAAACCCTATCGAGCATGAAGGAACTTATAAATTACCAGAGGCTCAGCTTGATAGATTTTTATTTAAAGTTCAAATGGATTATCCTCTTGAGCATCAGGAAGTAAAAATTCTTCTCGATCTGCACAGTAGAAAAAACATCAACGATCTGAACCTGATTCAACCAGTTTTTACTCGGGATAAACTGCAACAATTGCGTGAAAAAGTTCGAACCGCTCACCTTGATGAAAAAGTTGCTGGATATATAACCCGCGTAGTTAATAAAACACGTAACAATAGTGATCTGTATCTTGGTGGATCACCCAGAGCTTCAATATCTATTATGATCGGAGCAAAAGCAGTCGCAGCTATGAATGGCAGAGACTTTGTAACTCCGGATGATGTTAAAATGGTTGTTTATCCTGCGTTACGCCACAGGATTATTTTAACTCCTGAAAGAGAAATGGAAGGGAAGACCCCGGATGATATTATCAAGACAATTCTTGAAAGAGCCGAGGTTCCAAGATAGTGAAGGTTTTAAAAAGCTTCTATCTTTCTGCAAGATTTTTTATTATCGTTTCATTTCTGGTGATACTTTTTGTGTCTTCATATTTTCAGCCTCAATTGCTGGTGATAACAAATCTATTATTTGCGGCGCTTATTTTCCTTTTAATATCAGATGCAGTGATTCTGTACAGTAATAAGAACGGCATTCATTCTTATCGTTCCGTACCTAAACGCTTATCCAATGGTGATGATAATGAGATTAAAATTATAATTGAAAATAAATATCCATTCAAAATTAGTTGCGAGCTGATTGATGAGATTCCTTTTGAATTTCAAATAAGAGATCTTCTATTCAAGATAAATGTTGATTCGGCTGTCACAAAAGTTTTTAATTATACTTTACGACCTGTTAAGCGCGGTGAATATAATTTCGGGAGTACAAATGTTTATGTATCATCTCCAATTGGATTCGTGACGAGAAGATACAGATTTGAAGGAAGTAGATTAGTCCCTGTTTATCCGTCTTATCTGCAAATGAAAAAATATGAGCTTATGGCAATTTCAGACAGATTAACAGAAGCTGGTGTAAAACGAATTCGCAGAATTGGTCATTCGATGGAGTTTGATCACATAAAGGATTATGTAAGAGGAGATGATTTCAGAACTATTAACTGGAAAGCAACTGCAAGAAAATCAAGATTGATGGTCAATCATTTTGATGATGAAAAATCACAACAGGTTTACAGTGTAATCGATATTGGAAGAGTAATGAAAATGCCTTTCGAAGGATTAAGCTTGCTGGATTATGCAATAAATTCTTCGTTGGTGATATCAAGTATTGCAATGCTCAAACAGGATAAAGCAGGGATTGTTACTTTTTCTAATAAAGTCAGTAAAATACTTCCCGCAGATCGGCAAGCCAGGCAGATGGAAAATATTCTCGAACTTTTATATAATCAAAAAACTGATTTTCTTGAATCGGACTTTGAAATTCTTACTTCTGCGATTTTAAAAAAAGTTACTCATCGAAGCCTGATATTATTGTACACAAACTTTGAAAGTTTAAACGCTCTTCAAAGACAACTACCTTACTTAAGACGACTCGCACAAACGCACCTGGTAATTATTATCTTTTTCATTAACACTGAACTTTTCTCTTTAATAGATAAAGCTGCAGAAAATGTTGAGGAGATATATCATAAAACTATAGCTGAAAAATTTGCTTTCGAGAAACGATTAATTGTTAAAGAATTAGCAAGATACAGCATTCAATCAATACTAACGACTCCGCAGAATCTCTCTGTAAATACAATAAATAAATATCTCGAATTAAAATCACGAGGATTGATTTAATAATAATATGTCAACTATCGAAATTCAGACAACACAAAATGTGAACATCGAGTATCCTGTAGCAAATATAGGAGACAGAGTTGTTGCAGCAATTATAGATTCGTTGATAATGTTAGGTTATTTTATCAGCATAATATTTCTTTACATCTGGATTTTGGATTTAACTGAAGGTTCGGGACTATATTTTCCGGTTGCGTATTTCATAATATTATTTTTGCCGGTCTTTTTTTATCATCTATTGTGCGAAACATTTCTGAATGGACAATCCTTCGGAAAAAAAATAATGAAAATGCGAGTAGTTAAACTTGATGGAACACAAGCAGGAATCGGCAGTTACTTTTTAAGATGGATATTAACTCTGATTGATTATTCATTTTTTGGCGCTGTTGGAATAATTACACTTATGATGAATGGAAAGGGACAACGATTGGGTGATCTTGCTGCAAATACCACAGTGGTAAAACTAAAAGTAGAAACTAAACTTGATGATACCATTTTAACCGCAACTCCGGTTAACTATGATGTGAAATTTCCACAGGTAAGTGCTTTAACCGATAAAGACATTGCAATAATCAAATCGGTGTTGGATATGAACTATAAAAATCCTGATATTTATTTGTATAATCAGATGCTTCAAAAAACTAAAGCGGCTGTTGAAAACAAAACTGGAATAACTTCAACTTTACATCCTTTAACATTTCTGGATACAGTGCTGAAAGATTATAATTATTTGTTGAGTGAGTGAAAAGGGAAGTGGTCAGTGCTTCCAACTTTTGTTTGCTATTATAATTACAAACTCGCCTTTTATTGTTTTCTCATTCAGCTTTTCTTTTAACTCTGGAGGATAACCCCGCCAGGTTTCTTCAAACTTTTTTGTTAACTCACGGCAGACCACTACATATCTTTCAGGAAAATATTCAACAAGTTCATCAATCAGTTTATCAATTCTATGAGAAGATTCATAAAGCACGATGGTTCTTTCTTCTTTTGTTAGTTCATCGAGCTTTTTTTGTCTTCCTTTTTTTTGAGGAAGAAATCCTTCGAATACAAAAGAATCTGTTGGCAGACCGCTAATCGTAAGTGCGGCAATCAAAGCTGTTGCTCCGGGAACAGATATAACTTCGATTCCATTTTTTATCGCTTCTGAAACTAACCTGATTCCGGGATCTGAAATTGCTGGAGTACCAGAATCTGAAACGAGCGCATAGCTCTGTCCATTGCGAAGCCGCTCGATTATCATAGGAATTTTTTTAGTCTCACTGACAGCATTAAATGAAATAAGCTGTTTAATGATATTATATTGTTTAGTTAATACTGAAGTGACCCGAGTATCTTCGCACAAAATAAAGTCAACTTCGTTTAAAGTCTCAATTGCGCGAAGCGTAATATCCTTAAGATTACCAATAGGTGTACTAACTATGTGAAGTTTACCGGTCATATAATCAAGTCTCTCTCTGCATTTAATTCAGCGTTTTAGTAATGATTGATTTTGATGCCCGACAGATTTTTAACCTGCTTGTATTAGAACTTGTGAGAGATATTCTCAATAAGTTCAATTTCTCTGCACAAATCTATAAAATATTTCGCAACAATTTGCTTTAAAACAGAAGCGGCTCCGATCCGGAGCCGTTTCTGGCAAGTAGTTAATCCTATTTAATTATTTAGACAACATAATTTTAAGAACTTTCTCAATCACCTGCAAGCCTTCTTCCAGCTCATCATCTGTTATATTAAGCATCGGTCTGAACCGTATTGATTTAACCCCGCAACCGAGAATAAGCAATTTTTCTTTTTCAGATCTCATCCTAAAATCATCTCTGAGTTCTTTGTTAGGAAAGTCAAATGAACACAGAAGACCTAAACCTCTGGTATTGCTAATTAGATTAGGGTAGTTGGATTGAATCTCAAAAAGCCTTTTCAATAAGTAGCTGCCTCTTTGTGCTGAATTATCAACGAGTTCCTCATCCTTCATAATGTTCAGGATATATTTTGAACGAACCATATCGACAAGATTTCCGCCCCAGGTTGAGTTAATTCTTCCAGAAACATTAAAACAATTATCCGTAATCTCATCTATTCTCTCAGATACCATAATACCACATTGCTGTGATTTTTTTCCGAAAGCAATAATATCTGGTTTTACAAAATGTTCAAACGCCCAGAATTTTCCGGTTATTCCAAAGCCAGTCTGAACTTCATCAAACATCAATATAATTTCATTTTCCAGTGTGAGATTTCTTAGTTCCGTAAAAAATTCTTTTCTGAAAAAATTATCGCCACCTTCACACTGGATTGGTTCAAGAATCAGGACAGCAATATCATCCCGATTATTTTTGATGGCATCTTTAATTTCATTTAGTGCCTGTGTTTCAATTTTTTTTATTTGTTCCAGATGTTGCTCTATAGGAAAAGTAACTTTTGGATTGATAACTCGGGGCCATTCAAACTTAGGGAAGTACTTAATTTTATTTTCATCTGTATTAGTCAATGACATTGTATATCCGCTTCTACCATGAAAAGCCTCTTTGAAATGGATTACTTTTTGTCCTCTTTCTTCTTTGTAACCTTTTTGTAAATTTTTTCTAACTTTCCAATCGAATGCTACTTTCAATCCATTTTCAACGGCTAAAGCTCCACCATCAATAAAAAACAAATGTTTCATATAATCAGGTTTTGCAACTTTTCCGAAAGTATCAACAAACTCAGCCATCTGTGTTGTATATATGTCAGAATTTGATGGTCTGTTAACAGCAGCTAATCCGAGTGATTCGACAACTTCCGTAGAATTAAGTTTAGGATGATTCATTCCAAGCGGGTTTGATGCAAAGAAAGTGAAGAAATCTATATACTCATCACCATTTCGTTCATCAACTATTTTAGTTCGATAACTATTCTTTAAATCTAAGATTAATTGAAATCCATCAGCAAGCATATACTTCCCGATTGTTTCGCGAACTTTTTCAGCAGGGTTTATTATTTCTGTGATCATGCAGTCACCTCTAATTTAAAATGAAAAAAATATTAAAAGAATTATGCAACAGGTTTTTATTCTGTTGATGACGAATGGAACAGAATTAAAAAACTGATTCGTAGGCAGACACAAAGTAACTTCTGTGTCTAAGAGAGAATAATGTTAAAATCGTATGTAATTGAAATATTTTCATTTTTGAATTTGTTTGTACAAAAATAGCTATGTTGATGAGAATATTCAATCTAAAATTGCTTTGATATAAGCCAGATTCTCCGATAAAATCTAATAAAAATTTTGATTTAAGATTTATATTTGTTACACTTACTGTAACAAATTAAAAAAATATGTCTGCCTCCACAAAATTATCAACCTCTGTCAAAGCATTATGCTATTTGCAGCAAGAACACCCAAAAGCGGTTTCGAGTTTTGAGCTCGAAGAAGCAATCGGAATTAATTCATCCAAGTTGAGGAGAATTCTATCCTTACTCGTAAAAAACGGTATAGTTGAAAGTAACGCTGGAATGTCAGGAGGATTCAAATTGAAGAAGTTACCTTCGGAAATTCATTTGCAGGAAATCTATTGCGCAATCGAAGATAGGAAGGCTTTCCATTTGGATGTAAGACGAAATGCAATAAAGAAAAATAGCTTGCCTGAAAAATTGAACTCTTACTTTCTTGATTTATTTTCAGAAGTTCAGGTAACAATAGAGGATAAAATGAAAAATATAACATTACAATCAATTATAAATAAAATTAAAAGTAATTAATAAAATATTCTGGAGTTAGTATGGAATTCTTAAAAAAACTTGGTATTAGTAAATCAAATTTCGGTGCATCAACCGGACAAAAATGGTTACAAACCAAATCAGAAGGCGAGTTGAAAATTCATTCACCGGTTGACGGTAAATATATCGCTTCAGTTCATCAGGGTTCTGAGAAAGATTATGAAAAAATTATTAAAAGCATGGAAGAAGCATTTCTTGTCTGGCGCGAAGTTCCAGCCCCGGCAAGAGGCGAAATTGTAAGACAAATTGGATTGAAATTAAGAGAGTATAAAGAACCGCTTGGACAATTAGTTTCATACGAAATGGGAAAATCTCTCCAGGAAGGATTGGGTGAAGTTCAGGAGATGATTGATATATGCGATTTCGCTGTCGGTCAATCAAGACAACTTTATGGTTTTACTATGCAATCTGAAAGACCAATGCATAGAATGTATGATCAGTATCATCCTCTTGGAATCGTCTGTACTATTTCAGCTTTTAATTTTCCGGTTGCAGTTTATTCCTGGAATGCAATGCTCGCTGCTGTTTGTGGTGATGTAAATATTTGGAAACCTTCTTCCAAAGTTCCTCTTAGTGCTATAGCTACACAAAATATTATTGCAAAAGTTCTGAAAGAAAATAATCTTCCTGAAGGAATTTTTACTCTGATAGTTGGCAAAGGTTCAACAGTTGGCGAACGAATTTTAAATGATAAACGTGTTGCTATGGTTTCAGTGACTGGATCAACCCGTGTTGGTAAGCATGCTGCTGAAGTCGTTTCAGGAAGATTTGGAAAAACAATTCTTGAGCTTGGTGGAAATAATGCAATAATTATAACTCCTGATGCTGATTTAAAAATAGCGATTCCTGCGGTTGTATTTGGTGCAGTGGGAACTGCCGGTCAAAGATGTACGTCAACACGTAGATTGATTATACATGATTCAATTTATAATAAAGTGAAAGAATCGTTGGTTAAAGCGTATAAGAGCATTAGGATTGGTGATCCGTTAAACCAGCAAAACCATATGGGTCCGTTGATAGATAAAAATGCTGTTAATGATTTTTCAAATGCATTAAAGCGTGTTAAAAAAGAAGGTGGAAAGATAATTTTTGGAGGAGAAGTATTGAGTGGAAAGGGATATGAATCTGGTTGTTACGTCTCTCCTGCAATTGCCGAGGCTCAGAATCACTTTGAAATAGTTCAGGAAGAAACCTTCGCACCTATTCTCTATATAATGAAATATAAAAAAGATGTTAATGAAGCAATAGCATTACAAAATGGAGTTGTACAAGGATTATCTTCTTCAATATTCACTAATAATATGAGAGAAGCAGAGCAGTTCCTTTCGGCTTCCGGATCTGATTGCGGAATTGCAAATGTGAATATCGGAACTTCTGGCGCTGAAATTGGCGGAGCTTTTGGTGGAGAAAAAGAAACTGGCGGTGGAAGAGAATCCGGATCCGATTCCTGGAAAGCTTATATGAGACGACAAACTAATACGATTAATTTTGGATCGAAGCTACCGTTGGCGCAAGGAATAAAATTCGATATATAAATTATTCCATCCGTTGGTATTTTTGAAAGGGACGGGAATTTTTTTCCGTTCCTTTTTTTATGTAAAAATTCCAGACCAATTTTACTTCATCATTCTTTATATCAATACGAGAAATATTCAGGAAAATTTACCTGAATAATTTGGCGCATCATGCAATTCTTTCTCACTACTGTATCAATTCAATAAATGCATATCGGCTGAGTTTATTCAATTCCTTTGGCAGGCTTTTAGTATTAAACATAACTAAAAGTGACAACCAAATAGTAATGAATAAAATGACAACCCTTGATTTGAAAAAACTTACTTCATACGGTTCTGATTGGGAATCTAATCAGTACAAAATACTCATTAAGGTAAAAGAGTGGTCATTGAACTTCAATAAGAATAAATTGTTTCCTTCTATTGAAGAAGCCATACAGCTTAACCTTGCACTCGAAGACTTACTGCGCGAAAATATTGAATGTAAATTATGGTTTGACAATGAAATCAAAGGCAGAAAAATAAATGAGAGAGTAGTAGTTTATGAAAAGGCTCATCAGGTCGGTCATCAATTGGATAAACTGTTAACATTTATTGATTGGGCTTTGCAGCTGAACAGACCGGTTCTTGAGGAAGGAAGAATAATTAAAAACTTTGTTGAAGAGAATATCAGAGTCAAACGTGTATCACGATCTGAGAAGAATTATCACGGGAAAGGTTACTTCAGCCTCCCGGATAATAAAAATCAAATACTGAACATTTATCTCTACGAGATAATCTGGGATTGGACTCAGGAAAATTTATATCAACGGCTTACATCAAACCTTGTCCGTACTATTCCATTAAAATCAATTGGCGATTCAGTTGAAGAAATGATGTATAATTTTATTTCTTATTCGAAAGATATGCATGAGCCCGTTGCATTCGTTCTTCAAACCGAACTTGACTTTCCGTATAATGAAACTATTTTCCCGATTGCAGAAGAGAAATTATTAAAGCACTTAAGCCATTAGCGTATTTCTGTTAATCCTTTCGGAAGTTGAATCATATCAGCTAATATCATTGCCGTTTCAGTAAGAAAGATATCATCATCTTCGTCTTTCTTTTCCGGAACTTCACCCTTGTCCAAAAGTTTTAACCCTTTACTCTGTCGTCTTTCGTTTTCACGCTCAAATTCTAACTCATCATCAGATTCTTTCTTTTTCTTACGTACTTCTTCATTCAAGGAAATATACTTTCTATTTTTCATCGTATTATATTTCTCTATATCCTCACGCAGAAATTGAAATTCAATATCTTTTTCCCTTCGGTTTTCAGAATTTTCTTTCAATTTTGGAATTAATTTATTCAAACTGCTATATAGTTTGTAGCTTGTAGCATCAATCTGATCCCAGGGTAACGCAGAAGTCTGTGAACTTTCACCAAATTCCTGAGGATCCAAATAAGTTGGGAATGAAATATCGGGAATCACACCAAGGTTTTGTGTACTTCCACCATTAATCCGATAATATTTTGCTATTGTTAGTTTAAGCTGTCCAAATTTATTACCTGAATTTCTGGAAATCTGATTCAAGTCAATCAGATTTTGAACAGTACCTTTACCATAAGTTTGTTCGCCAACGATAATTCCGCGTTGATAGTCCTGAATTGCTGCTGCAAAAATTTCTGAAGCCGAAGCACTGAATCGATTTACTAATACTGCGAGTGGACCGCCGTAAATCAATGACGGATCCATATCAGAATCAACTTCAATCATTCCATCAGAATTTTTAACTTGTACAACAGGTCCTTTATCAATAAATAACCCGGTAACATCAATTGCTTCTGAAAGCGCGCCACCACCGTTATTTCTTAAATCGATAACGACTCCATCAACTTTTTCCTGATTGAGTTCTTGCAAAAGATTTTTGACATCCACCACAGTACTTTTTGAATTTTGATCTCCGTTCCGGTTTCCGTTAAAGTCAGTGTAAAAATTTGGAATGGTTATTATACCAACGCGATACTTCAAACCATTATTTTCGACTTCAATAATTTTTTTCTTGGCAGCCTGATCTTCAAGTTTAACTTTTTCTCTTACAAGACTAATTTCCTCTGGTTTGGCATCAAGACCAGCTTTTGCTCTAAGAATTTGTAATCGGACAGTAGTTTCTTTTGGTCCGCGAATTAGTTTAACAACTTCAGTAATCCTCCAACCAATCACATCAACGAATTGACCAGTATCTCCCTGAGCCACAGCAATAATTTTATCATCAACAGCTAATTCTTTTGATTTAAATGCCGGACCTCCGGGAATTACTTCAACAACTTTAGTATAACCATCTTCGCTCATAAGTCGTGCACCTATTCCCTCAAGAGAAAGGCTCATATCGATTTTGAAATTTTCAGAAGTAACGGGGGAAAAATAATTAGTATGCGGATCTACTGAACTTGTGTATGCATCCATTGCAATCTGAAAAACATCTTCACTGTTGTATTGGTACAATGCTCTTGTATAATTATCATATCTCTTTTTTAAATTTGATTTTATTTCTTCGTCGCTTCTTCCTGCAAGATGTAATGCAAGCGCATCATTTTTAATTCTTCCTTCCCATAATTTATTCATCTCTTCTGTGGAAGCTATCCAATCTGAACTGTCTCTGTTTATCTCAACAGAATCATCTTGTGAAAAATCAAATCCTGCAGTAAGAATTGTATCTACAAATTCCATCCGTTCCAGCATCCTTTTTTCATAAACATTGAACATATCAAAAAATGGCTGAACATTCCCATCAAGAAAATAATCATCAAATAAATACCTGTTTTTTTCAAACGAGCTTATATCCGATTCGTAGAAGTAAACTTTACTATAATCAAGACTCTTTAAATACTTATCCAAAATTATTGATGACAATGAATCATCAATTGTAAAGTCTTTGTAATGATATCTTGAAAGCATTGTCGTAACAAGCTGATTCTCAAGTGTAAAATGATTTTTGGGTTCTATAGAACGTAAAGTATCAGTTTGTTCTTCTTCATTCTGAATAGTTTTTTTAGATTCAGCAAGAAAGAAATTTGCTGTCAATATGATAAGAACGATTATTGGTAATGCCTTCATAATATTTTTGATGTTTTTATTCTTCAATTATTTACTTTAACTAATGATAATTACTTACTCAAATACTTATTAACAATACTAAATTAAGTAGCTGTTTTTTTGTAAAGATAGGACTGCCCAGTGATTATTTTCAAATTATTCTTCTGAAAATATACTGCGCTGAAAAATATAATCTACGTTTTTCAGAATTTTATCCGGATTGAAGATTTCATTCAATTCATTGCCTGACAGGTAATGCATCACTTCACTGGATTTTAATAATTCATCTTTCAGATTTTTATTTTCATTTGCCCAAACATCCATCGCTGAAGTCTGAACAATTCTATACGCTTCTTCACGTGATAATCCTTTATCAACGAGTTTTAGTAAAACCGTCTGAGAGTATATTAAGCCACGTGTAAGATTCAAATTTTTAATCATATTCTCAGGATAAATAATCAGGTTCTTTATCAGCTTTATCATCAGATCTAGCATATAGTTCAATGCGATGCAGCTATCAGGAATTACAATTCTTTCTACTGATGAATGTGAAATATCCCGTTCATGCCAGAGTGCAACATTTTCGAGTGAAGCAATTGCATTTGCTCGAAGTATTCTTGCCAGACCAGTAATCCTTTCACTGATTACAGGATTTCTTTTATGAGGCATAGCAGAAGATCCTTTTTGACCTTTTGAAAAAAATTCTTCTGCTTCGAGTACTTCAGTTCTCTGAAGATGTCTGATCTCAACAGAAATTTTCTCAAGTGTTGCTCCGATAACCGCCAGACTATTCATAAACTCGGCATGTCTGTCTCGTTGGATAACCTGAGTAGAAACGCTTGCTGGTTTCAACGCCATTTTTTTGCAAACATACTCTTCAACTTTTGGAGAGAGATGTTCAAAAGTTCCAACTGCACCCGAAATTTGTCCAACACTTACTGTATCAATTGCACTCTGAAGTCTTTTTATATTTCTCTTGATTTCTTCGTACCATAAAGCAAACTTTAACCCAATTGTAGTTGGTTCTGCGTGAATGCCATGCGATCTGCCAATACAAACAGTGTTTTTATGTTCGATGGCTCGTACTTTCAATACTTCTTTAAGTTGAAATAGTTGATTCAATAAAATTTCGCCAGCAGATTTCATTTGAAAGCAGAGAGTTGTATCTAAAATATCCGATGAAGTCATTCCATAATGAATATGACGGGAAGAAGGACCAACATATTCCGCGACGTTTGTAAGAAAAGCAATTACATCGTGCTTGGTTGTTTCTTCTATTTCAAGAATTTTTTTCACATTGAATGCTGCATTTTCTTTTATAACTTTCAAATCTTCTTCTGGTATTTCACCCATTTCTTTTCTTGCTTCGCAGGCAAGAATTTCAATTTTTAACCAGGTGGAAAATTTAAATTCATCTTCCCATATTTTACCCATTTCGGGCAGAGTATATCTGCTAATCATCCTTTTACCAATTTCATTTGTTTGGTTAACTCTTTTTCATCTCTGATTATTTTGAGTGTAACTGTTTGACCTGCTCTGAATTCATGGAATACGCTGAAGATAGTATTCTCGTTATTGATTTTATATCCTTCTACTTCAAGAATAATATCCCCGACTTCAATTCCACCTTTTTCAGCAGGAGTATTAGGATAAACTTTTGTTACAATTACTCCTTTGATACTTTTCAGATGATAATACTGTGCAATTCCCTCATCAATAGTTTGTATCCTCATTCCGATTTCAAAGTTTCTATCAATACTGCCATTTTTTTTCAGTTCTTCAACAATTCTTTTTACTTTGTTAATAGGAATAGCAAAACCGAGTCCAATACTACCTGTATTTCCTCCAGCAGTGAAAATAAGTGTATTCATTCCGATAACCTTACCTTCGCTATTGACTAATGGACCACCACTGTTACCGCCGTTAATTGAAGCGTCAGTTTGAATCATGTTCAAATAGTAACGGTTATTTATTGCATCGAGATTCATACCGCTTGCACTTACTACTCCAACTGTTACCGTAGGTTTATCATTAAGTTCAAATAATCCAAAAGGATTTCCTAATGCAATTACCCATTCTCCAATTATAATATCATCCGAGTTACCAAGAGTAACATAAGGCAGATCATCTCCATCAATTTTAAGAAGACATATATCACTTGCAGAATCGGAACCAATTAGTTTAGCATCGAATTGCCGTCCATCGGTGAGTGTGATTGTTATTTTTGTTGCGTTACCGGCAACATGATCATTTGTAACGATATAGCCATCTTCAGAAATTATATAGCCTGAACCTAAACCTTTAACTTCCTGACTGTAACTCCCTCGATTTCCAAAAAATCTTTGGAAGAACGGATCATCGAAGAATGATGAGAAAGGATCTTTGTATTCTCTTATCTCAATAACATTTATACCTACAATTGACGGGCTTACATTTTTCACAGTTTCTGTTATGATATTTCTTCTCGAAGAAGTAATATTATCATTATTTATAGTTTTCTGTTCCTGTGTCTGAGCATAAGCTAAATTGAAATCAGCATTTGAATTACCAGAAAAGCTGATGATGTTTAGTTCAGCACTAATAAATACTGCACCGATTATTAGTACTAATACAAAAAATACGGTGAGTATTGTTTTTTGTTGACTATTCATTTTTATGTTTCCGATTATTTTTTTGTTTTTGAATTAGTTCTTTTAACGGTTCGATATGTTTTATAAAAATTATTATCAGTATTGAACTACTAGCCGTTAATAATATATCTACTCCTGCTGGTTTGGGAAATGCATAGTTGAATGCAATTCTATAAGTTCCAAACAGGACCAATACCGATAAAATTGTTGCAGCAATATTAGCTAAAAGAATATCTTTTCTCATCACATAAAAGATTACCCAGAGCACTACCCAAACAAAAAGTAAATATGGAAATATTATTGCAGCACCACCCGCAGCAGTTGCAAGACCTCGCCCACCTTTGAAAAATATCCACGGATTATAGCAATGGCTAAAAACTGCAAACAAAAGTCCAATTGCCGGAAAAATGAATACATTTCCAAATACTAAAATTGGGATCAAAACACTTGCCGCGCCTTTCAAAAGGTCTATAAATAAAACGGAAATACCAACGAATTTTGAATTGCTCACTTCAAAAGAATTCATAGCTCCAACATTTCCGGAACCCTCTTTTGTGATATCTAAACCTTTTACTTTCTGCAAAAATATATATGCAGTTGGAATGGAACCGAGCAGATAACCTATTACTGAACTTAAAAGATATTCCATAAATTTTGAGTGATTGATGAAATAAATTTAATGATTTTGTAAATGATATTTTAGATATAATGTTTTATTAAAGGTAGGTAATAGTCAGATTCAATTTCACAAAAAATCAGATTTGTGAAACTTCAAAGAGAATTTATGAATTATTGTTTCTTGAGTTTACTTTTTTATTAATGATGATTAACTAAAAGAGGCGGCGGTCAGAATCTTCCGAAGGAATCCCATTGGGAGAACTTCGAATAAAGGTTTTATCGGAGGAATAAATTACTTGAGAAAAAATTTAGAGGCGGCGGTCAGAATCTTCCGAAGGAATCCCTTTGGGAGAACTTCGAATAAAGGTTTTGCCGGAGGAATAAATTACTTGAGAAAAAATTAGAGGCGGTGGTCAGAATCTTCCGAAGGAATCCCTTTGGGAGAACTTCGAATAAAGGTATTGCCGGAGGAATGAATTACTTGAGGAAAAATTAGAGGCGGCGGTCGGATTCTTCCGAAGGAATCCCTTTGGGAGAACTTCGAATAAAGGTTTTGCGGGAGGAATAAATTACTTGAGAAAAGGTTAGAGGCGGCGGTCAGAATCTTCCGAAGGAATCCCTTTGGGAGAACTTCGAATAAAGGTATTGCCGGAGGAATAAATCACTTGAGAAAAAATTAGAGGCGGCGGTCAGATTCGAACTGACGAATAAAGGTTTTGCAGACCTTCGCCTTAGACCGCTTGGCAACGCCGCCTTCTAAAATTCGGAAACCCAACTTCCTTCAGAAATTGGGTTTTTGTCTGGAATGGAGCGGGAAACGGGACTTGAACCCGCGACATCAACCTTGGCAAGGTTGCGCTCTACCAACTGAGCTATTCCCGCATAAAATCAAGTTAAATAAGAACAAGTAATCAAACAATTTCGTGTTCAAATATAATATCACCATCCTTTGTAATCAAATAAGTTTTCAAGCAAAAAAAAGTCCGGCAGCTGCCGGACTATAATTTTCTGATATTCAGATGAAATTACTTGAGTAACATCATCTTCTTTGTCTGAACTGAATTAGCTGACTGTAATTTATAAAGGTAAACACCTGTCGAAAGATTTGAAGCATCAAAAGTTACTTCATAGAATCCAGCCTGGCTGAAACCATTTACTAATACTGCAACTTCCTCACCAACAAGATTGTAAACTGAAAGTCTGATATTACCTGATTCAGGAACACTGTATTTAATGTTTGTTGATGGGTTGAATGGGTTTGGATAATTCTGAGCCAATTCAAATGTTAATGGACCAACTACTTCAATTTCAACGATGTCTGAATAAGAATATGTTCCGTTGAAATCAACTTGTTTGAGTCTGTAATAATTAACACCTTGTTCAGCAGTTTTATCAACATAGCTGTAGTTATTCTGCTGTGTAGTAGTTCCGTGACCTTCAACAAAACCAACAGTTCTGAATTCAGAAGTTTCTGTTCTTCTTTCAATTTCAAACATATGGTTGTTTAATTCGGAAGCTGTTTGCCAGTTCAATACAACTTGACCGAGATTGTTTACACTTCCAGCGAATGAAGTCATTTCAACAGGAACCCAGGCTTCATCACCGAACCAGTAATCATCATAATAACATTCGTCAGCAGTTGTCTGTAACGGACCATAGAAATCGTTTGCAGCTAATTTAAGTGCATAAGCCGGATTTCCTCTTGTCCACTGCCAGCTTGTTCCAACCTGACTTCCGTTGAACCAGAACTGAGCCTGATCGAGATCAAGGTCAACAATAACTTCACAATACTGCCAGGTATTTTCTGTCCAGGAGAAGTTTACTGTCCCACCATTAAGAAGTCTTCCTGCGCCACCTACGTCAAAATAAAGTTCCATTCCCCAGTGTTCATTTGCAGTAGCAGGGAATGTGTTAAGTGTGTTGAAGTATCCACCTTTACCTGTTGGCATATATACCCAGAAGCTAATCCACCATTTTCCAGTGGTTTTATCGCCAAGCGGTTTCACGAAGTCATTAGCTGGTACGATAACAAAAGATTTTGTACCACTGTGTGCATAGTTGGAGGATACAGATGCATCTTCTGCACTACATGGTAGTTGACTCCAGGTTGACCAGTTTGTTGGATCCTGACACGCAACTTGTCCGCCAACGGCAAAGCCTTCAAAATCTTCGAAGAAGGTGTTACTGGATCCACCTTGAGTTACTTCAACCAAATCTAAAAGAACTGCAGCGCCATCATTTAAATTATCAGTTACATGCTCTCGGAAACCAATGTAAATGTTTGAACCAGGTGAAACAAAATTTGTTAATTGATATGAATATTGAATCCAGGTAGTATCAGGAGAGCCAGCAGGGAAAACTAATGCTGCAACAACAGTTGAAAAGTCAGAAACATTGGTTCCAGTTGTTGAAATTCTGATATCAACTTGTTCAAGGTAGCTACCATTTGCATATCCAGGGATCAACATCCAAAAAGTTAACATATCGCCAGTTTGAACATTTGTTACTTGGGGTGTGATAAGCCATTGGTCATTTGAACTAGCGCCTCCAGTATTCCAAGTGCAAAATGCAACTGCATTTCCACCGCCTGAGGGTGCTGTGATAACTCCACCGTTCCAACCAGGTATAGGTGTTGTACCTGCTAGTTGTCTGTTCCAACCAGTACCACCATCAGGATTAGCCTTGAGCCATCCAGCCGGTGGGAATGTTGCATCTTCGAAACTTTCTGCGAAGCCCAAAGTAGCTTCAGTCAATCCTGGACCATAAACATATTTAGGATTATCAAAATTGGATGGTGTTTTGGTTAGGTCTCTGCTGTTTTCCTGAGCTAACACAATACTTGAAATAATCAGGAAGGAAAGAAAAAATTGAGTGATTTGTTTCATGCCAAATCTCCCTACGTTTGTTGAAAAAAAATATTATTAGTTTGAAGCAATTTTAATAATGGATTGAGCAATAAATTATTAAAATTCTAAGATCATTATACTAATCTTTTTAAAAGAATTCAATAAAAGCAAAAAAAAGTCCGGCAACTGCCGGACTTTATAATCTTCAAAAGAAATGAAATTACTTGAGTAACATCATCTTCTTTGTTTGAACTGAATTAGCTGACTGTAATTTGTAAAGGTAAACACCTGTCGAAAGATTTGAAGCATCAAAAGTTACTTCATAGAATCCAGCCTGGCTGAAACCATTTACTAGTACAGCAACTTCCTCACCAACAAGATTGTAAACTGAAAGTCTGATATTACCTGATTCAGGAACACTGTATTTAATGTTTGTTGATGGGTTGAATGGGTTTGGATAATTCTGAGCCAATTCAAATGTTAATGGACCAACTACTTCAATTTCAACGATGTCTGAATAAGAATATGTTCCGTTGAAATCAACTTGTTTGAGTCTGTAATAATTAACACCTTGTTCAGCAGTTTTATCAACATAGCTGTAGTTATTCTGCTGTGTAGTAGTTCCGTGACCTTCAACAAAACCAACAGTTCTGAATTCAGAAGTTTCTGTTCTTCTTTCAATTTCAAACATATGGTTGTTTAATTCGGAAGCTGTTTGCCAGTTCAATACAACTTGACCGAGATTGTTTACACTTCCAGCGAATGAAGTCATTTCAACAGGAACCCAGGCTTCATCACCGAACCAGTAATCATCATAATAACATTCGTCAGCAGTTGTCTGTAACGGACCATAGAAATCGTTTGCAGCTAATTTAAGTGCATAAGCCGGATTTCCTCTTGTCCACTGCCAGCTTGTTCCAACCTGACTTCCATTGAACCAGAACTGAGCCTGATCGAGATCAAGGTCAACAATAACTTCACAATACTGCCAGGTATTTTCTGTCCAAGAGAAGTTAACTGTACCACCATTGAGAAGTCTTCCAGCACCACCTACGTCAAAATAAACTTCCATTCCCCAATGTTCAGATGCAGTAGCAGGGAATGTGTTAAGTGTGTTGAAATATCCACCTTTACCTGTTGGCATATATACCCAGAAACTTACCCACCATTTACCGGATGTTTTATCACCAAGCGGTTTTACAAAATCATTTGCTGGAACGATTACAAAGGATTTTGTACCACTGTGTGCATAGTTGGAGGATACAGATGCATCTTCTGCACTACATGGTAGTTGACTCCAGGTTGACCAGTTTGTTGGATCCTGACACGCAACTTGTCCGCCAACAGCAAAGCCTTCGAAGTCTTCGAAAAATGTGTTGCCACCGCCGCCAACGATAGAACCTGTAAGTATAAAAGGAGCTCCGTTAGGTGAAGTTCCGTTTAATGCTGCTGCCCAAGTACCAGCATTATATTGCAATGCATCGCCTGTTATTGCAACACCGAGTGAACAAACCGGAGGGCACCAAGGACCAGAAGATAAAGTTCCACCTAATCGCCATTCAATCCAATAAGTACCAGCAGGAAGAGTTGTACCTACATTAGATGTTACTATCATTACAGGTCTTTGAGTATTTGTTGGGTCAGCGTCGGTTGTTCTATAGATATTTCCCCATGTTGAAGAAGCCAAACGATTTGTTGTTAAGTCACCCCAGATAACGGTTCCGCCTGACATTGGGTTACCATTCCAAATCCGAATTCTGGCATCGTTTATTGTTGATGTAGTTGTTGAACCAGTTTGATAAGAATAAGATATCAACTGATCAATCTGCCACGATTCACCAGCAGGGATTGTAAAATCGTCTGCCATTGAAATGTCTGAAGCTATTTGATGACCCCATCCGAAAAGTGTGTGACCTAAAGCTGACTCGATATAGCTTCTATCAGCACCGCCTGATCCACCACCTGGATCGTTTACTATACCACCATTATCAAATAAGGTTGCAGTAGGTGCTTCCCAAATTGGCAATCCACCATGTCCAGCGATTATTACTGGTCCTGAAGATTTCGGAGCTAAATCCTGTGCATTATCCTGCGCAAGAGTTAATCCGGAGAACAGTGCGAACAAGAAAAGTATACTAAAGAATTGTTTCATATAGAAACCTCCTGTGTTGATTTATGAATGAAGTTAATTAAGCAAAAATATTTACTTTTAATTTCGAGATTGAAGTGAGCTAAAAAAGATTTAAAATTTTTTTTAACCATATTTAATTGATAGACCCTCTAAAAGATGAATAAAATTCAACTGATTTAATACTAACAATCAATGAATATGAATTTTATTAAAATTCTACTACTATATTAAAAAAATTCCGTATAAAATCAACTATTATTTTAAAAAAATCTTGACGGTGAGATTTGGGTAATTTTTTACTTTTTGATGAAGTTATTGTTATTTTAATGTGAAAGGTAAACGACAAATAATGTACAAACTGCAAAGACAAGAACTAGTCGATAGCCTCAGGCAAAAAGGTATTTCAGATGAACACCTCCTCAGTGCATTTCAAAAAGTTGAAAGAGAAAAATTTGTTCAGGCGGTGATGAAATCAAATGCTTATAAGGATATTGCTTTACCGATTGGGTATAATCAAACAATCTCCCAACCATTTACAATTGCGATTATGACAGAAGCACTTCAGATCAAGAAGGGGGAAAAAGTTTTGGAGATTGGAACAGGTTCTGGTTATCAGGCTGCAATCCTTTTTGAAATGGGTGCTAAAGTTTACAGCGTTGAAAGACACATTGATATTTATAACGAAGTCTTGAAACGATTTGAGAAACTGAGAATTCGCGTTCATTGTAAATATGGAGATGGTACACTTGGCTGGGATCAATATTCACCTTTTGATAAAATAATCGTGACTGCTGGTTCACCGAGCATTCCTGAAACTTTGAAAAAACAATTGGCAATAAACGGACGAATGGTTATTCCTGTTGGCAATATGAGTACGCAAACTCTGAAAGTGCTAACAAAAATTTCAGATACCGAATTTGTTGTTGAAGAAATTCCACAGTTTGCTTTCGTTCCTTTGATTGGTAGAGAAGGATGGAAAGAATAGTTTAGGATGGAAGATGGATGATGTTGAGCAAACCTGCCTGCCGGTAGGCAAGGCGAAATCCGCTTTTGGTGGAGAAAATGGTTGATGGAAGATGGAAAATGGAAGCGGGAAGACAAAGGTGCGAAGTGAGGATATAAATGAAGTAATAGTATTAGTTGGTCCAACTTGTTCTGGTAAAACTAATCTTAGCTTAATTCTTTCTCATCTAATTCATTCTGAAATTATCTCTGCAGATAGCAGACAATTCTATAAACTTCTTGATATCGGAACAGCAAAACCTTCTACTGAACAGCTCAGAAAAGTTCAACATCATCTGATCGATTTTCTTGATCCAGCAGAAAATTATGATGTAAGTTTGTTTGAGAAAGATGCCGAACGAATCATCGAAGAAATATTTAATAGAAATAAATTGCCTGTGATTGTTGGAGGGAGTGGACTTTATATAAAAGCTTTGATTGACGGAATTTTTCAATCAACTGATAAAGATGAGGAATATCGAAATGAACTGCTTCAAAAACGAAAAGAATTTGGAAATGAATATTTGTATGAAGAACTAAAAAAAAATGATCCGATCAGTGCTGAGAAAATGCTTCCACAAAATTGGAAAAGAGTAATGCGTGCGCTTGAAGTATTTCATACCACAGGTGAACCAATCTGGAAGCATCATCAAAAACAATCTTCTTTAAAAGAAAAAAAATATGAGTTTAAACAATTTGGTTTAAACTGGAATAGAGAACTACTTTATGAAAATATTAACCAACGCGTCGATAGTATGATTGAAAATGGATTAATTGATGAAGTACAAAATATTCTGGAAATGGGCTACGATAAAAATCTGAACTCATTGAATACAGTTGGTTACAAAGAAATAGTTCAGCATCTTGAAGGAGAAATTAGTCTTGAAAGAGCGATTGAATTAATTAAACGAAACACACGTCATTATGCAAAGCGTCAGATGACCTGGTTTAGAAAAGATGAACGCATTCATTGGTTTGAAGTGAATGAATTTTCTGATTTAGATAAAATCGCAATATTTATTAGCAAGCTTTTATAAAAAAATCAGAAGTAACTTTGAAAAGATACGAATCTATTTCCCGCTTTATTTATTTCTTGATAAATTAGATTATCAAAATTTATTTTTAATGAAATTAATTGAAAGAAAAAATAAAAATAGCATCCGGGCAAGGATTTTGGGGTGACTAAATACTTTACCCTGAACTTGTTTCAGGGACTCGTGTATAATCAATAAATAAATTACAGCAAACACTTAAAGATGCTGAAATAAACCTGTCTACCGACAGGTAGATTCAGCATAAAGTGAGATGAAAGAAAAAATTAAAATAGCTTCCGGACAAGGATTTTGGGGTGATTTAATTGATGCACCATATCATCAGGTTACAAAAGGTGATATCGATTATCTTGTAATGGATTATCTTGCTGAAGTAACGATGTCCATTCTTCAAAAACAAAAAAATAAAGATCCCAAACTTGGTTATGCAACTGACTTGATCGAGTTGATGAGAAGAATTCTTCCAATCTCTTCCCAAAAGGGAATAAAAATTATTACGAATGGAGGAGGAGTAAATCCGGTTGCTTGTGCGGAAGCAATTCGTGAGGTTGCAAATCAAGCCGGAATAAAGAAATTAAAAGTTGCGGTTGTTTTAGGCGATGATATAAAAGACCGGCTCGATGAAATTCTAGGAAACGGTTCTCAACTGAATAATATGGAAACCGGTGAATCAATTACTCTCGTCAAAGATAAATTATTAAGTGCAAATGTTTATTTCGGTGCTGCACCAATTGTTGAGGCGTTAAAGAAGGGCGCTGATATTGTAATTACTGGTAGAACAACCGATACAGGTTTAACACTCGCTCCGATGATTTATGAATTTGGATGGGATATGAAAAATTATAATTTAATGGCTGCAGGAACTGTAGCCGGACATATTCTTGAATGTGGTGCCCAGGCATCAGGTGGAAATTTTTTAGGTGATTGGGAATCAATTGATAATTTTGCTGAAATTGGATTCCCGATTGCGGAAGCTTTTCCAAATGGTGAAGTTATAATTACGAAACATACCAATACAGGTGGAAGAGTTTCATTCGAAACAGTTGCTGAACAACTCGTTTATGAAATTGGAAATCCCAAAGAATATATAACTCCTGATTGTGTCGCTGATTTCACTTCAATTAAACTTGAAGAAGTTGGGAAGGATAGAGTTAAAGTTTTTAATGTCAAAGGAAAACCAGAAACAGAATTCTACAAAGTTTCCTGTTCATACAGCGATGGTTATAGTTCATCAGGAAGTCTGACTTATTCTTGGCCGCAGGCATTGACGAAAGCAAAAGCTGCCGATAAAATTTTAAGAAAGCGATTAGAAAATCTTGGACTGCAATTCGATGAAATCAGAACAGAATATATTGGTTACAATGCAACACACGAAACTCTTACGCCTGAATTAGATGAAGATAAAATAAATGAAATAGTTTTCCATTTTTCAGTCAGATCAAAAGATTGGAAATCAGTAAACAGATTTGGACAAGAAATCGCACCGCTGATTCTAACCGGTCCACCAAGTGTAACTGGTTTCGCTGGTGGAAGACCAAAGCCAAAAGAAGTTGTTGCTTATTGGCCTGCGTTGATTCCGAAAAAATTAGTCGAACCGAAAGTTCAAATTCTGGAGTTGCAATAACTTGTCCTGAATTTATTTCAGGACCTTTAGTGGCATTGAAAAATAAGATAGAGCGTACGCTAATCGATACTGAAAACATATCCAGTATAAATTGGGATGAAAAATTATTACGTTTATATATTATCGAGTAAAAATAAAGTGCTTTACATAGGGATGACCAATGTATTAGCCAGACGAATCTTTGAACATAAAAATAGGTTAATTGAAGGTGTTACAAAAAATTATAATGTGGATAAGTTGGTTTATTTTGAATCTCAACCAGATTTGCAAAGTGCAATTAAAAGAGAAAAGCAACTTAAGAATTGGCACAGACAGTGGAAGATTAATTTGATTGAAGATAAAAATAAGGATTGGAAAGATTTGTATCCTGAAATTTCTGATCCGGTTAAAATGCTTTACTCAGATCCATCCTGAACTTGGTTCAGGATCTTTTGTCAGAGATTTACTGCTTAAAGAAAATTATTTATTTAGTTTTAAGATGCTGAAACAAGTTCAGCATAAAGAGAAAAAGAATGAAAACAAAATTACGAGACATAGCACACGGACGCAGTGGAGATAAAGGCGATGCCGCTAATATTGGTATCATCGCTTATGATCAAAAAGGATATGAGATAATCGAGAAGCATCTGACGGCTGAAAGAGTTAAAAAACATTTCGAAGGAATTTGTCACGGTAAAGTTGAACGATTTGAATTGCCAAATATCAGAGCATTAAACTTTTTGCTTCACGACACGCTTGGAGGCGGTGGAACAGTCTCACTAAAACATGATGCACAAGGTAAAACACTTGCGGCTGCGCTACTACGACTCGAACTGGACGTTTGAATGCATGTATGCATGAATGTATGATTTATCATGAAACAATGCATCCATTCAACCATGCTTTTGACTTTACTATAATTTATTTTAAATACAACCGAATCAGAAATTATTAATTAACCTGAGAGTGTTATGTACGAAGACGAATTAAAAGAATTAAAAACCTTCCAGCAGAGAATCGTAAATCTCCGGGGGTATCTTTGATGTTGATAAAAAATTATCAAAGGTAGAAGAACTCCGCAATAAATCTTCTGAATCTTCTTTCTGGAATGATCAGATCGCTGCACAAAAAACTCTCCAGGAAATAAAAACTCTCGAACAATGGATCAATCTCTGGAAAGAGGTTGATAAAAAATCGAATGATGTAAGAGATATTATTGAATTGGCGTCGATGGAAGAAGATGAATCATTTTATGACGACATCAGAAAAGAACTTGATAATCTGAATTCCGAAATTGAAAAAGCTGAATTCAAAAATATGCTCAGTGGAAAAGATGATGATAAAAATTGTATTCTTACAATTCATTCCGGTGCCGGTGGAACTGAATCACAGGATTGGGCAGATATGCTTTTGCGAATGTATATGCGCTGGGGAGAACAGAGCGGATATCAGATGAGTATTGTGGATATTCTTGATGGCGATGGTGCAGGAATAAAATCTGCAACAGTGGAAGTTACCGGCGAATTTGCTTATGGATATTTAAAAGCTGAGAATGGTGTTCATCGACTAGTTCGTATTTCTCCTTTCGATTCAAATAAAAGACGACATACTTCATTTGCATCTGTGTTTGTTATTCCTGAAATAGATGATACAATCGAAATTGAAATTAATCCTGCGGATTTAAGAATTGATACGTATCGTTCCGGCGGGAAGGGTGGACAGAACGTAAATAAAGTTGAAACCGCAGTACGAATTACTCACATTCCAACAAATACTGTTGCAGCTTGTCAGAGTGAACGATCTCAGATTCAAAATAAAACAAGAGCAATGAAAATGCTGAAGTCAAAACTTTATCAACTTGAACTTGACAAACAGCAGGCAGAATTGGATGAAGTTGAAAAGAACAAAATGAAAATAGAGTGGGGAAGTCAGATTCGTTCTTATGTTTTTCATCCGTACAATATGGTTAAAGATCACAGGACAGATGAGGAAACATCTGATGTTCAGCGAGTTATGGATGGAGACATTGATCGGTTTATAAAAGCATATCTTTCAAAGTTCAGCAAAAATTAATATCTATATAAATTTCCAAAACTCAATCTGCAAATAACAAATAATACCAAACCAGAATATTGAAAATTCAAATCTGCAATTGACTGCAATTTTGGGTTTGTAGTTTGAAATTTATTTGATATTTGTTATTTGATTATTGGGATTTAATAAATGTAATATTATTAGCAATCAGTTTCTATTCACTTGAAAAAAACAATTCGAAAAACAGATAAACAAAAAAAGGATTTCTTCAATAAAGTTTATGATGTGACAAAGAAAATTCCTTACGGAAAAGTTACAACTTATGGACACATTGCTGAAGCATGCGGAATAAAATCAGCAGCAAGAACTGTTGGCTGGGCGCTAAACGGATGCGGACCTGATATTCCTGCTCACCGAGTTGTAAATCGTTATGGCGCATTAACAGGAAAAATTCATTTTGGAGATCCAAATTTAATGGAAGAATTATTGCGTAATGAAGGAGTTGAGTTTGATAAAAATAATTGTGTAATTCTTGAGAAGTATTTGTGGATACCGAAAAGAAAAAAATGAAACTCCTCGCTTCTATTAGCTTATTTTCTTAAGTTTCGATTGTTATTCAGAGGTTGATTTTATTTGACACCACAAAATATAAGTGAACAAGAAACACGCTACTCAATTATTGATCCGCTTATAAAAAAAGCGGAGTGGAATCTTTCAGATCATACTCAAGTTGGATTTGAAATCCCTGTTCAGAATTATGATAAAACTCGGGTAACCGGATTTACTGATTATTGCTTGTACCGTTCAAATGGAGAAGTGCTTGCAGTTGTAGAAGCAAAGAAAACCAGTCGCGATCCAAGAGTTGGACAGCAGCAGGTTCTTGATTATGTAACAGAAATAGAAAAGAAACAATCCTTCCGGCCCTTTGCATTTATGAGTAACGGTGAAACTACTTTCTTTTGGGATTCAGTTGATTCATCAGAGAGACAGGTAGCGGGATTCTTCTCACGAAAAAATCTAGAACGATTACTCTACCTCAAAAAAAATAAAATACCGCTCGGCACCATCATGATTAAAGAATCAATTGTCAACCGTTCATATCAGGCTGAGGCGATAAGAAGAATTGCAGAAGCAATTGATTTAAAGAAGAAACGGAAAGCTTTACTTGTTATGGCTACCGGAACAGGCAAAACCCGAACTACAATGGCTCTTATTGATGTAATGCTTCAGGCGAATGCAGCACAAAAGATTTTGTTTCTTGCTGACAGAGACAGTCTGGTTAACCAGGCATTAACTGATGGCTTTAAAACTCATCTCCCGAATGAATCAAGAACAAGGTTAAGAACTTATAATATTACAAAAGATGAAAGAGTTTATGTAACAACACTTCAAACACTTGAACTTTGTTATAATCAATTTACTCCAGCCGATTTTGATGTTATTATTTCGGATGAATGTCATCGTTCCATCTACAACAAGTTCACAGATGTCCTTGCTTACTTCGATGCAATACAAATTGGATTAACTGCAACTCCGGCAGAATTTATTGACCGAGATACATTTAAGTTTTTTGATTGTGACGGTAAAACTCCAACATTCCTTTACACTTTTGATGAGGCAGTAAAAGAAGAATATCTTGTAGATTTTGATGTTTATTCTGCCCAAACACATTTTCAGAGAAAAGGAATTAAGGGAGTTGATTTAACGGAAGAAGAAAAAGCAATACTCCGTTCAAACGGAATTGACCCCGATGAACTGAACTTTGAAGGAACAGATCTCGAAAAGAAAGTAACGAACAAAGATACGCTGTGTGCACAATGGGAAGAGTTTATGGATAATTGTCTTAAAGATAAATCAGGACAATATCCGGGTAAATCTATTGTATTTGCTGTTACGCATAACCACGCAATGAGATTAGCTGAAACTTTTAATGAAATGTATCCCCAGTATCCGAATCTTATCCAGGTTATCGATTCAAAGATGGAGAGAGCTGATACACTTCTTGAGAAATTCAAAAAAGAGAGTATGATCTTACTCCCTAAAAGAGGATACTAAGTTAAGCAACTTTTTCAATTAAATCTTTCCTGTTTTTTTCTTCAAATTCAACTGGTGATAAATATCCCAAAGATGAATGAAGTCTTCTTCTGTTGTA
>WBZY01000167.1_pt1 | contig 60434 bp, 61 predicted proteins | sample 5204191 | NCBI WGS metagenome assembly WBZY01 (sample SAMN12344363, study PRJNA552823) | activated sludge metagenome | biome: Activated sludge suspended growth; feature: Anammox Sidestream; material: Wastewater; isolation source: activated sludge from anammox sidestream of wastewater treatment...
GGGAAATTTATTTTGCCACAACCTCCAATTTTTTAGAAATAGTGAGATGCAGGAAATAGGCGATGAATTTGAAGCAACCGCAGTCTCAAAATGGTATAAGTTGGTTGATGCACATTCATTGTCCTGTCCCGTGTTTTGTATGTATGCGGTGGAAGTCAAAAAAGAAGATGACATCACCAGGATTCAGCTGAACGATGAAAGACTTCGGAGATTTGGGGACTATGCAGTGATGATTACAGATGTAAAGGAATTTATCAGGAGAATCACTACTAATCTTAGTGAATTTTCTTGCGAGGTCATTAGATATATTGACATGATAAATCCTCCGGGGCTATATAAACAAGCAATTTTTAATCCAATAGCAACCAAGCACTTGTTGTTCAAACATCAACAGGAATTTAGGGTTTTTAGCCATGCCTGGGCTTTGTCAAGTAAAGAGGACTTCAAATTGCCAAATGTCCAATACATAAATGAAGACAAAAAAAAGTTTCCGATTGGGGATCTAAATGATATAACGCAGCAGTTTAGAACCGATGATTTGTTCAATGGTGTAGTTGTTGACCTAAAAATAGATTGGGATTTTTGTCGCAAAGATAGGCTCCAAACAAAGTTGCCCAAATTGCGCAATTAAGCCAAGTTGATCACATTTTAGAGAGGTGTAATCGTGCAAAGGTCCGAATATTGGATTGGTGAGGAAATACAGTACGAATCCCTTTGGAAAGCCTACGAAAGTGGCTTTGCCTACATCGATAAATTCCGCTCTATGCGAGTGCATCTGCTCAGAGTGGAGTTGACACAATTCCCTGTAGATCTTCCGCTTTTTAATCACGAAGCTGTCTACAAAACAATTCAAGGCTACTTTCACGACTTTAAACGTGCCTGTCTTACGCACGAGGAGTATGACCGTGCCGGTCCGCTATTTTTGTACAGTGTAAATCGAGCATCTGGTGTTTGGAATTTCCTGGGCGAACTTCCCTTGATACTTTTGTTTGCCATGACACTGGGTGCAGGCAAAGTCATTGGCGAAACTCTGTCGGACGTCGAAGCGAAATTGCGTATTGTTCAGCAATTTTTTCCGGACACACTAGATCCTGTTGATCTCCAGCGCTTTATGGAGGCAGAAACGCCAGCGGCTGTACACTCAGCAGTTCAAAAGCTTCTAGCCCAAGGAATTAAGCAGCTTGGTGTTTCTCAAAAACCATTTGATGGAAATGTTAAGCGGGCTGAGCGTTCAATTATCAGCGTTACGAATATTATTAACGGAGATTTATACATGAGTGAAAATGTTGGTCGCGATAAGATCACTGCAAAGCAGGGTAGCACTGCCATCGGTAGTAATGCACGGATTTCCAAATCAAACTTCAACAGCATTGTGAAACACTTTCACGGGGAGCTCGATCTCAACAAGCTTGCTCACGAGCTTTCAGTTCTCCGCAGCGAGATGCGCAAGCACGTCTCACAGCCGGAACACGATCTCTACATTGGACAAGTGGCCGCGGCTGAAATCGCTGCAACTAAAGGGGACGGTCCAACTGCCTTTACCCACCTTAAGAATGTTGGGAAGTGGGTACTGGAATTTACCACGCAGACTAGCGCAGCCTTAACAGCTGAAGTGATCAGGAATTTGATTGGTTTACCGTAATCTGCTCGCACCATGTTGCTTACTGCCTAGTCCTTGATTGTAGAGAAATCACCTAATTCACCTAAGAAAGGCTGCGCCATGCTAAATTTCACTCCTGATCAACAACAGACAATGGATGATATTACAGAGGCAATCCGTTCTACGGGCTATGGAGGTGCCTGGCCGCCTAGCTACAATAAATTTTTCCGATTATGGGGCTTTTTCAATGGCGTCTATAATGCTCTTTATACCGATGGGGCAGAGTGGCAAAGAATTGCGCGGTTTTCTCTTGATAATCGCTTTGCTCAGATCTGGAATAGTCCCAAACTCCAGAATTCTGCGCGGCGACTTGCTTCACAGGCCTGTGTGGGCGACGGCCGCAATGATTATTTGCCCCTGCAGCGCATTCGAATAGCGTTTCACACGATGCGTTCTGAATTTAAGATCAATCTCGAGACCGTCTGCGAGAGTACAAAATGCCAGTCTCGACGATTGAAAAATATGCAAATTTGCCTTGGGCAAAACTGGCCAAATGCTCCTCAAACGCTTGTCAATCCGGACGACGCGCAATTTACTCTTTTGGGCGCCACGTTGTTAATTACCTATCAAATTAGAAATAACCTGTTCCATGGATCAAAGGATGAAATCCATGGCCCGGAGTACGCACGCAATCAGCTATTAGTAGAACTTGGTGAACAGATTGTAGAGGCCGTACTGGAGGAGATCGATAAGCTCATGCCACATTGAGTGAGTTGAGGTCATAAATATTATGTTTTCCGGTGAAAATAAAGCAAGGGACAGAATCCCAACTCATAAGGCACAGGGTGTTACTCCCTCGGAAAGGTATTTGAACAGCCTTTGCGAAAGGACCTTCTATCCCACTGGGGCTACCCTGGTGTTTTAGGGATCAAAAGGATAAGGGGAGGGGTGAAGAAAATTGCGTAAAGTGGGTGAGTTCTTTCATCACTCCATTTTTTTCAGCGCTTGCTCTTTGTTGTCTATGACAAAACATAAAGATTTTTGATTGAAAAATAATTTCGTTTATGTTATAAGAGTTATACAATGATCGTCAATGCGGCGATCTAAACTCTACAGGCTCTTTTGAATCAAGAACCGCAGGGCTGCCCAATAATGGCGGCCCGTAGTTGGTAATATTGCGGTCTAAGATTGACACTCATAACCCGAAGGTCACAGGTTGAACACTCGAATCTAAAACTCACCAGTACTGGTGAGTTTTTTTTTATTGTATTGCCGCCTACGTGCTTTTACAATATTTTCCCTCTTCTGTATACTGAGAATGTATTCATATAACTTCCGCTTAGCGACAGCATTTGACCACCCTCTGGGGGTGGATAATAAAATCGAACCAAATTAGCAAGACAGAACCTTACCAAATCAGGAGAAACACCAGAGTTGTCCTACATAGCAGATGAACGTATCGACGAGTTTGCAAAAGCCTTTGTCGCTTATCTTCGACGGATACTTGTCGAAAGCAAAAAAACAGAAAAACAGGAAAAGAACGGAAATGCAAAGAAGCCTACCCGCAGATAAACAACACTTCCCAGTTACCTTTGAGGAATTGGACGAATATATCAAACAGGAATATGAATATCTGGATGAGATCAAGGGAAATGCCACCTGGGCTATTTACTCTAGAGTGTCACGGGTGGACCCCAAATTTCAAGGATATTCCCTGGAGATCCAACCGGACCGGGCGGAAGAGTATGCACGAGCTCATGGCGCCACAAAAGTGGAGATCTATAGCGATCCGAACAAGACAGGTCGCAATAGCCGACGGAAAGAACTCCAACGCCTGGTTCGGGATGTCCGCTCGGGTCGCATCAAAGTTGTTGTGGTTCATCGTTTGGATCGTCTGTACCGTAATCTTGAGTCTATTTTGGGCTTTGTTCGTTTTTTGAAACGGCACAAAGTCGGATTAATAAGTGTCACCGAGAATATTGATACCAAAACCCGGCAGGGACTTCAGATGCTGGCGTTGCTGGGAATGATGGCAGAGAGTTATGTGCATCAGACCAGCGAACGCACCCGTGAAGCCAAGGCACATCGGGCAAGAAGCGGCTTGCCAAACGGCTATTTGCCCTTGGGATACTGTAATGGTCTTTGCACCACTTGTAATGATGCTCACGGGAAAGGAATTTGTCCCTTGGTGGGGATGGAGGATCGAGCGGAAAGCCAGCGGGGGCGTATTGCTGTTCCTCATCCTGTAACGCGCTTTGCCATTCCGTGGATATTCGAGTTATTCCTGAAAGGGTACAGCTACCGCGAAATCGCCGACTGGCTAAATTCTCATGACTTCACATTGCCAAATGGACAATCCATTCGGTATCGTACAAAAGGACAGACCCTAAGCAATACATTGGGATTATTTTCCAGAGATAGCATTCGGGCTATTGTGGAGAATCCGTTCTTTGCCGGCTTGGTTGCGCGTTATGAACGTCCTGAACTGGATATGGATGATGACCCGGAGGACCCGGAGAGGAAGGTCAAGAAAGGGAAGAAGATTAACAGCCGGCGTATCATCGAATTACAACCGGGCAAACATCAGGCATTGATCAGTATGGAGGATTGGAAAGCGTCTCAACACATGCGGAAAATGAAGGGACGCACCCCAACTTCTATATCCAATTCAAAGCAGATCTACCCATTGACCGGTGTTAGCCGATGCTGGGTATGTTTTGAACAAAATGGAAGTATTGTTACGCTTAGAGGCGGAACAATGCGAAACAACAAACGGACCTATCGTTGTGCAGCGTTACAGGATCGGTGCGTGACGAAAAAGGGTAGGCAGAATCTTGTTATCAGTGACAAGTCCTTTAGTGAAATCAAGGTTCGCTCCAATTCCATCAGCCAGGCTATTGTGGAACTGCATACCACCCGTTATTTATCTGGTGATCAATTGGAATCCGAGGTGGATCGACTGTTGGCAAACATAAAATTGACGGATGAAATCAAGGAAAAGATACTGGCTTACTTTGTCTCTGATGAGGGTCTTCCAGCGTTTGAAAGAGAAAATTTTAATTTGCGTCAGTCCCTGAAACGATATCAGGATCTATACAAGCAGGGCGATATCAGCAAGGCGGAATATGAGGAACAAGCACACTTTATCCTGCAACGATTACGGTTATTAAAACCTTCTGCCAATCCCGCCGTTCAGGAACTATTGCCATTATTGGAAGATTTTCCTGGAAACTGGTCCCGAATGTTGCCTGGCGAAAAGAGAATCCTTCTCAATATCATGTTCAAGGGTTTGTACTTTGATGCGCAGGGAAAATTACGGAAAATCCTTGCCTATCCACCCTTTGATAAGTTGCTGGGCTTGGAAGAATAAAGTCAGCTTCGTTTTCTGAATTCACTCATAATGGTGCGAAACGCACTCACAAGGCTACGGCGCGAATCCGCACTGTTTATTTCTGTAAGATCTAAAGCCAAATCCACAGCTTCAGGAGAGATTTGTTTGGTGCTGTTGCCGTGAGCAATATCAAAGATCTTCAACGTGGGCCATTGGGCAAGTTGAAGTAGTTCATTTGGGTTGATGCCAAAGTAATCCGCCAGCATGATGCAGGCGATCATGTTGGGGCGTTCCCCATTGACGATCCTTCGAACGAATTGATGATCCAGCCCTGCCTTCAATCCAGCAGCTCGTAAAGACTCATTTCTCTGTTCGAGTAATTCTCTGATTCTGTTTGATAATGGAGTGAGATCGATCTCTCCTTTTCGGGCATTTCTTAGGCGTTTTGCAATTGGTTCTTCCATTCGATTCTCCTCGATGCGATAGAATGCACGAGCGTGATTATATATCTTCACTGAGAGGAGAAAAATTATATGACGTCTTTTTCTATGCGAGCTGTCGGCTATCGGAGGGTCTCAATGCGCGAACAGGTGGATGGTTTTAGCCTGGATGCGCAGGAAAACAACATTCGTAAACTTGCTGCTGAGCGAGGTTGGGACCTTATCAAGATCTATACGGATGCGGGTATCTCCGCCAAGAAGGATAGCCGGCGTCCAGAGTTGGCAAAGTTGATGCAGGATGCAGAGGAAGGGCATTTTGATGTGATCATTGTTGATAAGATCGATCGCTTCTATCGCCACCTGAACGGTCTACTCAATGCGCTTGACCAGCTGAATAGCCATAACGTCACTTTTGTATCTGTTCAAGAGCGCCTTGATTTCACCACCCCTTGGGGTAAGTTAACGTTGACCATGTTGGGGATGCTGGCTGAGATTTATATTGATAACTTGCGGCAGGAAACTCGAAAAGGGAAAATGCAGCGTGCCCGGGATGGACTGTGGAATGGCAATATTTCCTATGGATATTGCCGTGGGTTATGCTCAAGATGTACCGACCCCAATGGTCCGGGATACTGTCCGGATGTTGGGATGCCGGACAAGGGGAATGGCAAAACAATGATCGAACATCCCATTGATGGGAATGGTGTTCGAATGATGTTTGATTTTTATTTGAATGGAATTAAGAGTGATATTGGCGTTGCAGAGAAAATGAACCAAATGACCTTCACTTTGTCGGATGGTAGGGTGCGAAATTACCGGCAAAAGGGGATCCACGGAAGGAAAGGTCCAGGTGTATTTACAAAAGATTTTGTGCGGGGAGTTTTGACCAGGATTTTGTATACAGGGAAGATTGCCTACTATGGCAGAGGCAGGAAAAGAAAAATTGAATCAGTGCATCCAGGGAAACATCCCGCCTTGATCTCTGATGAGACATTTAATGCACTAATAGATCTACGAAAAACAATGGGGTCTGTGTCGCACATGAAAAGAAAAACAAAGCAAAGACTTTACCCTCTGACGGGTATGCTATTTTGTGCAGCTTGTGGCTGGTCCATGCGAGGAACAACATGGCGGAAGATGGGTTATGTATACAAGGATTCCAGTCGAATAGAACTTGATAATAGACATTGCGGACAGAAAGTGATGAAAGCCATCCCATTGGAGAAGCAAGTGATCAAGCTTCTTTATCAGGCATCAAAGACTTGGGAGAAATCTGCAAAGCCTGATGTGATCAATAAACAAGCGAATGATGCACAAACAGATTTACAAAGAGCACAAGAACTTTATATTCGCGGTGAAATTACGAAAGAAATTCTTGAAAGAGAGAAGGAACGCGTTGAAAATATTATCAATCCCTTGCAGGAAAATAATTTCACTGCTACACTAACATTAAGCAAGAAAGTCCAGGAGGCATATGCCAACTGGACTAAACTAAGTACAATCGAACAAAAAAGATTGCTTCGAGGATCAGTCGAAGCAATCTTTGTGCGAGAAAACGCGCTAGTGGCTGTTCAACCGACTTTTGCGTTTCTTCCTCTTTTTACAACCTTTTTTGAAGGTTGCAGTAAGAGCGGTCCCGACGGGATTCGAACCCGCGATCTCGGCCTTGACAGGGCCGCATGTTAGGCCGCTACACCACGAGACCAATCTAACAGCGGGCGAGAGTTTATCATGCGGAAAACGTTGTGTCAATATGCCCAATCATGATACAGCGCGGGATCGGTGGGCGTTAACCCCGATGGGTCGTGTACGTAGACCCAATCTCCCTCGTGCGCCCAGTTGAACAGCCAATGCGAATCGCCGACGGAAAGATTGATACACCCGTGTGATTGCGGGTACCCAAAACGCGTGCGCCAGTACGCGCCGTGCAAGGCGCGCGCGTTATCGAAATACATCGTCCACGGCACGTTATCGAGGTAGTAGAAATCCGTTGGGTCGTTGTTGCGCATCGTTTCGATCTCTTTCTTTTGATAGATCTGGAAGAGACCGGGGCGCGTCCAGAATGGTTCGAGTCCGCTGGCGATGACGGTGGCGAAGACCAGTTCATTGTTATCGTAGACCGCAAGCGTTTGCTCCGCGAGGTTGACGTCAATCCAGCGGCCATTAGTTACGCCTTCGGGAGCGGTGGTATTCGGCGTGACAACGGCAACTTTGCGCGCTTCCACCCATTGGTTTGGACCGATCAGATTCCAGTCCGCGCCGTCTACGTTTGCGGTATCGTACACTTGAAAAAGATCAGTGAGCGGGTTGATGAATAAGCCTGTTTCCGGTGTGAAATAGCCGGGCGCGCGTTTGATGGGAATGTACTCGAACGACCAGCCAAAGGCGTTGACCGGCGTGGATTTGAACTCTAGCCCTTGGTAGGAGGAAACTTCGGATACGCGCGCGCCTTTGCCGGGAATCCAACCTCCATTTGGGAGCATGTAGTAAATGCCGTGCCCGGTGTCTACGCGGTCAATGTAGGTGACGTATACAAAGCCCGGCGCATAAGGCGTGCCAATCTCATTTCCGGCGGGCGAGTCTAATACTGGCACATAATCATCGTTGAGGTGGAAGTAGCGGTAGGGGAGCTGAGTCAAGTTGAAGTCCGGTTTGCGAACCGAGAGCGGACGAGGCGGAAATGTGAGTCCCAGTTTCGACATTTCCGTGATGTAAACAGAGGGTCCAAGCGGAAGACAATCGCCGGGATCCGCGAGGTACACGTCCGGCGCGCAGACGACCGCGCCGCTGTCTGGCTCGATGTCTGTTTGCGCGCGCGCAGAGGCGCGTGGGCTGAGACTCAAACTTAAGATGAACAAAGGAAAGACGAAGAGAAGTTTTTTCATTTTGCGGGATTATAATAGATACGGTGTTTACATTTCTGTTATGATTCATGGAGTTTGAACAGGCTGGCTTGACACTTTTTACCCCGTAATCTACAATATCTCCACTCTGTATAGAAATCCAACCGGAGATATTCGGTTGAAGCCTTTAGAGGAGGGCTGTTTTGTCCAAATCTCGCACGCAACAAATGGTGGATCGTCTTCGCGAATTGCAAGCCTCATCACCCGATATCGAAGCCTCAGCCGTCGTAAGCGTGGACGGCTTGAGCATCGCTTCCGCGTTGCCGCAAGGCGTCGAAGAAGACCGCGTGTCTGCCATGTCTGCCGCGATGTTATCGCTCGGTGAACGCATCGCTACGGAACTAGGGCGCGGCTCGCTCGAACAAGTGTATATCAAAGGTGAAAAAGGCTACGTGGTATTGATGTCGGTAGGGGAAGAGGCGGTTCTTACCGCGCTGGCGCGTGAACAGGCGAAGTTGGGTTTGATCTTCCTCGATATGCGCCGCGCCGCGGAAGACCTCGCGAAACTGATCTGATCGGAGAAGCTATGAGCCCTGTTCAAAAGGCTGGTCTGTATTACCCGAATAAATTTGGTCTGATCACTATCAAATCCCTCGAGGAAGTGATGGGCAAGAACGGTTTGAATGCCATCCTCAACCTCGCGGGCATGAACAATTACATTGACAACTATCCTGCCGACAACCTCGATAAAGGGTTTGACTTCGGCGAACTTTCTGCGATAGGCACCGCGCTGGAGGATATGTACGGTCCGCGCGGCGGACGCGGTCTTGCGCTTCGCGCTGGACGGGCGACCTTTTCCGATGCCTTGAAGAATTTCGGCGCTTTGGCAGGCGCGGCAGACCTTGCCTTCGTTGTGCTTCCTTTGCAGGCGAAACTGAAGATCGGTATCCCCGCTGTGGCAAAGATCTTTTCGCAATTAAGCGACCAGCACAGCACGGTCGAAGAGAAAGATACCGAGTTCATTTACACGATTCACAAATGCCCGGTCTGTTGGGGCAGGACGAACGCCGACAAGCCGGTCTGCTACCTTGCCACAGGCTTGTTGCAGGAAGCGCTCAAGTGGGTTTCCGGCGGGAGCGAATTCCGCGTCAACGAATCCAAGTGTGTAGCCGTTGGCGACGCGGTCTGTGAATTTGTCATCCAAAAAGAGCCGATCACCTGAACGGGGGCGAAGTGGCAGATGCCAAGGCAAAGATACTCATTGTAGAGGACGACCTCGACATTGCGGAGATGTTGAACGCGTATTTTCGCGTTCAGGGGTATGAGGTGTTCACCGTTAACTGGGGGGAGGACGGCGTGCGCGCCGCGCAGACTGTGCTTCCTAACCTCGTCATTCTCGATATCCGCCTGCCCGATATTGACGGGTTCGAGGTGGCGCGCCGCGTCCGTTCGGATCGCCGCACGAACGAGATTCCCATTATCTTCCTCACCGAAAAAAGGGATCGCCTGGATCGTTTGCAAGGCTTCGAAGTCGGCGCGGACGATTACATCACCAAGCCTTTCGACGTTCAGGAACTTCGCCTGCGCGTACGCAACGCGTTGAAGCGCGTCAGCCAATCGTCCCTGACCAACCCCGTGAGCGGACTTCCCGAAGGCGCGTTGGTGGAGGAGCGTCTTAGCGATGTCGTCCACAAAAGCGGATTGTCGCTTCTGCATATTTCCATTTTGAATTTACAAGCGTTTCGCGAAGCGTACGGGTTCGTCGCCTCGGACGATGTGTTGCGCGCCATCAGCCTGATGATCCAGAACACGTTGAAAGAGACCGGCTCAGCGGAGGATTTCCTCGGTCACATCGGTCCTTCCGATTTCGTGATCGTGCTTTCGCCCGCGACGCTGCTGCCCTTTCAGGATAAGATCAAAGCCCGCCTCGAACAATCGTTGGATTATTTCTACCCCCTCAGCGACCGCGAACAGGCGTCGAAAAAAGCGGATCGGCTCGCGGTTCACGTTTTTGAGATGCCATCGGTTTACGGAAAGTATTCAAGCGTTGACCAGCTCAAGAAGGAATTGCTGAGCAAAAGCCCGTGAACGCGTAGCGCAAGAGATTATCTTGCGCTATTTTTATACTGCTGGCACAAACTCCGCCACTCTTCGATGCTCAACGTTTCAGCCCGGCGGCGCGACTCGATGTTGGCTTGTTGAAGTAATTCTTCCGCTTGTATGGGGGGAATGTGTAGCCCGGCGGAGAGCGAATTACGCAACGTCTTTCTCTTTTGGCTGAAACCCGCTTTAGTTAACTTGAAAAATGTGTCGAGCATTTCAGGTTCGACCCTGGGGGATGGATAAATTTCCACGCACAACACAGCCGAGTCTACTTTGGGTTTGGGGAAGAACGCCTCCGCAGGGATGCGCGTCGCGAGGCGCGGCTCGCCATAGACTTGCACGCTCAACGCGAGCAGGCTTAGGTCGCCAGGCTTGGCGCAAATCCGTTCGGCGACTTCTTTTTGAATCGTCAACACGATGCGGCGCGGTTTGACTTCGCTTTCGAGTAAATGACGAATGACTTTTGACGTGATGTAATACGGAATATTCGCGACGACGATGTAATCTTGCTCGGCGATCAACTCGCGCGGGGCAAGTTTGAGAATGTCGTCATGCACCACGCGGACGTTTTTGTGTGGGACGAGAATCGCTTGAAGAGGTTGAAGCAGTCTCCCGTCGAGTTCGACCGCAACGACTTCGCGGGCAGAAGCCGCCAAGTAGCGAGTCAAACTTCCCAAGCCCGGTCCGATCTCCAGCACGACATCCGTTGATTGAATCTGCGCGGCGGAAACGATCGACTCGAGCGCGAAATCATCCTGCAAGAAATTTTGCCCGAGCGATTTGTCGGCGCGCAAGCCGAAGCGTTTGAGGAGCGCGGAGGCGTCGAGATGCGGAATATTTTTCACGGGCAAAACGGAACCTCGCCATTCGAGTTTTCAGGCGCGCCGGCGGATGATGACCAAGCGCCGTCGTTGAATTGCGAAACATAATCACGCAAGATTTTGAAATCGGCTTTGACGATGGACACTTCTTTTCCGAAGACCGCGTCGTACTCGCGCGTCACGTTAAACAACTCTTCGGGAAAATCGACAAAGCGAATATCTCCCGGTTCGATTCTTGTTCCGATGCAAGCCAGTTGACTGATCTGCTCCGGGCTGAGATCGGTTTGAACGTTGTCTTGAAACGATTGGATCAGCGCGGGGATATCCTCGATCACTTCGGGACTGGTGAGTTGGTCGCGCAGGGCGCACAACACGCGGTTTTGATTCTCCGCGCGGACGAACCCGCCCTCGATGCGGATGCGCGCTAGCGTGAGCGCGCGGTCTCCCATCAGGTGAAGTTGACCGGCGGGGAAAACGAGACGGCTGCTCAAATCTTCCGCCGTGCGTCCGTCCACCGGTTCGGGGAGGTACACGTCAATGCCGCCTACCGCGTTGACGATATTGACGAACGTGCGCATGTTGACTGCCGCGTAATGGTCAATGCGCGCGCCGAAGTTGAGCGCGAGGGTGCGCGCCAACAAGCCGGGTCCTTGCGCGGGGTCGGTAGTGTAGCCAAAGCCGGGATTCCCATACAGGTAGGATTGATTTAATTTTTCGTGATCTTGCCCGTTCAGGTTGTCGGCGATGTCCGGTATTTCCACCCACAGGTCGCGCGGGAATTCAAGCACGGTGATTTTTTCGTTCACAAAATCCACACGCGCGATGCGGATGATGTCCGCCAGCCCGTATTGGTACGCGTCGCCGCGCGAGTCGCTGCCGATGAGTAAAAGATACATTATTGATTCTGCGCCGCAAGCCGCGCCGGGCGTTGGCGATTTCACCGCTTGAGAGGATTTCACCGGATCGTTAACTGGAGCAAGCGTCGTGTTGGTCGCGCGCGGATCCGGCGTCCATGTAGCGGCGAGTTGAAACGGAGTCGGCATAGGCAGTTGCAAGGGAGGTCCGAGAGGCGTTTGCCACTTGGTGAAATATACCCAAACGCTGGCGGCGGTTAATCCAATGGCAATGAAGACGAGGAAGGAGAACACGGCTTTTTGAAAACGAGTCACGGATTCATTCCAGCACGTACAGGATGTTTGCCGGTACCGGCGTTAGAAAATAGACAGTGACCCACGAACTCCACGGCACGTAATCGGCGTCGCTGTATGCTACGTCAATCCACGGTTTGCCGACACAGCCGCCGCACACGTCTTCCACAGTAGCAAAGCCATAACCGGGAATATACAACGGTTGCCCGCCCATCACGAGGTACCAATCATAGCGCATGCCCGCCACGCCTTTTTTTACCGTCGCACCGCTCGATGTGCCCGAATAACATTTGTCGCCGCCCGAACGGCACGGCGAGTACGAAGTGACATACATTTGCACGGCGCGCCAATATTCGATGGTCACGCCGTCCACAACAGCGGTCTTGACCTCGATCTTCGTGCCGTAGCCCAACACACGGTTCTTCGGCGGGCGCACAACGGTCTCGTCTTCGGTGACGCGCGCAACTTCCACGCCATCCTCATATTTGATTCGGATGCGTTGCATCGTCAGCCCGGTTTCGCCGGGTTGCAAAATTTGAGTCTGATCGAGCGGTACTTCGGCAGACTGGATTAACTCGCTGGTGAAGGGAATCGGCTTTTGCGCGAGCAAAACGGATTCGCTGACGCGCACAACTTTGATCTGCCCATCGGCGGGAAGCGGTTCATTCTCGGACGGGAGGCTGTAATCCAGCCCCATCAGCGGAATCCCAGCCTCAGCCAACGCCGCGCCAACCGTCCCTGCGGAGGATTCGATCTGCATCGTTTTTCCATCCACGGTGACGGTGAGGCTGGTCCTCGGAATGGGGAGGTCGGTTGCTTCTGCCGCGCGGCGGATTTGCAACGTGATTGGGTAATTCGTAATCGGCGATTCGAGCGGCGCAGGGATTCCGTTTAGGAGGACGCTGTCGTTGGGGTTGAGCGCGATCCCCGCCTCGTTCAAAATCGCTAGAGGCGCTCTTGCGTTTGTTTGCAGTGTGACGATTTTTTCGCCGTCAATGATCGTGATCGGTTGCGAGGCAGTCGGTTGGCAGGCGAACAGAAAGAAAGCAAAGACCATTGCCAGTAAATGTTTTTTCTTCATGTGTTAATTATAAATCAGGAGCGTTTTTTATTTTCCCGTGATCTGCGTCTTAATCGCTTTCACGAGCCAGATATCCATATCCCCTTTGCTCTTCATGCTGACATCGCCGCGCGGTTAGGGCCTGGATGGATTCTGGGAGTGGCTAATTGTGTGTGTTAAACCACACCGTTCGCGCCGCGAGCACGACGGTGCGAGACGGCAGAGCCCACAGAGATTTTGAGTTTTTCTCTCAAAGAACTCCCTGAATTCTCGCATAAAATCATTGCTTCAAGAATTATAGTACAATAGCCGCGACCGTATTGGCTCTTTAGGGGTTGCCGTGATTTTTGAAAGGCGCTCGATTAAGGGGTTTTTTGTTTTACGCTTTGCTAAAAATGATGGGGTTGTCACGACAAGTCATAGAGAACCAGAAAAGTTTGTCTTAGGAGATCTGAATGAAAAAATTAGTTATCCTTGCTGTAGTGAGTCTCTGTCTGTTGTTGACTGCCTGCGGCTCAAAAGCGCCCTCAACCAAGATCAATGTGGCTATGGCTGATTTTCAATTTGTGCCGAACGAGTTCATTGTGCCAGCCGGGCGGGAGATCTCTTTTGCTGGAGTGAACAACGGATCGGTCGTACATAGTTTCGTTATCATGAAATTAGGGTCCGACGCAGGTTCCAGTTTCGACGACGACGATAAGCCGAACGTGTACTGGGAGGCGGATCTCGTCCCCGGCGCAGATGTGGCGACCAGTTTTACCGCGCCGAGCGAGCCCGGCGAGTATCAAGTGATCTGCCGGACGGAAGGACATATTGTTTCTGGCATGATCGCCACGTTGACCGTTGTCGCAGGCGACAAATAACGGCGTAGGGAAAACTTCCTCGCGATGGCGAAACCTCTCATTACCAGTTTGGGCAATCCGCTTATCAAGCAGGCGCGGGCATTGCGGCAAAAGAAGGCGCGCCGTGAAAGCGGGACTTTCCTCGTGGAAGGAATCCACCATGTTGGCGAAGCCGTGGAAGCAGGCTGGGAGGTGGAGTCGCTTCTCTATGCCCCCGATTTGCTGACAAGCAAATTTGCAACGGATCTCGTTTCACGCCTCGGCGACAAGGGGCAGTCTGTTTCGCCTGCCGTGATGGAATCTCTCGCCGACAAGGATAACCCGCAGGGAATCGTCGCGGTTGTTCGCCAACGCCACACTCAATTTTCCAATTCCCTAATCCTCAAAACTGGCGTCGCGCTCGTCTCTCCTCAAGACCCCGGCAATGTCGGGACCATCCTCCGTACCATGGATGCAGTCGGTACGGACGCGTTGTTCCTGCTCGATGGCGGCGTGGATCTATATCATCCAAGTGTGATCCGCGCGAGCATGGGCGCGATCTTCTGGAAGCCGGTCGTGTCCGCTTCGTTCGCCGAGTTCGTCGCGTGGGCGCGTGCAGGGAAATTTCAACTCGTCGGCACATCCTCTCATGCCGAGAAGGATTACCGAACCTTTGCGCCGAGCGCTCCATGGATTTTGGTTTTGGGCAGCGAGCAAAAAGGACTTTCCCCCGAACAAGCCGATGCTTGCGATGTTACCGTGTCCTTGCCAATGCAAGGGAGGGTGAGTTCGTTGAACCTTGCTGTGGCGGCGGGCGTGTTGTTGTATGCGTTAAACGCGTAGGGGCGGGCGTCCTGCGTCAATGCTCAGGATGCGCGCCGCCCCTACGCTGGCGAATCAATTTCAATGGGGGGAGAGAACCGTTAGAACTCGTCGTCTTCCTCATCCCAATTGTCGTCGTCTTCATCTTCTTCGTCGTCTTCCCATTCTTCCGCTTCTTCTTCGTCCCAATCGTCCTTTTCCTTCGCCTCATCGCTTGGCGAATACGTGGCGCAACCGGTGTCGGGATCAAGTTCCACTGCGGCGGCGCTACAATATCCCTCATCTAAAAATACACAATCGGCGTAATGACACTTGATACGGGGCATTCACTCCTCCTGATTAAGGTTGTTTGATAAGGCGGATGACCGAAATCACGAAGATCAAGGTCATCGCAGCCTGTGATGTGATGCAGAACGGGCAATAGGCTTTGATCAGCGCGACCTCGAGGAAGATCAAGTAGAGGGTGAATAAAAACCCTGTGACCGAGAGCGCGAAGAAGATCATCGTGCCGTTCTGTTGAAAAAAGCCGGGTTTTCTTTCGAGCGCTTGAACGGCGAGTAGGGCTAGGTAACCCGCTACGCCGATGACCGCCACTGGGATCCCATTCACTTCGGAATAGCGGCTGGCGTTCACCACCGAGCAATCCTTTGAGCCGATGCACATATTGTCATTGGATGTGATTTTGTAAATGGTCATGTAGATCGAAACAAGCAGACCGATGATCGTGAGTACAATTGCCGCTTGCGAAAGTCGTTTATTCATGCAGCCTCATACAATCCATGCGTTGATTTCCTGACCAGCAGGCACGCATTTTACACCAGCGGGAATAATTAGTAAAGCGTCTGCCTTCACCAATGAAAGCAGATTGCCTGAGCCCTGATGACCGGTCAGACGCGCCGTCCAGACGCCGTTTTCTTCATGAATTTGCGCGCGCAGATAACTCTCGCGTCCATCGGATTGGATTTCCTTTTCGCATCGTACGCGGACGGTCTGCCTGCTCCAACCTAGCAAGCCGCTCAGCCTCCCCAGCGCCGCGCGGACGAAGACTTCGAATCCCACGAACGCCGAAACGGGATTGCCCGGCAAGCCGATGAACGGAATCCCTTTGTAATCGCCGAACGCCAGCGGTTTCCCGGGGCGCATGTTCACGCGCCAGAAATCCATCGCGCCGTTCGATTCGAGCGCGCTCTTCACAAAATCGAAGGCGCCTACGCTCACGCCGGCGGAAGAGAGGATCAAATCCGTTTTCTCGCTTGCGGCTTTATCAAGCAGAGACTTGACCGAATCAAAATTATCTTTTGCCACGCCAAGTTTGACGACCTCCGCGCCGGTTGATTCGATTAACCCCGCGAGCATGTAGGAATTCGAATCTCGGATCTTGCCCGGCGTGAGCGGCGCGTCCACATCCAGCAATTCATCGCCGGAGGAGAATAGCGCGACGCGTGGCTTGCGATGCGCGTCCACTTGGGTAACTCCCAACATGGCGAGTAGACCTATGCTTTGCGGCTTGAGCGCGTGTCCTTTGTGAAGCACAACATCGCCGGCGCGCACATCGGAGCCGCGCGGGCGGACGTAATCTCCTGTGTTGATTGCTCTTTGAATGTTGACGAATTCCGGTGGAGCCGATCCGGCGTTGCGGTTGTGAAAGTCGGTCTCTTCGACGGGAACCACCGCGTCGGCGCCCTCGGGCATTTGCGCGCCGGTCATGATGCGCGCGGCTTCGCCGGGCGCGAGGGAAACTGTCGGCGCGGTTCCGGCTGGGATGTCTGCGACCACGCGTAATCGGCGCGGCGAAGCGGGGTTTGCGTCCGCAAGATCGGCGGAACGGACGGCAAACCCATCCATCGAGGAATTGTCGAATGGGGGGAGGTCGCTAGTCGCCGCAACATCGTTTGCCAAAATGCGGTTCAACGACTCGACGAGCGGCAGGGATACGGTCGCGACAGGTTGAAATTTGGAGAGGATGCGCTCGCGCGCGTCGGTGACGCTGAGCAATGTCATGGTAGAAGCGGCGACATTATACTGCGTATTGAGCGCCTCGTAGTTATCCGGGCTTTATCCGTTGCGCTTCCAACACGTTCGGCAGGCTTTCGAGGCGCGCCAGCACGCGGCTGAGTTGTTCGAGGTCGCGTACCTCGACGACCAATCTCATATCTGCCACACTACGATTGAAACTGACTCCGACATCGGCAATGTTGACGCCTTCGTTTTGGAGCAGGGTGGAAACGTCGCCGAGCAAGCCTTCGCGGTCGTAGGCTTTCACTGTGACAGGAACCGCAAAAGTTTGTTGCGTGGTTCCCCAATCTACTTGCAGGAGTCGTTCTGTGTCGTCTCGATGCAAAATGTTCGGGCAGTCTTGCCGGTGAATCGTCGCGCCGCGCCCGCGCGTGACGTAGGCGATGATCTGGTCGCCGGGCATAGGGTTGCAACATTTTGCCATTTGCCACAGCAAGCCTTTCAACCCGACCACTTCCACGGCATCGCCTGAGTGTTTCTTGGGCGCGGTGGTTGTAACTTTTAGAATGTCGGCAGTTTCTTCGGTCTCTTCCATCAAGCGGATGATCTTGCTGAGCGAGAGGTCTCCGCACCCGACGGCGATGAACATTTCGTCTTGAGTTTTGTATCCGAACTCGCGCGCCATCTTTTCAAAGTTGAGTTCGGAAATGCCAAGCCGCTGTAATTCGCGTTCGAGGGCGGCGCGTCCTTGCGTGAGGTTTTGCGCGTCCTCCTGTTTTTTGAACCAGGCTTTGATCTTGGAGCGCGCGCGTTGCGTTTTGACCAGCCCAAGATTTGGATTCAACCAATCGCGGCTAGGTCCGCCTCGCTTCGCAGTCAGGATTTCAACTTGGTCGCCGGTCTTCAACTCTTGGTGCAGTGGGATGAGTTTTCCGTTCACGCGCGCGCCGCGGCAGCAGTGACCGATGTCTGTGTGGACGTGATAGGCAAAATCTATCGGCGTCGAGCCGATGGGGAGGTCGAAAATATCGCCGCGCGGCGTGAAAACGTAGACGCGGTCTTGGAACACGTCCGTTTTCATGCTTTCGACGAATTCTTGCGCGTCGTGCACGTCGGACTTCCATTCCATCATGTTGCGGAGCCAGTTGATACGCTGTTCGTAGGATTTGTCGCGCCGCGCGCCTTCTTTATACTTCCAGTGGGCGGCGATACCATACTCCGCGTTCTCGTGCATTTCCTGTGTGCGGATCTGGATTTCGAGCGGTTTGCCGTCGTCATAGATCACCGCCGTATGCAAGGATTGATAAAAATTTTCCTTCGGCGCGGCGATGTAATCGTCGAATTCGCCGGGGATCGGTCGCCACGTGGTGTGGATCACGCCCAGTGCGGCATAACAAGACGGCACATCGGGGACGATCAGTCGCATCGCGCGCACGTCGCGAACGAGATCGAACGATTTCCTTTTTTGCGTCATCTTCTTGTAGATGGAATAAATGTGTTTGGGTCGCCCGCTGATGTCCGCCTCGATCTTGTTGCTTGCGAGCAGTTTCAATAATTTATCTTTGATGTCTTCGATCTGTTGTTCACGATCCGGTCGTTTTTCCTGTAACTGCTCCGCGATCTCTTTATATTTTTCCGAGTTGAGGTAACGAAAGCCGAGGTCTTCCAATTCCCACTTGATCTGCCAAATGCCGAGCCGGTTAGCAAGCGGCGCAAAAATGTCGAGCGTTTCCTTGGCGATGCGCTTTTGCTTTGCCTCCGGCGTGAAGCCGAGCGTGCGCATGTTATGCAGACGGTCGGCGAGTTTGATCAACACCACGCGTACGTCGTCGCCCATCGCCAAAAACGTTTTGCGAAGCGTTTCGGATTTCAAGTCGCGGTCGCGGGCTCGCCCGTTGCCCGGCTCGACGAAAGCCGGATCATCCTCCCCGTCGGCTTGATCCGGTTTTCCTGCATGTTGATCGCCTCGTGAGACGCGCGGCAGGTTCGTCAACTTGGTCACGCCGTCTACAAGGATGGAAATCGTATCTCCGAACTCGCGGCGGATGTCGCTGAGGGTGATTGTCGTATCCTCCACGGTATCGTGGAGCAATGCCGCCGCGACCACTTCCGATGGGACGCGCAATTCGGCGAGGATGCTGGCAACCGCAATGCAGTGATTGATATACGGTTCACCGGAACTCCGTTTTTGCCCGCGATGCGCCTCTTCCGCCATGCGGTAGGCGCGCTGGACAACTTCCCGTTCTGCGGCGGTGTAATTATCGGGAAGTTGTTCCAGCAATTTTTCGTGCGGTACAGTTGTTGTTGCCGATTTCATGCGTAGATTGTACTACGCCGCCGAGAAATCATTTCTTACCCCGCGCGGCGCGACGCGCTCGCTGTTGGGCGTCGTCATCCGGTTCGCGTTTCCGTTACAATGGAGGGAGTTGTTTCCAAGGAGCCTTGTTCCATGACAATCGTCAACAACGTGACGCGCTTGCTCGATGCGCGCAAAATTCCATACACCGCTTTTGAACTCTCGCCAGAGAAACGCGGCGCGCAGGAAACGGCGCGTTTGCTTGGGGTTGACCCCGCATCTATTTTCAAGACGATTGTGGTCTTGCGCGATAAGCCGAAAAAGCCGTTGCTGGTGTTAGTCCCCGGCGATTCCGTTGTGGATTTGAAAGCGCTCGCCTCTGCGCTGGGGGAGAAGAAGGTCCATTTGCCGACGGAAAAAGAAGCGGAGCAGATCACTGGCTTGCAGGCTGGAGGTATTTCTCCGCTTGCCCTGCTCAACAAGGGATTTCAAGTCATCATCGATTCGTCTGCGCGGCAGTTCGAGCAAATTCATGTTTCGGGCGGACAGAGGGGATTGAACATCAAACTAGCGGTTGCAGATCTGATCGCATTGATGAACGCGCGGGTCGAATCGGTGAGTAAGATTGAATAGACCTCTTGCAAAAGTCCATCTGCCACAGAGAACACAGAGAAAAAGAGAATTTCTCAAAGGGCTCTGTGAACTCTGTGGCAGAGCAACAAACACTTATGCAAGAGGTCAAATAAAGAACGGCGAGCGCGTTGCTCGCCGTTCTTGTGGAATTTGATTTGACTTTGCAGACTGCTGCTATCAATAGAATTTGATCGTATCTTCGCGGATTTCAAATGTCCATTTATCAGGGTTGTTGATACAGCCATAACCTGCTGAGTTGAAGGATTTCTTAGGATCGGTGCTCCATGCCCAAAGGTTATAGCATCCGTACACCAAATCTGTGATTACTACCGATCCATTTTTCCCGAGACTGTAGGCTCTATACCCGCACTCATCAAGAGCAGTCTTGTTCAAATACAGGGAGACATTGACGGGCCATTTTGTTGAGTTTTGAATCTTGATAGTGGTTCCATTGCCTTTCGGGGAGCCGAGCACGCGCGTGGCGCAATAATCCCCTCCCGCACTGGCGAGCGTGTTGGTAGGAACAACCGGGAAAGTTGGCGTTTCGAACGGCGTATCCGTCGGCGCCGGCGTGGATGTGGGCGTTTCCGTCGGCGGGACGGGTGTGTTGGTGGGAATCGCCGCCTGCGTTTGCGCGACGATGGTCAACGCCGCGGAGACGGCTGTGCCTTGCACTTCTTCCACGCTGATGGTGGGAACTGCCGGCATACCGCCGCACGCGGCGATCAAACCCGCCACAACGGTCAATATCAAAATTATTCTTGCTTGTTTCATTATCTTAATTCTCCTGAAAAATCTGCATCAGCAGTTCGGGTAGCAACCGCCCTTTGCTACGATGGTATCGTTCCTGACGATGATCCTCCAACTGCCGCCGTTGAGTAAGAAGCCGCCAAACACCTTGAAATCTTTTGGACCGTCAACAAACGCAGATGCGCTGTAATAGCCTGCGGGTCCGGAGAACGATCCGCCAGTGACGGGGATAAATCCGCATTCGCCTTGAGCGGTTGTAACGTAGAGCGATAAGACGATGTTGCCTTGCGGTTGAGTCTCGTTGGTAACTTGGATCTTGGTTGTCGGTCCTGTCCACTGCGAGAGAATCTTATTGCACGGGTCTTGAGTAGGACCGGACGATTGCGGCGCAAGCGTAAAGGTTGCCGTCGGCAGAGACGGGTCAACAGTCGGCGTGGATGTTGCCGTTTCGGTTGGCAGTGGAGTGGATGTGAATGTAGCAGTCGGGGGAAGGGGGGTGTTGGTGGGGATCGCGGCTTGCGTATTGGCGATCATAGTTAAAGCCGCCGCTTGAGCCGTCGCTCCGACATCGGCAGAGCTAAGCGTGGGCGCGGCGGGTTCGCCCCCGCACGCGCTGAGGGCAAAGCACAGAATCATTCCAACGATAAAAATTTTTCGCGTCATTTTCAAACACTAATTCCTTCTTCATGGTTTTTACTTTACGGTTACTTTATCTTTGAATAGCGTGATGACAAGGCTGTCGGTAGAAGTAAGACGGAATGTACCCGTCATTTTGTTTCCGCCAACCCAGGCGACATACACGTACGAGCCAAGCGGGGCTTTGATCTTTACTTGTCCCTCGACCGGGTATTCGATGATCGTAAAATAACCTTCAACGGTAGTTACTTGCAACGAGATGTACGCCTGTCGCTTGGATCGATTCCACAACGTGATGGAGTTGAACGGCACTGCGGGAGGCAATGTCCCATACTTGAGGATTCCTAATGTTGGCGTGAGCGTCGGCTGACCCGGCACGAGCGTAGGCGAGGCTGTATTTCCCGGCACATTTGTCGAGGTGACGACTGTGGAGGTTAAGTTCGGCAACGGGGAGGCTGTCGCTGTGGATTCAACGCTCGGGGATGCGACGACCGGAGATTCCACGATGGGAGTCGCGCTCGGGTCGAGCAGAACAGGCGTCTCAGAGGGAAGAAGCGTTTCCGTCAGCGTTGGGACAAGAGTCGGAGTCGCTTGAATCACCGCGGTCGGAGTCGCGGCGCCGGGAATTGGGGTTGTTGGCAAACAAGCGATCACCAATACGCCAACTACCAGCGGGATAAGCTTCTTCATAGCGACTCCTTCTTCGTTGATCAGGATGCGGAAACTGTTTCCAAAAATTGCGTAACTGTATCGCGCAACATCCGTTCGGGCAGCGCGCCGACTTGACGATGCACGATCTTGCCGTTCGCCACGAACAACATCGTCGGGATGCCCTGAATGCCGTATTTCATCATCCATTCCTGATTTTCATCGGTGTTGATCTTTGCGATCACGAGTTTGCCCTCGTATTCCTTCGCAAACTTATCGAGGATCGGCGCGACCATCTTGCATGGTCCGCACCACGGCGCCCAAAAATCAACGATCACGGGCGTTTGCGACTTCAACACGGTCTGCTCATAAGTCGCATCGGTTACATGAATGGGTTCGTTCATTGTTCTTTCTTCGTTTCCTTTTCTTTGAAATGCGGAGCGAGTATAACACAAACCCGCATGTTATAATCGCCCGTCATGACCGACCTGTTTGCAAAGTGGAAAAGCGGATTAGCAAAATCCAGCAAAGCAACTTTTGGACGACTTGCGACGCTTTTTGGCGCCACCGAAATTACAAATGAAACGTGGGATGAACTCGAAACTCTGCTTCTTCAAGCGGATTTGGGGATCGAAACCACTGCCGAAATTTTGGACTCGCTTCGCCGCCTCGTTCGGGATGGGGGCTTGGTTCGCTCCGATGAACTTTCATCAGCCCTTCGAGCCGAACTCCGCTCTCGACTCGATAATCCGCCGCCTCTCACATGGACAACGAAACCAACGGTCATCATGGTCGTCGGCGTCAACGGCTCCGGCAAAACGACGACGATCGCAAAACTGGCGCAACGTTTTCAAACCGAAGGGAAAAGGTTCTTGTTCGGCGCGGCAGATACTTTCCGAGCCGCCGCAGTGGATCAACTGCAAGTGTGGGGCGAACGCCTCGGCGTGGATGTGATCTCCGGCGCCCCCGAGTCTGATCCCGGAGCGGTCGCCTTCAACGCGACGCAATCGGGCGCAGCGCGCGGCGTAGATTTTGTCATCGTGGACACCGCCGGTCGTTTGCACACGCGCTTCAACTTGATGGAAGAATTGAAGAAAGTGCATCGCGTGATCGGCAAGGCTTTACCCGGCGCGCCCCATGCCGTGTGGCTTGTCCTCGACGCGACGACCGGTCAAAACGCGTTGCAACAGGCAAAAGCCTTCAAAGAAGCCGTCGGCGTGACCGGCGTGATACTTTCAAAATTGGATTCATCCGCCCGCGGCGGATTTGCTTTTGCCATTCAACATGAATTGAGTTTGCCAATTCTGTTCGCCGGTCTCGGCGAAAAAGCCGAGGACTTAACGCACTTTGATCCTGATGCGTTCATTGAAGGAATTCTAGGAAAATAAGTATAGAACGAGATATTATCTCGTTCACGAAGGAGTATTCAATGCAAGACCTCGTAAACCGCCTCAAACCATTGCAAGACCTAACTCAACAGTTATTGGTGCGTCTTTGACTTCGCTTCAAAAGAAGCGCAACTTTCCCAGCTTGATAAAGAAATCGAAGCGCCCGACCTGTGGGGAAATCCCTCGCGCGCTCAAAAATTGATGAAATCGCACAACGCCTTGAAAACCGAGGTGGAATCATGGCGCGCGTTTTCACGCCGCCTGCACGACGCGCTCGAACTGGCGCAACTCGACGACGAAAGCCTGCGCGCCGATTTGGAAACTGAAATTTCAGCCATTGAAACCGAATTAGAAAAGCGTTCGTTCACAGCGATGCTTTCCGGGAAGTTCGATCGCGATTCAGCCATTCTTGCCATCCACGCGGGCGCGGGCGGAACCGATTCGCAGGATTGGGCGGCGATGCTCCAGCGCATGTACCTCCGCTGGGCGGAAGAACGCGGCTACCAAACCGAAATCCTTGATACGACTCAAGGCGAAGAAGCGGGAATTAAAAGCGCGACGATTGCGGTGGATGGTGAATATGCCTTTGGCTATCTCCGTTCCGAAAAAGGAGTCCATCGCCTCGTGCGGCTTTCGCCGTTTGACGCGGCGCATCGGCGGCACACCTCGTTCGCGCTTGTGGAAATCCTTCCGCAAGTTGCCATGGATGAGGCGGATATTCAAATTGATCCGAGCGAAATCAAGATGGATGTGTTCCGTTCCTCCGGCGCGGGCGGACAAAACGTACAAAAGAACGCGACCGCTGTCCGCTTGACGCACATCCCAACCGGCATCGTTGTTACTTGTCAAAACGAACGCTCGCAGACGCAGAACCGCGAGTTCGCCATGAAAATCCTGCGCGCCCGCCTGCTGGAACTGAAACAGGCTGAACGGGAGGAAGAACGGGCTGTTCTGCGCGGCGAATACACCAAAGCCGAATGGGGGAGTCAGATCCGCTCGTATGTTCTGCATCCGTACCAGATGGTGAAAGACCATCGCACCGATCACGAAACTGGTAACACGCAAGCCGTCCTGGATGGCGACCTCGATGAATTTATGGAAGCATATTTGCAACATCACGTGTCGGAGTGACGATGAAGAAGTTATTTGACCTGTTTTTCACGAGGGAAAATTTGCTGGCGGTCCTCCTCTGTCTGATCTTGATCGCCCTAGTGATATTTACCGCCGACACCTCGCCGACCTGGATCTACCAGGGATTTTAGATGACGATTTTGGAAATTGCGATACTTGCCAGCCTCGCTGTGTTTATCGGCTGGCTGGGCAGGGGGCGGAAATTGGCGTTGTTGGCTTTGAGCGCGTTAGCGCTGTATTGGCTTCAACCGTACCAAGAACCGGTCAATCTGATGTTTTGGCTGCCGACGCTAACCCTGATCGTCGCGGCGTTGTCGTGGATGATTACTGCCAACGACGAATCTCGAAGTTGGAAAGAGAATCGCGGAGCGGCGATCGTTTTGTTGGGGGTGATCGTACTGGTTGACCTCAATCGTTTTTTTCAATTTGAATGGATCTTTGCAGTCGAAACGCCGCGATTCCAGTGGATCGCGCTTGTTGCCCTTTGCGTTGCCGGTGTGGTTCTTGTTATCGCGCGGCTTGGGAAGTTCAAACGATTCGTGTTGGTCACCGCGATAGTTTTACTGATCGGCTTGTTGGCGTTGATCAAAACTCCGTCAGCGGTGGCGTGGTTGTTTGAAGTGGTGGCAAATCTGCGCGGAAAAGAAGCGCCGGGTCAATCCAGTGTGGCGTGGCTTGGATTTTCTTACGTCGCGTTTCGCCTTTTGCATACGCTCTTCGACCGCCTTGCCGGGCGATTGCCCTCGGTTCCGCTGGCGGATTATGTGAACTATGTGATTTTCTTTCCAGCCATCACCGCCGGTCCAATTGACCGGCTGGAACGATTCGTTGCCGGATTTAATGCTCCGCTGGTTTTGGATGCCGAGGGTTGGGTGGATGCGGGTCGGCGAATTTTCAGCGGATTGTTCAAGAAATTCGTTCTTGCCGACGGGTTGGCTTGGATCGCGCTAAGCGAGACGTTCGTGCGTGACGCTCAATCGTCTGGTTGGTTGTGGATGTTACTGTACGCCTATTCGTTGAGAATTTATTTCGATTTCAGCGGTTATACCGACATTGCCATCGGACTTGGACGGTTGCTTGGCATACGCTTACCGGAAAACTTTGACGCGCCGTATTTGAAGCCCAACCTAACTCAATTCTGGAATTCATGGCACATTACATTGACGCAATGGTTTCGGTCCTATTTTTTCAACCCGCTTACGCGTGCCATGCGTTCATCCCGTAAGCCTGTTGCGGCATGGGCGACGATCTTGTTCTCGCAACTGGCAACGATGGTGTTGATCGGCTTATGGCACGGAGTGACGATAAATTTTGTTTTGTGGGGCATGTGGCATGGCTGTGGCTTGTTCATTCAAAACCGTTGGAGTGAGTTGATGCGCACGCGGCTTTCTACCCAGGCGATGGCGCCCTCAACCCAAAAGATTTTCCGATTTGCGGGAATATTCCTGACGTTTAATTTTGTTTCGCTCGGCTGGCTGTTTTTTGCACTTCCATCTCCAGAGGCAGTGTGGGGCGCGCTGTTGAAATTGGCAGGCGCGCTATGAGATCGAACGTTCAACCGCTTCGCCTTGCGGTGAAGGCGTTGTTGTTATTTGCGTTGGTCAACGTGGCGTATGCGCTGGCGCAACCGCCTATTGCGCAACTGTCCCTGTATAATTTGGTATTCCCCGGTCGTGTCCGCATGCCTTTTGGCGACGGCTCAGATCCGTACATCGTGATGATTGATAATGTAGACGCCATGCTTGCTTCTCACGCGGTTGCAAAGCCGAAACGAGACGATGAGTTCCGGGTGATATTGATCGGCGATTCGTCTGTTTGGGGCGAGTTGCTTCCGCCGCAGGAGTCAATTTCGGAACAGTGGAATGCGTTGAATAATCAATGCAACGGCAAGATTGTAAAATTTTACAATCTTGGCTACCCACATCCTTCGGTGATCAAAGACCTGATCATTTTGGAAAAATCCGTTGGGTATGACCCGGATTTGGTCGTCTGGTTTATGACGCTCAATTCGTTGATTCCCCGCCGCGTCAGCGCGTTCATGGAAGCGAACCGCGAAGACGCGTTGCGCATGATGGACAGGTATGGCCTTGCGTTTCCTGAGCGAGATACGCTCACGCAAATGGAGCCTTCCTTATATGAGCGGACGATCGTGGGACAGCGATCCTATTTGAACCGCTGGTTAAAATTGCAGATGCAGGGCTTCCTCTGGTCTGCCGATAGGACGGATGTTGACATTCGATACTTGCCGGAAACCGTCGAGGGCAATTCGCCCAATGTAGAAGATCATATCCTGTATCGACAAATGGAGCCGACGACTGACCTGCGGAGCATGATGTTGTTCAGTGCACTTACCGCGGGACAAGAGATCGCCGGGTCTGTGCCGATCCTGTTGGTAAATGAACCCATGTTCATTGCGAGCGGCGAAAACAGCGACCTGCGTTACAACCGCGGCTATCCGCGCTGGGCGTACGACTTGTATCGCGAAGCCATGCAGGAAGAATCGCAAAGCGCGCAGTGGAATTATCTCGATTTATGGAATAAAATTCCGCCCGAATATTTCTCCGATACATCGTTGCACTTATCTGCGGAAGGGGAGCGACTGCTGATCGAGCAGGTTGATCCGCTGGTGCGATCCATGTTGTGTAAGTAAACTCAAAAAGGAAACTGTTATGTCTGAAACAATGATCGAACAAATTGGCACATATCTTGCCTCGCAAATCTTAAAACAGCCGTCACGCAAGATCGGCGCCGACGAACCGCTGATCTCCAGCGGCTTGATCGACTCGTTCAGTCTGATGGATGTCGCCTTATTCGTCGAAGACACCTTCGGCGTCCGCATCGAAGACACCGAACTGAACGCAGATACGTTTGATACATTGACTCAACTTGCCGCGCTGATCGAATCTCGCAAGAAATGACGACATTTCCCGCCCGATTACAATCGCTTCACGCGCGGTCCCCCGAACGGGTCGCGCTCACCCTGCAATTCTCCAACGGGGATGATTTGCCAATTACAAATCACCAATTACTCCTTGGCGCCAGTTCTTATGCGCGTGCTTTCGCATCCGCTGGGATAAAGCCCGGCGAAGTCATTGTCCTCATCCTCCAGCATGGAGAGGACTTGGTCTACGCGTTCTGGGGCGCGATCCTGCATGGCGCGATTCCCTCCATCATGCCGTTCCTCACGGAGAAATTATCGCCCGAGCGCTATCGCGCGGATCTGTCCGCGCTGATTTCGGTAACACAGCCCGCCGCGATCGTCACATACCCTGAGTTTGAATCAGAAGTCCTCTCCGCGTTGAAGGAAGGGGATTCGGTCCGCGAAGTGGTCGTTTCTAATACAGTCGAAAAGGATGGCGCGTTGGATTTTGATTCGCTCGCGGGCTTTCAACGCAAGCCTGAAGATATTGTCATCCTTCAACATTCCTCTGGGACGACGGGACTCCAAAAAGGAGTCGCGCTCTCGCATCATGCAGTTTTCAATCAATTGGACGCGTACGGCAAGGCATTGAACTTGATCGAGAACGATGTGATCGTGTCGTGGCTTCCGCTCTATCACGATATGGGATTGATCGCAGGTTTCATCATGCCCATCCTCTCTGGCGTTCATCTTGTCTTGCAATCGCCCTTTGACTGGGTGCGCGCGCCGTACAAATTGATGCACGCAGTGACAAAATATCGCGGCACGTTGTCGTGGCTGCCAAATTTTGCCTATAACTTCTGCGCGCAGAAAATCCGAGACCGACATCTCGAAGGGGTGGATTTGTCCACGTGGCGCGCGGTGATCAATTGCTCAGAGCCTGTCCGTTCGGAGAGTCATCTGGCGTTTTACGAAAAGTTCAAATCGCATGGCTTGAGGCGCGAAGCGTTGCAAACATCGTATGCAATGGCGGAAAACGTTTTTGCGGTGACGCAAAGCCCGATAGAGGGCGAGCCAACCGTGCTTGAGATTGATCGAGAAGCGTTCATGTCGGAGCGTGTAGCCAAACTGGTGGACGAAGCCAATTTGGGTACTAATTCAAACTCGGTGATGAAAATGATGTCATCGGGTTATCCGTTGGAAAATGTTCAAGTGAAAGTGTTGGACGAGAATCGAAACGAACTGTCCGAACGAATGATTGGCGAACTTGCGATCAAAAGCGATTGCATGTTGACTGGCTACTATCATCGCGACGATGCAACTCAGCAAGCCTTTCACGACGGCTGGTATTTGACAGGGGATTACGGATTTATCTCAGATGGCGAAGTGTACGTTTCAGGCCGTAAAAAGGATATGATCATCGTCGGCGGGCGGAACGTGTACCCGCAGGATTTGGAATCGCTGACGTACGAAGTGCCTGGCGTCCACGCGGGGAGGTCGGTGGCGTTCGGTATGTACAATGAAGAGGAAGGCACCGAGGAAGTCGTCGTCATCGCCGAGGTGGATTCGGACGACCCAGCCGAGCAACAAAAAATAGCGGATGCGATCCGCCAGCACGTGACGAAAAACTCCGCCATTGCCTTGCGTTACGTCAAAGCCGTAGACTCGAAATGGATTTTGAAAACCTCCAGCGGCAAGACGGCGCGTTCGGCAAACAAGGAAAAATTTTTACGGGAACTTAACGGTTGACCATGGACAATGGGCAATAGACGATAACGGTCTATAGTCCATCGTCCATAGTTGGTGAACAAAAAAAACAGCGAGTCGCTTTCGACTCGCTGTTTGTGTTTTATCCGCCAGTGGGGAGGCGTTTTTCGAGTGTGCGGTGGAGGAGTTCTTCCTGTTCCGCTGAAACGCCTGATTTCGTGCGCCGTACTTTGAAGGCTTTCTCGCCGTTCGACCTGTTCATGGCTTCCTGCCATGCGATTTGCATTGGGGTCAACTCGGGTTCCTTCGGTTCTTCTTGTTCAACGACCTCAACTGTTTCTTTCTTGTGTGCGCGTTTGCCTTTCTTTTCTTCACGCGCAGGCTTGAATTCTTCGATCTCGGGTTGCAGGGCTTTCATGCTCAACTTGATTTGCTTTTTCTTGCGATCCACATTCAGGATCTTTGCTTCGACTTCTTCACCCTCTTTGACAACCTCGCTCGGCGACTTCACATAGCCTTGCGTCAACTCGCTCACGTGAATCATCGCGGGACGTTCCGCGCCGATCTCGACGAACGCGCCATAGGTTTCGAGCCGAATCACTTTGCCTTTGACGATCATCTCAGGCTCTAGTTCTTTCCAATCATATTTGAGCGGCTCGATCATCGTTAACTCGATGCGGTCTTTCTTCACGCGGCGCACCCACACGTCTACGGTCTGTCCTTCCTTCACAACGTCTTCCACTTTATTCACTGAATCTTTACTCAGTTGTGAAATGTGCAAAACGCCTGGAATGTTTTGTCCAACATCCACGAGTGCGCCTGCGAGTGTGGTCTTCAAAATTTTTCCGCTGAGTTTTGTTTTTGGTTCGAGCGCCGTTGCAGGCGCGAGGTCTGGTGTTGTCATTTTTTTGCTCCTGTTCTTTAATAATGCCGAAAAGCGATTATATCTGTCTGACAAGTTTGCGTCAATGTGAAATTTAGTACATTTTCAGAATCTTGACGACGAGTCCGCGCGGGCGGCGAAAAAAGTTGATGGACTGAATCAACTTTACCCTGCGGATGAAGCGCACGCGTCCCGCGCAGGGATGGCTGATTCAGTTCCCTCATCCGACTCGAAACTGACGCGTTTGCGTCTCGTCCTTGACTCTGGTTTGCCCTTCGGGTATAACTCGGCGCAATCCCGCGCTTTTCGGAAGCGAAAACCATCAGCCATGTACGAATTCGACAAAATAGACGTGAAGATCGTCAATCTGCTCCTTGAAGATGGGCGTATGTCCGCTTCGGAGTTGGCGCGGCGCATCGGCGATATTTCGGAGCGCGCCATTCGCTATCGCATCGAGCGGATGATCGACGCAGATGTGATTCGCATCAGCGCGGTGATTCGACCTGAGGCGTTTGGACTGACCATCAAAGCGGACGTGTGGCTCGAGGTGGAGTCGGATTTGATTTTGGAAGTGGCGAAGAAGATGGCGGAGTTCGAAAATGTGACGTATGTGGCGTGCGCCATCGGGCAGAACGACATCAGCATTCAGGTGGTCGCGAAGGATACGGCAGAAATTTATCATTTCGTGACCGAGGTGGTGCGAAAAGTGCGCGGCGTGCGAAAGACGACGACTTCGATCGTGCCGTTGGTGTTGAAGGATGTCTATCAATGGCGCGTGCCTGAACGCATCTCGCAAGAGTTGGACGAGAAACAAGCAGCCTAAATTTTAACCACAGATAAACGTGGATAAAAAGGATGCTGAATCTTTCTCAAATCAAAATTCATCTGTGTTTATCTGTGGTGAATTAAATTCTTTTGGAGGAATTTTTATGTTTGGCGCTAAAACGCAATCGTTACAGAAGCGCGCGATGGAGGTGATTCCGCTTGGGGTCAATTCCAATTTTCGATTTTGGGGCGAGGGGATCACGCCGTATGTGGATAAAGCCAAAGGGGCGCATTTGTGGGATGTGGATGGCAAGAAATACATTGATTATCGCATGGCGTTTGGTCCCATCATTTTGGGACATTCGTACGATGAAGTAGATCGGAAAGTGATCGAAGAAATTCAGCGTGGACTTCTCTTCGCCATGACAGGCGAATTGGAAGTTGCTGTCGCTGAGATGATCGTCGAGATGGCTCCCGCCGTCGAGATGGTGCGACTCGCCTGTTCGGGCACCGAAGCGACGATGCACGCCATCCGTGTGGCGCGGGCGTACACAGGGCGGGACATCATTTTGAAGTTTGAAGGTAATTATCATGGAATGCACGACCATGCACTATGGTCCACCTACGCGCCAGCCGATGCATATGGCAACTTCCGCAGTCCCATCCCTGTACCAGGGTCGTCGGGCATTCCAAAATCCATGCGGGAGTTCATCATCACGCTTCCATTCAACGACTTTGAAGGCTTCGAGCGCGTAATGCGTTCGTACGGCGAACAGATTGCGGCGGTCATCACCGAACCGTGCCAGGGCAACTGCGCGGCGATCAATCCGCAGGAGGGATTCCTGCAACTCATCCGCAAGAAGACCGAGGAATATGGCTGTGTCTTTATTCTCGATGAAGTGAAGACGGGATTCCGAATCGCAAACGGCGGCGCGCAGGAATATTACGGGATCAAACCCGATCTGGCGACGTACGCCAAGGCGTTGGGCAATGGTTACCCCGCCGCGGCATTCGGAGGGAAAAAAGAGATCATGTCCATCATCGGGCATGGAGTTGCGGTTGGCGGGACGTACACGAACAACAAACCTGGCGTCGCGGGCGCGTATGCGACGCTCAGCCTGTTGAAATCCAAGCCGATTCTCAAAACGATTGCTCAGCGCGGACAAAGATTGATGGATGGCTTAAAGGATATTTTTGAAGAGAACGACATTCCCGTTGTAATGACGGGCTACCCCGCCATGTTCTCGTTCTCGTTGGGCGTTGACAAAGTGACGAACCAGCGCGAATGGTCGAAGAGCAACCATGACCTGTATCTCAATCTCGTCGAGAAAGCCATCGAGCGCGGCGTCATGCCCGACCACGATGCGCGCGAACCGTGGTTTATGTGTTACTCCCATACCGACGCGGATGTTGACGAGACATTAAATGTGTATGCGGAGATTGTGAAAGAGGTAAAAAGGTAGACACGTACACACGTAGGCACGTTACTTGTGTTCATGTACCTGTTTACCTGTCTACTTGTGTACACTATACGGAGAATCCAATGACTCTTACTTCCAAAGAAATTATTGATATGAACAAGGAATACACCTTCTTTTCCTGGTCTGTGCAGGGACAGGTGAATCCGATTCCCGTGACACGCGCCGAGGGTGTGCATTTCTGGGATGCGGACGGGAAACGCTATCTCGATTTTTCATCGCAGTTGATGAACACTAACATCGGGCACCAGCATCCGAAAGTCGTCAAGGCGATTCAGGATCAGGCGGCGAAATTGACGTTCACGCATCCAGGCAACGCGACGGAAGCGCGCGGACTGCTCGGCAAAAAATTAGCCGAAGTCACGCCTGGCGATTTGAAGAAGACGTTTTTCACCCTCGGCGGCGCAGAGGCGAACGAGAACGCCATCAAGATCGCCCGCTTCTACACGGGACGACACAAGATTCTGGCGCGCTATCGTTCCTATCACGGCGCGACACATGGATCAATGGCATTGACAGGTGATTACCGTCGTCTCTCCGTGGAGCCTGTCATGCCTGGCGGAGTCCACTTCCTTGACCCGTTTTGCTATCGCTGTCCGTTCGGGCAGAAGCCAGAGTCTTGTAAACGGGAATGTATCTCGCATTTGGAAGAAGTCATCAAATACGAAGGTCCCGACAAGATCGCCGCCATCATCATGGAGGGAGTGGTCGGCTCGAACGGACTCATCGTCCCGCCCGATGATTACTGGCCCCGCGTGCGTGAGGTTTGCGACAAATATGGAATCCTCCTGATCTCAGACGAAGTCATGAGCGGATGGGGGCGCACGGGCAAATGGTTCGCCGTGGATAACTGGAACGTCGTCCCCGACATCATCACCACCGCCAAAGGTATCACCAGCGGATACGCTCCGCTCGGCGCGGTGATCGTCTCGGAGAAGATCGCCAAATTCTTCGATGACAAATATCTCTATGCGGGTCTCACATACAGCGCTCACGCGCTTTCATGCGCGACCGCGCTGGCGACCATCGAAGTGTACGAAGAAGACAAACTAATCGAAAACGCCGCCACGCTCGGAAAATATCTCGGCGAAGCGTTGGAAGATATCAAGGAGCGGCATGTCTCCGTGGGCGATGTGCGTTACATCGGCTTATTTTCCACGATTGAGTTAGTGACGAATCGTGAGACGAAGGAAAGCTTCTCGCCCGCAGTCATGGCAGAAGTGGGGAAGGTCCTGCGCCAAAACGGATTGTTCACCTTCATCATGGCGAACAACATGGGAAGCATGGTCTTCGTCGTCCCGCCGTTGTGCATCACGCAAGAACAAATTGACGAAGGTCTCGCCATCGTGGAGAAGGCGTTGGAAGTGGCGGATGGGCATGTGAAGTAAGATCAAAAGTCAAAGGTCGTGTCGTATTAAGCATTTTGAGAAATTATCGCAAAAGGTGTAAACGTGGAATTCACACAGGTCTACCTAGGCGGCTTAATTCTGATATTTATTTTTGCGTGTGTTTCTGTCTTTTTTTCATATCGTAAATACAAAAAATTAAGACGAGCGAAGAGGCGAGTTGTTAAAGGTTGGTTCAAAGATTGGATTGCAGATTTTAGTAGCGACATGGTCGGTGCATTTATCACTACATTGCTTTTTGGTCTTTTAGTAACCGTTGCTCAGTCGTCACAGCAGGAGCAATTTGAAAAAAATCTTCTTGTTAGTCAATTGGGAAGCGAGAATAACCATATTACTTTCGCGGCATCTGAAGAACTTCTTGCGAGCGGATGGCTAAGGGATGGAACCCTAAGAAACATTGATTTAATAGGTGCTAATCTTCAGGGGTTGTTCTTAAAAAGCGCCGACCTGGAAGGCGTCTCATTCAATTGGGCTAATGGTCAGGGTGCATCTTTGGCTCACGCCAATCTAAAAGATGCGAATTTCTTTGCGGCTAACTTTTGTGGTGCCGTATTTATGGGAGCTGATTTGCAAGGCGCTGATATGGTTGGGGTTGATTTGCGAAAAGCAGATTTCTTTGAGGCGAATTTACAGGGTGTTGATTTTTCTCAATCCGATTTGCGAAGTGCAAATTTTATTTGGGCAATATTTGATGACAATACAATTTTACCCAATGGAATCAAGGTTGATATTAACACTGACATACAAGAACAGCTTGATATTTTCACAAACCCTGATAATCCAAACTTCGAGAGTCACTTTGATGATCATGATCCTGAAAAACTCTCAAATAATCCAGCTTGCACGAAATTTAGACCCACTGATCTACCAAGATAAATATCATGGATAACAACGATTCTCTCTATGGAGTGAATAATTTATGGAAACCCTCAACTACATCAACGGCTACCCAGAAAAACCTGACAGGTTTCCGCAGAGCCGTGATTAATCAAATCTCGCCCCGTTCGGAGAAGTTCGATTAACTCTCGTCACGATAAAACCTGTCAGGTTTGTGACTTAAACAATTACCAATTACCAATTACCAATCTCCAATCTCTAATCTCTAGTCTCTCTTTTAGGAGCAAACATGCAAATCCTCAACTACATCAACAACTCATGGACAAAATCCTCCTCCGCCGAAACCCTCGACGTGATCAACCCTGCCACGGGGCAAGTCATCGCAAAGACGCCTCTCGGCACAAAAGCGGATGTCGAGTCAGCGGCGAAGGCGGCGCGGGAGGCGTTGGACGGTTGGCGTAGGACGCCCGTCAACGACCGCGTGCAGTATCTCTTCAAACTGCGAAATCTTATACGTGAAAATGCGGATGAGATCGCAAAACTGATCACGAACGAATGCGGCAAAACGCTTGAAGAGGCGAAAGCCGAAATGGTGCGCGCCTACGAAAACATCGAAGTGGCGTGCGGGATGCCGATGATGATCAAAGGCGAGTTCGTCGAAGACATCGCCACAGGCATTGACGAGTTAATGATTCGCCAGCCCGTCGGTGTGTGCGCCACGATTGCGCCGTTCAACTTCCCTGGCATGATTCTTTTTTGGTATCTGCCATACGCGCTCGCGGCGGGCAACACGTACATCGTCAAGCCGTCTGAAAAAGTTCCGATGACGATGCAGTTCATTTTCAAACTCATCGAGCAGGTCGGTTTTCCGAAGGGCGTGGTCAATCTCGTCAACGGCGCAAAGGAAGTTGTGGATGGCATTCTCGAACACCCGTCCATTCGCGCGGTCACGTTCGTCGGCTCGACCAACGTCGCAAAATATATTTACGCCACCGCCGCCGCGCACGGCAAACGCGTGCAGGCGCAGGGCGGAGCGAAGAATCCCGTCATCGTCTTGCCCGATGCGGATATGGACATGGCGACGAAGATCATAGCGGACTCCGCCTTCGGATGCGCGGGACAGCGCTGTCTCGCCGTTTCTTTCGCAGTGACAGTTGGTTCAGCCCGTTCGACCTTTACCGAATCGATATGCGACGCCGCCTCGTCGCGCGTCGTCGGCTACGGACTCGACTCGGGCGTCCAGATGGGACCCGTCATCAATGCCGCGTCGAAGGCGAGAGTCGAGTCGCTGATTGGACTCGGCGTCAAGGAAGGGGCAACCGTCCCTGTGGATGGACGCGGGGTTTCCATCAAAGGATATGAATCGGGCAACTTCGTCCGTCCCACAATTTTGGCAGACGTCCCGCGTGGCAGTGAAATCGCAAAGACTGAAATTTTCGGACCCGTGTTGAGTCTCATGCACGTCGAGACGGTTGAAGATGCAATCGAGTTGGTCAACAGCGGACAGTACGGCAATCAAGCGAGTCTGTTCACGTCGTCTGGCTCTGCCGCGCGGAAATTTCGCTACGAAGCCGAAGCGGGCAACATCGGAATCAACATCGGCGTCGCCGCGCCGATGGCGTTCTTCCCGTTCAGCGGCTGGAAAGATTCGTTCTTCGGCGACATGCACGGTCAAGCCATGGACGCGGTCGAATTTTTCACGCAGAAGAAAATTGTGATCGAACGCTGGCCGAAGGAATGGACGAGGAAGTTTTAAACGAATCATGTCATTGCGAGGGCGGTGAACTTCCGCCCGAAGCAATCTCCTCGCAACATGGGATTGCTTCGTCGCAACGAACGCTCCTCGCAATGACATAAATGAGATTTTATGAACTACACCAACGCACTCACTTACTCCTCCCAATGGCTTGACATCATCAAGCAAAAAAACTTCCCCGAAGAATCGCAGGCGAAGTGGATCATCGACGAATCAAAAAGTAATTTCGCCGAGCATTTCAACCGCGGCTGGTTGGAATATCGCAAGTCCGTGACCGAAGCGGGCGATTGGGCATCCGTCGAATGGTCGGGCAAAGGCTCGACGATCACCGATGTGATGGGACGCAAATACATTGACTGGCTCGGCGGCTTCGGCATGTTGGATTTGGGCTGGCGTCATCCCGAAGTCGTTGAAGCAGTGACAGCGCAATTGCAACGTGGTCCCATGCCCTCCCAAGAATTGATCGACCCTCTGCGCGGCGTGCTCGCAAAACTTATGGCTGAGATCACGCCAGGCGATTTGAAATATTCATGGTTTGCGGCAAGCGGCACCGAAGCGATTGAAGCCTCTATAAAAATTGCCAAGCTCTTCACGGGCAAGTCGGCGTTCATCGTCGCGCTCAAAGGTTTCCACGGCAAGACGATGGGTTCGCTCTCGATGATGGGCAAAGCGGATTATCGTCAGCCGCTCGGCATGTTGTACGGCGGGCAGGTTTATCACGTCCCGTTCGGCGATGCGGACGCGCTCGAAAAGCAACTCGAAATTTGCGACAAGGTCGGCGTCGGCGTGGCGGGTGTTTTGTTCGAGCCGATTCAAGGCGAAGCGGGCGCCATCGTCCCGCCCGATGATTTCTGGCCCCGCGTCCGCGCCGCGACGAAGAAGTATGGCGTCCTGCTCATTGCGGATGAAGTGCAAACGGGTCTCGGTCGGACGGGGAAGCTGTGGGGCGTGAACCATTGGGATATCGCCCCCGACATCATCGCCACTGCGAAGTCCCTTGGCGGCGGCGTGATGCCCGTCAGCGCGGTGACGACCACCGAAGAAATTTTCAAGCCAATGATGTATCCGAATCCGTTCATGCACACGACTACGACAGGCGGAGGCGCTCTCGCCTGCGCCGCGGCAATCGCGACTATCAACGTCACGCTTCGTGACCGACTTTGGGAGGGCGCGGCAACGAAGGGCGCTTACCTCAAAGAGAAAGTGGACGAACTCGCGGCGGAGTTTCCGCAGGTGTACAAAAACGTAACAGGCAAAGGCTTGCTCATCGGTCAACACTTCAACACGCCTGAATTGGGTTACAAGGTCGCGGCGGAGTTATTCAAGCGCGGCGTGCTGGTGGCTGGCACACTTACCAGCGCGCAAACCATCCGCATCGAACCGCCGCTCATCATCGAGCAAAACGAAATTGACGAAGGCTTGAATCGTTTGAGTGATGCCGTTGGAGTTGTTGCGAGGACGATGTGATGCTGTTAAGTGAAAACCACTGAGACACGGAGATACAGAGACACAGAGAAAATCATTTTAAAAACTCCGTGACTAAGTGTCTCCATGGTTCAAGATTGGTTGGAAAGATTATTTGGCTTAAAGGATTGAAATATGCAAAGAAATTTACCTATCCTGAAAAACAAATATGCCGTTCCATTGCTGGAAAAAGACTTGACCGACAAAATCATCGGCGCGGCGATTGAAGTTCACAAGACACTTGGACCAGAACTACTTGAGTCTTCTTATCAAGTTTGTCTGGAGCATGAAAGTAAATTGCGATCAATGCCTTTTGAACATCGAGTGAAGTTACCTTTGAAATACAAGGGTATTGAACTGGATGCGGGTTACGAAATTGACCTTATCTATGACAAACGCGTAATTGTCGAATTAAAAGCCGTAGAGCGCATCATTCCTGTTCATGAAGCGCAATTGTTGACCTATATGAGGCTCACAGGGATTCATGTTGGTTTATTGATTAACTTCAATGTTCCTGTTCTGAAAGACGGTATCTTTCGCCGAGTCCTGTGAGTGTGAAAGTTTCTGAGTCTTCCGAGTTAACCGCCGCAACGCCAAATCCTAGAAATAAAAAACCCCGTGACTCAGTGTCTCCGTGGTTCGAACTTGTAGAGATCACAGCCCTTAATTTTTGTACTTTGTTATGGCATAAAAAGCAGTAAAATAAGCAAATCCCGCTTTGAGGAGAGAAGCAATGACCGCTGAATATGCAGTTGAATTGCGAGACGTTGTAAAGAAATTCATCACACCCGAAGGGAATGAATTGAATGCCGTTGACCATGTGACTATGCAGATCAAGAACGGCGAATTCTTTTCGATGTTAGGGTCGTCGGGGTGCGGCAAGACCACTTCCCTGCGCATGATCGCCGGGTTCGAGTGGCCCACCGAAGGGGAAGTGTACATCGAAGGCAAGGCAATGGGGCATTTACCTCCGTTTCAACGGAAAGTGAATACAGTATTTCAAAGTTATGCGCTCTTCCAACATTTGACCGTCTTTCAAAATATCGCTTTCGGGCTGGAAATGGAAGGCGCGCAGAAAGATGAAATCGAAAAACGCGTCAAACATGTGTTGGAGATGGTCCAACTCACCGGCATGGAACGCCGCAAGCCGAAGCAGCTCTCCGGCGGTCAACAACAGCGCGTGGCGGTGGCGCGGGCGCTGGTCAAAGTGCCGGATGTGTTACTGCTGGATGAACCGCTCGGCGCATTAGACCTAAAACTCCGTAAGGAGATGCAACTTGAACTCAAAGCGCTTCAACAGCAATTGGGTATCACGTTTGTCTATGTGACGCATGACCAAGAAGAAGCGATGACCATGTCTGACCGCATCGCCGTGATGAGCAAGGGCAAAGTTCAACAAATGGGACATCCGGTCGAGATCTATGAAAGACCGGCGAATAAGTTTGTGGCGGACTTTATTGGGGAGTCGAATTTCTTCGAGGGCAGAATCAAGTCCCTGTCGAAGAATGAAACGGTGGTTAACGTCCCAGAGATTAATGCCGAACTGACCGGTATCCCCGTCTCGCCGGGGTTGGTCAACGGGGAGGAAGTTACGGTTTCGATTCGACCCGAAAAAGTGTTGATCACGGAGAAGCCCCTTAATCAGAATACGTTCAACGGCAAGGTGACCAACACCGTATACATTGGAACCGACACGCATGTTTATGTGGACTTGATGGGGAAGCGCGTCAAGGTGTTGGAGCAGAATCGTATCTCGCGGCTCGACCCGGGTTCGTTCTACACGATCGGGCAGGAAGTGATGTTGATGATGCTTCCTGAAAACGTGCTGGTGTTGAAAAAGGAGTAGCGCCATGTTGAAACGATTGCGTGAAAATAGAGCGGCGCAAGGCACGTTGTTGGCAAGCCCAACCTTGTTGTGGATGATCGGGCTGTTGATCATCCCGCTGTTACTTACGCTGGTGGTTTCGTTCGGTCAGCGTAGCCCCGACGGTAATGTGATCTATTCATTCTCGCTCGATAACTACATCCGCTTGCTAGGCTATAGCACGAATTGCTCGAATGGACAGGCTTCTTGTTTTGATCCGCTGTATCTTCAGATCTTGTGGCGTTCGCTGACGTTGGCTTTCAACTCGACGGTTTGGGTGATCCTGTTGGCTTACCCGCTGGCGTATTTTATTGCCCGCGCGCAACCAAAACGCCGAAATACATTTTTGTTCATGGTATTGATCCCGCTCTGGACGAACTTCGTTATCCGCGTTTATGCCTGGATGATGTTACTGCGCACACAGGGCGTGATCAATTTGATTCTGGGCTGGATCGCCGGCTTGTTCAATATTCCATTCACGCCGTTGGAGATGCTGTACACGCCGGGGGCTGTGTTGGTCGGTATGGTCTATGAGTTTTTACCGTTCATGATCCTGCCGATCTATACCTCGCTCGAAAAAATTGATAACTCCTTGTACGAAGCCGCGGCAGACCTCGGCGCGAACGGGATCAAAACATTCTTGCGTGTCACTCTGCCGCTTTCGATGCCGGGCGTTGTGGCGGGCACGATTTTGGTGTTCATCCCTGTGATGGGAACGTTTATCGTCTCCGATCTGCTCGGCGGGCGGCAAGTGATTCTGGTAGGCAACTTGATCCAACGTCAGTTTCTCGATGCGCGTGACCCGACCTTTGGCAGCGCCGCGTCGCTGATCTTGATGGTGATGACCCTGATCGTCACATATTTTTATACGCGAAAGTTCGGTTTCGGAGAGGAGATCGTTGTCGCATGAACCCACATCGTAGACATCCCTTTATCTTCTCTTCGGCAATGCTCGTATATATATTTTTATACGCGCCGATCGTTGTGCTGATCCTGTTTTCGTTCAACGCCTCGCGGACGAACATCACCTTTGAGGGATTTATCCCTACATTCAGCGAACGGACCGTGATGGAAGGCAGTGTGGTCAAAGCCAGTCCCTGCGGACCCTTCCATTGGTTCTGCGAACTCTCCAAAGATAGCGACGTCATCGAGGCGGCGAGAAACACGCTGACCATCGCCCTTGTTTCTACATTGATCTCCACGATCATTGGCACGATGGCAGCCTTGGCGTTACAGCGTTACGAATTCAAACTGAAGCCCTTCTCGCAACTGTCGCTTTATATCCCCATCGTCATCCCGGAGATCGTGATGGGCATCGGTATCTTAACCCTCTTTAGTCAGTTATTCGGGGTCATCAACAACGGACTTGGGTTGAGCGGCGATTCAAGGCTCAGCCTAGGGTTAAGCACTGTGATAGTCAGTCATATCGCCTTTAGCGTGCCTTTTGTAACGCTCGTAGTGCAGGCGCGCTTGCAAGGCTTCGATAAATCCTATGAAGAAGCCGCCATGGACCTCGGCGCGAACGAATGGACGACCTTCCGCCGCGTCACGTTTCCGATGATCCTGCCCGGCGTTCTCTCCGGTGGATTGCTGGCTTTCACCCTGTCGCTCGACGACTTTGTGATCACCTTTTTCACCAACGGACCGGGTTCGACCACCCTGCCGATCTACGTGTATGGACTTCTGCGCCGCATCATCACGCCGCAGGTTAACGCCTTGTCTACGGTTTGGATATTTACGATCTTTTCCGCGGTTTTACTTCTTCAATGGCTGCAAAGCCGTGAAGCAAAACATTAATTCAGGTAGTTCGCGGTTCTCCGCGTGACCCGTACGAAAAATCTTACAAAGGAGAAAGAGATGAACAAAAAAAATATTATGAAATGGTTAGGGATATTAATGGCAGCCAGCCTAGTTCTTACTGCCTGCGGCGGAGGCGGCGCCGAAACGCCTTCCGCGAATGGCTCCGATGGCGGCTCAAAAGTGACATCCACCGGCTTTACCTGCCCGGAACCCAGCCCGCGCATGGAAGTAACCTCCAAAGAATTGAATATCTTCGTGTGGACTGAGTATTTCCCGCAAGACATGCTCGATTGCTTCGAGTTGGTCTATGGCGTCAAACTGAACCGCGACGAATACTCGTCCAACGAGGAAATGTACGCCAAGGTTTCCGCGGGTGGAACCGCCTACGATCTTGCTCAGCCCACCGACTACATTGTGCCGCTGATGATTCGTCAGGGCTTGTTGCAGGAACTTGATCACGCCAAATTGCCGAACCTGAAGAACATCGCTTCGGGTTGGCTCAATTTAGGCTTCGACCCCGGCAACAAATACAGCGTCCCTTATCTGGGCGGAACCGACGCCATCGTTGTCAATACTGACGCCGTCGAAAATGTGCCGCAATCATGGGCTGACCTGTGGAAACCCGAATACGCGGGCAAAATTGTCTCCATTGACGATTCACGCGCGGTAATCGGCGCGACCCTGCTCACGTTGGGATACGACGTCAACACCATTGACCCTGCCCAACTCGAAGAAGCCAAAGCCAAACTGGCGGAATTGGTCCCGAACATCAAAGTGTTCGACAGCGACAGCCCCAAGACTGCCTTGATCGCGGGCGACGTGGACCTCGGCATTGTCTGGACTGGCGAAGCGTTCGTTGCCAATCAGGAAAACCCAGCCTTCCAATATATTTATCCGACCGAGGGTCCCATCCTTTGGCAGGATAACTTCGTTATGCTGAAAGATGCCGCGCACGCCGACGCCGCCTACGCCTGGTTGAGCTACATGATGCAGGGCGATATCTTCTGGCTGACCATCCGCGACTTCCAATACACCAACCCCAACACCGCCGCGCTGGAATACGCCAAAGCGAATCAGCCCGATGTCTACAGCGCCTACGCCGATTCGCCGATCACCAACCCGCCCGCCGATGTGATCGCCAACGGACACGGCATTCAGGATGTCGGTGAGGCGACCGTCCTCTACGACGACATTTGGGTAGAAGTTAAGGGCGGCAACTAATTTTTGGATTCGACGAGGGTCGGGCGAATATCCCGACCCTCGTCTACGCTTCATTCGCAGGGGAAATCTGATTCAGTTTTCTTCAAACTTGTCCGCCCCCTCGACTTAACTGGACGGCGGAGCCTTCTGAAAGGAGTTTATGCGAGTTTTACTCGTAGGGGTTGGGGGAGTTGGGGAAGCCATCGCCGCCATCGCAAAACCACGTGAGTGGATGACCTTGATGGTCTTAGCCGATTACAACATTCAGCGCGCCGAAGAGGTGCAGAAAAAGTTGGGGGATAGCGCCCGCTTCCCCGTCGAAACGATCGACGCGAGCAATCAGGGAAATATCGAAGCGCTGGCGAAAAAATACAATGTGGACTTCATCATGAACGCGGTGGACCCCGTGTTCAACAAGCAAATTTTTGATGCCGCTTACAACGTCGGCGTCAAATACATGGACATGGCGATGACGCTCTCCGAGCCGCATCCCACCGACCCGTTCAATCAGGTCGGTGTCAAGCTTGGCGATTATCAATTCGAGAAAGCGAAGGAGTGGGAAGCGAAAGGATTGCTCGCCCTCGTCGGCTTCGGTGTGGAGCCTGGTATGGCGGATGTGTTCGCACGCTACGCTGCCGATCATCTATTCGATGAAATTGACGAGATCGGAATCCGCGACGGCGGCGAACTTGCCATTGACGGCTACGATTTTGCGCCAAGTTTTTCGATCTGGACGACGATTGAGGAATGTTTGAATCCGCCTGTGATCTACGAAGAGGGCAGGGGTTGGTTTACCACCAAGCCGTTTTCAGAACCTGAAATTTTCGAATTCCCTGAAGGGCTTGGCAAATTGGAAGTGGTCAACGTGGAACATGAAGAAGTTCTTCTTGTGCCGCGTTGGTTGAAAGCGAAACGCGTCACGTTCAAGTATGGGCTTGGCGACGAATTTATTGAAGTGTTGCGAACTCTGCATAAACTCGGCTTGGACAACAAGAACAAGATCAACGTAAAAGGTATGCAAGTCGCCCCGCGCGACGTGGTCGCCGCGTGTTTGCCTGACCCCGCTCATCTCGGCGATAAAATGCACGGCAAAACTTGCGCAGGGACGTGGGTGACGGGAACGAAAGATGGAAAGAAAAAAGAAGTGTACTTGTATCAGGTTGCCGATAACCAGGAATGCATGAAAACCTGGGGCTGTCAGGCAGTCGTCGCACAGACCGCGTTCACGCCCGTCATCGCGATGGAACTGCTCGAAAAAGGAATCTGGAAAGGCACAGGCGTGCTCGGTCCCGAAGCCTTCGACCCCATCCCATTCATGGAGCGGATGGCGGAGTATGGCTTTCCGTATGGGATGAGGTAGAAACGTAGACAAGGAAACAAGTAAACAAGTAGGCAAGGCGATACGTGTCTACATGCGTACGTGTCTACCTGTCTAAGTGTTTCCTTATTTCTGCAGTTGTCAATCGATAATCGGAACTGTATAATTTCATCATCCTGAACTTCTCACGAGGAGAAAACATGGATTACAAACTTTGGATAGACGGCAAATGGGTGGATTCGCAAGGCGGCGGGAAGATGCAAATCGAAAATCCTGCCACAGGCGAGAAGATCGCCGAAGTGCAGGAAGCGTCGAGGGCGGATGTGGACAAAGCGGTGCAAGCCGCGAAGACTGCGTTTTACGACGGGCGCTGGTCGCGCAAGACTCCGAGCGAGCGCTCGAAAGCGATCTGGAAACTGGCGGACTTGCTCGAAGAAAAATCCGAAGAGTTTGCGCGGGTCGAGAGCGAGAACACGGGCAAGCCGTATAAATTCTTGAGCCTCGCCAGCGATGTTCCATTTACCGTTGACAACCTGAGATTTTTCGCCACCGCCGCGCGCGACACGCACGGTTCGCACGCGGGCGAATTTATGGCGGGCTACACGTCCATGTATCGGCGTGAGCCTGTGGGAGTCATCGGGCAGATCACGCCGTGGAATTATCCGCTCAACATGGCGGGCTGGAAGATCGGTCCCGCCCTCGCGGCGGGATGCACCATCGTGTTGAAGCCCGCGCCTGGCACTCCGCTGACGACGCTGATGCTTGCTGAATTAATCAAAGAAGCGGGCATCCCCGATGGCGTGGTCAACATTATTTCGGGCGGCAACGACGCGGGTCAGGCGATTGCCGAACATCCCGATGTGCGGATGGTCTGTGTGACGGGTTCGTCTGGCACAGGCAAAAAAGTGATGAAGACCGCCGCAGACACGTTGAAGCGCGTGCATCTCGAACTCGGTGGCAAAGCGCCGTTCATCGTGTTTGACGACTCCGATCCCGAACTGGTCGCGGCGAAAGCCTCCTTTGCGGCGACGGCGAACACGGGACAAGATTGCACCGCCGCAACTCGCATTTACGTCGAGAAGGGACGCGCCAATGACATGAGAGAAGCGGTCGTCGAAGCGATGAGGAATACAAAGGTCGGTTTGCCGTTTGACGATGGCGTGGTGATGGGACCGTTGATCTCTGGGATTCAACGCGAGCGCGTCTCAGGATTTGTGGATCGAGCGAAATCGCAAGGCGCAAAGATTCTCACGGGTGGCGGCGTGCCGAAGGATTTGCAAAAAGGCTATTACTACGAGCCGACGGTCATCTCGAACGTTCAACAAGATTGGGAGATCGTGCAAAGCGAAGTATTTGGTCCCGTGATTACGGTTCAAGAATTCGACAACGAAGACCAGGCGTTGCATCTTGGCAATGACGTGTTGTACGGCTTGGCGGCTTCGGTCTTTACCAAAGATGTCGGTCGCGCCATGCGGCTCACAAGCCAATTGGAATTTGGCACGGTCTGGGTCAACGACCATTTGCCGATCACATCCGAAACGCCGCATGGCGGATTCAAACAATCGGGCTTCGGCAAAGATTTATCCGCCGAGGCGGTTGGCGATTATCAAATCACGAAGCATGTGATGATTGCGCATTAACCATGTCATTGCGAGGAGGGCGCTAGCCCGACGAAACAATCTCGACGCAATAGGAGATTGCTTCGCCACGAAGAACAAGAGCGTGGCTCGCAATGACATTCAATGGAGAAAAAATGGAATACAAACTTTTGATAGACGGTCAATGGACGGGGAACGGAAACCTGCTGGAAGTGAAGAACAAATACGACGGCAAAACGATTGGGGTTTTGCCCATCTCCACAGCGGAGGATGTGAACAAAGCCATTGACGCCGCCGAACGCGCTGAAAACGTGATGGCGGATATGCCCGCGCACAAACGCGCCGAAATCCTTTTGAAAACTGCCGCGCTGATACGCGAGCGCGCCGACGACCTCGCAAAGACCATCGCAGCGGAGGCAGGCAAGGCGATGAAATTTGCGCGCGCCGAGGTGGATCGCGCCGTCCTCACGTTCACCATCGCCGCCGAGGAAGCCAAGCGCCTGCACGGCGAAACGATTCCATTGGATGCCATCCCCGCAGGTGAGGGCTACTTCGGATTTTGGACTCGCCGTCCCGTCGGCGTGATCGCCGCCATCAGCCCGTTCAATTTCCCCTTGAATTTGGTCGCGCACAAGGTGGCTCCCGCGCTCGCTTCGGGCAACACCCTCGTGCTCAAGCCCGCCGAAAAGACTCCGCTCGCTGCCGTGAAGTTATGTGAGATTCTGATGGATGCAGGTCTTCCTGCGGGCGCATTGAATCTAGTGAATGGAGCGGGAGCCGTTGTTGGTGAAATGCTTGTGACCGATCCGCGCGTGGATAAGATCACGTTTACGGGCAGTCCCGTAGTTGGGCAACGAATTTTGTCGATTGCGGGAATCAAAAAAGTGACTCTCGAACTCGGCAACACGTCGCCCGTTGTCGTCGCGCCCGACGCCGATTTGGATTATGTCGCCAAGCGTTGCGCGGTCGGCGCGTACTATAACTCTGGACAGGTCTGTATTTCCGTTCAAAGAATTTACAGTGAAAAGAAGGTTTACGAGCCGTTCACGGAGAAATTCGTCAAAGCGAGCGAAGCGATGGTGGTGGGCGATCCGCTCGACGAGCGCGTGGACGTCGGACCGATGATCGACATCAAAGAGGCGGACCGAATCGAAAGTTGGGTCAATGAAGCGCAAGGGGATGGGGCGAAAGTTCTCACGGGAGGAAAACGCGACGGCGCAGTCTATTATCCGACTGTTCTCACGAACGTCGAACCCGATATGAAGGTGGTCGCCGAGGAAACGTTTGGTCCTGTCGCGTCGATCATTTCGAGCGACGATTTTGAATCCGCTTTGCAACAGGCGAATGACACGAAGTTTGGTTTGCAGGTGGGCGTCTTTACGAACGATGTGAACCGCGTGTTCAAAGCGATCAAGCGATTGAATTTTGGCGGCGTGATCATCAACGATACGCCCGTCTTCCGCGCCGACCACATGCCCTACGGCGGCAACCGCCAAAGCGGACTCGGTCGCGAGGGCTTGCGCTTCGCGATGGAAGATATGACCAATATTCAAATGGTTGCGATACGGACGGGTTCATAAAAACCCTGTTGGTTGAGTAGGCGGCGCTCGTCCGCCGTATCGAAACCAACTGGTGTTCAAAAACACTCTTGTAACAAGATTACTTTTGTTACTGGTGGTTTCGATACGTCCCGCACGCTTCGTCTTCGCTATCGCTTCGCTCAGCGCGGCGGGACTACTCAACCACCGATTACTTCTGATGAGGAGAACAAACATGGAACACAAACTCTGGATTGACGGCAAGTGGGAGGATACAAAGGGCGGGAAGATGATGGCGATCGAAGACCCTGCGACGGGGAAGAAGATCGCCGAAGTGGTGGACGGAAGCCGAGATGATATTGACCGCGCCGTGCAAGCCGCCAAGCGCGCCTTCTACGACGGTCGCTGGTCGAAGAAAACTCCCGCTGAACGCTCGAAGGCGATTTGGAAACTCGCCGACGTGATTGAAGCCAACATCGAAGCGATCGCCAAACTCGAATCCGATAACACAGGTAAACCGTACGCGTACGTCAGCCTCGGCGGCGACCTGCCGTTTGCGATTGACAATCTGCGCTTCTTTGCAAGCGCGGCGCGCGATACGCACGGTTCGCACGCGGGCGAATTTATGACGGGCTACACGTCCATGTATCGGCGTGAGCCTGTCGGAGTCGTCGGGCAGGTTGCGCCGTGGAACTATCCGTTCATGATGGCGGCTTGGAAGATCGGTCCCGCGCTGGCGGCGGGATGCACCATCGTGTTGAAGCCCGCGCCTGGCACACCTCTCACGACACTCATGCTTGCGGATTTCATCAAAGAAGCGGGCATCCCTGACGGCGTCGTCAACATCGTCACTGGCGGAAATGATACGGGTCAAGCCATCGTCGAACATCCCGATGTCCGCATGGTGAGTCTCACTGGCTCCACTGGCACGGGCAAGAAGATCATGAAGACGGCGGCGGATACCCTCAAGCGCGTCCATCTCGAACTTGGCGGCAAAGCGCCGTTCATCGTGTTCGACGATTCGGATCCCGAATTGGTGGCAACCAAGGCTTCACTAGCTGCCACATTGAACACAGGTCAGGATTGCACTGCCGCGACTCGTGTCTATGTAGAAAAGGGCAGAGCCAAAGATATGCAGGAAGCTGTAGTGGATGCAATGAAGAATATCAAAGTTGGCACACCGTTTGAAGATGGAGTCCAGATGGGTCCGTTGATCTCTGGCGTTCAGCGCGAGCGTGTATCTGGATTTGTGGATCGAGCGAAAGCGGCAGGCGCAAAAATTCTCACAGGCGGCGGCGTGCCGAAGGGATTCGAGGCGGGCTACTATTACGAGCCGACCGTGATCGGCAATGTCAAACAAGATGCGGAGATCGTGCAGAGCGAAGTGTTCGGACCTGTCATCACCGTGCAGGAATTCGACGACGAAGCCGACGCGCTGAGCAAAGGCAATGATGTGCTATACGGACTCGCCGCGTCAATCTTCACGCGTGACATCGGACGCGCCATGCGCCTCTCTTCGCAATTGGAGTTTGGTACAGTTTGGGTCAACGATCATCTCCCCTTGACCTCCGAAACCCCGCACGGCGGATTCAAACAATCAGGCTTCGGCAAAGACTTGTCCGCCGAGGCGATTGGCGATTATCAAATTACGAAGCATGTGATGATTGCGCAGGGGTAAAAGAGAGACTGGAGACTGGAGATTAGAGACTGGAGCGCGGTCTCGCATTTGTAAGGCGACATAAATGTCGCGTTACGAATAACCTTGTGATATGAGTTGGAAAAATAAAATTGAGGATGGGCTTCATGCTCATCCTCAATTTTTGGTCTCCAGTCTCCAGTCACTTCGTAACCGCAACCTCAGCCTTGATCTCCGAAGCGGTGTCTGTTTTCTTGCGTTTGCGGAAAAGTTGCGAAAGCGTTTCCCATTTTTGTTTCAACGTCGTTCCGTACACAACGCCCATGATCGCCACTGCAAGCTTGTAATTGCCGAGTTCGCGTAAAACGGTGGCGACATCCCATTTGACTGGGGGACCGCCAACCGCATAACTGTGCGGACGGGTAAATTTTAGCAACCCCTCGCGCCCGTGCGTGCTCCCGATGCCCGAGTCTTTTATACCGCCGAGCGGAAGCATGGGAATGCCAAATTGTGCGATGCTGTCGTTGATGATGATCGACGAAGCGTTGATGCGATCCGCCGCGCGCTTGGCTCGTTTTTGATCCCTGCTCCAAACCGAGGCGGCAAGTCCAAAGGCGCTGTCATTAGCGAGGCGGATTGCTTCCTCTTCATCCCGCACTTTCATGATAGGCATGATAGGACCAAAGGTTTCCTCGCGCATCAATTTCATGGAATGGTCTACGTCTACAATAACCATCGGCTTGTAGTAAGGACCCTGTTCCTTGCCTCCGCACAGAATCCGCGCGCCTTTGTCAGTTGCGTCTTTTATGTGCTCGTCAATGATCTGGATCTGGCGCGGATCGGTGATTGGTCCCATAAAATACGGACTGTCTGTATCTAGCGTGAAGCCGCTTTGAAGTTTCTCCGCGTCCTTGACCGCCCATCGAACAAACTCGTCGTATTTGGACTCAACCACGTACACTCGTTCCACGGACATGCAGGCTTGCCCGGCATTGAAATATGCGCCCCAAGTGCTCCAGCGGGCGGCGGCTTGGGCATCGGCGTCTTCAAGGATGATCAAAGGATCCTTTCCGCCGAGTTCGGCTGTAACCGGGATCAAGTTCTTCGCTGCTGCTTCTGCGATCCTTTTCCCAGTGCCGGTGGAACCTGTGACAAAGATATAATCCGGGTTACTGTTTACCAACGCCGCGCCTACTTTGCCGTCTCCGTGTATCACTCGTACAAATGGAGCAAGTTCAGGAACGCTTTGAAATAACGTTTCGATCATAACGCCGACGGCTGGCGTCACTTCCGAAGTTTTTAGGACAACCGTGTTGCCTGCCAGCAGGGCGGAAAAAACTGGAGTTAGCGAAATCAACAGGGGATAATTCCAGGGCGAGATGACCGCTGCCACGCCATACGGACGATGTTCGACATAACACCTCTTGAAAAGATACAAGCCTGAAGAGACCCGCTCTTTCTTCAACCATTTGGCGGCTTTGGCGCTGTTCTGTGCCAGCATGTCAATCGATATGAATAACTCGATCAGGCTGTCTTGTCGGCTCTTCCCGGTGTTCTGGCTGACCACGCTGGAAATCTCGTCTCGTTGATCGATCAATATTTTTTGAATCTTTTTCAGGATACCCGCCCGTTCTTTGACAGATTTCCCGCTCCACGCAGGAAAAGCCCTCCTCATTTCCTCCACGGCTAGTTTTACTTCGTCGGGCGTGGTCATTGTCACTTCGCCGAACTGTTGCCCCGTGCTGGGGTTGATAAAAGCAAGGCTCTGACGTTCCATAAACGACTCCTTGTCGATCTCTCTTTAAACGAAACTACTTGTAATTATAAGCGTTTTGCCACTTTCATATATAATTGTCCAAAAGGATTCCACATGACCAGCCAACTCTACACCGAAAATTTCCCGCACATGACTCCCGCGTGGAGCCGCATCTTCAACTTCGTCGCCGACCGCGCCGAGGGATCGTACATCTACACCGACGACGGGCGCAAACTGCTCGACTTCACCAGCGGCATCGGCGTGACGAACACGGGTCACTGCCACCCGAAAGTTGTCGAGGCGATTCGTGAGCAGGCGGGCAATTTCATCCACGCGCAGGCGAATATCGTCATCCACAAGCCGATGCTGCAATTGATCGAAGAACTGCGGAAGATAGCGCCGCCTTCGATCGATTCGTTTTTCTTCGCTAACTCGGGCGCGGAGGCATTGGAGAACGCGGTGAAAATTGCGAAGGTCGTCACGGGCAGACCGAACGTCATCGTTTTCAACGGTTCATTTCACGGGCGGACTCACGCCACCATGTCGTTGACTACATCCAAGACAATTTACCGTGCGGGCTTTGCTCCGTTGATGGCGGGAGTGTATGTCGCACCGTTCCCGTACGCGTACGCGCTGAACATGACCGAGGAACAAGCCAGCCAGTATTGCCTTGAACAACTCGAATACCTGCTCGCCTCGCAGACCGCGCCGAAAGAGACAGCGGCGATTCTGATCGAATCCGTTTTGGGAGAGGGCGGATACGTCGTGCCGCCTGCGTCGTTCATGAAGGGACTGCGCGAGATCTGCGATAAGCACGGCATCATGCTCATCTTCGACGAAGTGCAATCAGGCTTCGGTCGCACAGGGAAGTGGTTTGCGCTGGAACATTTCGACGTGATTCCCGACATCATCACCGCCGCGAAAGGAATCGCTTCGGGGATGCCGCTCTCGGGCGTTTTCACACGAACTGAGATAATGAAAAAAGTTGAGACTGGTTCCATCGGCGGGACGTACGGCGGCAACGCAATCGCTTGCGCGGCGGGCGTGGCGACCATCCGCGCGATGCGTGACGAAAAGATGCTGGAGAACGCCGCCGAAAAAGGCGTTCAATTAATGACGGGCTTGCGAAAACTGCAAGAAGAATATTCGCAGATCGGCGACGTGCGCGGCAAGGGGTTGATGGTCGCCACAGAATTTTCCCTGAACGGCGACCGCGCGAAAGAGAAGAAAATGGTCAAGGATGTCATCCACGCGGCGGAGGAAAAGGGCATGTTGCTTCTTTCGTGCGGAACGTACGACAACACCGTCCGCTGGATTCCGCCGTTGAATGTGTCAGCGGAGCAGGTCAATGATGGGCTGAGGATTTTTGGCGAGGCGTTAGGCGCGGTGGTAAAATAATTTCACGTAACCGCCTTGGAAAGGATTTGACCCATGGTGATGAATCAAACAATTCAAAAATACATTGAAAAACTGCCCGCTTCGTATCAGGAGACAGTGGTTGATTTCCTCGCCTTCCTTCTCGATAAAGCCGAGCGTGAACAGGATGTCGAGTGGTCGAATATCTCGCTAACGTATGCCATGCGCGATATGGAAGATGATCCCTCCGAGTACTCTGTTGCAGATTTAAAAGTTACTTACCAGTGATGAAACAGGCTGGAGCTGTTGTTCTGTTTCGCTTTCCTCAAACCAACCTTGAGATAAGTAAACCGCGCCCCGCTCTCCTGCTTGGAAAGTTGCACGGAAAATACCCCGATTGGTTGGTATGCATGATTTCCTCCCAGACTCGACATTACCAGCCCAACATTGATGAACTCGTGCTGGTGAGCGATAAGGATTTTAAAGAGAGTGGTCTTCACGGTGAAAGCGTTATCCGTGTGGAAAGACTCGCTGTCATGGAGGAATCTAGTCTGTTGGGAGAAATCGGCTCAATTGCTCCTGAACGACTAAAGCGAATTAAAACGCATTTGGTAAAGTGGCTTACTGAGTAAACCAATGAAAACTTCCGCACTTTTACTGGTCGGAAGTTTTTTATCACACCCTCCATTGCTCACGCAATATTTTTTCATGAGAGAACAATCAACATGATGTCAACAATCAACCGCTCCCACCTCACTCAACTCCTCCAACAGGAAGAATCCCTCTTCCACAAAACCCACCCCAAATCACACGAACTCTACCAACACGCGCGCAAGTCGTTGCATGGCGGCGTGCCGATGTTGTGGATGGTGCGCTGGGCGGGATCGTTCCCTGTTTTCGTCAAGGAAGCGAAAGGCGCGCGCTTCACCGACGTGGACGGCAACTCGTACATTGACTTTTGCCTCGGCGACACGGGCGCTATGACGGGTCACGCGCCCGAAGCGACCGTGCAAGCCATCGCCGAGCAGGTTCAAAAAGGTATTACGCTCATGCTCCCGTATGAAGATGTGATCTGGGTGGGGGAGGAACTCCAACGCCGCTTCAAACTTCCCTTTTGGCAATTCGCCCTCACCGCCACCGACGCCAATCGTTTTGCCCTCCGCATGGCGCGGCTCATCACCGACCGCCCGAAAATTCTCGTCTTCAATTATTGCTATCACGGCTCGGTAGACGAATCCTTCATCGTCCTCGACGAAGAAGGGACGCCGATCTCGCGCCCCAACAATATGGGTCCGCAGGTTGATCCGCGCCACACGACCAAAGTCATCGAGTTCAACGACATCGCCGCCCTCGAAACCGCCCTCTCCGCCCGCGACGTCGCCGCTGTCCTCGCCGAACCCGTGATGACCAACATCGGCATCATCCATCCCGACGCGGGCTATCACGACGCCCTGCGCGAGATTACCCGCAAATATGGAACGTATCTCATCATTGACGAGACTCACACCATTTGCACATCCCCAGGTGGATACACCGCTTCATTCGACCTTCAGCCTGATTTCCTGACCCTCGGCAAACCCATCGCTGGAGGCGTCCCCGCCGCCGTGTACGGATTCACCGAAGAAGTCTCGCGCGCCTTCGCCGAACGCCTCAACCTCGACGACGCGGATGTCGGCGGCATCGGCGGGACTCTGGCTGGCAACGCGCTGTCCATCGCGGCAATGAAAGCGACCCTGCAAAATGTTTTGACGGATGAGTTCTACGCCAAAGCCATCGCCTTGCAGGAAAAATTCACCGCAGGCGTCGAGTCGGTCATCGAAGAATTCAACCTGCCGTGGATCGTCAAACGCTTGGGCAATCGCTCCGAATATTGGTTCCGCCCCACACCGCCGCGCAACGGAGGCGAAGCCTTCGCCGCCATTGACCACGACCTCGACCGCTATATGCACCTCTACATGCTCAACCGCGGCATCCTCATGACTCCCTTCCACAACATGGCGCTCATCTCGCCCGAAACCACCCAAGCCGATGTGGATTACCACACGAAGGTTTTTCGGGAGGCGGTCCAAAGTTTAATTACGTAGTGGACGTTCTCTAGCGTTCACGTGTGATGTATAATCTGATGTATAACTCGAGGAGCCTCGAATGAATAAGATGGTTCGCAAGCAAATCTATCTTCAAAAGGGTCAGGAAAAACAGCTAAGAAAAGTTGCCGAAGCGCGCGGGGTGAGCGAAGCGGAGATTATTCGACGCGCTCTGGACACCGAGTTGAAACGAGCTGGGTATCGTCTGGCGTATGATAACGATGCTTGGCAGCGCCTTTACAAACTGATGCGCGACCAGGACAAGAAACCCCCTGTCCCCAAAAAAAAGCGGGATTGGACCCGTGAAGATCTCTATGAAGAGCGAATGAAGCGATATGACCGTCGCGCTTCTTGATACCAACATATTGGTCTATGCTTTTGATCGGGGAGAACCTGAAAAACGCGCGCAGGCTATGCAATTGTCGCTCGAAGTACAGCAAAATGCTGTAGGCTGTATAAGCGTGCAATCCCTTTCTGAGTTTTTCAATGCGGTTACGCGCGGGACAAAACCTAAATTATCGGTAGATGAAGCGTTGCAGGCTGTTCAAGAATATTTGCTGGCATTTCCAATCTTTTTACTTACGCCGTCGGTTGTGTTGGAAGCCGCTCGAGGAGTGCGAGACTATTCGTTATCATTTTACGACGCTCAACTTTGGGCATCGGCATTGATCAACGAAGTTCATATAATCTTCAGTGAAGATTTTCAAGATGGACAGGTCATCGAAGGTATCCGCTTTGTGAACCCGTTCATGAAAGATTTCAAATTGGAGAAATGGATATAATAAAAAACTCCCGAAGCATCAAAACTTCGGGAGTTTACTCGTTTGAGCCACCGACGAGATTCGAACTCGTGACCTGACGATTACGAATCGTCTGCTCTACCAGCTGAGCTACGGTGGCAAAATTGCCGCCATAGCTGGTGTCTCTCTGCTTCTCTGTGTGTCTTTTCCCTGTATTTAGGGCAATTCAATTTCTTGATAATCGTCAGGTTATCAAGATTACTGGATACAATGATGCGATTCTAATGCGTTTTGCATAATATATCAATGTTTCGGAGACAAAGAAGCTGTATGAAAAAATCAGATAGAGACTATTTCACTTATTCGAACATAGGTGGTGAGATGATGCACTTTACTTGTAGAAACCTTTTCATACATTACATAACATATTCTTCTTGTTCTTCATCAAATGATGTATCTTGACTTTCGTAAGATTGTTCATCGCATTCATTGAAACACTGATCTGCTGATAAGCCTGGTGGTAATTTTGAATTCTCGCCTTGACCGTCCGATGGTAATAGTCGATAGCGTGTGGTCTTTCCGGCATCTTCTGCAATAACTCTATGACTTTCTTTGAGACTGTCAAGAATCTGATTTACCCGCGAGTTTTCAATGCCTGTATATTGTCTGATTTCTCGGGCAGTAGGAGCACCTTTCTCTTTGATGGCTTTCATAACCTTCTGGTCTAATGTCCACTGTTGAGGCTTGAATTCATCCTCGTTGACTTGTTTGTAAAGTGAGTGAAGATTTGAACGCCATCTTTCTACGATAGCCTGCGCTTTTGCCCAGTGACGCATCTGTATGGCGGGGGATTCGTCTAGGCTCGCAAAGAGAGCTGCGATACGGATAGCCTTCTCGGGAAAACGAGAATAGTTGCCGTCGAAATCGTGAGTGACCATTTGTCTGAGCAGGTTTCCGAGCGCCATATCATATGCATAGTAGGCGTTGCTCACTGGAAATGCAAGTTCGAGCACAGAGGATTTAAAATCATCCGGGGGTAGCAACTGTCCATTCGAGATATTAACAGTGGGGATGCCAAGTCGTTCGTGCCATTGCCAGATCAGCTCTGTCAAATTAGTTGAGAATTCTCTTTTACCAGCGGGAAATCTTCCATCTTTGAAAAGTCCATTGGGCGGTACCACCAATCCCATCCTTGCCAAATAACCATCTCCCCACAAGTTCGATCCTTTGTACGCGGTATTAGCAAGATCAGCCGGAGTTAATGCACCAAGCAAGGCCAGATATGGACGATGGATAACTTCTCTGCCGCGGCCAATGGTAGCTTTCTCATAGGTTTGTCCGGTATCGTCCATTTTTCGAAGAATGCTCCTAAATTCAGAATAAGGTCCTTCTTTTCTCTGCATGTTTTGGAGGTTTTGCCCAAATTCATCGTGGAACCAGCCTTTTTGGCCCGCGAAAGCTAATGATTTCTTTACCTTGTCTTTTTGGGCGACACTGAGACTCTCCCAATTCTCCGGTAACTTTGACGCCATTTCAACTAGCATCCGTTGTGGCGTTATCTCATCTGGCAATAGCAGATAACTTAAGTTTACTTCGCTCAGGAAATCTTTAGCGATCTTAACCGCTGTTGTCTTCGCATATAGACTGGTCCGGCCAGCTAACAAAATGTACAAGTTGGTATATCGCTCTCCGCCCAAAGGGAAAGATACCCTTCGAGCAGCAACTGTGGATAATATCCAGAGCCCTATGGCTTCATGGTAGCCATCAAAAGAGCGTGGACTCCATTTGTCGCTGAACTCAACATATTGATCTAGCCATGGGCAACCGGCTAATTCCAGGTCGTGAGGTAGCTTTGCCTCCTTAGGCAAGTCAGGTGCGTCTTCGAATTGCATTTGTTTTGCTGTATAATTAGTCATAGATAGAAATTCCTCTTTATGTGGGGTAATTTTTCTGAACTTCCCTGTTGTTCTCGTGACAGGGAAGTATCTTTTATGCTCCCGCGAACAGACTTTCAAATCCTTGGAAAGCCTGTTCACTGAATTGCGGCTAGACTATTTGTTTGGGCTAGCTTTAGTTTGTCGTGTATTCAATTGTTTGGCTGAACCCGTTGACAATTGGGTTTCGATTTGGGCTGACGATTTGTTCTTAATGAAGTTGTCCAGTGCTTCCCGATTGACTCGCACAGTCCTACCAAAACGAATCGACGGTATATCTCCTCTCGCAATCAAGCGATAGGCAAGCGCCTTGCTGATCCTTAGCGTCATTGCAATTTCTTTGCCGGTAACAAAATCAGTACTGTACATAATTACTCCTTATCTAAAAATGAAAATTGAGACCAATACATATCAACTTCACCAATGTGAAGTTAGTACGATATGTCTTGGTCTCCTTGATCTGCTCTTCGATTTCAGAACAGATGTTCGTAATGATACTAAATTTACAAAAAGAGTCAAGAGATTCGCCTGAATCTCTGTAGACAAGAGGATACTCTGTAGACTTGAGAGAAATTTCATTCGAGAATCCCTGTGTCTTGTTCCTAGTGATGGGTAAAAGAGCGTAGAAGTGTAGAAGTGTAGATGGGGAGACAATAGGTCGAAGGCCTCAACTTAAGGCAAGATCGAAATTGACTAATATGATGTTGTAATTTTCTGCTGTGGGAATTTTCCGATAACACCCATATCGTCCAGGTGGTATATGAGAATAAGGGCAGGTCGCACTCCTGCCCCTACCTCGTGGCTAGTTCATGGCGTACTTCATTAACTCAGCCGCTTTCTTCTCCAGATCAACTCGGCTGTCGGTGTGGACAATGGTTCGGGCGTAGGCTGCAATGCCATTGACAATATCCCAGATAGACCGTGCTTGCCCTTCCTCCATAATGGCAGTCTCATAGCCAGCTTTCGCCTGTGACTTGGTGAAGCCACGCTCCTGCAACCATTGCTGAACGGTGTCTCCACGGCGGACGGGGATGTCGGTTTCCTTGGCTTTCAAGATGCCATCCACGATCTTGCCTGTGGCTTCATTGGCGTAACGCTCAAGGTATTTCCGTCCCTCATAGGCAAACCGTTCAGGAGCTCCACCAGTATGGCGGATGCGCAACTCCTTTACGTCTGTGGCTCCCCAGATGATGCGGTTGTCGCAGACGTAGCGGTACAGGAAAGTGGTCAGCCCAAAGACTGCCGAACCCACTTCTGAATTCCAAGTGAAGAAGCCACGGAAGAGTGTTTCGTTGCCTACCTCAATCGGATTCTCTGGATCTACCAGGAAGATGAACACATCCCGATCGCTGGCGTAAAGCGTGGTTGCTCGTCGAGGGTTAGAAGTGGTGTAGGAAGCGGCTGGAATCTGCCAGCGACCGTCATGGTTGACTCGTTCCACAGCTTCAACAACTTGCATATCCCAAATTCGACCGTAGCTGGGAGAGGTGATGGCACGCAGTTTGTGATCGCCGTTGGATTGCGCCAACATCAACCCACTGCCTCGGATAGGGTTGAACTCCAATCCATATTGCAGATTGATGGCGGCGAGTTCTGGAGGTAACTGACGCAGGTAGCTAGCAGGCGCTTGTGCGTACTGTGAAAGTTGTCCGAAAGACCAGTGTGTGGGGGAGAGTTTCACGACGTCGTGATTTGCGGGATTGTGCACGCTAATCACCAGTCCATTTTCAGTAGGCTGAACACGGATGTCTTTGGTGGAGGGAGCGACGGTCCACGATTCAACTTTGCGTTGAGCGACGTTGGCCTTGAGTTCTTCAAGCGACAGAAAGCGCTCATCGTTCGGGCGGGTAGCCCATTGCTGGCTGGCTTGCATAAGGTTGGCGTTCATTTCAGTATCCATTTCTCGCCTGTATGATGCCCAGGCGTGGCATGTTATAGAGTTGTACTGGTCAGTAGGGTGGATGATTTTGAAAAGCGACTTTCACGACGTCGTGAAATATTTTCATTGGGCTATTTTCACGACGTCGTGATTTAGAAGGATGCGGAGAACCCAAGCCCGCGTTCTTTTAGGCTGACGTGTCGGTCTGCGCAAACCACGAGATGGTCGAGCACGTCAATATCCAGTAACTTTCCAGCCTGTATGATTGCCCGTGTTACTGCAACGTCATCGGGGCTGGGAGTGGGATCGCCGCTAGGGTGGTTGTGGGCAATGATGATTCCAGATGCCTGCTCGATGATCGCCTGTCGAAAGACTTCACCGATACGCACCTGGCTTGAACTGACACTGCCCTGATAGAGCCTCACCAATTGAATGACTCGGTTACGGCGGTCAAGCACAATGACCCACAACTCCTCATGGTCGAGGTTGCCGATGAAAGGCTTGAGGAGTTCAGCGCCGTCGGCTGGGCTGTTGATGGATGGTCTTTCGGTGGCAGTGCACTTGTGCAGGTAGGAATTGATCTGCTCATGCAATTGGCGAACCTGAGACAGCATATCGTTGACCTTTACCTTCTCCTTTCGGGTTTGCTTGTTCCTGCCTTTAGAAACAGAAACTCCCCCTGTCATGTCGATCAGGGGGAGTCGAATGTTTGCGGTTTGCTGGTTAAGCGTGGTCATGAAAGACCTCCATTTGTGTTGTGTGATTCAGGTTGGGAGGGAAATCGCTCTGAGCGGAACGAACTTCAACTTCGGTGACATATTCCATGCAGTCGAGGCAAAGAAGCCTCTCCTGAATGTCGTCCCAGACTTCGCCCACGCTGAAGTGCATCTCGCCGTTGAGTTCCGTCACAATGTTGCGATGCAGGCAGGGAATAATGGAAAGATCGTCCATCTCAGCTTCCCTTCTGTTTGCCGCGACACCAACTGCCGTCGGATGCTTTGTGACTGAACCAAATCTTCCCGTCCTTCTCGAAGCGTTTGAGTTCGCATTCGTGGAGTTCGCACCACTTGCCGCTTTTACTAGCGGTGGCGTTGTTGCGGATGGGGCGATGGGTGTCTTCGGGCTTGTAACCATGCTCCAGCAGAAAGGACAGCGCAACGCCAGCCTTTTCCAGCAGATCCCGTCCACTTTCTCCACGGATGGTGATCTGGCAAGCGAAGCCTTCGGGTGTGACGTAACGGGTATTCCAGGAAGCAGGCGCTTCGGTGAATACAGCATCGGGTTTGATGATTGAGTTGGTAGCCATTGGTTATCTCCTGTTTGAGTTTGAATTTGGGAATGAGCAGGGCTTTACTGCGAATCCTTGTGAGTTTGCTTAGCGTCTCGAACCTCTTCAAGCAGTCGGGCAAGTTCGGACAGTTCGATCCAGCGATCCTGCCAGCCACTGCCTTTGCATTGCAGACACGGCTCACGGCGAACGTATTTCAAGATGGAGATGAACATCGTCTCCTGTGTTGAAATATAGGTTTTGCCGTTGCAGGAAGAACAAGGAACTTGAGTTAGAACTTTGAGCATGGTTGATCTCCTTAAATAAAAAATCCCGCCATTTGGCGGGTGGGTTGGGATTGTGCCGTTTTCTACGGCTCTACACTTCTACGCTTGCGTGGATTGCCTGAACGCTGTCTCGGGGGATGCCCTGGCAGGCGGCTCAAGCGATATTCAGTTGTTGCATCCCCCAATGCATATTTATACACTTCTATTGGCGCCTTTTTCAAATTCCGAGCAGGCGTAGAATTTGTGCCCAGGCATCTGGCGCCATTTGGCTGAGGGTGTAGCCAAAGATGACGCTGAGAAATGCGAAGGCGAGGAACAGGTCTTTCATATTGCACTCCTTTCTGGAAGCAAAAAGCCCCACCCCCTGACAGGGAGCAGAGCTTTGAATGGTTCTCCCCTCACCCTGGGGCGAGCGGAGTTGATATGGAAATAGGTATGCCCCCCGCCATGTTCATTCTGGATGGGTGCATACCTATCTATTGGTGTGCTTTGAAAATTTCCGCCCCCGAGATTTTTTCTAGGTATAAATTGCTTGGCGCAAATTTATACGTAGATTTTGGCGGCTATTCGTCACGACGTCGTGAAAAACAAGTG
>WBZY01000168.1_pt1 | contig 60354 bp, 60 predicted proteins | sample 5204191 | NCBI WGS metagenome assembly WBZY01 (sample SAMN12344363, study PRJNA552823) | activated sludge metagenome | biome: Activated sludge suspended growth; feature: Anammox Sidestream; material: Wastewater; isolation source: activated sludge from anammox sidestream of wastewater treatment...
CATCTACGACCATCTCGTGCGGATCGACCTCGCCCTCGAAGGCCTGCGCGAAGACGCGGAGGTGGCGCTCAGCACCTATCTTGCCGCCATCAACAACCGCATGAGCGAGGTGATGAAAGTACTCTCGATCGTCGGCGCCCTCGCCCTGCCAGCGGTGGTGATCGCCGGGATCTTCGGCACCAACTTCGATAACGTCCCCGGCCTCCACAGCAACTGGGGTTTCGCCACGATGATCGGCACGATGACCGCGCTCGGCGGCGGGATGGCCTACTACTTCTATCGCCGGGGATGGTTCTAGGGGGCGCTGCCGCCTCAGTGGAGGGGCGGGCTCTGGCAGATCTTCTTCATGGCCAGGTACATGCCCGCGCGGGTGAGTGCCTGCGCGCGCCGCTGCCTTGCCGGGGTCGCGTACGAACCCGTCGAGGCACAAAACCTCACCAGGGGTTCGGCGGCGATATCCCACGACATCGTGGGCGCGATTCGCCCCAGGTTCTCCCGGCAGGTGGCAGCGAAGCTCACGTCGTCAAGCAGCCGTTCGATACCCGCTTTGACCGCCTGCACGTCGCGCTCGGGCACCGTAATCCCCAGTTGCTCGTCCTCGACGCGCTCGGCCAGCACATCGCCCCGAGTGCAGAGAAACGGCACACGCGCCCGGAACAGGTCCACATAGCGCGTGCGGAAGGCGAACCGGCTCTCGAGGTTCTCGTAGCCAAGGCAAACGCTCGCATCCGCTTCGGCCAGGTAGTCGTCGATGCGTTCGTAGGGCACCCAGCCTTCCAGGAAATGCACCGTCTTGCCGAAGAGCCCCAGCTCTTTCGCCATCTCGATTGCCCTGCCCAGCACCCCTGTGGTGGGGCCGAAAACGTAGTCCGGGTGGTTTGACCCCATGAACACAAGGTGGACATCCTGCCGGCGAAGGGTGATCTCGTCCATCGCCTGCAGGAGCGTGAAGGGGTCGTTCCATTCCGTCACGCCGCCGTTCCAGAGCAGCACACGGTCGCCGGGCTTTATTTTCGGCACGACACCCCTGAGCACCGGCCCGCGCGCGTCAAGAGGGTGCCGGGGCACCCCGTACGGCACCAGGTCGATCAGCCGCCGCAACGAAGGGTCCCGCTCGTAGACTTCCGGTGGCACGAGCGCGAGCGCCATCAGCATGCCGATCCACATGTCGCGCTGGCGCTCGTCCGCGCAGAAGATGAAGTCCGCCAGGGTGAGCTGGAAGTTCAGATACCACCTGTTCCCCGACATCCAGGTGCGACGCCAGCGGGGAACGATGTCGCGCTTCGAAAGCTCCATCCATTCGATGTAGAGAGGAGTGAAGGCATCGAGCGCGAAGCGTGTCGTCCCCAGCAACCGCGCGAAGTGCGGCGGGAAGTTCCGGGCAATGGCAATATCGTGCGAACGGGCCAGCGCTGTAGCGCTTGAGTTGCCGTCCCATACCTGCAGGCGCACGTTTGGCGCCGGGAGGGCAACTTCGCCCTTGTCTCCCGGGATGGCAAGCGTGACCTCGGCTTCCGGCAGGGCACGTCCCAGCGCTCCCGCCAGGTGGTATGCGCGAATCCCGGGCGACGCCATTTTCCGGCCCACGAACGCACGCGAAAGCACCAGGATCTTGGTCACCACGCCGCCTCCGCTCCGTCAGCCACGAGGCTTCGCCAGCTGGAAGATCGTTCGCCTCGCCCCGTATGTTGCCACGCGTTGCACCAGCCCGGGGAAGCGCTCCCACTTCGGCGCCACCGGCGGCCGGTCGTCCTTGCAGAAGTCGATCAGCCCCTTCAGCGTCACCTCCCACTGCAGGTCTGGCTTCGAAGCGGCGAGATTGCGCTTGCACTGGGCGTGGAACTCCCGGTCGTCGAGCAGCTTTGCGATGGCATCGGCCACGGCGCCGGCATCCCCCTCGGGCGCCACCAGTCCCCAGCCCTTCCGCTTCACCTCCTCCGCCAGCACGTCGCCGTGCGTGCAGATGAAGGGCAGCTCGGCCCAGATAAGGTCCACAAACCGCGTTCGGTGGCTGTAGCGAGTCTCGAGGTTGTCGAAGTAGGTGCAGACGCTGATGTCGGCTTCGAGCACGTACCGCTTGGCCGACTCGTGTGAGACCCAGCCCTCTTCGAAGAAGACGGTCCTGCCCAGCTGGCCGTTCTTCTCGGCGATTGCCTTCGCATCCTGGAAGCGGATGCCGAGGCCCAGGTCACGGATCCCCGGATAGGCTGCCCCCAGGAAGAGCAGCTTCACGTCGTCGCGATTGAGGATGCGCAGCGCCTCAAGCAGTGTGGCCGGGTCGTACCACTGGATGATGCCCCCGTTCCAGATGATGATCCGGTCCGTCTCTTCGAAGCCCGGGCGCACCCCCCGCAGGATGGGTCTGTCGGGTGTGGGCGGTTCGGGCCGCAGCCCGTGCGGCGCCACGTCGATGTAACGCCGCAGGGTGGGGTCGTTGTCATAGGCCGCCGGGGAGATGAGCCCGAGCGAGGTCATCATGCCGATGTAGCTGTCACGCTGGCGCTCGTTGCAGCAGAGCACAAAGTCCGCAAGCGTGAGCTGCATGGCGAGGATTGTGCGCGTGCGTTCCACCCACGCCCTCCGCTTGAGCCCCTGGAACTGCTGCATCCCCACCTCCATCCACTCCATCGCGTACTGGGTGAAGAGGTCCACCACGAAGCGCTTGAAGGGAAAGAACGCCGCCACGTGCGGGGGCATGCCCGAAGAGATGATGATGTCGTGCTCTCGCACCAGGCCGAGCGCGTTGCCGATGGTCCAGTGCACGTAGCGGTATGGCAGGTCCCTCGGCAGTTCGCCGGCAGCGTCGTTCGGCCCGGCGAGGGTCACCCGCGCGCCGGGCACGTGCTTTGCCAGTACCGCCGCCATCGCCGAAGCCCTTATCCCCGGGCTCGACATGTGCGTCCCCACGTGGCCGCGGCAGAGGATGATGATTCGTGGACCCACGCGCGCACGTTACCGGCCCTGTCCCCAACGCGGAAGGAGCAGGGCCGCCCAGGGGCGCGCTCCTGTATCATCGCGCGCAGCAACAGGCGGAGTCTGCCATGCCACAACTCGAACGGGTCACGGTCTCGCTGCACTACAGGGACGAGGGTCAGGGCGACCCGCCGCTCCTTCTCCTGCACGGCTGGTGCGATTCCTCCGCCACCTGGGACAGCACGATTGCTGCCTTCCGCGGCCAGCACCGTTGCATTGCCCCGGACATGCGCGGCCACGGGCAGTCGGGGCGCCCGGCCGACCACAGCTACTCTCTCGAAGCCCTCTCGGGCGATGCTGTTGCCATCTGCGAAGCCGCGGGTGCTGTCCGCCCTGTTGTAGTTGGCCATAGCTTCGGGGGGGTCCTGGCCGCCGAAATCGCCCGGCGGTTCCCCGCCTTCCCGCGAGCGGTGGTCGTGGTCGATCAGCCCCTCGATATCGGTGCGTTTTCCGAAACCGTGCGGCCGGCCGAGGCCATCGTGCGCTCGCCCGAGACGCACCTCGCCTTCCGCGAGCAGGTCTACCGGGAGATCTGCGGGCCCACTCTGCCCCCGGCACTGGCCGAGGCGATTGTTGCCCGCGGCCTGCAGACCCCGGCCGATATCGGTATGGCCCTCTGGGCGCCGCTCTTTGAGATGACCGATGCCGAGCTGGCAGAGCGTGGAGCGGCCCTCATCGCCGCTCTCGCGAAACTCCCCGCGCTCACCATCGACCACGGCGACCCCGCGGGCTATCACGCCGCCTTGAGGGCTTCCGCGCCTTCCATTGGCGCCGCGGCCCTCCCCACGGGCCACTGGGTGCACGAAGAACGCCCGGCCGAGTTCCAGGCCCTTGTTCGCCAGTTCCTCCAGTCGGTGTGACGCTACCCTTGCGCGCGCCCCATAATCCACGCGAAGCCCTATGACTGATGGATTGCCCCCGGCCCGGAGAAAGGTCGCTATCGACCTCGGATGCGGCTACCGCAAGCACGCCGGCGCCATCGGGATCGATATCGCCCGCATCCCCCAGGTCGACGTCCTCGCCGACGCCACTCGCCCGCTCCCCATTCGCGACAGCTCCGTCGACGCAGTCTACGCTTCTCACCTCGTCGAGCACCTCGACGACCTCATGGCGTTCATGGGTGAGGTCTGGCGAGTCTGTAAGCCCAACGCCCTCGTGTACCTGCGCTTTCCGCACGCGTCCACGAACTACGTCATTTGGAAGGACCCCACTCATCGCCGCGGCGTGCTGCTCGACACCTTCGAGTACTTCGACCCTTTCACGTTCGATGGCAAGGCGTTCGGTTACTACCACCCGGCGAAATTCCGCACCGTGAGGCAGCGTCTCACCTTCAACATGAACACCCCCGAGGGCGTGCCGGGCAAGGCCCGCCGTATCTTCGGCCGCATCGTCGATGCCCTCGCCAATCGCAGCGAACGTTCGCAGTACGTCTGCGAGCGGTTCTGGGGCCCCCTCATCGGTTTCGAAGAAGCCCACATCTGGATGCGCGCCATCAAGCCATGGCCACCGGAAGGTGACGCACCGCCCGGCCCCGGGGAGACGTAGAATCCCTTCAGCCTGCCGTGGGTGCGGCCCGGACGAGTGAGGACTGGACGTCATGCGCCTGCAGAGCATCGAGATCCCCGTTGCCGACATGGCCCGCGCCTCGCGGTTCTACGCAGATGTGCTGGACCTCCCACCCGTTGTGAGGATGGGCGATACGGCGGCGACATTCTTCCTCGGGGATGTGCACGGGGGCATGGTCATGCTCGTCCGTTCAGCGACCCCCATTACGGGCAGTGGGCCTGCCATCGTCTTCGGGGCCGACGGCGGCATGGAGGCGGCAAAGGCACGCCTCGAAGCCCGGGGAGTCAGGTTCACGAACACAGAGCACAGCCCCCTCGGCCTCACCGCTTACTTCAACGACACGGAAGGAAACCGTCTCGCCATCTTCGATGGCTCCATGGCCGCCCGCTTCCGGGAGCAGGCACGGGCCCCGCTCGCGGAGCTCCAGGGCCGGCTGGGCGAGGCCGAAGCGCGCACCTGGGCGGCGCTCGATGGGCTGTCCGAGCGGCAGGCGCGCCATGTCCCCGGTGACGGCGCGTGGACGATCATCGACCATATCGGCCACGTCGTTGATTCGCTCGATTCGTGCGGTCAGCTGGTGAATGAGCTGGCGGCCGGGCTGCAACCCGCGCGTGACCGCCTCTGGCGCAAGGAGTATCCCAGCCCCTCGCTGGCACTCGCGCGGGAAGAGCTGGGCCGCGCCTTTACCGGCGCCCATGCCTGGATGAAGGAGCTCCCTCCCGTCGAAACCAGCACGGCTATGCTCCCGCACGGTGTCTTCGGGCCGCTAAACCATCGAGAATGGGTGACCTTCATGCTCTTCCACATCGCGATGCACGCCGGGCAGGTGAAGGAGATCAGGGCGGCGCCCGGCTTCCCCGGCTCGTAGCCGTCCAGGCGGGGGCGGAATCCCTCGCTCAACCCAGCCGCCCGGCGTCCTCCAGCCTTTCGAAGGCCACGGCGGCAGCGCCCAGCAGGCCGGCGTCGTTCCCCAGCTCACTCAGGAGCACCCTCGTTCCCGAAGCCGGGCCATAGGCGAGCGACGAAATCGCCTCCCGCATCGGCCCCAGGAGCATTTCGCCCATGCCCAGCAGCCCCCCGCTCAGCGTCACCGCGTCCGGGTTGAGAACGTTCACCAGGCTGCCCAACCCCAGCCCGAGCATGTGGCCCCCATTCCTGATCTCCGCTTCGGCGGCCGTTTCTCCCTGTTGCGCTGCGGCCAGGAGGTCGTGCCCGGCCGGCTCGCGCCCGGCGGCAATCGTCGCCAGCAATGGCGCTCTTCCCTTCGCTATCAGCCGCCGGGCCCTGTGCGCGAAGGCCACACCGCTCACCACCGCCTCCAGGCAGCCGCGGGAGCCGCAATTGCACCGCGGCCCCGAAGGGTCGACGACAATGTGCCCGATCTCACCCGCGAGGCCCTTCGCTCCCCGGTAGAGCCGCCGGTCGATAACGAGCCCGCCGCCAATGCCCGTCCCCAGAGTGGCATGCAACAGGTGGCGCATCCCCCGCCCCGCACCGAAGCGGAATTCGCCCAGCGCGGCAGCGCTCGCGTCGTTCTCGATGAAGGCGGGCATCCCGAGCGCCTCCGCCACCGGCCCTGTGAGCGGCAGATTGCGAAACCCCGGGATGTTCGGCGCCAGGATCACGCGGCCCGCGTCCGCGTCGACCAGCCCCGCGGTCGCGATACAGACCGCCTCCGGCCCCGCTCCCTCAACCCGGCCAACCGACCGCAGGAGGCTGATTATCCCGTCCGTCACGATTGCGGCCGTTGCCTCTGCGGGAGTAGGGCGCTCCTCGCGGGCCAGCACGCGCCCGCTCTCGTCGACCACCGCCGCGCGCAGGTGCGTCCCGCCGAAGTCCGCCGCCAGTACCGTCCGCGTCACGCCCCGACTCTATCAGGGCGCGGGTAGCTGGGGGTAGACCGGGGTGGTGGGCTATCGGAAGAGCCACCCACCGTCGGCGAAGCCGTCCGGGCGCTCGCCGCCCCTTACCCCTCGTCCACTTCGTAGTACTCCACCCCAAGGTGGGTGATCTGCTCTTCGCCCATGAGCCAGCGCAGGGTGTTCTTCAGCTTCGTTTGCTGGATGAAGAGGTCGTGCTCCGGGTAGAGGCCGGGGGCGTGCTGGGGGCTCTTGAAGTAGAACGAGAGCCACTCCTGGATGCCCTTCAGCCCGGCACGGCGCGCGAGGTCGAGGAAGAGCGCCAGGTCGAGCACGAGCGGCGCCGCCAGGATCGAGTCGCGGCAGAGGAAGTCGACCTTGATCTGCATCGGGTAGCCGAGCCACCCGAAGATGTCGATGTTGTCCCACCCCTCTTTGTTGTCCCCGCGCGGCGGGTAGTAGTTGATGCGCACCTTGTGGTAGAGGTCGCCGTAAAGCTCGGGGTAGAGGTCCGGCTGAAGGATGTACTCCAGCACGCCCAGCTTCGACTCCTCTTTCGTCTTGAAGCTCTCCGGGTCGTCCAGCACCTCGCCGTCGCGGTTGCCCAGGATGTTTGTCGAATACCAGCCGGAAACCCCCAGCATGCGCGCCTTGAACATGGGCGAAAGCACCGTCTTGATGAGCGTCTGGCCGGTCTTGAAGTCCTTGCCGCAGATGGGCACGCCCCGGTCGATCGCCAGCTTGAGCAGGGCGGGGATATCCGCCGTCAGGTTCGGAGCGCCGTTGGCGAAGGGAACCCCCTCCATGATGGCCGCGTAGCCGTAGAGCATCGAAGGCGCGATGCGTTCGTCGTTGGCCTCCATCGCCGCTTCGAAGGCTTCGAGGTTCTGGTGGGGCTCCGACTCCTCCATGAAGATCTCGGTGGATGCGCACCAGACCATCACCAGCCGGTCGCAGCCGTTCTTCGCCTTGAAGTCGCGAATGTCCTGCCGGATCTGCTCGGCCAGCTCAAGCTTTGTGCGGCCCTTCTTCACGTTCTCGCCGTGGAGACGCTTCACGTAATACTGGTCGAACACCGCCGGCATAGGGGTAATAGACCTCAGGAACGGGGCAATGGGCTCGACGTGCTCGTACTTGTCCAGCACACCGCACTTGAGAGCGGCCTCGTAGGCGTTGTCAGGGATGGGGTCCCAGGCGCCAAAGACCAGGTCGTCGAGCTCGGGCAGGGGCACGAATTCGCGCACCAGCGGCATTCGATGCTCGGTGCGCTTGCCCAGGCGGATCGTTCCCATTTGGGTCATGGAGCCGATCGGCCGGGCCGCGTTGCGGCGGGCGTTCTCAACCCCCGCGATGAAGGTGGTGGCGACCGCTCCCAGCCCTACCAGGAGCACCCCCAGCCTGCCCTTTGCGGGCTCGATCTCGCGGGGGGATGACGACACGAAGTCCTTCGGTTCCAACACGACACCTCTTTGCCTGGCGAGCGCGATGAGGGGCTGGTGCCACTGGGCCGGGATGCGTCCCGTCTTGGCCCAGTGCTGGACGGTGCTCTGGCGCTTGCCGAGGAGCACGGCCAGCGCCGACTGCCCCCCGAAGCGCTTGATGATCCGTTCCGCGGAATTCACGCCGCCCACCAGGTCTCTTTGATTCCCCCACCCTAACGATATTTTCGTTAGCAGGCAAGACGCCCCCGGCCCAGAGTCGCGGCCCCCAGTGGCCGCTGGCTGTTCCACCATCCACCCGGGGGGGCAGGCCGCCACTTGCGCCAGGGGGCGACGGTGCGTCTGTGCCAGTCCGGGCGCAGGGTGAACGGTGCGCCGAAGCGTGAGATTGGTGCGACAGCCCCGGCGGTGCTCCTACCCCACCTCGATCCGCAACAACAGCTGCCCCTCGTCGATGCGCGCGGAGGGGGCGATCAGCACCTCGGCCACCGTTCCCGTGGCCGGGCTCTCGACCGGGATCTCCATCTTCATCGACTCCAGGACGATGATCTCCTGCCCTTCGGACACGCGATCGCCCGCGGCAACCAGCACTTCCTTGATCGATCCCGCCATGGGCGCGGGCACGTCCATCGACGCCATTACCCTCTCCTTCACCTGATCATCTTGCCGGGCAGTTGGCAGATAGTATCGCCACCGCTGGCCAACGGTCACCCGCGGCAAAGCCGCTCAAACGTTTCTCTTCACCGCCAGCGTGACCCTCAGCCCTTCAAGGTCATGCTCCAGGGCGTGCGCGTCTGCCGGCGGGGCGTCCGCCACGAGCGTCGTCGAAAGCGTTTCACCCTGCACGTAGGCCGCGTGAGCCGCCATCACCCGCGCGATTTCGCCATCGCCGCCCGAGTACCAGGTGGTGATGCGGTCGGCGAGCTCGAAGCCGGCCTCGCGGCGCATGTCCTGGATGCGGCGGACCAGCTCCCGGGCGAGCCCCTCATCGGCCAGGGCGGGGGTGATAGTGGTGGTCACGGCCACCACGTACCCGGCCTCGGCCGCGGCCGCATAGCCTTCGCGGTCTTTCGTTTCGAGGAGGATGTCCTCGGGCTCGAGCTCGAACCCCTCAACGGACACCGGCCGGCCGCGCCGCACGAGGTCGGCGACGGCCGCCGGGGGCATGGCCGCGAGCCCCTGCCGGATGGTGGCCACGCCTGCCGCGTACTTGCGGCCAAGAACCGGCAGGTTGGGCTTCACGTCGAAGCGCACTGCTTCGGATTCGTCTTCGAGCAGGCGCAGCGCCTTGGCGTTCAGCTCTTCGAGCACGAGCTGCTCATTCTTCTTTAGGGCTGCGGCATCCTCGGGAGTGCGCACCTTCACCGCCACCTCGGCCACGGGCAGGCGAACCTTTAGCTGCGCTTTCGCTCGCGCCGAGCGGCCCATCGAACAGATGCGCTTCACCAGGCGCGTCTCCTCATTCAGGCGGCGGTCGATGCGGTGGTGCTCAACTTCCGGCCATGCAGCCAGGTGTACGCTCAACGGCGCCGATGGGTCGATGGAGCCCACCAGGTTCTGCCAGAGCTCCTCGGCCACAAACGGCGTGAAGGGGGCCAGCAGCTTCGAAAGCGTGACCAGCGCCGTGTACAGCGTGTGGTAGGCGCTCTGCTTCTCCTCGTCCGTTTCCGAGGCGCCCCTCCAGAACCTCCGCCGCGAACGGCGCACATACCAGTTCGAAAGGTCGTCCACGAAGCCTTCGATGGCGCGCGCCGCGTCCGTGGGGTCGTACTCCTCGAGGTCGTCCGTGACTTGCTGCACGAGCGCATTGAGCTCGCTCAACAGCCAGCGGTCGAGCTCTGGAACCGGCCCCGCCGGGGCGCGCCGCGGGTCGGCCTGGTCGATGTTGGCGTAGCTCACAAAGAAGCTGTACGTGTTCCAGAGCGTGAGCAGGAAGCGGCGCAGCGCCTCCTCAACGAGGTTCGGGCCAAAGCGGCCCGAGGTGCGCGCGAAGCCCGCCGTGTACATGTACCAGCGCGTGGCATCCGCCCCGAAACGGTCCAGCACCGACCACGGCTCCACGGCGTTGCCGCGGCTCTTCGACATCTTCTGCCCCTTCTCGTCGAGGATGTGGCCGTGGCAGATGACGTTCCGGTAGGCGATGCCATCGGGCACGGCCTCTGCGGCCCGCAGGAGGGTGGCCTCGGCGTGGAGCGTGTAGAACCAGCCGCGGGTCTGGTCGAGCCCCTCGCAGATGAAGTCCGCCGGGAAGTGGCGCTCGAACTCGGCCTGGTTCTCGAAGGGGTAGTGCCACTGCGCGTAGGGCATGGCGCCGCTGTCGAACCACGCGTCGGCTACCTCCGGAACGCGGCGCATGGCGCCATCGCACTTCGTGCAGACGAGGGTGATCTCGTCGATATAGGGCCGGTGCAGGTCCACCAGCTTCTCCGCCTCGGCACGGCTGCTGGCAAGCTCCGCCAGCTCGGCCCGCGAGCCCACGCACGTCGCGTGGCCACAGCCTTCGCACTTCCAGATCGGCAGCGGCGTGCCCCAGTAGCGCTCCCGGCTGACTGCCCAGTCGATGTTGTTCTCGAGCCAATTGCCGAAGCGCCCGTGCTTGATGTGGTCCGGGTACCAGTTGATCGTCTCGTTCCCGGCCAGCAGCTGGCGGCCCTCGCGCGTGGTGCGGATGTACCAGCTGGGCTTGGCGTAGTAGAGGAGCGGTGTCTTGCAGCGCCAGCAGAACGGGTAGGTGTGGCGAATTGTGCCCTTCTTCAACATGAGGCCGCGCTCTTCAAGGTCGCGTTCCACGTCACGGTCGGCGTCCTTGGCGAACTTGCCCGCCCCGGGGAGCCCGCTGGCCATGATGCCCCGCAGGTCTATGGGCTGTGCGAAGAGAAGCTGGAAGATCTTGCCTTCCTCGAAGTCCTCGCCGCCGAATGCCGGGGCGATGTGCACGATGCCCGTGCCGTCGTCGAGCGAAACGTAGTCCGCGCCGATGACACGGCGCGATCCTTCGGTTGAGAGCACCTCCTTCACCGGGCGCAGGCGCCCCGCGCCGTCAAAGCGCATGACCTGGTGTCCCAGCAGCTCAGGCCGGTACAACGGCTCGTAGCGGAGCGCGAAGAGCGCTTCGCCCAGGAAGGCCGCCAGCAGCGACGCCTCTTCGCCCAGCACCTGCTTCGCCAGCGCCGTGGCTACGATGTAGAGCTCGCCGGCGGCCTCGTAGAGCCCGTACTCGGCGCCCGGCTTCACGGCCAGGGCCACGTTCCCGGGGAGCGTCCACGGGGTCGTCGTCCACGCCACCAGCGAAACGGGCCCGTGACCTTCGGGCAGCAGGCGGGCGAGCAGCTCGTGGCGGCGCGCCTCCGCCGCGGGCACACGGAACTTGATGAAGACGCTCGGGTCGGGCACGTCGTCCTCATACCCCTGCGATACCTCATGGTCCGAAAGCGAGGTGCCGCAACGCGGGCAGTGCGGGGTGCTGCGATAGTCCTGGTAGACCAGGCCGTGGTCCCAGAGCTGCTTGAAGATCCACCAGCACGTTTCGATGTACTCGTTGTGCCAGGTGACGTACGGGTTCTCCATGTCGACCCAGAAGCCGATGCGGTCGCTCAGACGTTCCCACTCGGCGACGTAGCGGCTCACGCTGGCCTTGCACCGCTCGTTGAAGGCGGCGATTCCGTACGCCTCGATGTCGGGCTTGGAACTGAGCCCGAGCTCCTTTTCGACTTCCAGCTCCACCGGGAGCCCGTGCGTGTCCCACCCCCCCTTGCGGGGCACGCGGAAGCCCCGCATCGTCTTGTACCGGGGCACGAGATCTTTGAAGACACGCGCCAGCACGTGATGGATTCCGGGAAGCGCGTTGGCTGTCGGGGGCCCTTCATAGAACACGAAGAGCCGGTCTTCGGGGCGCTCCTCAACCGTGCGCCGGAAGACATCGTTGTCGCGCCAGAAGCTGATGATCCCCTCTTCCAACAGGGGAAAGCTGACCTTCGGGTCGACCGGTTTGAACGCCATGCAGTCCTTCTTCGCGGGGTGAGCGCCGCTGCCTGCGTGCAACCGCGAGGGCTTCCGTGGCGTACCACCAGAGTAGTGAGTGCACCCGGCGGACCAGCGTCTAATGAAAAACGCCCGTCCCCCATCCAGGGACGAGCGTGCACGCCCGCGGTACCACCCTGCTTCCCGCCCACGGCGGGCTCTCTGCGGAGCGCAAACACGCCCCGGCCCCTGCTAACGGGGGGCGGCCCGCGGCTGGCGGGCACATTCCGTCCGGGTCTACTCGCCTGCCGGGCTAGCGGCGGGCTTTGGGCCGGAGGCTCGGGAGTGATTTTCGCGCCTGCTCGCTGCACCCCCTCGCACCGGCCGGGGCTCGCTGGGCAGGCCGGCGGGCGCTACTCGTCTCCGTCGTTGCCTGTAGGCTCAAGTGAAGCAAGGTGATAGGTGGCGTGTCAACAAGCGAGCGACGAAGTTGCATGTTCCCGAGCGCGCGAGCAGCCCTGGTTGCCGCCCTCGTTGCGATCATCGTGGGAGCGGCCGCCTCTGCCTGCTCCGTCGACGGCTCGTCCGACGATTGGCCGCCGACGGCCACGCCCACGACCGGCGCGAGCGCCGCTCCCGGCAGCACCCCCCTGACCGAACCGGTCGAAGCCCCCACGCAGTTGAAGGTCGCCTTCATCAATCTGCTCAGCCCGCTTTCGCGCGATGCCAACAATCCGGTTGCCTCTGACACCTTCGACCAGCGGCTGGAGATTGTCATCGAGGAACTGCGCGCCTTCAACCCCGACATCGTTGGGTTCAACGAAGCATCCTGGACGAAGGCGACCGGCAGCGCCGCGGAGAAGCTCGCGAAGGCGCTCAAGCTCGAGTTCCAGTACGCCCGCGCCAACCCCTGGTTCCCCGGCCAGACCCAGGAACAGAGCGACGAGACAGTCAAGCTCACGGGCTTCGAAGAGGGCGAGCTGATTCTCAGCCGCTACCCCATCCTTCGCTACGAGCGCAGGGCTCTCAACCCGCGTACTTCCGAAACCGGTGAGGGCCGGGCCGCGCTTCATGTCGTGGTGCGGGTCCCGGGGCTCGCCGAAACCATTGATGTCTACATAACACACCTCACCGGCGCCGACGAGAAAGTGCGGGCAGCACAGGGGGCGGACTTCCTGACTTTCGTGAGCGCCACCCGGGGAAGTGGACCCCTCCTTGTCATGGGCGACCTGAGCGAGCTGCCAGACCGGGGCGTGGCGCAGGCCCTGGTCGCCGCCGGACTCGTGGACGCCGCAGCTGTGTTCCCGGGGATAGTCCCCATCGTGACCTGTTGCAGGGCTGCCATCGTCGGTGAGCAGCCCGGCCTGACATTGCGCACGGACTACATCTTCGTCACCGGGCTGCCTGTCGAATCCGTGGGCATGTTCGGACTCGCGCCCCGCAAGCGCGCCGACAACTCGCTCGTCTATGCCAGCGACCACAATGGCATCCAGGTCGTGCTGCGCCTGGCGGGCGCCGCTCCCTGAGGGCGGCATCGCAGCTCACCGGGAGCGGCTGTCCGCGCCTACCGCTCGGCTGCCGTCTGGAGCTGTTCCGCTATCCTGGCGGCCGGGTGTAGGGCGCCGCTTCCTGTCTGCACGGCGTAGTCGACCCCGTTGCGCGTGAACCGGTGCACGGAATCGGCCGGCGCCGAAGGGGCGGACTTCGCAAGCGAACCGCCCCAGATGGTGAACAGCAGCTCTACCACGCGTGCTTCCGGGTCGGCGCTGCCCCCTTTGAACGGCGGACGGTCGGCGAGGTAGTACTCCATCACGTAGCCGCGGCCCTCTTCTTCCGGGCGGCCGCCGCTGAGAACCACTGTGTGCAGCACCACCCGGTTCTGGTACGTGTCGCGGAGGGCAAGGCTCGGCTGCAACAGGACGAGTTTGTTTCCCGCGCTGCCGATGCCGAGTGCGGCCTCGATGGAGGCATCAGGGAAGAGCGCGAGCGTCCCCGGCAGGCGCAGGGGAATGGCGAGCCGTTGGCCCTCCCCGGGCTCGCTCGCCAGCTGATTGAGCGCCTTCAGCGTTTCGGCAAACCCAGACGGGGGAGGCCCCGGCTGTCCATCGAAGGTGTCCGCAATCGAGCTAAGGGTGTCGCCCTTCCCGGTGATGTAGACGAAGTACTGCGGGTTGCGGGCGATGACTTCCGCGAGTGACGGTGTGGGCTCGACCGATGGTGACGGCGATGCCGCGGCCGTGGTCGCTGATGGTGAGGGTGGCGCATCGTCATCGTCGCCACCGCAGGAGACCAGAGCTGCCGTCAGGAGGCCGGGCAGCGCGGCAACAAGAATGACCCTGGGGTTCACAGGCGTAGCTCTCCCCCGCCCGGCGCTTTCGCGAAGGGCACTCCCGCCGCGTCTCAGGTTGCCACAGCAAGCCAGAGGGCGCCAACGCGGATGCGGCAGCGCCTGCCCGTCATGCCTGCTACCTTGCCCGGCAGGCGGCCGAAAAAGCCATCAAGGCTGCCCTGGTCCTGATGGATATCGACCCACCGAAAACCCACAGCCTCGATGCCCTGCGCGATACCCTGCCCGGAGGCTGGGCCATCCAGTCGGAGTTCTCAGACCTCGCCTGGCTCTCGGAATGGAACGCCAGCGGACGCTACCCGGGCGACTGGCCCGAAGCGCGGCACGACGACGCGGAGCACGCCATCGGAGTGGCAGACGCTGTCATCGCTTCGGTCAGGGGCGACCTTGCCCGGCGCAACGTACTGCCCTCGTAGCGACGCTACCACTCCTGCATTGACCAGCTGGCGGTGGAGAGGGCCGCGCCCATGCCCATGATCGCCAGGGCCAGCAACAGCCCCGTGCCGCTGAGCATGCGCGACTGGCGCCGGGTGCGGGCGAGGCGCTCCTCCGCTCCCGGTTCTCCCCGTCCCTCCGCGGCCATGGCCTCGAGCTGCCGCGGTCCTACGACGAACATGTGCAGCGCCGTGATGGCCAGCATCACGGCAAGGGCGGCCATCTTGACCGTGAACACCACGCCGTAACGCAGTTCCCAGAAACCAACCTCGCCGGGCTGCGCGTAGTAATCGCGCCATGTCCAGATGAGGAACGTCCCGGCCCCGGCGAGCAGCAGCAGCCCGAAGCCGCCAAGGTAGGCGAACCGCAGCGTGAGCACGCGAATCACCTCCACCTTCGTCGCCGTGTCGGCTATCTGCCGCGCCGCTCCGGGCCATCCGGTGGCCAGGTACACCTGCGGCCCGACCCAGAGGGCCGCACCAACTACGTGGATCCAGGTGAATGCAGCATGCTGCCAGTACAACGAAACACGGTCCCGGAGGTGAGGTTCCACCTTCGATTGTGTCTGTCCCCGTCGGTAAGGGACAGGCTACAGCTCGTCGAAGGCCGGGTGGTACTTCACCCTGCCGCGCACTCCTTCAAGGGCTCCGGGAACAAGCTCCAGCACCATGAAGGCTTCGGATGCTACCGGCCACTGGCACTCGATACCGAGCGGAGCCGCGGGCCGGAAGCCGAAGTGGCGGTAGTACTTCGGGTGGCCGAGCACGATCATAAGCTGGTGGCCGAGGCGGGCCGCCTCCGCGAGCGCGTGGCGCATGAGCAGCGTGCCCACGCGCAGGCGCTCGTAGCCCGGGAGCACCCCGATCGGCGCCAGAGCCAGGCAGGGAACACTGCCCGTCGCCGTCTCGATGACGGCGAATGAGATCAGCAGGTGGCCGGCCAGGCAGCCTTCCACCTCTGCAACCACCGAAAGTTCCGGCGGGTACGCACACGCGGCGCGCAAGGCGTCGACAAGGTTCGCCTCCGCGGAGCCTTCGACCCCACCGCGGGCAAAGGCGGCAAGGTGAATCTCCCGGATCGCGGCCTCGTCGCCGGGGCGTTCGGGGCGAATCGCAAGGGAATGCTCGTTGCTCACCGGTCACCCCGTTCCCCGGCTACGTCACCTTTTCGATGGCCACGCGCGTGCCGCGCATGATGGCGGAAGGCTGCCACTCGGTGATCCAGTACTTCAGGTGGCCATAGCCGCCGGCCAAGTGGAGCCACTTAATCATCCCCGGCTCGGCGTCGTTCGGCCCTTCCCAGTTGGGGAACTGGTAGGGCTCGAAGCCGTTGTACATCATCACCTGTCCCGGCGCGCCGCCCGGCGCCACCCGCACCGGCACCTGGAACTGTCCCTGGTCGTTGTGGACCCGCACCATGTCGTCGTCGGCCACGCCCAGCGAGGCGGCATCGACGGGGTTCATCACCAGGTGCGGGGTACCACGGTGGGTATCGAGCATCAGGTCGTTGGCGATGTTCAGGGCGTGGATGCTCCAGCGGTTGTGGCCGCTCGTGACACGGAAGGGGAAGTCACCGCCGGCCCGGGGCGGAGCCTTGTGCGTGGGCAGGTGCTCATCGGCCTCGATGAACCATTCGTGCTCAATCAAGAACTGCGCCCGGCGCGTAAGGGTCGGGTAGGGCTCGCCTTTTTCGACGTGAGTGCGGAAGGGGGTAAAGGTCTCGTCCGGCTGCGGCTCGGTAGCCTGTGCCAGCGCCTTCGGCGAGATGCCCGTGCCGTGGAAGCGGTAGAAGCCCACCTTGCGGATGTCGTCCAGGCTGGCCTCGGGCGGCAGCGAGCCCGTGAGGGCGCTGTCGCGCAGCATCTCGTCGGCCATGATCTCCGTGTCGTTGAACACCCCACCCCGGGTGTAGGCCGTATACGCGTTGGCGAGGTCGTGCTGGCCGCCGCGAGCGTCCGTGAAGGGCGCCAGGCCGCGCGCCTTCGCCCGCTCCTCCACCTTCTCCGCAATGCGACCGAAGGCGTCCCATTCGTTCAGAGCCTCGCCGGGCGGGTCTACCGCCTTGTCGCAGAAGGTCACGTGCATGACGTGCGTGGTCGCGGTCCCAAACGCCACCTTCTCGTACTGCTGAGCGAGCGGCAGGACATAGTCGGAGTTGAGCGCGGTGGCGCTCATGCGGACATCCATCGTCACTATCGCCTTGAGCTGGGGCCAGAGGTTGCTCAGCAGCCGGCGCCCGCCCCCGCGCGTTCGCCGGATGATGTTGCCGCCGCATTCGAACAGCACCCGTGGCGGCTGGTCGGGGCGCGGGTAGTCGCAGCCCGCCCACCAGCCCTTTGCCACGGCCTCGTCGAAGTACTCCTCGAACGGGCGCTTCATGCTCGGGTCGCTCCAGGCGGCATTGCGCCAGGCGTTCCGATACCCCGCGTGCCAGTACCAGAAGAAGACGGGCGGGAACATTACGCCGCGGCCGCTCGCCGAAGAAGCCTTTGCCCCCTCGATGCTGATCATCGCCGGGGTGAGGGTGGGGTCGTCTGCCATGCGCATCTGCGTGGCGCGTTCGCGGCTGTCCATCATCGCCACCACGTCGGCGGGGCCGCGCTTCGTCTTCGCGCCGATGGTGATGGTGCCGTCGAAAAAACCGCTCATCCAGCCGCGCACGCCCGCGCCGTGCTTGCCCCAGTTGCCGGTCAGGGCCAGGAGCAGGATCTCGGCCCGCTCCTGCAGGTCGCCATGGTAGTACTTGCCGTTGCCGAGCGAACCGATAATGTTCGTTCGCTTCTTCGCCACTTTCCGCGCGAGGTTGCGCACGGTGTCCGGGTGCACCCCTGTAGTCTCGGCCGTGAGCTCGGGCGTGAACTGCTGCAGCCGCTCGCGCATGAGCGCGAACACGGTTGTGACGGCTACCGGTCCGTCCTTGCCGGTGACCGTCCATTCCCCTTCGAGCGCCGGCTCTGCGTCTCCCCAGAACAGGGTGCCCCTGGGCGCCGGCACGATGGCGTTCGCAACCCTGTCCCAGGCATAGAACTGTTCCTCTTCACCGCCTTCTTCGAGGTCGGACTGGCGCAGAAAGCGCTTCGTCGCGGGATTCACGAGCAGGGGCAGATCGGTCTGTTCGCGGACGAACTGCTCGTTCACGAGCCCCTCTTCAATCACCACCTGGCACATCGCCAGGCAGAAGGCAGGGTCGCTCTCGGGCTTCACCGGGACATACATGTCCGCATGCACGCTCGAGGGCGAAACGTCCGGCGCAATGGTCACGATCTCGGCGCCGTTGTAGCGCGCCTCGTGCATGTAGTGAATGAAGGGGATGCGCGTGTAGACCGGGTTCCCATACCAGATGAGGAACAGCTCGCTGTGGAACCAGTCGTCCACGCTGCTCACCGGGTCAAAGGTGCCGTAGGTGAGGTAGTGGCCCGGTGCGAAGTCGTTAATCTCGCCGTTCACGTCGGTCACGATGCCGCCGACGATGCCCATGAACCGCCCGCGGCCGGCCGAGCCCCACGTGCTCACGCTCCCGCCTGAAGGCGCGATGATCGATTCCGGGCCCACCTCGGCGATGGAGTCGAGGACGGCATCGGCGATCTCCGTGCAGGCCTGGTCCCAGGTTACACGCTCCCACTGGCCAGAGCCCCGTTCCCCCACGCGCTTCAGCGGGTAGAGAATGCGCTCCTCCGATTCGAGCATCCGCGACCAGCCGGCGCCCTTCTGACAGCCCATGGGATTCATGTCGGGCACACCGGGCATGATCGTCTTGAAGGTCGCGGCAACCTCCTCGCGCACGATCTTCCCGTCCTTCAGGTAGACCCGCTCGGGGCAGTTGCCCGGGTAGCAGTTGATGCAATGGGAGGCCCAGACGACCTTGTCCCAGCTCCATCGCTCGCGATAAAGGTCGCCTGCGACATCGCCTGTCTTGATCGGTGCAACCTGTTCGCCGGGCATGGGCATCTCCTCAAGGGCATAGTGAAACGGCGCTTTGGAGCGCGGTCTGTAATACGGTTCTTAGGCTGCGCCGGGCCGCTGCGACATGACGCGGATCACACGTTGCGATCAGGGCCCGCCTTCCAGCTCAACCTCGCCATCACTGATCGCGATGTCAGTCAACCGCACTTTGAGGTCCAGCGACTTCCAGTCGTCCCCCAGTGCGGTCTCAACCACCCGGGTGCCGATGAACGCCGGCAGGTTCCCGATCTTGATGTCCTGGATGTCGATGTACGGCTTCGGGCCGCTGAGGTCGAGCGTCCCGCGCACCAGCACGTCCGCATCGGGCCCGGGGATGTCCACCGTCCCGGTCGCCTCCGCATAGCCCTCGGGGCAGAAGTAGACCTGCAGTTTCTTCACCGGGATGCTCTTCTCGTCGATGTAGTCCACGCCGCGCGAGGTGATGTCCTCTTCCGTATAGATAATGGAAGCGGGCGAGGTGGCGGCCTGCCGCTCGAACGCCTTCCAGCGCGCGCGCATGGCGTTGCTGACCGCCGTCGAGCTCGGCACTTCGCGGTCGACGCAGGGCTTTGGGGTGCCTGTGAAGATGAGCGCCGCGCCGACGAGCAACGCTCCGAGCCCGGCCCCGATGAGCACCGCAATCGCGATGAGGATGCCCTGGATAATCCCGCCGATGGTGATGCCGGTGGCAGCGGCACCGGCGGCCGCGCCCGCGCCCGTCGCCACGCCGCTCCTGACGGGGGGGAATCCGGGTTGCCCGCCCGGCGCGCCACCCGGTTGTCCAACCGTGCGAGGTGGAATGCCGCCCGGTTGACCGGGGAAGCCCTGCGCTCCACCGGGTTGCCCGACTGTTCGCGGCGGAATGCCGCCCGGTTGACCGGTGAGACCAGGCTGACCACCCGGTTGTCCAACCGTGCGAGGTGGAATGCCGCCCGGTTGACCGGTGAGACCAGGCTGACCACCCGGCTGTCCAACCGTTCGCGGCGGAATGCCGCCCGGCTGCCCGACACCAGCCCCCGGCTGCCCCACACCGGCGCCCGGCTGCCCCACACCGGCGCCCGGCTGCCCCACACCGGCGCCCGGCTGCCCCACACCAGCACCCGGCTGCCCGACGCCAGCACCCGGCTGCCCCACACCAGCACCCGGCTGCCCGACGCCCGCACCCGGCTGTCCCGCGCCCGCACCCGGCTGACCCGCGCCAGCGCCCGGCTGTCCCGCGCCAGCGCCCGGCTGTCCCGCGCCTGCGCCCGGCTGCCCCGCGCCTGCGCCCGGCTGACCTGCGCCCGCGCCGGGTTGGCCCGCGCCCGCACCCGGCTGTCCCGCGCCCGCACCCGGCTGTCCCGCGCCGGGCTGTCCTGCGCCCGCACCCGGCTGACCCGCGCCCGCACCCGGCTGTCCCGCGCCTGCACCGGGTTGGCCCGCGCCCGCACCCGGCTGACCCGCGCCTGCGCCCGGCTGACCCGCGCCTGCGCCCGGCTGACCCGCGCCTGCGCCCGGCTGTCCCGCGCCTGCGCCGGACTGCCCCGCGCTCGCACCGGGTTCAGCCGCGCCCATGCCGGGCTGAGCGGTGCCCGCGCCGGACTGCCCCACACCTGCGCCGGGTTCGGCAGCGCCCATACCGGGCTGAGCGGTGCCCGCGCCGGACTGCCCCACACCTGCGCCGGGTTCGGCAACGCCCATGCCGGGCTGAGCGGTGCCCGCGCCGGACTGTCCCGCGCCTGCACCAGCCCGAGAGGCAGCCGACCCGGCCTGGCCCGCGGCGCCGCCGGCTTCTGCAGCTGCAGCCGTCTCGCCCCCTCCCATCTGGGTGGCAGCGGCGATCCCCGCGCCGCCGATGACCGCCCCCGCCCCGGCAGCCTTGCCTGCAGTCGACAGGAACCCCGGCTTTCGTCCGCCGGACCGCGCTTCGGGCGGAATAGGCGAGCCGCACTCTTCGCAGAAGCTCGACCCGGCGGCATTGGCGCACCCGCAGTTCGGGCAAGCCACGGTGGCGTACGCCTCGGCCGCGGGGGTGTCCAGCTTCACTCCACAGGCGTCGCAGAAAATCCCATCCTCGGTGGTGGGCGCCCCACACGACTCGCAGTAGATGGTCATCGGTCCTCCCCTGGGCTGGCGAGGGCGGCGCTCTCGTCTCCGGTCCCCTCAAGGAGCCCTGCGCGGGAGCATAGCAAGCGGGCCCGGGGGTTGCGATAGGCCTTCCCGGCCGTGTCTTGCCGGGCGATTGGCCCGAAGTGTGAGGCCGCCGCCTCCGGGCAACCCCCGACTTATCCTTTCGCCGCCCTGTGCCGATTGACATGACAGGATGAGGTGATGACGCAGGTGAGGTCGTTTTCGACCGGTGATCGGCGGCCGGCGCTGGTGCTCGGCGGCGGCGGGGCCTACGGAGTGGTGCAGGCTGCGTACGTCCACGCCGCCTTCGAGGCCGGCTTCCGGCCGTCGATCATCGTCGGAACGAGCGTCGGCTCTCTCAATGGCGCGTGGCTTGCGCTCCATCCGGAACGCCCCGCTGACCTGCTCCGCGTCTGGCTCGGCATGGACCGCCTCCGCCTCGTGGACCTCAACCCATGGCGGCTGGCCACCCGCATGGTTCGCCGCCCGCTCGGGCTCGTCCCCAATGACATTGTCCCCCGGCTCATCCGCGAGCACCTGAGCGGGCTCAGCTTCTCCGATGCGAAGCTGACCCTGGGGGTTGTCGCTACGAACCTCACGCGGGGCGAGAAGCGCGTCTTCTCAGACGGCGACCTGGGCACGGCGATCATGGCGTCGACCGCCATCCCCGGGGTCTTCGAGCCGGTCCAGATCGACGGCGACCTCTATGTGGATGGCTGCCTGACCGCCTCCGTCGACCTGGCGACGGCCCTCACCATGGGAGCCACCGAGATCCTCGCCATCGACCTCACCCCGCCTCCCTCACTGGCGCGGCCGCGCACGATCTACGGCGTCCTGCGCCAGTCGCTCGGCATCATGTCGCACGCCACCACGCAGGCGATGGAGGCCTGCGTCTCCCACTCCATGCCGGTGCGTGTCATCCGCCCCGACCTCAGCAAGAGCTCGCCGTGGCAGCTCGACGACAGCGCCGGTGCAATCGCGCACAACCTCCTCATCGCCCGCAAGGAGATGCGGGATGTGCTCACCGCCGACGGCTCCGTTCGCGTTCTCGATGACGCTCCTGCGTGCGCGCTCCCGGAGGCACCCCCGGAGCCGGCGAGCCTCAGCCGCTACTTCCGCCCGCGGGCGAAGGAACAGGCAAGCTAGCGAGCCTGCCTCGCACGCAGGGCTCCCGGGGCGCCGGAGGGGTGTCGGCAGCCGCGCGGATAAGAGCGCCCCGTGGGCCCCGCCCCCTCACACGGCCATGCGGCGAACGATCTCGTACATCAGCTCGCAGCCCATGTTCAGGTTCTCGATGGTCAGGAACTCGTTGTTGCCGTGGAACCCGGCGCGCTCCTCCGGGCTCAGCAGGCAGGGGATGAACCCGTAAGCCGGGATGCCCCGCTCGCGCAGGAAGCGGTTGTCGGTGCCCCCGATGGTCATGCCGGGGACGACGATGGCGTCCTCCATCGCCTCCTTGATCACCGATTGGATGGTCCGGAAGAGCTCCGTATCCCAGGGGACGGCGGACGGCTCCCCCTGGTCCGGGGAGTAGAGCGATACCTCGACACGCGGGTCGGCAATCCGCTCCCGCACCTGGCGGGCCCAGTCCTCCTTCGACTGCCCCGGCAGGAGCCGGCAGTCGATGACAGCCTCGCTCTTCGCGGGGATCACGTTCGCCTTGATGCCGGCGTTTAGCATGGTCAGGTTGAGAGTGTTCACGAACTGCGCGTACAGCTCCGGTGAGCGCCGGATGCGTTCGTCCAGCTCGGCCTTCTCCGTCATCGCCGGCATGAGCCCGGCCTCGGCGAGCCTTTCGATGTAGGCGATCGTGTCCGGCGTGTACGTCACGCCACGGTCCCAATCGGTGAGGCGGTTCAGAGCCCGGATGAGGTGCACGGCCGAGTTGTCTTCGTGCGGGCGGCTGCCGTGGCCGGGGGTGCCAACGCTTGTCAGCCGCAGCCAGCAGATGTCTTTCTCATTGGTGGCGATGTTGAAGAGCTTCGCCTCTACCCGGTTGAAGCGCGAAACACCGCCCCCGCCTTCGCTCAGCTCGAACTCGACGTCCACGATGTCGGGCCGGTGCTTGCAGAGCCACTCCATGCCGAACTCGCTCCCCGCTTCCTCGTCCGGGACAGCGCAGAACACAACGTCGCGCTTGAGCGGCGCGCCCTGGCGCTTCAGCAGCAGGAAGGCGATGAGCTGCATCACCCCGCAGCCCTTCATGTCGACGGCGCCGCGGCCGTAGACGCGCCCGTCCTTCACAACCCCTTCGAAGGCCGGCACCTCCCAGTAGCGCTCCTCCACGGGCACCACGTCGGTGTGATTGCAGAGCATGATGGGCCGTTTCGAGCCGTCGCCTTTGAGGGTGGCCACCAGTACCTCGCGGTTTGGCGCCGTCTCGATGTACTCGCACGCAATCCCCTCGGCTTCGATGAGCGAGCCCAGGTAGCGTGCGGCGGGCTTCTCGTTCCCCGGCGGGTTCGAGGTGTCTATCTGCAGGAAGCGGACGAAGATGTCCAGCGCTTCGCGGTGGATGGCAGGCCAGTCGATGCTCATAGCGGCTCCCGGTACGGCATATCAGCCGCGCACAGGTTACAGTCACCGCGCGGGTGCGAGTAGCGACTGCGGCACGCCCTGCCGTTCTGCCGGAGCCCCGGGCGCACTTCCAGAATTCGCGGGCGCGTCGTGGTGAGGCACGGCACTGGCCCGCATACTTCTGGCCAGCGAACCTACAGGTCAGCTCTCGTCGTCGTGGTCATCCTCATCTTCCTCGTCGTCCTCATCCTTGCGGTGGGCGTCGCCAATCGTCAGGCCGGAACCCCCAAGCGAGTCGAGGGCTTCGGATTCGTTTTCTGTACGGGTGTCACTGGTCCAGGCGCCCGTGTCATCCTCCCCGGGGTCGATATCGCCAGAGTCCCCGGGAAGCCTGCCCAGGTCGATCGAACCGCCGCCGATCGCGGCGACCCCGGAGGGCTGGCCAATCAGGAAGTCGCGCAGCGCCTTCTGGAACTGCCCCGCTTCAAGTGGCGTCGGCGCCGGGCCTCCGGGGACGTCCTCGGCAGCGCCGCCTTCGCTCGGGTCGACGTCGCCCGAGCCACTCTCGCCCAGGCCGAGCCGCGCCCGGGCCGCCGCACGCCAGGCCATGTACTCCGGCGTTGGGCGCCCGAACACCCCGGAGCCTTCCCGGCCCGGGTCTTGTGGCTGGCCAGGCCCGGGATCCACCTTGATCTCAACGCCATCCGAGGCCCTTGTGGTGTCCGCGTCGACCGGCGTCTGGCCCTGCTTGAGGTTCTCGTCGACCTGGTGTTGAAGCCCGATGACCCGGTCAATCGAGTCGTCGAGATCGCGCTGCGCCTGTTCCCGGGCCTTCTCCGCCTCAACGCGGGCGCGGTTGGCCAGGGCCGCGCGCATCTCGTCAGCCTTGGCATCCTCAACTACCCGGGCAATGCCCTCGACCACGCCCTGTCCAAAGCCAGTGGAGTCGTCCACCGCTCGCGTGGCCTCGTACGCGCCGGCCCCGACGGCGCCTACAGCTGCGGCCCCGGCGGCCCCCGTGGCGCCAGCCGCTCCCGCGATCGCCGCCCCTGCGGCGGCGGCCTTTCCGATTCCTTCCACGAACTCGTCAACTGAATCCACCGATTCGATCGCTACCGAAGGCTTGCCGCCGGACCCGTCGCCTGTTTCCGGCACTATGCCCTGGAGCAGCCCAAGCTCATCCGAATCGCCGGAGGCGGCGGTGGAACCACGGAGGCCGGAGAGGTCCACATTGAACACGTCCAATCCCGCCCCCGACCCGCGGCCCAGGTCGCCCTTTGCGCCGACATCACCCGTGACACCGAGGTCCTCGGGCGTCCCCATCCTGGCCAAACCACTCCTGTCGCTCGCCGAGGCGCCGATTCCCGCCCTCCCGGCGCCGCTCGATTCACTCCCCTCGTCTCCCGTCGGAAACGCCTCATCCACTGTGCGCTGGAGGCCACCCTTGCCCGAGTCCCGGGAGGCTCCGGTGCCGTCCTCCTGCTCCCCGGCGCCGGTGTCTTTCCCCAGCACTTCCCTGCCGGCCCGGTCGAGCATGTCGCCGAGTCCCTCATCGAGGCGGTCTGAGATCTCCGTCGAAGCCTCGGTGGTGACCGGATGCTCCTCCTTGTCCGGGCCGGGAATGGCTTTTTCGACGCGCTGGCCGACCGCGCCGCGAGCCGTTGCCGCCGTACGCGCGGCCGTCCCCGCGGCAGGGGGGCCGAACACATCGAGTGAGGAGCCCTCGGTATCCTTGCTTTTCGCGGCGTCGTCGGTGCGGGGAGGCGTCCTCAATGCGTCATCGTCTTTCCGGGCGACGGTCGCCCCTTTCGCCGCCTCCTTCGCCGGGGTGCTGAGCTTGATGTTCTTGCCGGGTCGAATGGCCATGACGAGTCACTCCGAACCTTGATCGCCGGCCAACTCTGCAAGAACCGGGTTACACATGGCAATCTCAGATTGGCTACATTTTGTCGCTACCCTGCGACCGCTCGCGGTGGGGACTCCGCTGCCGCGTCAACGGGAGACGGGTCTCCCGGTCACCGCACCGTCAGGCCCCGGGCCACGCGGAATCGAAGAATGGGCTGCGCGAGTCGCTGGCAGCGGCGAGGGCAGCGACTGACTTCGCGGTGTGCGCATCGATTGGCACCCAGTCGTTGAACCAGAGCGATGGCTGCCGGTTCGCCGGGCCCGTTACCGCGACGAACTTCAGCGGTCCGAACTCCGAGTGATCCCAGACCACCGGGTACGATAACCTCACGCGGTACATCCGCCCGGGCGCCCGCATCCATAGCGCCACGAACCTCTGCACATACTCCGGGCTTCCGTTCAGGAGATGCTGGACCGCTGCCGCAACGTAAGGGTGGCGCGACGGGTCGATCGCGTCGTCGCCGCCGTAATGTCCCTTGATGATTGACACCGCGACAGTAATCGCTTCCGTCCAGTTGAGGAGGCGGTCCGCGAATCGCGGCCGGGTCAGCATGCTCAGAAGCCCGCGCTCGAACGGCCCATCGAGCTCCCGGTGCAGATCCACTTCCCATACGCGCTGGATCACCGTGTTGGCGGCCACGACCTCCATCAGTTCGGTGGTCACGCACGCCGGGTGCGCGAGCGATGCAATTTCGGAGCAGGCATCTTCGAGGCTGAACCAGTTGTCGCCCAGGTGCTCCGCCGGTGATCTCCCGTCGGGGGCGAAACCAGCCCCCACCAGTACTTCCCGCCGGGCGAAGGCGTCCGCAGCCAGCGCGTCGAGCAAGGATGAAAGGGCGGCCCCGCTTGGATGCCGCGCCCCCGTTTCGTACGCCTTGACGGATGCCGCCGAGATGCCCGCTCGCGCCGCGAGCGCGGCCCTGGAGATCCCCTCTCCTTCGCGGAGTCTTCGCAGCCGCTCGAACCACTCAGGCATGCGCACCTTGCCCACGTTGCCGGGATACGTGCGCTTGCCCCAGCCGGGCGGTTCAACCATCGCGTGGGCTCCGGGACCAAGGGTGGGCGGGCAGAGTCTACACGCCACGCATTGTGCGCGGTGAGCCGGCCGGCGGGGATGTGCCGGCCATTGCATGCCGTGTTGCAGGGCGGATTCGCGAGGTGTAGATTCCCGGCCATTCGAGGGGACGGTTACCGAACGAGCTTCGCATTGGGTCCGTCGCTTACGGATCAGTTCGAGATGGGTGCGGGAGCGAAGGTGGCCCCGGAGCACCGGCCCAGACAGGAGACGCAGGCCTTGGCCGATCCCCGCGACAAGCTGGACCACCTCGTCCGCCGCCTGGTCGAGGCCGAAAACGCCGGCGACCTCGACACCTACGCCGCTTGCATGGCGCCCGACGTCGAGGTCTGGGTGAACGGCCGGCTCACACAGACATCGAGGGAATCCCAGCGCGAATCCACCCGGGCAACGTTAGCCGCCTTCCCCGACTGGCGCCGGGAGACGCTCTCGCTCACCTGCGACGGCAACCTCGCCGTGCTGCGCTGGCGCGGCGATGGAACCCACTCAGCGCCATGGGCTGGCATCCCAGCCTCAGGCAATCGCCTGGAGTTCCACGGCACCAGCACCGTCGAAGTGAAGCGCGGCCTCATGCAGCGCATCTGGATCGACATGGACATGGCCGGGCCGATGGCCCAGATGACCTTGCGCCAGGAAGGGGGTTAGCGCGATGCCAACAGCAAGCTGCAACAACATAGAGATCTACTACGAGACGTCCGGGGATCCCGCAGGCCCGCCCGTTCTGCTCCTGCAAGGCATGGCTATGCCGCTAACCATGTGGAGCGAAGGGTCTCATGCGCTGGCGGAGCAGGGATTCCACGTGATCTGCCTCGACCATCGCGACGTGGGATACTCCACCCGTTTCGACCATGGGCCCCAGCCGGACATGGCAGCGGTAGCCCGCGGCGATTTCTCGTCTGTGCCCTACTCGCTGGACGACATGGCCGACGACATGGCCGGGCTGCTGGACGCGCTGGGCCTGCAGGCGGCACACATCTGCGGCCTGTCAATGGGAGCGCACATAGCCCAGGCCATGGCCATTCGCCATCCCCGGCGCGTGCTTTCCCTCGTCTCCGGCATGTCCACGACTGGCGACGAGAGCCTCCCGAGAGCCTCTCCCCACGCCGCAAAGGCGATGGCCGTGCCGGCGCCGGCGGAACGTGAGCCCTACATTCTGTATGGGCTCGCGCTGGCAGCGGCGCTTGGCAGCCCCGGGTATCCGTCCGATGAGCGCAGGCTTCGCGCCTTGTTCGCCTCACACTGGGATCGTCGGCCCGACCCCGGCACCATCCTCCGTCACCTGGCGGCAACCGTCGCATCCGGCGACCGGACGGCGCGCCTGGGCCAGGTGACGGCGCCAACGGTTGTGATCCACGGCACTGATGACCCGTTGGTTTCAAGCGCCGCGGGCGAGGCAGTTGCTGCCGCAATCCCGGGGGCACGCTTCGTGCTGGTAGCGGGCATGGGACACGAGTTCGACTTCGTGCCCCTCATGCCCCACATCGTCGACGCCATCACCGACAACATTCGAATCCTCGCCGCTGCAGGAGATCGACAACCATGACGGCATCCATCCGCATCGACCACGACGTGCCGATGCAGACCCGTGATGGGGTGACCCTCCGCGCCGACGTTTTCCGCCCGGACGACGGTGGTCGCTACCCCGCCCTACTTGCGCGGACGCCCTACGGCAAACACGCGTACTTCCACGAGGACTTCGTCAGCGCCATCTACGCCGCCCGGTCCGGATACGCCGTCGTAATCCAGGACACGCGTGGCCGCTTCGCCTCGGACGGGGACTACGACGTCCTGTCACCGGAAGGCGAGGACAGTTTTGACACCGTCGAGTGGGTGGCTTCCCAGCGGTGGTGCGACGGCATGGTCGGGATGTACGGGATTTCCTACGGCGGAAGGATCCAGTGGGAAGCAGCGTTCGAGCAGCCACCCTCCCTGCGAGCGATCGCCCCCTCGTTCGCCGCCAGCCCGGTTTCTGACCTGGTGCGGGCCGGAGTCGTCGAATACGAGATGCTCCTCGGCTGGCTTGCCATGATGGCTGTGAGCATGGTGGCCGGGGTCGAGCAGGACGGGGGCGATGCATCCTCCCTCCGCCGCTGGCTCGGGAGGATGATTTCAGACTCCGAGGGCATGCTTGCCCAGCTTCCGGTTCGCGACATGCTGCACGACCTCGGGAGTGTCGGCCAATTGTTCGGCCAGGCGCCTGACGTGGCGCCGCCCAATACGCGCCCGGAGGACCTGCTCTGGGATTTCGGCAGGGTGGCCACTCCTTGCCTGCATACCGGCGGATGGTTCGACCTCTGGATCGGGACCACCGTGGAGTCGTTTCGGGGAATGCGCGACCGCGGTGGCAGCCCCGCCGCTCGCGCAGGCCAGCACCTCATCTGCGGCCCATGGGTACACAATCGCATCCTGCCCCCCTACGCCGGTGGGCTGAACTTTGGCACATCCGCGGGCTCATCCCCGACCGGTGGGACCCCCGCAACCGCGGCCCACTTCGCCTTCTTCGACCGCTACCTCCGCGGGAGCGACGTCCAGCTGCCCACTGTCCGTTACTTCGTGATGGGCGCGGATGAGTGGCGCGACGCCGACGGTTGGCCGCTCCCCGGGACGGAGTTCACGCGCTTCTTCCTCAGCAGCCGCGGGAACGCCCGCACGGCGGCAGGGGATGGCCTCCTGAGCCGCGACGCACCGGGACCACAGCCGCCGGACCGCTACATCTACGACCCGCTCAACCCTGTCCCCACGACTGGCGGCCGCCTCCTCTACACCGGTAGGCGCGCTCCCGGGCCGCTCGACCAGGGGCGCGTCGAGGCGCGCGATGATGTGCTCTGCTACACCACGCCCGAACTGGCGGAGGACCTGGAGGTTACCGGCCCGGTGAAGCTCCACCTCCTCGCTTCGACCTCCGCGATGGACACCGACTTCATGGCGAAGCTTGTCGATGTCTACCCGAACGGCGCCGCCTTCAACATCGCCGAGGGCGTCGTTCGCTCGAAATACCGGGAAGGGCTGTTGTCGCCGAAGCCCGTGGTCCCAGGTGCGGTGACACACTACGTCATCGACCTCGCATCCACGAGCATTGTTTTCAAGCGCGGCCACCGCATCCGCCTCGACATCACCAGCAGCAACTTCCCCCAGATCGACAGGAACATGAACACGGGCAACCCCTTCGGAGTCGACGCCGAGGGCATCGTCGCCTTGCAGACCGTCTACCACGATGACCGGTACGCATCGTACCTGGAGCTCCCGGTCATCCCGGCGAGAGCCTGAATGGAGCGGGGGATGCCATGACACGCGAAGAGAACATCTCCGCCGTCCGCGCGGCCATCGCCGCCGGAGACCGGGGCATGCACCCCGCCTGCGCGAGCCTGGACCGGCTCCTGCCGGCATGGCGAAGGAGGGTACCCATGAAGTGACGCTCGACGCTTCCCGGGCCTTGGCCCCGCTCTCCGGGGCAGGACAGCCGGCCGGGAAGTCCGGCCAGGAAAGGACTGAATGATGACAGGAGAACTCCGGACCGAATGGCTCTACGACCTCTCGGCGACGACCGCGCCGTGGCACGACATCGGCGATTTCGGGGGCGGTAAACGCAGGATCGTCCCGGTCACCGGCGGCAGGGTGGAGGGACCGCACCTGAGCGGCGACGTCCTCCCTTTCGGCGCGGACTTCTTCGTGGAGCGGACTGACGATGTGCGTGTGCTCGACGTCCGGGCCATCGTACGGACCGGCGACGGCGCCGAGATCTACACCTTCTACCCCGGTCTCTATCACGGCCAATCCCTGGGACCGTTCGGCGACCTCCCGGAGGGCGAACGCTACTTCCGGACGACGCCGCGTTTCGAGACGGGATCGGAGAAGTACGCCTGGCTGAACCGGATCCTCGCCGTTGGCGTGGGCTGGGTCGAGCTGCCAGACACCGTTCGCTACAAGGTGTATGCGGTCCTATAGCGGCCGGAACCCGTTCGCCGCAGTGGATGAACAGCACGTCGCCATTGAGAGGAGGGCACAGTGACCACTTCCATCGGCCCAGGCCACGAGGCCTCTACGAAAGCTCGTCACATGAACACCTTCGCAAAGGAAGCCCTGGGCGGGCTCGTGCTCATCGGCCGGATGACGGCCCTGCCGGGCAAGCGGGAAGAGCTGCTGCAGCTGCTCGAAGAAGCGGTTGCGCTTTGCGGCCAGCACGAGCCGGATGGCGCCCTCACGGCCATCTTCCACACGTCGCCAGCAAGCCCGGACATTGTGGTGCTCTACGAGCACTACCCCAGCCGTGTCTCGCTCGAAGAGCACCGGGCGAACTACGAACGAATCCCGGCGTACGGCCAGATGCGCGCGCGCATGAATGCCCTCCTTGCTCTGCCCGTAGAGATCGTCGAAGTGGCCACGCCGGCGGTCCGCTTCACGCGAGCGGCCAGCCCGGAGCGAGAGGAGTGACCTGCCCCCACCCAAGGACGCCGTTGCACCACTATCGACGGGCGGCAAGGAGGCATACAAGGTGAACCTCGACGAAGCGACGCGGCTCGCAACGCGCCACCAGGACACCTACAACGGCGACTTCGAGCGCTACGGCGACCTCTACGCCGAGGACTACGAAGGCTATAGGCCGGGCCAGGGCACGAGCAGCGGGAAGGCGGAGATGCTCGCTCTCGAACAACGCGCCACCAGCGCCTGCCCCGACCGCAAGACGAAGGTGCTGCGGGTGCTCGCTGGCGAGGGCGCCTGGTTCGGCATAGAGGAGCTGTGGGAGGGCACGAACACGGGCGGCGACGAAATGTTCGGCTCGCCGGGGACGAAGGTGGCCGTCTATGCCTTCACGCTGTACGAGGTGAAGGACGGCCGTTTTGCCCGGGCCATCGTCTGGACAGGCCGGCCGCATCCCGGTGACGGGATTCGAGGATAGGAGGGTGGAGCCAGTCGTGAAGGCCGTTGAGATCCTGCAGGAACTCCGCAAGAAGTGACGCCGCGACGAACGCCGGGACAGGAGAAGTAGCCATGACCGACACCAGCCCCAAAGCAGTCGTGCTGCGCGCGATGAACCTCTTCGACGGGAGCAGGGCGGGCACGGACCGGTACCTTGGAATGTTCGCCGAATCGGCCGTTTGGGAGTTTGCGCCCACGGCAGAATCCCCTCGGTGGAGCCGGGTGGAAGGCAAGGAAGCTGCGCGCGCCCTGTACTACCGCGTCTACGATCAGAGACACGGCGTGAGCAGCACCGTCCACGAAGTCGTAGCGGAAGGCGATAGCGTGGTCGTCGCCTATACCTACAGTGGAACCGTTTCCGCCGACGTTCCCGGGTTCCCGGCCGGCTCGCGGCGGAACTTCGAATGCGTGAACCTCTACAAGGTCAGAGACGGGCTCATTGTCCGGTGTGTGCAGTACACGGGCTCGCCGGTGCTCGCTGAGCCGGCGGAAAAGGGGCTACCTTGACCACGCAATTCGACTCGGCGGCCCTGTTCAGCCGCTGGACGGGCGATGTGCTAGGGCGCGGCGAGCTGGACCTTGTGCCAACGCTCGTCGCCGATACGTACGTGCAGCACGCTCAGGAAGGCACCGCCCACCTGAGCGCCGAGGGTCTGGCCGATGCGATGGCCCGCGAAGCCGCTGCCGCGCCGGGAAGACGTCACATCATCGACGATTTCGCTGTCCTGCCGGGGTGGATCTGGCTGCGGTACCGGGTAGCGTCGGGCGAAGGCAGCGCGGAGCATGTCGCCTTCAGCGGCCTGCAGCTCTACCGCGTCGAAGCGGGAAAGCTGGCCGAGGGTTGGGGAGCCCGCACCGCGCCGGGAGTCGATTGGGCCGCACCCATCGCGGGCGCGCCGCCGCCGCCGATGGATGAGGGTGAGGAACCGGTCGACCTGCCGCTCCGGGCGCACCTCACCTGGGCCTACACCGAGGAGATATGGAAGAGCGGGCGGTCTGACCTCCACCCTGAGTACTTCGACGCTCCTTTCTACCGGCACGACGCCCTGGGCAACTCAGTGCAACTACAGACGGCGGCCATCTACCGCGGCGTTGCGCAGGCCGTGGCGGCGAACCCCGGCCTGAGGTTCCGGACCTTCAACTCGGCACTTTCGGACCGCCATTCCTGGAGCCGATGGCAGGCAAGCTCGCCGGGTGGGGCAGGGCTCACCTGGCTCGATAGCGGCAGGCTGCAGGTGTTCAGATTCCGCAACAACCGCATGGCGGAGACGTGGACCCTCGGCGCCAATCCCGGCGTGACCTGGGACGACGACGCGTGAGGCAAGACAGTAGGACCCAACAAGGAGAAAGGCGACATGACCGATAACAGCCCCGAAAGCGTCGTCCGACGCTACCTCCAGCTCTACTACGACGGCACGCCCGACTCGTATGGCTCGGACCGCTTCTTCTCGGTCTGGGCCGAGGACTGCGTGCAGGAATTCCTTCCTTCGGCCCAGTTCCCGGCCGGAACTGTCCTCTTGGGAAAGGATGCCGCCCGCTCGAACCTTTCAAGCGTCTCCCGAGCGTTCCGCAACCGTCGCCTCGACGTCCACGACGTCATCGCGGCGGGTGACCGCGTGGCCGTCCCCGCGGAGGTCGTGGAGATGGCCACACCGGTGGTCTGGTTCACGCGGGCCGCGAAAGGACAGGCGGAATGACTATGGCACTCCGCATTGGTCCAAAGGCTCGTTTCATCCTGCCCGCGACAGACACCTACCAGTTCCACTCCGGGATTACACACCGCGACTATGAGGTGTCGGTCGCGGTGATGGCCCCGGTCGAGCCGGGCAGGCGCTACCCGGTCCTGTACGTGATGGACGGAGACGGAAGCCTGCCGTTCTTCGCGTCCGTCGTCCCGCTCATGCAGGCTGGCAAGGAGTTGCCCGGGATGATCGTTGCGGGCATCGGGTATGGATTAAGCGGCCTCATCTCCGACCCGGCAGTCCTCCAGCAGTGGGTTGGCCTCAGGATGACTGACCTTGTCCCAACCCGGCAGGCCGACGGGGACGGCGGTGGTGCACCGGAGTTCCTTCGCTTTGTCACGGAAGAACTGATGCCGTTCATCAACACGAATTACCCCGCCGACGCGAACGACTGCGGCCTCGCCGGGGACTCCCTCGGTGGCCTGTTCACTCTGTATGCGATGCTTGCTAGTCCGGGAACGTTCCGGCGCTTCCTCGCGGGGAGCCCGACCATCATCCGCAGCCGGGATCTTCTGCTCTCGCTCGAAGAGAAGCTGGCTGAGGGCAGGACAGACTTCCCCGTCCGGCTCTTCATGGGGGTTGGTTCCCTCGAACCAGAGTTCATGCAATCCGACATGAAAGTGATGGCAGATAGGCTGGCAAGCCGCGGCTACGCCCGGTTCCAACTGACGACCAGAGTCTTCGACGGAGAGAGCCACTTCTCCGTCTGGCCCGGAGCTTTCAGCCGTGGGCTGCGGACGATCTTTCAGAGTGAATGAAGGGGCTCAGCAGCCGAGAAAGCGTTCACGGGCCCGCCAGGGAAGGAGAAGTAGCCATGGCGAAAGCGACCGCCGCTGAAATCGCCCGCCGCTGGATCGAGCTCTACAACGACGGCACACCAGGGTACTACGGCTCGGACCGGTTCCTGGAACTTTACCATGAGGATGTCGACTGGAGCGAAGGTCCAACTCGGGCGTATCCCGATGGCCGCACGGGCGACCTGCGGGCTATCCGATCGGCGCTCGAAGGGGCCCAACACACCATGAAGAACCGCCACGCGGAACTTTTCGAAGTGATCGGCGAAGGGGACCGAGCCGCGATGCGCTATCGCTGGAGCGCTGTCGTCGCGGCCGACGGGCTCCCGTTCCCCCGTGGTGCAACGGCGAGGCTGGACGTGGCCGCGTTCCTGGCGGTGCGGGACGGCAAAATCTCACGCATCGTCGAGCACATTGCCGTGCTACCGCCGGCTTGACCTGGGACGACGACGCGTTAGGCCAGTCAGCCAGACGAAAGCAGGAGGCACATCCATGACCAACCCCAGCCCCGAATCCGTCGTCCGCCGCCATATCGAACTCTACAGCGACGGCACACCCGATTCGTACGGCTCCGACCGCTTCCTTTCGGTGTGGGCCGAAGACTGCGTGCAGGAATTCCTTCCTTCGGCCCAGTTCCCGCAAGGGGCCGTGTTCCGGGGAAAGGAGTCCATACGCCCAAACCTGGCAGGCGTCTCCCGCGCGTTCCGTAATCGCCGACTCGACGTCCACGACCTGATCGCGACCGGCGAGCGCGTGGCGGTGCGGCATACATGGTCGGCCGTCGCGGCAGTTGACCTTCCGTCCTGTCCCGCAGGCGAGACGATGCGGCTGGAATGCGCCGACTTCTACACGGTGAAGGACGGGCTCATCACGCACATGGTCGAAATCGTGGGGCCGCCACTCAGCCCGAACGGCGCGACCAAGGTGGCTGCCCCATGACCAAGAGTGACATCGGGGATGACGGCCGGACGGCAGCCGTGCTTGCCCGGCTGGCTACCGAAGCCCTGCCTGGCGGCGAGGTCTGCGACCTCATTGTCGATGGTCCGTATGCCGGGCTTCGCTGGATGCGCGACGGGCAGGCAGGGCTCACATTGCTGCGCATCGCCAACGGCCTGCGTGTGCAGTCATGGACTGCCGTCCGCGAGGAGGGCTCCGGCCAGTGGCCCGGCCGGCCGGTCGCGAATGACCTGGTCGCCCTGGCGGCCAGCCGCGCCATCAGCGACGCGTCGGCCACCCGCGCAACCATGGATCGCTACCTCCAGATCCGCGCTGATCAGTCCCGCGCCGAAGAGCTGCGGCTGATGTTTGCTGACCCCATGGTCGTTCACGGCCCCGGCCCTACGCGCACCAGTGGGATCGATGCGTTCATCGCCAGGGTGCGAGACGAGCCGCGCGAGACCCCCGGGGTTCGGACCAGGTGGCACCACATCGCGGTCGCCGGTGACCGCGCTTTCGTGCGCTGGACCTATTTCGATGGCCCGGATCTCATCCAGGCGGGGCACACGCTCTATGCCCTGCGCGACGGGGTGATCGTGGAACGCTGGCAGGCCGCGCTACCGGGCCGGGAAGGATGGTTCTGATTCAAGTGAGCAACGTTGATCTCGTCCGCAACACCCTTGGCGCCTTGAACAGCCGCCAGTTTCACCGCATCCCGGAGTTCATCGCGCCCGGCTTCGTGAGGCACGACCTCGCCGGCGCCTACCCGGGAGTCGCCGGGACCGAGGGCGTCGCCGACCTTCTCTCGGCGCTTCTCAACGGTTCGCCGGACCTGCAAGTAGTCATCCAGGACATCTTCGCGGACGGCGACCGCGTGGCCGCGCGCGTCACGGTCGAAGGCACCCACACCGGCGAGCTCTTCGGCCTGCCGGGAAGCGGGCGGCGCTTTGCCGTGAACGAGCTCCTCTTCTACAGGGTCGAGAACGGGCGCATCGCCGAGACCTGGCAGCTCCTCGACCTGGCCGGTCTCAAGAGCCAGCTCGCGAACTAGGATCTGCAGGGCGACCGCCGCCCCGCGCCGAACGAAAGGAACAGGAGAATGCCCACCAATGTCGAACTCATCAAGAGCGCCGTTGAGGCGATGAACAGCCGCCAGCTGGACCGGCTCGTGGAGCTGTTCGCACCGGACATGGTTCGCCACGACCTCGCCGGGGCCTGGCCCGATGTAGCCGGAGAGCAGCTCTCCGACTTGCTCGGTGAGCTGTTTCGCGGCGTTCCAGACCTGCACATCAACCTCCTCGACGTCTTCGGCGACGGCGACCGTGTTGCCTCGCGCATCGTGTTCGAAGGCACCCACCAGGGCCCGCTCTTCGGGCGCGAAGGCACGGGGAGGCGCATCGCCGTGAACCAGCTGAACATCTACCGCGTCGCCGATGGCAAGTTGGCCGAGTCCTGGCAGCTTCCAGATGTGGCCGGCTTCTTGAGCCAGATCGGGGGCTGACCTCCCGGGCTTATCGGGAAGACGCAGCTGTGCGCATGGAGTTCACGCCGCCGTGGTATGCTCGGGCCATGCCCCCGAAGAGGATCGTTTCCAGGCCCGACGTGATGTTCGGTAAGCCGTGCTTCGAAGGCACCCGCATCCCTGTGGACTTGGTCGTCGAGGCCATCGCCGCCGGTGAGCCTGTGGAGCAGGTGCTGCGAGCATACCCGCGCCTCACGGCAGCAGACGTGCGCGTCGCCCTGCTCTATGCCGCGGAAGCGGTGCGCCTTGAGGTCTCCCACCCGCTCGCCGGGCTTTGAATGCGCATCCTCGCAGATGAGAGCGTGGCTGGTTTCATTGTCGAGCGGCTCCGCCAGGACGGGCACCATGTCACCTTCGTGGCAGAGACATTGCCGGGCGCCCCGGATCAAGGGGTACTGTCTGCGGCCCTGACAGAGTCCGCAGTGCTCTTGACGGCGGACAAGGACTTCGGGGAGCTTGTGGTTCGCTTGGGGCTGGAAACGAAGGGCGTTGTGCTGACTCGCCTTTCCGGCCTCCCCGAAGCCGCCCAGTGCAATGCCGTCTCGGTGGTGTTTGGTAATCACGGTGGAGAGCTCCTGGGCAGCTTCGCGGTCGTCGCTCCCGGAGTCGTGAGGATTCGCCCGATTGGACCCGGTCGATAGGGCACTTTCGCTGAGACCTGGCAACTCCTCGACCTCGCCAGCCTCATGAGCCAGCTCGGGGCTTGACCTCCCGGGCCTACCGGGAAACACGTTGCAGTGATCGGACGGGACCAGCCTCCAGGGCGTATCCTGACGCCGGATGACGGCCGCCCATCCGAACTACCGCATTGTGGAACATGACCCGGCCTGGGCAGCCGTATTCACGGCCGAACGGGAGCGCCTCGCCATGGCGCTCGGCCTGCCACCGGGGCGCATCGAGCACATCGGCAGCACTGCCGTCCCCCGTCTTGGCGCGAAGCCGATCGTCGACATCATGGCCGGTGCCGAAAGTGAGGCCGATTATGCCCGGCATGCCTCCCCGTTGGCCGCGCTCGGGTATGAAGATCGCGGCGAGACCGTTCCCGGGACCCGGTACATCCGCAAGGCCGGGCCCCCTCGCGTCAACCTGCACCTGACTGTGTTCGAGGCACCCTTCTGGGTCGACCACCTGCTCTTTCGCGACTTCCTTCGCGAACACGGCGAAACGGCCCGCGAGTACGAGCGGCTCAAGCGCCGCATTCTCGCCGAGGTTGGCCCGGACCCGCCGGCCTATAACGCCGCCAAGGAAGCGTTCATCAATTCGGTGCTGTCCCGCGCGAGGCCCGGTGGGTGCGCCTAAAGCGGCGGCCAGCAGGTGGCAACGGCACCGGGTCCCACTCTGAATCGGCACGCGGCCTCATGCCGGCTACACGGCAGCCGTCCTGTGCGGCTCACCTGCCCTCCACCGGCCACGATGGAGCATGCCGGTATCGATGCCGCGAGCAGCGCCGGCCTCACGCCTCGCCTTCCTGGCCAAGGAAGCTGGTTTTCTGGTATTCTGGCGAGGTGAAGACGACACTCGACCTTCCCGATGACCTGATGCGGACGATCAAACATCGAGCTGTCCGCGAAGACCGGAAACTAAAGGACCTGATAGCCGAACTCCTGCGTCGCGGGCTTGATGTACACCCCGGACAACCGGGGCGGCCCCCCCATCGCGTTCAGCTTCCCCTTGTTCGAGGAGGCCATCCGGCAGCACCCGAGGACGAGATGTCCCCGGACAGGGTGGCGGCTCTGCTCCTGGATGAGGAGGTTCGGACCCTCACCCGGTGACCACTTACCTCTGCGATGTGAACGTTTGGGTGGCGCTGGCTCTTGCTCCGCATAGCTACCATCAACCGGCCCGGGCCTGGCTCGAAAGCGCTGGCGACAGCGACCGGATCCTCTTCTGCCGGGCGACGCAACAGAGCTTCCTTCGCCTGCTGACCACCACCTCCGTGCTCGCCCCGTACGGCTTGCCGCCTCTCTCCAATGCGGCCGCATGGACCGCGTATGAGGCGCTCATCGCGGACAGCCGGATCTGCTTTGAACCGGAGCCCGATGGTGTGGACCATCCCTGGCGAGCCTTCACATTCGGCGGAGCCGCTTCGCCGAAGCTCTGGATGGACGCCTACCTGGCGGCCTTCGCCCGGGCCGCGGGCTGCCGCCTGGTTACCACCGACGAGGTGTTCCGCCAGTTCGAAGGGCTCGACCTCCTCCTGCTGGGCCCGCCACACGCCTGAAGCCTTCCCCGGTTCACTGCGCCAGCAGCGCGTATACTCAAGCCCCATGCGCGCCATCCTCGTCCTCTGGAACCTCTCCTCCGGCTCCAATGCCACGTTCGAACAGCTCCGCGACTACCTCCGAAATGAGTCCATCGCGCGCTTCAGCGCCATGCCCGGCCTGCGCCAGAAGACATGGATCTCGAACCCGGAGACCGGCCTCTGGGGCGCCATGTACCTCTTCGAAACCGCGGAGCAGGCGCGTGAGCTCGCCAGCCACATCTGCACCGGGCGCGTGGCGCAGCTCACCGGGCTGGTCCCTGCGACGATCGAGCAGTTCGACGTCGAGGCCGTGACCGAAGGCCAGCACGCCGGAACAGGCCTGCTCACCATTGGGCTGGCGCGCTGAGTCTGCCCCTCCCCGCCGAAACGCCGCTCGCCCTCTGCTAACATCGGGCCATGAGGCGGATCGACGCCCACACCCACCTCTTCGCGCCCGCGCAGATTGCCGGCCGGGCCGCCCTTGCCGAGAAGGACCGCACCTTCGCCGGGATGTACGCGGACCCCGGCGCGAAGATGGCCGCGGCGCCCGGACTGCTATCCGCGCTTGACAGCGCAGGGATTGATGCGGCCGTTGCAGCCGGTTTCGCCTTCGGCAGCGAACCGGACATCGAAGAGCAGAACCGCTACCTGCTGGCGGCCGCATCCGAAGGGGGTGGGCGCATTCTCCCCCTGGCGACGCTGAACCTGGCCCTTCCCGGCTGGCGCAGCACCGCCGAAGGCGCCCTTGAACAGGGCGCGCGCGGCTTCGGGGAGCTGCGCCCTCACAACCAGGGTTGGGACCCGCAGGGCCCCGCTGCCCACGACCTTTGCGAACTGGCCGCAAGCCGCCGGGTTCCCCTGCTCTGGCATGTCTCCGAACCGGTGGGCCACGAATACCCCGGCAAGCACGGGGGCATCGGCCCCGAAGAACTGTGGCGGCTAACCCTGTCTCACCCCGCCACACTCATGATCGCCGCTCACTTTGGCGCAGGATTACCTTTCTATTTACAGATGCCAGAGGTTCGAACAGCGTTGTCAATGACGTACTTCGATACTGCAGCCGCATCTCTGCTGTATGATGATGCGAGCATCGTGCGCCTTGTTGACCTTGCAGGTCCTGCGCGCGTGCTTTTCGGCTCGGATTACCCGCTGCTTTCGCCCTTGCGCCAGCTTCAACGCACAACCGCGCTTCTTCCCGGCGACATCGCGCAAGCAGTGTGTGGCGGAAACGCCGATACCCTGTTTTCGGATAGACCTGACACATGACCGCTCCCGACACCGAACACGTGAGGCTGTTTGTAGCCTGCGAGGTTCCCGATGAAGTGAAACAAGCCATCGGAGAGGTAATTGAGACTCTCCGTGGCCGCAGTGGAAACGCCGTGCGCTGGATTCGCCCTGAAGGCGTTCACGTCACACTGAAGTTCCTTGGCGAAGTGCCCGTTAAGAAGCTCCCGGCCATCAAGCTTGCTATCCAGGAAGCCACGGTGGGCCATTCGCCGTTCGAGCTCGAGTTCTCCAACATCGGTACCTTCGGCGGGCGCGAAGGGCTGCGGATCATGTGGGTCGGCATTGCCGGCGATGTCCTCCGCCTCGAAGCGCTGGTGCGGGCCGTGAACGCTGCCCTCGCCGTTGTCGGCTTCGAACCGGAGCGCCGGCCCTTCCGCCCGCACCTCACCCTCGGCCGCGTTCGCGACGAGATCTCCACCCGCCAGCGCGCCGAGATCGAAGTCGCCGTCGGCAAGATGGATGTCCCGCCCAGCGGCTGGCGTACGACGCAGGTCTCGCTCATGCGCAGCCGCCTTACTCCCCAGGGCGCCCACTACGACGTGATCGCAACCTTCCCGCTCAAGGTCCTCCAGTAGCCCTTACTTCGGCACGCGGGCCAAGGCCTTCTGGGCCAGCCCTTTGAGGATATCGGTGCTCAGGTCCGCCGCATCCGTGCCCCTGATATTGGCGCTCACCGTCAGGAGCGTCCCGCCGGAAAGGACGGTCAACGACGACCCGTGGCGGTAGGCGGCATCCCCTACGCCCGGCACATCCTTCGCCTTGCCCGCTTCAACAAGCGCCTTCCCATCCGTGTACAGCCGCTTTGCCGACTGCCCGCCCTTGCGCAGCGCCTCCTGGATGTCCTGTTCGCGGATGACCGAGAGCTGGACGTGAGCAAAGGAGGTCTCGGACGCGGCGCCGTACCAGCAGAGCTTCTGCCCGAGCGGGTTGCCCGTGATGGATGTCTCCGGCTCATCGAGCGACTCTCCGAGAACCGCCTCGACTTCTTCTTTGGTGAGGAGGTCGCAGGGACGATAGCCGGTTACCTTGCCCCCGCTGTCGCCTCCGCTACCGCCTGCCGTTGCGCTGGTGGCGGTGGCCTTTGGCCCGACGTTGTCCCCGTTCGAACTGGTGTCATCATCCCCACCGCAGGCGGCGGCGAAGATGGCCATCGCCACCGCGGCGGCCATCAGGGTCACGAGTGTTCGCTTGAAATGCAACCGGTGCTCCTTCCGGGGCTGGTGGAACTGCTCCAGCAAGCCCGCGTCAGCAATTCTCTCACCCCGGGTCAACCCGCCGCATCCATTGGCGACCCGTGACGCGGCTGCCTGCTAACCTTGTTTCATGGCCTATGCTGAGCGCGACCACCCGTTCCTTAACCGCCTGCGCGGGCAGGTGCTCTACGCCGCTGGCCCGATTGGGTCGTCCATCCTCGCGCTTAAACCCACCTCCGAGGACTACGGCGGCCTCGATGGCTGCAACGAGTTCCTCACCGTCTCGCGGCCGGAGATCGTCGCCGGCATCCAGCGGAGCTTCTATGCAGCGGGTTGCGATGCTGTCGACAGCGCCACCTTTGGCGCCAACGCGGTCGTATTCGCCGAATACGGCATCGAACACCGCGTACGGGAGATCAACCGGCTGGCCGCGCAGCAGCTCAATCGCGTCCGGGACGAGTTCAGCACCTCCCGGTGGCCGCGCTTCAGCTTCGGAACCATCGGCCCCGGCACGCGCCTTCCCTCGCTCGGGCACATCACCTTCGACGAGCTGGTGGCTGGCTTCCGCGAACAGGCGCTGGGGCTTCTCGAAGGCGGAATCGACGTCCTCAAGGTGGAGACCTGCCAGGACCTGCTCCAGACCAGGGCGGCGCTCGCCGCTATCAGCGAAGTCTTCGCCGAGACCGGCCTCTACGCTCCAGTCATCGCCAGCGTCACCATCGAGACCACTGGCACCATGCTCCTGGGCTCCGATATCGCCTGCGCGTTGACCACCCTCGAAGCGCTGGACGTTATCGACATCATCGGCATCAATTGCGCCACCGGGCCGGAACAGATGGTGGAACACGTCCGCTACCTGGCCGAACATTCTCGCCGGCCGGTGTTCGTGGCCCCCAATGCCGGACTACCGGAGATCGTGGACGGCGAAGCCTGCTACCGGCTCTCGCCCGGAGAGTTCGCCCACTATCAGCGCATCTTCGTCGAGGAGTTCGGGACGAGCATCGTTGGCGGCTGCTGTGGCACACGCCCCGCCGATTTCGAGGCCGCAATCGCCTCCATTGGCCGGCGCCCTCCCAGGGCCCGCGCCACCGCATTCGAGCCCGCCTGCAGCTCCATCTACACGAGCGTGCCCTTCACGCAGGAAACATCCTTCCTGGTTGTGGGCGAGAGGCTGAACGCGACCGGCTCCAGGGCCTTCCGCGACCTGCTGCTCGCCGAGGATGTGGACGGTGTCGTCAACCTGGCGCGAGAGCAGGCCGCTGAAGGCGCGCACATCCTCGACGTCATGGTCGACTATGTGGGGCGGCCCGGTTCGCCCGACATGGAGCGGCTCGTCTCGGCCCTGCGGACGCAGTCAACGCTTCCGCTGATGTTCGACTCCACCGAGCCACCCGTCATTGAGACGGCGCTCAAGCTCTACGGTGGCAAGGCGATCGTCAACTCCATCAACCTGGAGGATGGGGAACGGAAGATCACCCGGCTGCTGCCGCTCCTCAAGCGCCACGGCGCTGCCGCGGTGGCGCTCACAATAGATGAAGAAGGACAGGCCCGGACAGCTGAGTGGAAGCTGCGCGTGGCCCGCCGCATCCATGAGATCGCCGTCGGCCGCTACGGCATGGAACCCGGGGACCTGCTCTTCGATATGCTCACCTTCCCGCTCAGCGGCGGGCAGGAAGACCTCCGCCGCGATGCGATTGAGACGCTCACCGCCATCCAGCGCGTGAAGGCGGAACTGCCGGGCGTCCACACCATCCTTGGCGTCTCCAACGTTTCCTTCGGCCTCAAGCCCGCTGCCCGCCGCGTCCTGAACTCGGTCTTCCTCTTCGAAGCCACCGCTCACGGCCTGGATGCCGCCATCGTCAACGCGCGGCAGATCATCCCCCTCAATCGCATTCCGGAAGACCAGCTGAAGGCCGCTCGTGACCTTATCTACGACCGCCGCGCTGAAGGGTACGACCCGCTCACGCACTTCATCGGCCTTTTCGAAGGCGCCGAGACCGAGCGCACGGCCAGGCCCGACCGGTCGGCCCTGCCCGTCGATGAACGGCTTCGCCAGCGCATAATCGATGGTGACCGGCGCGGAATCGATGCCGACCTCGATGAAGCGCTCGCCTCCCGCGACGCCCTCGCCATCATCAATGAGACCCTGCTCGAAGGCATGAAGGTGGTGGGTGAGCTGTTCGGTTCGGGGAAGATGCAGCTTCCTTTCGTGTTGCAGAGCGCCGAGACCATGAAGGCGGCCGTCGCCCACCTCGAACCCCACATGGAACGCACGGCCGGCTCCACCCGGGGCAAGGTGGTCCTCGCAACCGTGCGCGGCGATGTCCACGATATCGGCAAGAACCTTGTCGATATCATCCTCACCAACAACGGCTACACGGTGCACAACCTCGGCATCAAGCAGCCCATCCAGAACATCATCGAGAAGGCGCTCGAGGTCGATGCCGACGCAATCGGCCTCAGCGGGCTGCTCGTCAAGAGCACCGTTGTCATGCGCGAAGACCTGGAGGAGCTGAACACCCGCGAGCTCTCGCACTTCCCCGTCCTCCTTGGGGGCGCCGCGCTCACCCGCCGCTATGTCGAGGAGGAGCTGCGAGCCACCTACCGGGGTGGCGTTTTCTACTGCCAGGACGCCTTCGAAGGGCTGGCCACCCTCAACGCTCTCATGGCCGGCGACACCGCCCCTTCGCCTTCTCCCCGGCGCGCAGCGCAGGCGGCAGGGGCCGGCAAGATCGTTACCGCGGAAGCCGGGTCAGCGCGGAGCGATGTCCGGCGCGACGTGCCGGCGCCGCAGCCACCCTTCTGGGGCTCGCGCGTGGTCCGCGGTCTGCCGCTCCGCGACATCTACCCCTTCGTGAACGAGGTCGCGCTCTTCCGCGGCCAGTGGCAGTACCAGAAGGGCCAGCGCAGCGATCGCGAGTACGAAGCCTTCGTTGACCAGGAGGTGCGCCCGGTGTTCCGCCGCTGGCAGGAACGGGCAATTGCCGAGCAGCTGCTCGTGCCTCAGGTGGTCTACGGCTACTTCCCCTGCCAGTCAGAGGGCAACGATCTCCTCGTGTGGCGCGACATGAGCGATGCTGCCGCCGCGGGCGTGCCCGTCCGCTTCCAGTTCCCTCGCCAGGCGGGCGGCCGCCGCCTCTGCATCGCCGACTTCTTCCGCGACCGCGAGAGCGCTGAGTTCGATACCGTTGCGTTCACGCTCGTGACCATGGGACCGCGAGCCACGGAGTTCGCGCAGGAGCTCTTCAGGGCGAACGAATACCGCGAGTACCTCCACTTCCACGGGTTCGCCGTCGAGTGCGCCGAAGCCCTCGCCGAGTTCACCCATAGGCGCGTCCGCGAGGAGCTCGGCATCGCCGGCGACGACGCCCCTACCATGCGCGAGATCTTCGCCCAGGGATACCGCGGGTCACGCTACTCCTTTGGCTACCCCGCCTGTCCCGACCTCGAACAGCAGAAGGGCATCGCGGAGCTCCTCGACCCCTCCCGCATCGGCGTGGAGCTGAGCGAAACCTTCCAGTGGCACCCCGAACAGTCCACGAGCGCCATCGTGGCCCACCACCCCGAGGCGCGCTACTTCGTCATCCGCTGACCGGAGAACCGGCAGGCCTACCTGCACCCCAGCGGCCCCTTCCGGGAGCTGTTTGCAGTCGCGCGGGACATCGGCGATACCTGCTTCAGCCCGGTGCTGTACGCTTGGCCAGAGTTCGGGCCGGATGGCCTGAATTGGAGAAGTGCCGTGACCGTCACCAACTACGAAGAGGTCTCCGTTTACCCCCTCGATGAGGAAACCCGCGAGAGCCTGCTCCGCGTTCAGAACGAGTGCACCTTCATCTGGTCGACCCGCGATGGATGGCCCGTGGGGGTCATCATGAGCTACGTCTGGCACGATGGCCGCCTATGGCTGACCGCGTCGGGCCAGCGCAAGCGCATCCCCGCCGTGCGCCGCGATGGGCGCGTCTCCGTGGTGGTCACCAGCACGGGATCGAAGCTGAGGCCCGGCCGCACCGTCACCATCAAGGGGCGTTGCATCGTCCATGAAGACCCTGAGACGAAAGCCTGGTTCTACCCCGCGCTGGCCGCCGCCCTCATCCCGGGCAATCCCGCGCAGGCGGCCGGGTTCGCAAAGATGCTTGACTCGCCCCGCCGCGTCGTCCTGGAAGTTGTGCCCGAGAAGTTCATCACCTTCGATGGAGCAAAGATGGCCGCCGATTCCATGGGCGGGCTCGGCCGCCCTGCCATGGAATGACGCGCCCGAACGCGGGCCCGCACGACCAGGGGGCCTCTGCGATGCTACATTCCGTTCGTTCGCACAAAGGAGGCGCAATGGAAACGCTGCTAATCGAACACGACCGTGAACTGCCCGGACTTGCCACCATCACCCTCAACCGCCCCGAGAAGCTCAATGCCATCAGCTTCAAGATGCACGATGAGATGCAGGAAGCGTGCTATACGCTCCAGCGCGACGCCTCCGTCCGCGTCATCATCATGACGGGCGCCGGGCGTGCCTTCTCGGCCGGCGCCGACCGCGGTTCGTTCAAACAGGCCGCCGATCAGCTCCTTTCCCTGCCCTCCGCGCCCGGCGCATCGCCGCTCGAAGACAGGCTCTGGGCCGGGACCGGCACCCGCACCACCGCCGCCCTCGAAGCGCTCGACCAGGTCACAATCGGCGCCATCAACGGGCTTGCGGTGGGTGGCGCGCTCGCCTTCGCGGCCTGCCTCGACATGCGCATCGCCGGCGAGTCGGCCTGGTTTTCTATTCCCGAGATTGACCTGAACATCCCTCTCTCCTGGGCAGCCCTGTCGCGCCTCATGCGCGAAGTCGGCCCCGCCCGCACGAAAGAGCTCGTGATGACCTGCGACCGCTTCTCCTCCGCCGACGCCCTGCGCTTCGGCCTCCTGAACCAGGTGGTCCCCGATGCCGAGGTGCTGCCCGCGGCCCGCGCCCTCGCCGCGAAGCTCCTCGCCAAGGATCCGCTGGCCATCGCCATGACCAAGTCCACCACGCGCGCGCTCGCCAACGCCATGGTTCCCGACTATGTGAATCACTGCGACCCCGACTACCTGCTCGCCGCCCGGGCCCTCGCGCAGGCGAAGAGTCAGCCCGTCTCCTGACCGCTACCGAAGGCGGGTGACAAACGCTTCGAGTGCCGCTGCCACCGCCTTCGGCATGTCGAGGTGAAGCTGGTGCGTTGCCCCGAACACCGTCTCGCCGCGCACGTTCGGCAGCCGCTCGATGAGGTCGCGATAGCCTTCGTCCGACATCACGGTCGACTCGCCGCCTCGTAACACCAGCGTCGGGATGGTCACCTGCGGAAGGAGTTCGCGGGCATCCCAGGTTCGCACCGAGCGCAGGAAGCCCTGGTCGAACTTCTGCGTGTAGCCCGCATCGGTGAGCCGGTATCCGTGCAGGGCAAGGTGAGAGTGAACGGCCGGCGAGGCCGCCGGTGCGATCCGCGCCTCGCGCGCTGCCGCCAGCGCCACGCTCGCGTAGCTGCGCGGCGGCGCCTGCCCCACGTCGTTCAGGTGCTGCGGCTGGCGATCGGGCGGGCGCGGGTCGATATCCATGAGCACCGCCCCGGCAAGCAGGTCCGGGAACGACGCCCCGCAGAGCATCGCCAGCCCGCTCCCGACCGAATGCCCGGCCAGCACCGGCGTTTCGCCGAGGAACTCGACGACGGCGCGGATGTCTTCGACCAGGCGCTCGAAGGCGTACCGCTCCTCGGAGGGAGCGTGTGAGGATTCGCCGTGGCCCGGGAGGTCCATGGCAACCGCCCGCCGCTGCCGGGGAAGGTGCGAGACCACGAAGTCCCACACCCGTGCGTGGCCGAACGATCCGTGGATGAAGAGCAGGGGCGGCCCCTCGTTGCCACCGAAGTCAGCGACATGCAGACGCAGGCCATCGGCCGTCCACAGGAAGTGATCGCTGACTTCGCGCACCCCTGAATCTTAACGGACCGGCGCTCCACCGGGGCTCGCAGACTCAGATTGGCGACGCGCTGGCAAGGAACTCCACCACGGACGCGGCGTAAGCCGGACCCCGGACGGCGGCGAGGTGGTCTCCCGGGATCACCATCAGCTTCGCTCCCGGGATAACCCCCGCCAGTTGTTGCGCCGAAGGCAGCACCGGGTCGCCACTTCCCACCAGCACGAGCACCGGGTTGCTCACCGTGCCGAGCCCCGCGCTGCCAGCTCCGGCCCTGCTCGAGCGCTGGATAGCCGCCAGCGCCAGCAGGTCATTCCCCCCGCGTTCCGCGAACGCACGCAGGCCACGCGCCATTGGGTCTGTCAATGTGCTGGCATCAGGCGCTTCCAATGCCTCGGCAATGGGATTGAATCGTCCGGGCCGCTCGCCCCCACCGCCGCTGAAGTAACCCGCCCCTCCTATGACCACCGCCCCGAACCGCGAGGGATGCGAAAGCATAAGCGAGGTCGCGATGCCGCCCCCCATCGAGTACCCCATCAGGTCGGCCTTCGCAATGCCCAGGTGGTCCATGAGCGCGACTACATCGTCCGGCATCTTCGTTCCCGAATAGGCATCCGGGTCGTGGGGCTTGCCGCTCTGGCCATGCCCCCGGCAATCGAGAGCGACGACCCGCCGGCCCGAACGCACCAGCGCGCCGATGATCCCCGGGGCCCGCCAGTTGGATTCAATGCTGCCCGCAAAGCCGTGGACAAGCACGATGGGCGGCCCTTGCCCCTCATCCACGTAGTTGATGTTCACACCGTCCGAATCAAAGCCGGGCATCGGTTCCTCCCCATGGGTTGTCTGCTGCGCTGCAAGCCCCAGGTCGCGCCGGCATCGCTACAGCCAGGCCGCACTGCCGCTCCCCAGGGGGGCCGTTGGCAGGTCCCATCGCGGAGGCGTCTCCGACATTCCAAGGGCCGGGCGAAGGTGCTTCATTCGCCCGTACGGCGTATCTCTCTCCTCCAGGAACGAAGCGACGTCGCCGATCCCCTTCGCCCGGGCCGGGTCCAGCTCGTGCCCGAGCCGGTAGTACCACATGCTTGTCTGCGCCAGCGAAACCGTCACCATCCACGAACCACCTTCTGTCGCCCGGCGGCGGAGCGCCATCATCGTCCCCAGGGCCGCGAAGTACCCCGTGGCGTAGTCGTTCATTGCGGCCGGCGCCAGCACCGGGCGGCCCTCCCCTCCCTGTCTCACGGTTACGCCCGTCGTGGCCTGGGCGAGCTGCTCCCAGCCGGGCCGCAGCCGCCACGGCCCTTCGTGGCCGAAGGCGTTCTCCGACACGTAGATGATCCCCGGCCGCAGGGCTGCCACCTGTTCGGGTCCGAAGCCCCGGCGCGCCAGCGCACCCAGCCGGAATCCCTGCGAGAACACGTCCGCCCCGCGCACCAGGTCCTGCAGCGTCTCGGTCTGAGCCGCGTCGTTCAGGTCCACATGCGCCTGGCGCTTGCCATGTCCGGTATCCATCTCGAACAGCAGGCTCGTTGGCAGTGACGGTGAGGCGATGTGCAGCACGTCGGCGCCATGTTCGGCGAGAGTCCGGGCGCACGTTGGCCCCGCGAGCACGCGCGTCACGTCCAGTACCCGCACGCCGCTCAGTGGCCGCTCGCCGTCGCCGGGCGGCTCAGGCGGGGCGTCGCCGATTCGCGTCACCTCAACCACCGGTTTCGTCGCCAGCAACGTCCCCTGGGGGTGGGCCGCCCATTCCTCTGCCGTGCGGCAGACGGCGGAGCAGAGGCCTTTCGCAGCCAGGGCATCCTCCAGCTCGAATGCCCCCCGCTTTCGCGTCGCTTCTGCGATCTCGTCCACTGAAGCGTCCTCGGCCATCCCCAGCTCCGCGAGGATGCCCGGTGCGTCATTGAAGCTGCTGTGCAGGTGGATGAAGCGTCCGTCCCCGCATTCCCAGATTGCCGAGACGCGGAGTCCGGGCCGCTCGCGCGTTGGAGTTGTCCCTCCGACGAGCTCCAGGTGCCCGAAACTGTGCAGCGAGGCGGCCGCGTGCCGCACGTCGATGGAAAGCGATTGCGGCCGCCCGCCACGCAGCTGCCAGATCCTGTCCGCCTCCTGCCCCACAAGCGCCAGCGCTGTCGCCGCTCCCTCACCGAGGTGGAACGGCGTCGGCAGAACCGGGTCGTTGCCATTCACGGTGACCGCGGTCGCGGGCGCGAGTTCGAGCCCCGCGAGCCTTGCTGCTCGCTCCAACTGCGTTCGATCCATGTCCGAACCTCCGGGGAGCACCCCGTGGAATCGAATCATACGCGTGGCGAACTGAGAGAAGGCGCCGCCGCTACTCGCCGTATCGCAGCTGGAAACCCGCCTCATCGAGGCGACCGCCGTGGCGCCGTTCGCTCACTTCGACCTCCATCAGCGTCAGGCGCGCCAGTCCCTTGCGCGTGTCGCTGGCTACGCGGGCCTTGTCCTGGCAGCGCATCCGGAGCCGGAAGAGCCAGTAGGTGAAGTCCAGCCAGTCGGGGTAGGCGACCCGGGCCCGCAGCAAGCGCCCGGTCTCTTCGAAGTACTGCGCGAAGAGGTCATCGCGGGACTTGCCGTAGACGCGCTCGTACATCGACTCATCGTCGCGGCGGTCGTGGCCCCAGGCGCGGGCGCGGCTCTCCTTCTGGATCTCCTCCTCAACAGAAAGCTGAAGGGCCTGCTCAACAAGCACGCCGTACTGGAAGTTGAGATGGGCGCTGTGCTTTGCTGCGCCGAGCCGCCTCTCGAACTCTTCCTCGGGCACATCGAGCGGCCAGCGGCCATGGAAAAGGAGGGCGTCCCGCTCCGCCGGGGGCACCATGTCGGCCGCTTCCAGGAGCAGCCGCTCAGCCAGCAGCAGCCAGTCGAAGGCTTCCGCGCCGACCAGGTACCGGTACTCGCGCCCCCGGACCGTCTCGCAGGGCAGGCGCCAGCGGCCGATGGCGTCGAGCAGGGCCTCAAACCAGTGGCTGCCGGCGAGGATCTCCTGGCGCATGCGGAGAATCGTCTCGTCGGGCGCAGGCAGTCCCGGGGGCTCTTCTTCCGGCCCCGCCCCGAATTCGGGCACGCGCGCCTGCTGCCTGTTGGCAGACATACGTTACGTATGGTACCACCGGGCGCCCCCAGCCTGTGGACGCTGGTTTGGCGCCATCGGTGCTCGAACCCGGTCGCAGAACGCCATCCACGGCGCACCTGCGCCTGTCCGTCCGGCGCTATGCCCTCGGCATCCCCAACCCGCGCGTGGCGACGATGTTCCGCTGGATTTCGCTCGTGCCCCCGCCGATGGGACTGGTGGTGCTGTGCATGTAGAACCGCGGGAGCCGCCCGCCAAGCACGCGCGCTTCGTCGTGGCTCGTCAGCTGACCCCAGAGCCCGGCAACGTGCATCCCCGTCACTGCCAGCCGGACGTCCAGCTCGCTCGAATACAGCTTCGCAATGGAGGATTCCTTGTTCGGGATTTCGCCCCTCTCCTGCATGGAGATGATGCGGTAGCAGATAAGCGATTCGACCTGCGCCTCGATGGCACGGTCGGCAAGCTCCGCCCGCAGCCCGGGGTTGCGGGCGAGCGACGCCCGCCCCACCTCCGACTCGCGTCCGAAGCGCGCTATATCCGCCGCTATCTGCTGGTGGGCGACGCTCGTCGCGATTCCGCTGCGCTCGAAGTCGAGCGTGGTGGTGCCCACATACCAGCCGCGGTTCTCCTCGCCGAGCAGCTGCTTCGCCGGGACGCGCACGTCCTGGAAGAAGGTCTCGTTGAACTCATGGCTGCTCAGCATGTTCAACAGGGGCCGCACCGTGACGCCGGGTGACTTCATGTTGAACAGGAAGTAGCTGATTCCGCGGTGCTTGGGCGCATCCGGGTCTGTCCTCGCAAGCAGGATGCCCATGTCCGCGGCATGCCCGCCCGAGGTCCAGATCTTCTGGCCGTTCACCACGTAGTCATCGCCATCGCGAACGGCGCGGGTCTGCAGGCTGGCCAGGTCCGAACCCGCCCCGGGCTCGCTGAAGAGCTGACACCAGAAATGCTCGCCGCTCAGGATCTTCGGGAGGTACTCCTTCTTCTGCTCGCCGGTCCCGTACATCATGATCGTGGGCCCGGCCCAGCCATGGCCGATACCCCCGGGCCGGGGCGCCCGCCGCCAGGCGAACTCCTCGCTCAGGATGAACTGCTCCTTCACCGAAAGCCCGGCGCCGCCGTATTCCTTCGGCCATGCAGGCGCCGCCCAGCCGCGCTCGTTCAGCTTCCTGTTCCAGGCCTGCATGAAGTCCCGGAACCCGGGGCCCATGCGCCCGCCGGCGTTGAACAGCCCCCACTCTTCCGGCCTGTTGGCAAGGTCCTTCGGAAACTCAGCTTCCAGGAAGCCGGAAACCACCTTGCGGAAGGCGGCCTCCTGTTCGTTGTCGCGAAAGTCCATGGCGGAGCCTCCCGGCGCGCTGAGAATATGCGAGAACGTTAGCCTTGTTCGAAGAAACCTGCAAAGACCCTCTTCCGCCGCCGCCAGGTGCGACCTTCGGCCCCTCTGGAGCGGCCCTGCGGCCTGTTAATGCTTGACGCGGCAGGCTAACCTCAATGGTGCAGGCCGATTGGGCCCGGAGGTCAGGCATTGGCAACCACCGCGATCGAACACCGCACCTACGGCATTCGCAGGCGGCTCGACCTGCCCTACGACCAGGCCATCCATCGCACGCGCGAAGCTCTCAAGGGAGCCGGCTTCGGCGTCCTCACCGAGATCGATGTCAAGGCCGTGCTCAAGGCCAGGATCGATGCCGACGTCGAGCCGTACATCATCCTCGGCGCCTGCAATCCACGCCTTGCCCACCGAGCCCTCGGTGCGGAGCCCGAAGTTGGTCTGCTCCTCCCCTGCAACGTCGTCGTTCGCGAAGGCGAAGGCGGGACCATCGTCGAGGCCATGGACCCGGAGGCCGCCATGGGCATCGTCCAGAACCCCGCGGTGGCCGAAGTCGCCCGCGAGGCCAAAGCCCTGCTTGTGCAGGCCCTCAACTCGCTCACCGAAAGCTGACCCGGCCCCGCGCCGGGAACCACGTGAAAGGAGCCCGGCAAGATGGAACTGAAGCTGGAACATTCCGAAGCAGTCCTGCTCAAGCAGGTCCTGGAACGTTTCCTCGGCAACCTCCGGATGGAGATTGGCAAGACGGAGAACTACGCCATGCGCCAGGATCTCAAGGCCGACGAAAACGTGGTCAAGTCCATCATCGCCCGGCTCTGAGGGCGCCGGGCGCAGGCGGTACCGCCGCCGTGAGGTCAAACAGTAGCCGTGGGTTCTTTGCCCCACACAAACTTCACCTAAACGTTAAGGTGTGCTAGGCTCGAACTCCTGGGAGCGCCGCGTATTGAAATACCTTCTCAGGCTCATTCACTACCTCAGGCCTTACAAGGGGCAGCTCCTCCTCGCCTGGGTCTGCGTCCTCGTTGCCGGCGCCTTCGTGATGATCAGCCCGCTGGCCATCCGCTACGCCATCGACTTCGGCCTCAAGCCCATCGAGGAGGCCTACCAGACCTCTGGCGGCGAGACGCGCCACCGGCTCGTTGGGCTCGATGGGAACGAGCGCCTGCTCATCTTCGCCGGGCTCGGCGTCATCCTCTTCGCCGTGGGCCGGGGCATCGCCGCCTTCGGGCAGCAGTTCCTGGGTGAATCCATCGGCCAGCGCGTCGCCTACGACATCCGCAACGACATCTACAACAACCTCCAGCGCCTCAGCTACGCCTACCACGACAAGGTCGAATCAGGCCAGGTGATGTCGCGCGCCACCCAGGACGTCGAAGCCATCCGCATGTTCATCAACATGGGCGCCCTCCGGCTCGGCTACGTTGTGCTCATCCTTCTCATTGCCATGGTGGGCATGTTCGTCATCAACTGGCAGCTCGCCCTGGTGAGCTCCCTGAGCCTGCCCATCCTCGCCTGGCGCTCCATCCTCGTCAGCTCCCGCATGCGTCCCATCTGGACGCAGATCCAGCAGAACCAGGCCGAAGTCACGCAGGTCGCCGAAGAAGGCCTCACCGGAATCAGGGTCGTGAAGGCCTTCAGCCGCGAACCGTTCGAGAGCCAGAAGTTCCGCGACAAGGCGCAGAAGCAGGCCGACCTCAACTACTACCAGGCCACGCAGATGGCCCGCCATCAGCCCCTGATGCAGGGCATCTCGGCGGCTCAGATCGGTCTCACCGTCGGTGTCGGCTCCCTGCTCATCGCCCGCGGGAGCCTCTCCGCTGCCGACCTCCTCACCTTCACCCTCTGGCTCAACCTCCTCCAGCTCCCGGTGCGTACGCTTGGCTTTGTCATCAACATCGTGGCGCGCTGCATCAGCTCCGCCGAGCGCGTTTTCGAGCTCATCGACGCCCAGTCCGCGGTGCAGGAAAAGCCCGGGGCTCAAGCGCTCCCCACCGCGCAGGGGAATGTCGTCTTCGACCACGTCTCTTTCGGCTACGAAAGCGCCAGCCCCGTCCTGAGCGAAGTCAGCATCGACGCAAAGCCCGGCGAGGTCATTGCCCTCCTTGGGCCAACCGGGAGCGGCAAGTCGACCATCGTCAACCTCATCCCCCGCTTCTATGACGTGACCGGCGGCCAGGTCCTCATCGATGGCCACGATGTGCGCGATGTCACGCTCGACTCCCTGCGGCGCAACATCGGCATCGTCCAGCAAGATGTCTTCCTCTTCATCGGCACCATCCGCGACAACATCTCCTACGGAAAGCCCGAAGCCACCCAGGAGGAGATCGAGCGTGCCGCGAAGGCGGCCCGCATCCACGACTTCATCATGAGCCTGCCATACGGGTACGACGAGTGGGTGGGCGAACGCGGCGTCACCCTCTCGGGCGGCCAGAAGCAGCGCATCGCCATCGCCCGCACGCTGCTCCTCGACCCGAAGATCCTCATCTTCGATGACTCCACTTCCAGCGTGGACGCGCAGACGGAGTTCCTCATCCAGCAGGCCCTCCACGAGCTGATGGAAGGCCGCACCACCTTCGTCATCGCCCAGCGCCTCCGCACCATCATGCGGGCCGACCAGATAATCGTGCTCGACCGCGGCCGCGTTGCTCAGCGCGGCAAGCATGCCGAGCTCCTGCAGCAAGAGGGCCTCTACAGGCGCATCTACGACCTGGAGCTCAAAGACCAGGAGGAGGCCCTGGGCCGCGTCCCGGCAGCCCCGGCCGCCGACGGCGAACGTCCGCCGGGCGCCGATGGCACGCGGTCACAACCGCCTCTGCGTCCGCTCGTTCCGCCGCAGGTGCGCGCCTCGGAAGGAGGGGCTTCGTAATGGCGTTCTGGGGAGGCGCAGGCGCCGGCGGTTGGAGCCAGGGCATCGGTGGCCAGTCCCAGGGGCCCACCCGCCATCGCGGCAACGATGGCTGGGACGACGACTACCTCGGCAAGGTGTACGACGCGCAGGTGGTGCGCCGCCTGATCCCCTACCTCAAGCAGTACCGCTTGCAGGCTGGCGTTGCCTTCTCGTGCATGGTTGTCTCCGCGCTCATGACCTTCGTGCAACCGCTCCTCATTGGCCTAACGGTCCAGGCCGGTGTGAAGCACGATGAGCGCCTCGTCGTCATCCTCCTCAGCATCATGCTGGGCATGGCCGTCATCGGCTGGCTGGCGGCCTTCCTCCAGCAGGTAACCACCGCCTGGATGGGCAACCGCCTCCTCCTCCAGCTTCGCACCGAAATGTACGACCACATGCAGAGCCTGTCGCTCAGCTTCTACGACGAGATGGAAGTCGGGCGCATGATCAGCCGGCTCACCAGCGACGTCACCGTCATGCAGGAGCTGCTCACCAGCGGATCGCTCACCTTCGCCGCCGACTTCGTCGGCCTGGCCGTGGTCGTGACCGTGCTTCTCTCCATCGACTGGGAGCTGGCGCTGGTGACCTTCGGAATCGTCCCCCCGCTTGTGCTTGTGATGGCCATCTGGGCCCGCCACGCCAAGCGCGCCTTCGTCAACGTGCGTATCAAGATCAGCGTCCTCTACGGCACCCTGGCCGAGAACATTTCGGGCGTGCGCGCGGTGCAATCCATGTCGCGCGAAGATGAGAACGCCCGCCGCTTCGATGCCCTCAATCGCGACAACCGCAACGCCAACATCTGGGCCGGGATGCTGAGCGCGGCCATCATGCCCGTGATCGAGCTGGCTGTGGCGATTGCGACCGCCGCCGTCATCATCGTGGGCGGCTATCGCGCTCTCAACGCGGGGTCCGTCGATATCGCCAACCTCTTCCTCGTTCTCACGTCCTTCACCATCTACGTGAGCCGCTTCTTCGACCCCATCCGCGACCTGGTGCTCCAGTACACCATGCTCCAACGGGCTATGGCCGGCGGCGAACGGATCTTTGAAGTGCTCGATACGCCGGCGCGCATCCAGGACAAGCCCGATGCGGTCGAGCTCGAAACCGTCGAGGGCCGCGTCGACTTCGACCACGTCTACTTCCACTACGTTGAGGGCGTGCCCGTTCTCCAGGACATCGACCTCCACGTGGAGCCGGGCGAGACCATCGCTTTCGTGGGCCACACCGGCGCCGGCAAGACAACCATCACATCACTCGTGAGCCGTGGCTACGAGGTCACCGGCGGCGCCATCCGCATCGACGGGCACGATATCCGCGACGTGAAGCGGCGCTCGCTCACCCGCCACATGGGGGTTGTCCTGCAGAACCCCTACCTCTTCAGCGGAACCGTTCGGGAGAACATCGGCTACGGCCGCCCGGACGCCACCCAGGAAGAGGTCGAGGCGGCCGCCACCGCCGTCGGCGCGCATGAGTTCATCTCCCGCCTCCGCGACGGCTACGACACCGTACTCCAGCAGCGCGGCCAGAACCTCTCCGTCGGCCAGCGCCAGCTCATCAGCTTTGCCCGCGCCATCCTCGCTTCGCCGCGCATCCTCGTGCTCGACGAAGCCACCGCCTACGTCGACACCCAGACCGAAGTCATCATCCAGAAAGCCCTGCGCGAGCTCCTCAAGGACCGCACATCGTTTGTCATCGCCCACCGGCTCTCCACCATCCGGGAGGCCAGCCGCATCGTGGTGCTCGACAAGGGCAGCATCGCCGAGATCGGCACCCACGAGATGCTTCTCGCCCGCGGCGGCATCTACGCCAACCTCTACCGTATGACCTATGAACAGGAAGAAGCGGCCAGGGCTGAATCGATGATGGGCGAGGACGAGGCTGTCGCTCGCCGCCGCCACGGCGAGATGATGCCGCACTCCCAGCCCGGGGCGGCAGGAAGCTAACCTCGCGCTCGTTCGAGCCAGGCGCCCGCGATGCGGCAGCGGCAGCGCCGTGCTAAATTCCGAATGTCACCATTCGGGCGCCCATCGCGCCGCGGCCACCCGGCCCGGGGGAAATACCTCACGTGTTTAGCGACCTTGCCATCTTCTCGGGCCGCGCTCACCCGGCCCTGGCCCACGCAATCGCCGCTCGCCTCGGCCGTCCCCTCGGCAAGATCGATGTCTTCGAATTCTCAAACGAGAACATCTTCGTCCAGTACCAGGAGAACATCCGCATGCGCGATGTCTACCTGGTGCAGCCTTTTGTGAGCCCCGTAAACACCTCCATCCTTGAGCTCCTCATCATGATCGACGCCGCCAAGCGTGCATCTGCGGGCCGCGTGACGGCCGTGGTCCCCTACTACGCCTATGGGCGGAGCGACAAGAAGGACCAGCCCCGCGTACCCATTACCGCGCGGCTCATCGCCAACATGCTGGAGACAGCCGGCGCCGACCGCGTGCTGACCGTGAACCTCCACGCCGGCCAGATCCAGGGGTTCTTCAACATCCCCGTCGATGAGCTCAACGCCCTCTACCCGGTGAGCGCCCACATCCGCGCCGAGAAGCTCGAACACTACACCGTGGTCGCCACCGACGTTGGCGATGAGAAGCGCGCGCGCGACATGGCCGCCCGGCTCGACCTGCCCCTGGCCATCATCGAAAAGCGCCGCATCGGCAACACCGGGCGGACCGAGGCCATGAATGTCATCGGTGAGGTGGAGGACCGCTCCGTTCTCATCCTCGACGACGAGATCGATACGGCCGGGACCATGACCGAAGCCATTCGCGTGCTGCGCGACAGCGGCTGCCGCGAGGTCATCGTCTGCGGCTATCATGCCATCCTCAGCGGGCCGGCCGTGGACCGCCTCCGCGAAGCGAACGTGCGCGAAATCGTGGTCACCGACACGGCCCCCATCCCTGAATCCAGGCTGCTCCCCAACATGACGGTCATCCCTATCGCTCCGCTTGTGGGCGATGCCATTGGCCGGATTCACTCGGGACAGAGCGTCGGGGCCCTGTTCCAGTAGCCGGGTCACGCGGGCCGCGCGCCGGGCCCTTTCACGCTCCGCCCCAGGAGCAGCAGCAAGAGCAGCGCGGCGCCAAATGCCGCCGCCATGCAGACCACCGCAATGCCGTAACCGCCGCTGGCGTCAACGGTGAGCCCCAGCAGGACGGGCCCCAGCGCCGAGAGCAGGCTCACCACCAGCGACTGGAGACCCATCAGCGTGCCAATGCGCCTTTCCCCGTAGACATCCGCTGCATAGAGGCCATGCAGCGGCGAGATGGTCCCGAAAGAGAGCCCCGTGAGCACCATGAAGACAAGGAGCATGGCCACGTGGCCGCCGGCTGCCAGCGGCAGCGTGCCGATCGCCATCAGCACATACACCAGCCCGAGCGTCTTCATCACCCCGAATCGCTCCACAACCGGGCCCATCAGCGCCCTTCCGGGGAGCGAAAGGATGCCGCGGGCCGAGGCGACGGCGGTGGCTACCCCCAGCGACGCTCCTCCTGCGGCCATGGCGGGCACGTGCAGCACCTGGATGGCCGCAAACGCCATGGCCGCCAGGGAGAACATCGCCATCATCAAGATCACCTCCCGCGAAAGGAGCGCGTCCCTAACTCCCCTGCCGCCCTCCCCTGGCGCTGCCGAACCGGGCCCCGGTCCGCTCGCGGCGCCGCCGCCTTTGACCAGCACCGCCGCCGGCAGGACGTGCACAATCAGGAGCACGATCAGCACCCGCATCGCCGTCCGCCACGGCAGCAGGTCGACCAGCAGCCCCGCAAGAGGAAAGTAGATGACCGCCGCGAAGCCGCCCACAAACGTCAGGATGGAGAAGGCCCGCACGCGCTCGGCGGGATAGAGACGCGCCGTCAGGGCCATGGTCACGTTGTAGAACAGCCCCGCGCCGATGAAGCCGCCACCTGCTCCCCAGGCGAGAACGAAAGCCAGCTCGCCGGGAGCGCTTGCCGCCGCCATCAAGAGCGCCGAGCCGGACAGGAGCGAGCCGAGGAGCACGGGCCGTGCCCCCGCACGGTCAAGCAGCCACCCGGTCCCCGCGCCCCCCACGCCACCGGCCAGCGAACTGAGCGTGAACGCGCCCGAGAGTGCCGACATCGACCACCCCGTGTCGTCTCGAATGGGCCCGATGAAGACGCTGAAGCCGTACACCACAAGCCCATAGGCGCCGACCGTCAGCAGGCCCAGCAGCAGAACCTGCCACCAGGTCAGCCAGGCATCGGCTGTCCGCTTGCGCAAGGTGCTTTTCCCTTCGTGCGGTCTCCACGGTGAGCCGTGCACGCTTCGCGGCTGCGAGCCAGGCACCCGGTGGGCTCCTCCGCCAGCGGCCGGCGTCCCGGGATACCGTTAGCTGGTGATGCACAATACACCAAGGCTTGCTCCCCGGCGTCGCCTGCATCCTGGCGGCTGACCGGTAGGGCCACGGGGGCTAGGCTTTTCACATGGACGAGACCGGCCAAGACTTCCGCACCTACTCCATGCGCTGGATCCCTGAAGACCGCCCTCCCGAAGGCCAGTGGGCGGCGCTCCTTCGCCTCGCCGCTGCCATCAGGCAGACCATCCACCTGATGGCCGATACCGATGCCCCCGAATCTGAGCTGCTGGCTGCTGCGGAGGCCGCCGAAGCGTTCGCCGATAGGCTCGGCGCCGCCCCGCGCGGGCGCCAGCTCTGGGGCTTCGCCGAAAGCTCCAACGCCGGCAACCCGCGTGCCATGTTCGACAACAGCCCTCTCATTGGTCTTGCCAACCCCATCGCACCGCCGCTCACCCTCACAGCCGGCGACGACCGCGTGGTGCGCGGCTCGGCCGTCTTCGGAACGGCCTACGAAGGCCCGCCCGGGCACTTGCACGGAGGGTTCGTGGCCGCCGCCTTCGATGAGGTGCTGGGAATGGTGCAGACCCTCACAGGCCAGCCGGGCATGACCGGCGGCCTCACCATTCGCTACCGCCGGCCCACGCCGTTGCACCGCGAAGTTCTCTTTGAAGGCCGCGTGGATCGAATAGAGGGCCGCAAGATCTTCACGAGCGGAACCCTGCGTGCCGGCGAAACGCTCTGCGCCGAAGCGGAAGGAGTATTCATTTCGGTCGACTGGATGCGCATGCGCGGCCTGGCGGAAGAACGCTCGCCCGGAACCTGAAAGGCCACCCCGGCGATCGGGATGGCCTTCTTCGGGGTGGGCTGCGGGGGCAGCTCACCAGGGAGGAGGGAGAACGGAACGGAGTTGGGCTAACCGAATTGCCACTCCGGGACCGCAAGGTGACAGCCCGGGCAGTACCGGTCGCTCGCGTCGTAGTGCGTGGCGCACTGGGGACAGCGGCGTTCCGAATCCGGTCGCACGGGGACCAGCTCGGAGATGCGGGCTTCGGCGAAGAGCCTTTGCCACCACGGGGCACGATTGGTTCGAAGCATGCGAGCCTCCTCTTCTGGGGCGGCCCCGTGAGAGGCGCATCACGCGCCACCACAGAGCAACCATCTTCCTGAGAGGCTTTGTGCGGCAGGCTGAGCGGCTGCCACGCCTCTCCCTTCGCGCCTGCGGGGTTAGCTGACGGGCTCGGTGAGGGAGTCACCTATCCGGCTTCAGCCGGAATACGCCCCGATGAACTGGTTCCCCCGCTCCGCACGGCACCGTGCGGATTCGGCAGCCTATTAATACCACATCTGCTGCCCGTGCGTGTTAATTGCACGTAAATCGTGCTCGCCCCTTCCCGTTCGCAGCTAGCCCGCGGGAACCCTACTATTCCCCCTCATGAGAGTCCTCCTCCTTGGCGCCAACGGCCAACTCGGCTCCGACATCGCCCGCCTCTGGAACGACCCCGCGGTAACGCTCGTCCATGCGACCCGCCAGGATGCCGATGTCACCGACGAGGCGCTCATCCGCGACCTGGTCGAACGCGCTCGCCCCGAAGTCACCATCAATACCACCGCCTTCCACAACCTGCCCCAGTGCGAGCAGGACCCCGAGCTCGCCTTCCGTGTGAACGTTGTCGGCGGCTGGAACGTCGCCGCGGCCGCCGCAGCGGTGGGCTCTACCCTCGTGCAGATAAGCACGGACTACGTGTTTGATGGCGAAAAGCGCGCCCCCTACCTGGAGGATGACGCCCGTCGCGCCGTCAACATCTACGGCGCCGCCAAGATCGCCACTGAGGATGTCGTCCGGATCACCAACCCGCGTACGCTCATCGCTCGCGTCTCCGGGCTCTATGGGCTCGCAGGCTCGGCGGGAAAGGGCGGTAACTTCGTTGAAACCATGCTTCGCCTCGCTCGCGAAGGGAACCCCATACGCGTTGTATCGGACCAGGTGACCGCCCCTACGAACACCGCCGAGATTGCCGAGGCGCTGCTGCCGCTGGTGAAGGAAGG